>SL_4KL_010_BRINEDRAFT_10001436_pt1 | contig 13154 bp, 12 predicted proteins | sample SodLak_010_BRINE_2_FD_10664 | JGI IMG/M metagenome (IMG submission 10664)
CCAGGGAGTAAAACGGGGGATGTTTAGAAATTCCCGATTGTTTTCTGTACGTATCAACCGCCGAAGCGTGCGATTTCCAATCTCATCATTTCCCGAAAACCTGACAATACGAACGACTTTTTCTGTTTCACTATCGTTCTCTTGCTGTTCAACACTATTGTTGTTTTGGGCAGCTCCATCAAGGTGAACTCCGAAAAAGAGTAGCAGTGCAAAAACAGTCGCTGTACAGAGACGCACACAATATGAGCTCATAATTTAGAATATATAATCAAAACGTGTATACGTTACTGACACAGCTTTTGCGTTGGATAAATGCGAGAGGTTTGGATTTTATACGTCGTCGTAATCGAAACCTTCATCTTCTTCGCCGTGGAAGAAATCCTCTTTACGAATGTAATCAGGCCAAATATCCTCAATACCTTCGTAGATTGTATCTTCGCCTTCTTCAATCTCATCCAGCTCGTAAAGGTTATCGATAGCTTGCTGGGGTAGTCCGTTTCGTTCGGCCCACTCAATCAACTCTTCCCGGGTTGCAGGAAAAGGGGCTTCGTCTAATACTGCTGCTAATTCAACTGTCCAAATCATAATATGTTATTCTCTTTAACGATTTAATGAAATTTAATTTCGATTGTTATAAACTGTTTACCGACGACAAATGCAAATAAAAAAGTACCAAAGGTAAAGATTTTTTATAAAGCACTTAGAAAGGTCAATAAAATATTTTTTATCTTGGTTCCATAACGACAACTCAATAGTTTACAAAAAAAGGATAATTATGGGAATGCCAGGCGGTTTTGAAATTGTAATTTTAGTGTTGGTTATACTGCTCTTTTTTGGAGCAAAACGTATTCCTGAATTAGCCCGTGGTTTAGGCCAGGGTATACAGGAGTTTCGCAAAGCCTCTGACGACATCAAGCGCGAAATTGACAAGGGCGGGGAAGATATAAAAAATCCTGCTTCATCAACCAGTAAAAATGAAGAAGAAACAAAAGAATCTGAATCAGCTAAAAAATAAGCTCTTCTAAATGAAAAATTTGCTCTCTACGCAAGAGCGGTTAAAATCCGGAAATAGTTCATTTACCGATATAGTTGACAGCTATATCCAAACTATAGAAAAAAACAACTCATCTGTAAATGCATTTGTATCAACCGATACGGATGCAGCGAAAAAGCAGGCTTTAGAGATTGAGAAAAAACTCAAAAAAGGCACTGCGGGATCGTTGGCCGGTACAGTTATCGGTGTTAAGGATGTACTTTGTGAGGTTGGTAAAACCGTAACGTGCTCTAGCAACATTTTAAAGAACTTTGAAAGTGTTTACAGCGCAACAGCTATAAAGAATCTCCAACGCGAAGATGCCCTGTTTATTGGACGCACCAATATGGATGAGTTTGCAATGGGATCATCCACAGAAAATTCTATTTACGGCCCAACCCGCAACCCGAGAAATACCGAGTATGTATCCGGCGGTTCAAGTGGAGGAAGTGCCGCAGCGGTAGCCGCAGATATGTGCGATGTGTCGTTAGGAAGTGATACCGGTGGGTCTATCCGTCAACCCGCTTCTTACTGCGGTGTAGTTGGCCTAAAACCATCCTACGGGCGTGTATCGCGTCACGGATTGGTAGCTTTTGCCTCATCATTCGACAGTATCGGTCCATTTTCCAAAAATGTGACTGATTCCGCTCTCATCTTACAACATATGGCCGGGCAAGATCCGATGGATCAATCTTCATCAGCCCAAAAAGTGGATGATTATGTTGGAGCAGTAAATGAGTCTGAGAAGCTGACGATCGGTATTCCGGAAGAGTATTTTGGGGAAGGGTTAGATGATGAAATCCGCACAAAAATTGAAGAGCACTTGAAGAGTCTCGAAAATCGCGGGCACACTCTCAATCCGATCAAACTACCACACACAAAATATGCAATTGCCACCTATTATATTTTGGCGACTGCAGAGGCATCGAGTAACCTGGCGCGCTATGATGGCATTCGGTACGGCCATCGCGCCAATTTTGAAGAGATTGAAGAAGAGCTCAAAAAAGAGACTCGCGCGCTGGAAAAACGATTATCTGTTGCGGTAGGTGATGAACGCGAACAACTTCTCGAGGAGATTGCAAAACAGGATTCACCGCTGATTCGTCTTTACAAACAATCTCGCACGGAAGGTTTTGGAACGGAAGTTAAACGGAGAATTCTGCTGGGTACGTATGTGCTTAGTGCTGGTTATTACGACGCCTACTTTGGAAAGGGGCAGAAAGTTCGCCGTTTAATCCAACAGGATTTCCAAGAGGCGTTTAAAGAGGTGGATGTAATAGTATCACCTACTGCACCATCTACGGCATTTAAGCTGGGCGAAAATCTTGATAACCCCGTGCAGATGTATCTGAATGATATTTATACCATTTCGGCAAACCTCGCGGGAATATGTGGAATCAGCGTTCCGGCCGGCACACACTCAAACGGATTGCCGTTTGGAATTCAGTTTATGGGCGATGCTTTCCGCGAAGTGGATATTCTTCGTGCCGGGCGTGAAATCGAATCCCTCCATCAATCATAAAATAATCGAGCCCTGTAGAAATTGTTCTCAACAAGGCTCGGTTTGATGGAAATTTGCCAACTATTGAGTTCATACCGAATGGTTATCATCTTGGCATTCATATATCGGGGATGCTTAGAATTTTTAAACAAACATCTGCCACAGTTGTAGATAAAATCAACCGTTAAACATCATGAGATTATACCCTGTAACGCTGTTGCTTTTGGCACTGCTATTTTTTGTTTCGTGCAGCACGGAAGAGCCTGAATTTTCATTCGAAGATCAGGATCGTGAAGTTCCGGAGTTCTCCTCAGAACGGGCCTATCAATTTATTGAGGAGCAGGTGGCGTTCGGCCCGAGAGTACCAAATATGGAGGGGCATGTTGAAACCATAAACTATCTAAGGGATCATTTTGAAGAGAAAGCAGGCTCCGGAAATGTATTTGTGCAGGAGTTTGAGCAGGAGGTGTATGGCGAAACCCTCACTATGTTTAATTTGCTGGCATCATTCGGTACGCAACATTCCGATAGAATTATGTTGGCCGCCCATTGGGATACCCGTCCGAGAGGGGAAGAAGACCCCACCAACCCCGATGATCCTATTCCCGGTGCAGATGATGGAGGCAGCGGGGTCGGGGTGTTGATGGAGATCGCAAGAGTTTTTGCCGAAAATGATGTACCAATCGGCGTTGATATTGTACTGTTTGATGGAGAAGATTACGGAGAAGAGGGCGATTTAGATAACTACTTTTTAGGGGCACGCCACTGGAGCAATAATCCACCGGTTCCTGGATATAGTCCACGATACGGTATTTTACTGGATATGGTTGGCGGAGAAGATGCAATTTTTGCAAAGGAAAGGTATTCGTTGAGGTATGCATCAAGCCTGGTAGATGAAGTGTGGAATATTGCAGCAGATAAAGGGTATGGAGATCTTTTTGTGGATGAACAGGGAGGCTACGTGTCTGATGATCATGTGATTGTAAACCAGGAGGCCGGAATCCCGATGATTAATATCATCCATCACTCAGTAAATGAGGACGGAAGCGTGAACTTTCCACCGTACTGGCACACCCAGAATGACAACATGGATATTATTGACACTAACACTCTGCAAGCTGTAGGCGATGTTGTTTTAGAATTGATTTACAACCGTATTCCCCGATGAACTACTTAAAACTGACTATATATTTGGATGAGGAGCATCATGAGGGATTTATTGCCGAACTGATGGATCTCGATTTTTACGGTTTCGAGCAGCACTCTGACCGTCTCATCGGTTACATCCAGAAACCTCGTTACAACGACTCCAATCGGGAATATATCGAACAGTTGGTTATAGCACATCCGTCTGCCACAGGAATGGAGATGGGAGAAGAAGAGGAGAAGAACTGGAATGAAACGTGGGAAGAGAGCATTCAACCCCAAGTAGTTGGTCAATTTTTAGTTAGGCCAACATGGTCAATCCAAGAGCCTGAGGCAGGACAACTTCTGTTGGAAATCGACCCAAAAATGTCGTTCGGGACCGGGTATCACTCCACTACAAGATTAATGCTGGCCAGGCTCGATAAGTTAGATGTGGCGGGGAAAACGGTGCTCGATGCCGGCACCGGAACAGGAATTCTATCCATCGCATCGCTAAAGCTTGGAGCCAAGAATGCCGTAGGGTTCGATGTAGATCCATGGAGCGAGCGGAATGCACTCGAAAACGCCTTGATTAACGACGTAAACAAGAAATTTGATGTACGATTAGGCGGTTTTGAACAGGTAAAGAAAGAGGAGAAATTCGATCTCACGCTGGCAAACATCAACAGGAATATTATTATCGAATATTTGCCGGATTTGGTAAATGCTACCCGTCCGGGAGGAACGATCTGTCTATCAGGTTTGATGGATAGTGACGAAGAGAAGATAAAAGGTGAACTTGAGCGATATCCCGTTACAATTGAACATATCGCCCAGGAAAATGAATGGATTTTAATTCAGTTAACTGTACGTAAAAATGATTAGAGCATCTATAGATATCGGTACCAACTCTGTGCTTCTGTTGGTGGCAGATGTAACAAGCGAAGGTATTACAACTCTGGAAGAAATTGCCGAAGTCCCACGGCTTGGTAAAGGTGTCGATGGCGATAAATCGATCCATCCAGATAGTCAAAAGCGGGTTTTAAATGTTCTTAGAGGCTATAAATCACACCTGGAAGAAAATTATGACCTGAAAAAAGCACCTATAATTACGGCAACCAGTGCGGTAAGGGATGCATCAAACCGAGAGGAATTTCTAAGCCTTATTAAACGGGAAACCGGCTGGGGAGTGATTCTTTTGTCCGGATTATTGGAGGCCGAAACAACTTATTCAGGTGCGCTTTCTGTTCTGAAGTCAGATTACACTGATAAATATATTTCGGTGCTCGATATTGGTGGAGGAAGTACTGAGATAGCGTTCGGTAAAAACAATGAGCTTGAAGATTCTTTCTCCATCGACATGGGAAGCGTACGTTTTTCGGAACGATTTTTAACGAATAATCCACCGACAAGGCTGCAAATGCAGGACGCCCGAGATGAAACACGAAAACTATTGGGGCGTGTTGATCATGAGAAAAAATCTGACATGGTTGTAGGAGTTGCGGGTACGGTTACTTCGGTTGCTGCTATCGATCTGGAACTGACTGAATATGACGTAGACAAGCTGAATGATTACAGGCTAAGCCGTGAGAAGATTGAGCAGTTTCTTGCTGAGTTTTCTAAAATGACCTGCAAGGAGATAGAAGAAAAGTATCCGGTATTCTTAAAAAACAGGGGAGATGTAATCGTCGCCGGACTGCTAATACTTTCCGAATTCCTGAAATTCACCGGTCATAATGAGCTAGTTGTTTCTACCGGTGGAATACGTCACGGTATACTTCTGCAGTAAATGTGCGTCATTGCGAGTGATAGAATGCACGCGGAGTCGCAGAGCCGCGGAATATGGTTTGGAAGCTTTTTGTTCTGATTTAGGTCTGGATCAAATTCTGCGTCTTTGCGTCATTGCGAGATAAGGGTTCCACGCGGAGCCGCAGAGTCGCGGAATATATTTTGGAAGCTTTTTTTGTTCTGATTTAGGTCTGGATCAAATTCTGCGTCTTTGCGACATTGTGAGATAGGGTTCCACGCGGGGCCGCAGAGTCGCGGAGGTAGGGTTCAGAAGCTGTGTGTAGTGTTGAGGTTAATATCCTCTTTTGCGTCTTTGCGCCTCTGTAAGTAAATGCAGATAACATAATGGTATAAAAAAAGGCACCCAATTCTCCTAAATGAACCAGGTGCCTTTACCTATCTTGATCTCTTTATAATAGCTTTAGAAGCGCATTCTTGCTCCGGCTGAGATTTGAATCTGACCAAATCCACCCAGCGTAAATTTAGGCTCTGCGTAGAGTCTGAAATCGCCAAGATCGTACTCAGCACCACCACCAACATTTAACCCTGTACTGCCACCTGATGATGATCCCCATGCTGAACTGTAGCTTATTTGAGCGTAACTGAGTCCTGCCAGGCCATAAACAATAAGGTCATCTTCATTTTTGACCATATAATGCCCGTCAATATTCAGTTCGTAAGCTGATACACCATCTTCGCTTACCAAGTAATAGGTTAACTTTCCTCCGGCCCTAATTTCATCGTTAATGGTATAATATCCATTTATATCAATGCCGGGCTCTGATCCGCCAAACACTCCAATATTTGTACCAAAGCTTAATCCAATTCCGCCGGTAATATCTTCTTCGACGGTAACCTGGGCCTGGGTTGATGTGTGAATTGCCAATGTGAAAGCGAACGCAATAATGAGTGATAGTAGTTTTTTCATAACTCGATTCTTATGTTAAATCTTCTGATTAATAATTTTCGATTGTGGTAATTAGCCGTATTCTTCGGCCTCTTACTTTTATAGCGTCAAAAAAAACTCAAAAAGCTCATTAATCTTAAAATTTTTTCAATTAATCGATGAGTTCNAGTCAAAAGTCCAATAAAGAGTCATCCGGAAGGGAAGATGCGTCAGAGAGTAGTCTCCAAGACGATAAGCTTGTAAAATCTGCCGTTAAAGGAGATCAGGAGGCATTTAAAAAGCTTGTCAACAAATATCAAAAGCCGCTCTATTTCCATGTACTCAAAATGGTGAAGGAGCATGAGCAGGTAGAAGATTTAATTCAGGAAGCATTTGTGAAGGCGTTTGATAATCTGGCCACCTATAATACAGACTACGCTTTTTCTACATGGCTCTATAGAATTACCACCAACCATACGATTGATTACCTCCGTAAAAAGAAACTGAAGACGACCTCTATTAACGATCCGGTTAAAACAAAGGAGGGCGAGATGCAGATAGAGCTTGGCGATAAACAAGCTGAAACAGATCGTGATATTATTCGCAGTCAGCGGCAAAAGATCATCCATCATGCCATAAATAACCTACCCGAAAAATATCGTGTAGTCATTCAGTTGCGGCATATTGAAGAGTTGAGTTACCAGGAGATTTCTGAACAGCTGGACCTTCCACTTGGAACGGTAAAGGCACATATATTTAGAGCACGAGAGATGCTGTACAAAGCTTTAAAAGACAAAAGAGGTCAGTTTTAAAATTAGATGACATTTTTGTAATCATAAATACGCATATCATATTGAGGGGATGATATTGCGACTAATCATTCTTTAACAAAAACGTAAAAATCATCAAGGTTTATCATGAAGTATTCTGTAACAAAACTATTTTCAGTATTAGTGTTTTTCGGTTTGATGGCAGCAGTAAGCTGCTCAGATTCCACATCCGTAGATCCGGGCGACCCACCGGAAATTCCGGAAACGACACCGGTAGAAATTGACCGATCCCTTTTTGAAGAATCAGATCCATCGGCGGAAGAGGAAAGTGCACTCTTTTATGAGGCAGAAGCCGTTGTCAATACCGCAAACTTCTCATTAACGATGATATCAGCAAGTGGTAACGCCTATTTGAATTTTATACAAAACCGGGAACCCACCTATGATGAGGGCGTTTGGGAATGGACCTTTTCCTCAGATAATTCCGATGACGATTTACAGGTACGTGTAACTGCTGAGCCGCTGAATGGTACAGTAGAGTGGAATATGTACGTATCCGGGTTTATATCAGGAGTGGGCGTTTCCGAAGAAGAGTATCTTTTTGCATCCGGAACCGTATCTGAAACTGGTGATAGTGGCACATGGAGTTATTTTTCTCCCGAATCTGAAACCGACCCGATTTATCTCTATGAGTGGGATATCTCCTCTGAAACGGAGTATAAAGTAACGGCAACATACGGCCATGAAGATGAACAGTTTTTCATAGAGTATATCAGGGAAGAGAATAATAACTGGCTGGAGTTCAAGGAAGGAGAGGAGTCAGGCTATGTGATTTTTTGGGACGCAGAAACCGGCGAAGGATTTCTTGATGATGGAGATGGTCAGAGATGTTGGGGAGCTGATTTTAGCGAAACGGAGTGTTAAACTTGAGTTGGTCTACAACCGCCCGTCGTTTTTAAAGTGTCATCCCGTACTCTGATGCGCTCATTTTTTGAACGCGCCAGCGCTCCGAGCCGCTCCTCTTTTATCCCACGAAGCGATAGCGTAGTGAAACGATTCCCATGAAATGAAATCTCCCAAAGTTTTTGACAGTAATAAGCTTTGATAGTGCAGAAGTCGGATCAACTGCGGGAGATCGCGTACTGAACTGAATTCAGCATAAACATCTACGCTTTGCTCCGACCGCGATGACAGAGGTGGGTTGTGGAGTTTCGATAATCTGATAAATGTTTTTTCTGTAAAATAAGTCTCTAACCCTTTTTTTCGATATTTTGCTCGGCAAGTTTTGCGTTACGCGTAAACCAAGAGTGTTTGGCCCGGCGTACAGCACTTCCTTCAAATACCTTATCAAACTGATCGGGAGTTATTTCACTCCACTTGTTTCCGGGCGGCGTTAGAACTTTCTCTCTCGGTTTAAAGTCATCAAACGTTCCTTCCTTGCTTTTCCGATTCCAGGGGCATACGTCCTGACAAATATCACACCCAAACATCCATTCACCGAGTCCCTCTTGTTGATCCTCTGGAATTTTATCTTTCAGCTCAATGGTGAGATAGGAGATACACCGTTTGCTGTCGATCTTGTATGGCTCGTAAATAGCATCGGTAGGGCAGGCATCAATACAGCGGGTGCAGGTGCCGCAGTGGTCGCTGATGGGCGTGTCGTACACGAACGGCACATCAATAATCATCTCTCCAATCAGGAACCAGGAGCCGAGCTCTTTATTGAGCATATTCCCATTTTTCCCCATCCAGCCGAGGCCTGATCGCTCCACCCATGCTTTGTCCATTACAGGGGCTGAATCAACAAAAAACCGTCCGTTAATATCTCCCACAAGATTCCGGGTGTGAAAAAAGAGCTTCTTCAGTTTCGATTTAAACGTTTTATGGTAATCTCTGCCGCGAGCATACTTCGCTATTTTGGGTTGATCGGTTTGGAGATCGTGTATTTCGTTTTGCTCAAATTTATATCCCGCGATGACGCTAACCACACTTTTTGATCCGGGAACGAGTTTGGTGGGATCAACCCGCTTATCAAAATTTCTCTCCATCCAGTCCATTGTGCTGTGCCTCCCCTCATTGAGCCACTGCTCAAGCCGGTGAGCCTCCTTATCGAGAGGTTCTGCTTTTGAAAATCCGCAGGCATCAAATCCAAGCTGGTACGCTTTAGATCGAACCTTCATTGTAAGTGCGAGTGTGTCCATATGTGAAAAAAAGGCATAAAAAAATCGTGCAGCAAATTTATCACTGCACGATTATGAAAAATTGATTGCTTTGAAAAACTAAATCAATCAAAACCTGTCAGGTTTCAGTAAAACTACTAATTCAACTACCGTCATCGCGGGCTCTGACCCGCGATCTCCTTCATCTAAGATAGCTTGTGTCTCAAAAGCGTAGATAGCTTCCAAAGTTTTTGGAGACCTCTGCTCAAAGTGGAGATTTCGCTATCGCGTTCAAAAGATGAGCGCATCAAGTGCGGGATGACATTTTAGAAGTACATCTCCTAAAAAAGAATGTTGTTACTCTTTCACATCAATCAGCTCAACTTCAAAAATAAGTACAGAGCCGGGACGAATAATGCTTCCGGGAGGAGGGTTGTTTCCATATCCGAGCTCACCGGGAATAAAGAATTCGTAAGTGGCACCTTCTCTCATCAGCTGAAGTCCTTCCGTCCATCCGGGGATAACCTGGTTAAGTGGAAATGTAGCGGTCTCATTTCGTTCGTAGGAGCTGTCGAACTCTTCGCCATCAATAAGTGTACCTCGGTAGTGCACTTCAACTTCTGATTCAGCTGTAGGCTGAACTCCGGTTCCTTCTTCAATAACTCGGTATTGAAGTCCTGATTCGGTGACTTCTACATCATCCCGCTGTGCATTTTCTTCTAAGAACTCGCGGCCCGATTCCTCTTCTACCATCGCCTCTTCCTGTTGGCGCATGGCCATATTTTGCTGCATTTCCTGCTGGTAGGTTTGCAGAACCAGCTGCATCTCTTGTTCGGTTAACTGTGACTCTTCCTGGTCGAGACCTTGGTGGAGTCCGGCAATAAAGCTATTGGTGCTGATCTCTTCAACGCCCTCATTAGCGAGGCTGCTGCCGTAAAAATATCCAAGGCTGTAACCTACGGAGTCAACTTGTGAGGTGAGATTGGCATCTCCCTGCTGTTGAGGAGTATCGCAAGCGGCCAGTACAAGCGCCGCGGAAAGTAGAATTAATACGTTACGTAACATAAAGTTCATCTGTTTTCAAAAGTTAATGGATAGAATCTATACGGTAAAAAAGGTACCGTTTTTAACGGCTATAAAAAATGGGAAATTCTGCGTCGGGTTATTAAACACGGGGAGCACAGGTAACGCAGACGTGAGATGTGAGAAGAACGTAACCCGAAGCTCCTGCTTCGGACTCACGGGTTTAAGGCAGTTGAAATATTAGAGAGTTCAAGCCCCAAAGCGGGCGTAATCAACATCATAGTGCAACGCACTATGTACTGGTATGCCACATTTATATGAAGCCCTGAAAGGGCGTAATCCTGAGGATAATTTTATAAAAACAGTGGGGATTATGTGAACAGATCATTGGTTAAACTACCGAGACTTAAATTAATGAATTCCTGCCAATTTAACCCCGTGCTACTAATATTCAGCCTCTACTATTGTGCCATATGCCGTGATGTGTTTTATTACAATACACACCCCCTAAATTTCACTGCGTGGGAATCGCTGCGCTCGGAGCGCTCACGCGTTCAAAAGATGAGCCTCTCAAGTTGAGCCTTTTTTTGCGAAATCCCGACCATTCGGGGAGGGGACTTTGAGCACGAGTCGTTGATGTGGATCAGCGCTTTTAAAATAAAACTTCATCACGTACTCAAATTTCTCGAATTCCAATCAAAGTTCCGTAATATCATCCCCTCAGATACTGAAACGAGTTCAGCACAAGGAGGGGACCGAGGGGTGTGTCCGAAAAGACAAGGCTTCTGATCTGGATTTCTTTTACCGAAAAGGGATTTTGAAGTAGCGTAAGGCGAATTTGGTGTTTTATATTTGAACTTACACACCCCTCCCCACGATAAACGTGGGACTCTCCGCCGGCCGGCGGAGAGCCTATTCTCAATCAAACCTCAGCGCCACTGAGTCACTGCGGTGATGAAATTTTTTATCCGATTCAATTCTTGCAATTAAACTTGTATATTAAAGGCTATCGAATTTTGATAGTTTATAGTGCCGTTTAAGCTGATTCCGGATCAAACAGATCAGCAGCATTCTGAAATGCAGCATGCACGATGAAATTTTAACGTAGTTGACACAATTGAAGTTTACAGAACTTAACCTAGACGAGTCCCTTTTAGCGGGATTAAAAGACCTGCAATTTTTCGAGCCAACCCCAATTCAAGAGCAAGCTATTCCGATTGTAACAGAGGGAAAAGACCTCATCGGAACCGCACAGACCGGAACCGGTAAAACAGGGGCGTTTGTAATTCCCATCATGCAGCGGGTATTAGAGAGTGAGCGTAAAGGGATAAAAGCCCTGATTTTAAGCCCAACGCGAGAACTTGCATCACAAATTGATGAACAGATTTTTGCAATTGGGTATCACGCCGGGATTACTTCNGCAACAGTNATTGGAGGGAGTGATTTCTCTCAACAAGCGAAAGCTCTGAAAGCAGGTGTAGATATTATTGTAGCTACACCGGGNCGCCTGATCGACCAGAATAAAGTGGTAAGTATCGACTTTTCCGACCTTGAGTACTTTGTACTTGATGAGGCAGACCGAATGCTCGATATGGGTTTTCTGCCAGATATGAAGAAGATTATCTCATGGATTCCGGAGAAGCGTCAGACACTTCTCTTTTCTGCTACCATGCCGAATGAGATTAANAAACTGGCCGGGTCAATCATGAAAAACCCGGAAACCGTGGAGATTGAGCGGTCGAAGCCGAGTGCAAGNGTNGAGCANCGGGCGTACANNNTGCGNAGTAANCAGAAAGTNGGNCTNGTTAAACAGATTTTCAATGATATNNAGTGGGACTCCTGCATTATCTTTACCTCTACCAAAAANGGTACTGATGAACTGCAGCGCCTACTTAAACAAGAAGGAATTAAAGCAGCCAGTATTCACGGCGACCGTACACAAAAAGAGCGGAATGCCGCGCTGCAGAAGTTTAAAAACGGCGAAGTGCCCGTTATCGTAGCGACCGATGTATTGGCACGGGGGATCGATATCAAAGAGGTTTCCATCATCCTGAATTACGATGTGCCGAATAATACGGATGATTATATACATCGCATCGGCCGTACGGGACGGTATGACAAGAGCGGTATTGCCATTACGTTTGTAAGCAAGCGCGACAGCCGGAAGTTTAAGGATATTGAGAAAATTAAAGGGAATAAGATTAAAACGATTGATCTCCCCAATAACTTCGATGAGAAATCCGATTTTTCCTGGAGTGAAGATTTCAAAGGTGGTTCATCTCAAAAATCCGCCAAGAAAAAATCGAAGTCTTCTGATGATAAAAAACAGTCGCGAGACAAATCAGACAGCAGATCATCTCGATCTAAAAGCCGGTCCGGTTCCGATAATGGAAAGAGCAAAGATGATAAAAAAGGGCGCCAGAGTTCTAAGAAAACATCAGACCGGTCGGATAAGAAAACAGACAAAAAAGAATCAAAAAAGAGTACTCCCAAAAAAGATAGCTCTAAAAAAGGTTCTTCAAATAAAAAACGGTCAAGCTCTGATAGATCATCAAGCCGGAAGGGGAGCGACAAAAAAGACTCTAAAAAACAGAGCAGAGAACAGAAAAAAGAGCAGAGCACAAGAAAGAAGGCTGACCGGAAGAAAAAGTCTGAAGAAGAAGCTCAAAAGAAGCGTGATGATGAGCGCTTGAAAAAGGAGAAGGAGCTTCAAGACGTAGTAATTCCGCCAATTATTGAAGAGGCTGCGGAGTATAATAAGTACAAGCGGAAACCGGCGAAAGGTTTCTGGGGAATTATTAAGAGCTTTATTCCAAAACTTAAGCCATAATATTCATCGGTATGGGGCAGAAGATCTTTTCGATGTTGG
>SL_4KL_010_BRINEDRAFT_10001437_pt1 | contig 13153 bp, 15 predicted proteins | sample SodLak_010_BRINE_2_FD_10664 | JGI IMG/M metagenome (IMG submission 10664)
TTTTCGCGCTGGTATCTACAATTATCATGATATCTATTAGATATCAATCAAATCAAATATCTATTATTTGATTATTTACCCACTTTAATCAAACGATATAGTGTTTATTTAAATATTTACCTCTAATTATCAAATATGAATCCGGAAGATTTCAGTAAGAGAGCAGGAGAAATTATAGTATATAGGTCAGAAGAAGAGACTATAGCTACTTTTGAGCCTGTCAGATTGCCCCCCGAAATAGAATATGATCAAGATATGTTCCGTCTAGTTGAAGAGGCAGCAAGTAATCTTAATGATTTGAAGGGTACAGGAAGAAATCTTTCTAATCCTAACATCTTTATTCAACCTTATTTACTTAAGGAGGCTGTTTTAAGCTCTCAGATTGAGGGCACACAAATATCTTTTGAAGAGGCAGTTATGAAGGCAGGAACAAAAGATGAGGTAGACAATAGAGAGATGAGAGACATTCAAGAAGTTATTAACTACAAAGAAGCTTTGGAATATGGTAGAGATAGAATTGAAAAAGAGCCGATAACTGTAGATTTAATTAAGAGAATTCATGGGATATTAATGTCGGGTGTTAGAGGGGAAGAAAGATCTCCTAGCGAATTTAGGAGTAAACAAGTACATATTGGAGAAGTAGGGGTTGAAAGAAAAGATGCGGATTTTGTACCAATGCAGCCTTCTCATGTAGAGAATTATATAGAGGACCTGATCAAGTTTATGAATACAGATCATTCTATGTCTTATCTTCTCAAATCTGCATTAATACACTACCAATTTGAAACAATACATCCATTTGAAGACGGTAATGGCAGGATAGGGAGACTTCTCATAATATTAGATATGTTGGATAAGGGCAAACTAACTCAGCCACTACTCTACTTAAGCGAGTACTTTAATAACAATAAAATTCGTTATTATGATCGCTTAGAGAAGGTCAGAGAAGAAGGAGACTTCGAAAGCTGGATTAAATTTTATTTAAGAGCAGTTAAGACTCAATCCAAGAGTTCAACAGAGACTTCAGTTCGTATTTTAGATAAACAGAAAGAATACAAGAATAAATTGAGAGAAAGAAATGCTCCAGAGAACTGTATATTATTAATGGAAAATATGCTGGATTTAGAGACCAGAACCATTTCAAAAATTGCCGATGAGATCGGAGTTAGTTATCACGCAGCTAGAGAATACGTCATAAGATTACAAAATTGCGGCATTATAAGAGAAATAGATTCCGATAGTAGAGAAAAAAAATATGTGGCTGGTGAGTTACTTGACTTGATGGAAGAAGAATCCAAGCAAGTTTTACAAAGATAATTAAAACTTGAAAATCAACCAAGAACATCTTCCTGATGACTTGAATTACTTTGAGATATAACTGACCCTGCCTAAGGCACATTCACTTTTCTTAACAACTTGAGCTTATAGGAAAACTAGAATATCAGAAACAGAAACTCGGATAAGTGTGGATTCAATAATTCAGCTTATGTCTGCGAAAGATGTGAAATGGATGAAAGAATCGCTCAAACAAGCTGAAAATGCAATGAATGACGGAGAAATACCAATAGGATCCGTCGTTGTGGCAGGAGATGAAAAAATTAGCGAAGCATATCCTCGAACTAATAGAGACAAAACTACCAGTGAACACGCAGAAGTAGTAGCTATTAGAAAAGCAGGGAACTTATGGAATGAAGAAAGAGAACTTACACTATACACCACTCTTCAACCTTGTATAATGTGTTTAGCAACAGCAATAAGATGTGGATTCGATAGAATAGTATACGCAGCGGAAGCAGAAAACGAAGTAAATCTAGAAGTGGCAAAAGAAATCGAAAGATACGGAACCGAGGTACCAAAAATCACAGGCGGAGTAAAGGAGGAAGAATCAGTCAGCTTATTCAAAGAATTTTTGAAAAACCAAATGGAACACTTCGCATACGAATACGTAGAAGAACTAATGCAAGCATACAACTAAGTAGCTGTAAGGATTATTTTTTGATGATCCAAGAAATACCGGATTTTTTTCATTAAATGTACCTCAAATAGAATACTAATACAATCAGTTCATAGAACTGTATTTCTTAGAAAAGTAAAATTAGTCGGAGGCAGTGGCGGGTTACCTTGATGGATTATTTTTTGGCCGTCACTGCTTCCTGAGCATCTACTTATGTAGATGCCATCCGTTTTACCATGTAGTCATTTTGCAGACTTCTTGGTAAATTGGATGCTCACAACAAGTATTCTAGATGTTATTCTTTTATACCCGAATTTTCTTTTCTATTGAGTTTTGGGTTTTAGTGTTAGCGTTTCTGTTATAGTTTTGGCTAATCCAAATAGTATAGGTCCTATAATAAGTCCTATAGCTCCAAATAAGTATAGTCCTCCGATTACACCTACAAGTATTGCTGCTGGGTGTATGTCTGCTCTTTTGTCTACTAAGTAGGGTCTTAATATGTTGTCTGCTAATCCTATGATTATGGTTCCGTATAATGCTAGGAAAATTGCAGATAGAGGTTCACCTATTATTACAAGGTATATGGATGCTGGCCCCCATACTAGAAATGCTCCTATTACCGGGATAAATGAAAGAATGACCATTATAAATGTCCAGAATACTGGGTTAGGTACTCCTGCTAGTGCTAGTCCTATACCTCCTATTATTCCTTCTATTATTGCTACTAGAACGTGTCCTTTAAGTACGGATTTCGTCATTAAATCTAGCTTGTTTGAAAGCCGGTTTTGAGTGTTTTCTGTTAACGGCATGTTATTTCCTGCCCATTTATACAGTTTCTCTCCGTCTTTTAAGAGGTAGAAAAGCACAAAAAATAGGATGAATATTCCTAGTGCGAATTGTGTGATTTGATCTACTAATTCTGTTATTTGTCCTATTGTTATGTCTATAAACTGGTCTAAGGCTTCATTGAGTGTTTCTTGTAAGTCTATTTCTTCTCCTGTTAACTCTTCTATAAATTCTTCTATAGGTGTCAGAGTTAGCGTTTCTTCTTCATCTAGGTTCTCGAGTAATTGTGTTGCGTCTTCAGCTATCACGCCCAGCGCTATTAGAAACGGTAGTAGAAGAGCTAGAACGAACACAATTAGGGTTAGAGTTGTTGCTATATTTTTTCCTGTAAATGTTTCTATTCTGCTTTCTAAAGGTTTTAATATGTAGGCAAATATCATTGCCATTATTATATAGCCTAAAAAAGGCATTATCATTAGAAAAACTATTACGGCTAGAAAAAGAGTTAGAGCTAATAGAAACCTTTTTTCCGTAACCATATCTCATTCTAATTTTCTATTCAAATAAAATTTGATAGAATATAATGATTACAATTAGTTAAAACTGTTTCAGTAAAATTTTAAGTTTTAACGTCGTGAAAAATTCGTAATAAACTCTGGAGAATGTATCTATTTGATTTCTCCTTTTAATTTTTCTCTGTTGTGGCTTTGATGCCAGTTAGGTTTAGGGCCTTCAGGAATTATTCCGTGTGGATTAATGGATTTATGAGTTGTATAGTAGTGTTCTTTAATGTGGCTCATGTTAACTGTTTCTTGAACTTTTTTTATCTGGTAAATATCTCTGAGATATGGCCAAAGATTGTCAAATTGCTGTATTAGTTTTTTGTTACATTTGAAGTGGTTATGATATACTTCGTCGAACCGTATAAGAGTTGCAAAAAGTCTTAGATCTGCAATAGTTAGCTGTTGTCTCAGTAAGAATCTTTGATTTTCTAAAACATTATCCCAGTATTTTAATTCTTCAAAAAGTTTTTCTACTGCCATTTCGTATGCTTTTTGTGTTTCAGCGAATCCAGCCTTGTAAACTCCGTTATTAACGTGATTGTAAAGTCTTTCAACTTTTTGATCTATTTCGTCTTGCAGTTCTTCCGGATAAATACTTATTTCAGTTTTATATTCTGTAGATAGCATCTTCATTATCTCTATGGACTCGTTATTAACTATTGTTTCTTTCTTCTTATCCCAAAGAACAGGTACAGTTATTCTACCGGTATAATCTGGTTCTGATTTTGTATATGCCTGATAAAGATAATTGAAACCGTTTAATCTGTCCTCAGTACATCCAGGTTTATCCGGAGTAAATTGCCATCCTTTTTTGTCCCTGTAAGGATCAACTACATCCATTGTAATTTTATTTTCCAGCCCTGCTAGTTGCCTTACTAAAGCGGCTCCGTGAGCCCACGGACATGCACGAGAAATGTATAAATGATATCTGTCTTCTTCTGCAGGATGTTCTGCACCTTTTTCATTTTTAATACTGCTCCTGAATGTTGTTGTTGCTCTTTCAAATTCTCCTTCTTCTGTTGTCATATCTTCAGCATTAAACTGCCATTCACCATCTATTACAAGATTTCGACCCATGTTAACAACATTTCAATGGACGGATAAATAACTATTCAATCATAACTTGTCTTCATGGGTGAAGAAGCTCCTGTAGATCCTAAAAAAGTTGAAAGCAGTTTTCAAACCGTTGGAACAGACCATATTACTATCTGGGGTAGTAATGAAGAAGATACAATTGGATTTTACAGAGATACGTTAGGAATGCCTTTAGTGTTAAGACAACCTAATTTAGACGATCCTTCTCAGACACACCTGTTTTTTGATACTGGTGACGGAAGAATTTTAACATTCTTTGTAAACGACGACAGAAAGTCAAATCCACGACCTCAGAGAGGCCAAGTAGGCGCAGTACATCACATATCGTTCAAGATAGAACCAGAAAGTTTCGAGGACGTAATGGATTCCTTAGATGAAAACGGTCATAGTTATAACGTGTTTAACAGAGGTATTTTTCATTCTCTCTACACAACCGATAACAACGGTTTAGTAATTGAGCTGTCAGCGGACAAGTACAATATACCTGACGATAAACGCGGTAAAGTTCTGGCTACAGCACAGCGTATAAGAGAACAAGATGATGCTGATTATGCTAAGGAAGAACATTTGGAAGCCGCATTAGAAGAACTTGGCTTGGAATCTGACCCTTATGATTTACCTGAAGCAGATACTGGTGTTGGAGACATTTAACTGAAAAACTGCTTACAACTAATACTATTTACCTTTCTTTAATTATTCTTTCCTCAAATTTCTGTAGAAGTTTATTAGTAATCTTAAAGATGTTAATCAAATACCGTATAAACTTTAGTTACAGCTAAATATAGGTTTGTTTTAAATTCTAGCAAATCTCAGTAATATTATGGAATTTATCGAGTTTTCTGGAAGTTTAATTGTACGTAACCAAAAAATCTTACTGATTAGAGAAGAGGAACACAAACACTGGAACATACCCACAGGTAAAGGTGAACGAGGAGAACTATCTGCAGATGTTGCAGCAAGAATTACCGAAGAACAAATAGGCGTAGAATGTGAAATTCTAAGATACAAGAAACAGATGAAAACCATTGTGAAAGAAGAAAGTAAACACGTTACTTGGCATCCATACGTGGTCGAGATAGAAGGAGAACCTCAAGAAGGCGAATGGACTCCTATTAAAGAAATTGAAGAAAAAGAGCTATCTCCACTATTAGAACAAAATAAAGACGTTCTGAGAAAGAAGATTTGATAAAATTTAGATTAAAGATTTAGTAACTATGATAGGCGGTTACTTTGAAGAAATAAAGAACGGCTTCAAGATATCAAAAGATCAGTTTGGCGAAGGAAACTACAAGCTTTACAGAGAGGATGTAACGATAAAGCTGGTTGACCAAGACAATGAACTAGCTAAGGTAGATATAAACAAGTTTGAAGAAGAAAACTTTATCGAAAGACTTAACCAGGAATTGTTGAACCAGATTGTAGATGGGAAAGATCAAGGGGTTTTTTTAGAAGTAGTCGGCGGCTCTGATTCACTCAAAAGGTTTTTGAGACGATTAATGAACAAGGACAAATTTGAATCTAACTAAAAATAAACCCAGATAAATTTTCCTTGTGCTTAAGTTATATAGTATTTTGTCTAGATAAACTAGATTATTGTGGAATTTAGAGAAGAAAGTAAAGTAAACATACTGTACATAACTTCTATTGATCAAGCAAGAAGTAAGGAAGAAATTTTAGAGACTTGGAACATTAAGGACGATATTTTTGATTCAACTCTTGTTAGCAGCGATATAACCCGTTTAGTACAAAACCGAATAATAAAGAAGAAAGAAGGCAAATATAAGGCTAATTTTCGTTCTCAAGCGTTTATAGATGAGCTTAAGGTATTTTTAGAACAGAATAAATTTGATGCTCTTCTAGAAATAAAAGATAGTTATCTGAAGTTTATTAGAAAATCTGAGGTTCAGAAAACTCTTTTCGCCCCATCTGAAATCAAAAAATACTATGATTCTAATGTGGAGGAAGCTTATCAGAATCCTATGTACATCTTATCAGAACTTGCAGAAATCTTGTTTATAATGAGCAATTCCACAGAGAAAGAATATGATTTAGAAGATCAAGATTATGATAAAAATCTTTTAGAAAATACTAAGAACGTATTTCCTCTATTTAAGGAACTAAGCTCGGATTAAAGCTCGTATTTTTTGAAAGCTTCTGCAACAATCAATGGAAACACAAGAGTTGCTTCTGCCTCAATTTGAGTATAGTTTCGTTCAGTTTCTTTGATTTTACCCCAAGATACTGCTTCTTTGGGCGGTGCTCCAGAAAGACTTCCATCTCCCTCCATTCCTGTAGAAATATATACAGCATAGTCCGTTCCTCCTCGGAATAGGTTGCTCATTATGGCTTGATGTTTTGGTACACCATCACCCACACATATTAGTCCGGAGGTTTCTGCTTCTATAGCTTCATTTATAAGTTGATCCCAGTCATCCAGTATTTCTATCCCTATATCTTCATCTTGCTCTTGCCTATAATAGAATAAGAAATCTCCTATTTCTGCATCAATAAGTGCTGGACAAAATACAGGTATATCATTTTTTGCAGCATAGTTAAGGAAAGAATCTTCATCATTCATTTCTTTTCCTAGCTCTTTAGCTACTTCTGTAGGCGTTCTTATTTTCTTTTCATCGAAGAAGTCAGGGAAAAATTCATCATTCAACCACGATTCAAGCTTTACGTATGCGTCCGATTCCACATATATATTTCCTAGCCGATTTATTCCTTCTTCTCTTAATTTGGCTTCGTTTGCATCCCATTCCCCCATTTTAAAAGGATGCATGGTTTTTATTACGTCTTCTGTGACGCTTCCTGAAGTTGTAATCATTACATCTACATATTCTTTACGAGCAAGATATGCTATTGTTTCTCTTAAGCCTGAAGAAACTATGTTGGATGTGAATGTTAGAAATATTTTTGCATCTTGATCCCTCATTTCTTTTACAATATCTATAGCTTCCTTTAGGTGTGTGGCTTGGAATCCTGTTGTTTCATATGTTTCTAACATTTCCGCAAGATTAAATTCTCCTCTAAAATCATATCCTTTTACTTTTTCTCCTTTGTGGCCTTTTTCTGTTCCCGGGATTACATGGTCTCTGGTTTCTTCGGTCATATAATTTTGTAATGGATTGAAAATTTTTATAGTGGAAACATGTTGTGGTTTGAGAGGTTTTTAATTTATCTAGATACTATATTTTGATTAATGCTCTTAGATTTGAGTTTTGCGTTGTTTGCCATATTCATCTCTTGGGTTGTCACTTTTTTACTCTATCATATTTCAGCCTCGATGTTGATTTTTGACGATGTCAATCCAATGGATTCCGTGAAGCTTACAACTATTGAAACATTCTTGATTGTTGTTGCTCAGTTTTTCAGAGTTTTTCCATTTGGAGGATTGGTTGCTGCAGGATTAGGAGCTTTATTACCTTTTATAATGATCTCTTATACTAGAAAGATTTACAACACTAGTATTTTGAATTCAGTGTTGATAATAGCCGTTATAATGATTTTTGAAGGACTTTTCTATCTGATTACTAATGCGATAGGTATCTTTCCATTATCAACTTAGTTTTTTAGAAAGGTCGTTATTACTTAAATTTCACCTATGAATACAGTAGTACAGGCTTTGGCCGAGTAGCTCAGCCTGGGAGAGCGCTGCACTGAAGATGCAGTTGTCCCCGGTTCAAATCCGGGCTCGGCCATTTTCTAATTAAATTCTCGAATTCAGATAATATAGTGAATATTTGTTTAAATTTTGGGTTTTTGAAAGTTTAATTATGGGGCAGAGGTTCAGAAGAGGTTTAGGAGGTGCTTTAATTGGTACGGCTTTATCCTATCCTGTGGCGGAAGCTTATACTGATGAAAATCTTGTGGAAATGGCTTTTGAGAGTGTGAAACCAGGTTATCTAACAACTTATGACAATGAAGACATTTCAGAACTTAATGAATATGGAGCTCTTTTCCTTATAGAAAATGATGAAGAAATATATAATGTGATAGAATTTACTAATGATGTTCTAACTAGTCTAGGTTGATCTTTACCAAGGATCATGTTCGTATCCTTTTTCTTCTGCTATTTCTTGCATCTCTTCTTCTGTGGCTTCGGTGGTTGGTTTGATCATCCAGTCTTCTAGTTCCCCCATTTTTTTCATAGCCTTTGCTTCTTCTTCACTCATTACAGATACGATGAATGAGTCGTCTTCGTATGTTTCGATTATCCAGTAGTTGTTTTCGTCCCCCATTGTTTGGTTTGCCTCTTTGAATATTTAGTCGTTTTTTAGGCTTTTAAACATAGTTTTCAGGTTCGGCTACATTTCTTCTAAAGGTTCTATTCCAAGAAGTTCTAATCCTTGGTCGCTTGCTTCTACGAATAGTTCTACGATTTTAAGCCTTCTTTTACGTGTTTCTTTCTCTTTCTCTAATACAGGGCATTTGTGGTAGAATGTGTTGAATTGTTCGCAGAGCTCTGATAGATAGCTTGCTACTTTGACAGGATCTCTTTTTTCAGCTGCGTTTTCAATTTTTTCTGGTAGTTCTGCAATTTTTTTAATCAGATCGTATTCTACGTCTTGAAGTTCTCCTTTTATTTTTCCTTGTTCATCTGTTTTTTCTAAAATGCTTTTTGCACGAGTGTTGGTGTATTGGAGGTATGGTCCTGAGTCTCCTTCGAATGCTAGTACATCATCCCAGTTGAATTCGATATCTTTATTTCTAGATACTGATAGGTTTGCGTATTTTACAGCTCCTAGACCTATTTTTTCCGCATTCTTCATTTTTTCTTCGTCTTCGATTCTTTTTTCTGCTTTAGCTTTGGCTTCATCTAGGAGGTCTGATAAGGTTATTATGTTACCTTTTCTTGATGACATGCTTTTTTCTCCAAGGTCCAGCATTCCATACGATATATGTTCGCTTTCTATATTTGTTACATCGAATTCTTCTGCTATCTTGAATAATTGTTTGAAGTGTAAGTCTTGTTCTGATGCTACAACGTACAGATTATGTTCAAATCCTTCTTTCTGTCTTTTTTCAATGTTTGCTATATCTCGTGTTAGATAAAGTGTTGTACCATCGGATTTCTTTACTACTGTATTAGGCAAAGATTCTTCATCTTCAAAATCTACGTATACGCTCCCATCATAATCTTCCTTAAATATGCCTTTTTCTATTCCTCTTTGGATCATTTCTTTTCCTTCTTCTACAACTTTAGATTCTCCCGTGATTCGATCAAATTCTATTCCCATTCTCCGGTAATCTTGTTTGTTATATTCTATGGTAACTTCTCTTAGTTTTTCCCAAAGTCTTCCTGCTTCTTCATCTCCTTTTTCAATTTTCTTTGACCATTCTGCGGCTTCTTCCGCTAGTTCTGGATTGTCTTCTACTTCTCCATGGAATTTTACGTATAGATTGTAAATGTGTTCCATTGGGTTTTCTTCTAGTTCTTCCTCCGATCCAAAGTTTTTGAAGGACGCGATGGCTTTTCCGAACTGTGCACCCCAGTCCCCTAGGTAATTTTCGGAAGTTACATCGTATCCGTTGAATCTTAGTATTCTTTGTAGGGAGTCGCCTAGACAGTTGTTTCTTACGTGGCCTATGTGCATTGGTTTTGCGATGTTAGGACTTGAGAATTCGAGCAGTACTTTTCCTTCTTTTTGTTCTACTCCTCTTTTTTCTGTCGTTAGTGTCTCTATTACTTCTTTTGCATAATATTTTCTATCCAAGTGTACGTTCAGGTATCCTGGGCCAGCTACTTCAACTGTTGTTATGTAGTCCTGGGCTTCAAGCTGGTCAGCAGCTTCTAGAGCAATCTCACGCGGGTTTCGATCAAGTTGGGCGGCGGCTTTCATGGCCGGGTAGGCGAAATCTCCGTGTTCAGAATCAGGGAGTTCTATGTCTTGAGGTTCTACTTCAATTTCAATTATTTCAGTTAACTCTTGAGCTAGTTTTTCTTTAATATCCTTCATAATGGAAAAGTTATGTCCCGAAATATAAAAACAAATCCGCTTTGAGAATTGAAAATATCCTGGAAGTTATTTTAACAACTTTATGTTTTTCTAAACAGCTCCAAAAAGGTTTAATCTACAACATATTTCTCTAAAGATGTTAAAATCTTTCTACCATTATTTAGAGTCTTTTCATTTTCATCAAGAGATGGTGCTATTTCAACTAAGTCTGCAAAATCCGGTTGCACAGTCTTTATTATTTTCTTCACAGTTTCTAGGTCTAGTTCTCCATCAGGATAACCTGTTCCAGGAGCTAACTGATTTGTTAATACATCAATGTCTACAGATAAGTAAACACTATCTTCTGAATTAAAATCGTTAAAGAACTGGTTTATTTCATCTGCTCGATAAATATTCAAATTTTTATCTTCTAAATATTCTTTTTCATCACTATCAATTCTTGTTACTCCTACAAAGTATAATTCCTCCTCTTCAAAATTATTTTCAAGTAATCCTCTTACTAGCACATCATGAGAAATATTATTTCCTACTTTTTCCTTTAAGTCTAGATGAGAATCGAGCCAGACTAGCTTTAAGCCAGGATTCTTACGTTTTAGTGCTTTTATTACCGGGTAGCTTACTGAATGATCTCCTCCTATAGATATTATTGGTTTATTATATTGTATGAGATCTTTTGTGCTGGCAAACATTCTTTCATGTGTTTCTTCTAAATCGAATTCGTCCGGGAATACTTCATCTATCAAGACTGTTTTGATAAAATCGTGGTTCTCCAAGATTTTTTCAGGGGCGTTCAATGTACCTTTACGCGGGTTTCTATGTATTCCCATATCGCAGGGAAGTTTCTGTATTATTAATTCTGCTTCTTGAGGTGCTGTTGTGATCTTATCTTTGGTCTCCGGATCCATGTATCTTTCCTCTATCTTTTCTGTCAAATAGTTTATCTAAGTTGGACTCAGCTGCCTCTGACATATCATATCCTAGTTCATCAAGCAATCTTGCTATATACCATAGACAATCTCCTACCTCATCTTTTAGTTCATCTCCCAAATCTTTGTCATCTCTTATTGCCTTTTTGATCTTTTCTGCTACTTCACCTGCTTCACCGTTTAGACCTAAAGCCAGATATTCTATAGCGTTTTCTTGAGGGTAAACTGCTGTTTCACCTGTTTTATCTTGATATTCGTCGAAATCCATTGTAATATGTTTTAGCACAGAAATGTGAAAAATCCTTCTATATGTAGGGATTGGAAAAACAAGTCGGACCTGGAGGGATTTGAACCCTCGACAACGAGGTTAGAAGCCTCGCGCTCTGTCCGGGCTGAGCTACAGGCCCATGTACTTTGATGTTGTACAAGTTGTATTCATATGGCAAGATTCTTAAATATAGAGAGTTTGAAAAACCAGCGGATATTGTGTCATAATCGAATATTCCGGTAATTTCAGAAAATAGATAAATAAACCAGTATATTTACAGGAATAATCCTATTACACGCGGAGAGCTTAGAACTATTGTTGCTATACCTACTCCAATAGAGAAAGCTACTATCGTTCTGGGATCAAATTCTATACCAACGTTTGCATCGGTATACATAGTCAATCCTCCCTGACTTGATGGAAGTGCTCCTCCTTCTTGTTGCTTAGACATCGTTCTTTTGTCACCCTTGTAAAACTGTTATTTTGTGAGCCAATGTTTTATGTGTTATTATAATTGGGAGAAAGTATTCTTGGTTTAGGAGATGGTAATAAGCCCGATTCTGTTGCTATGACTATATTTAACTGTGCACGGAGTGATTACCGCTTGCTCCCACCCTCACCTTTGAATAGGTGTATTAAGCACAGGTTTGGCCGCGTTTCATCGATTCCTCAAAACCTTTTGAACCCTTTCAAGTAGTATTTCATTAAGGGTTATTCTTCAGGTTGGAGGACGTGTCGTTTCTGATGCCATCATATAACTCCAAACTTACGCTTTCTTCTTTTCAAAAGCTTATAGTCCAGAGTTATACCCATTCCTTTCGGGAGACAGGCTTTCACCTGCTATGCTTTAATATAAGGGTTTTTAGGAAGTCGGGACTTTCCTCACCGCTTTACCGGCGTGGATAGTCACACCTTCTCCTAAACCAAAGTATTCTCTTTCTCCACTTTGTAACTCAGTATTACTCGTATTCAGCGGCAATATTTATAACACTTGATTTAAAAACGAGAAGCAATTTTCACATTAAGAATTGAGTAAAAATAAGATTTTTAGAAGGTTTGACCAACTTAAATGCCTATACCGTGTGTGAACGCGGTAAAAAACTCCCAAAATGTTTGAGCATGTTAGAGCTCAAGCCGGAATGCCTTACTAAACCCTAAGGTTCGTTCTTAGTAGTGGTCGGCTGAAATCCTCGTTGCCTTGGATCTTACACCGCCACTCTATCAACCCATCTTGTATGGGCACGAAACGGTCTCTTTTTGAGGAGGCTTTCGAGCTTAGATGCTTTCAGCTCTTACACCTTGAGGCGTAGCTACTCTGCACCACCCTTTCGGATGACAGATACACCAGAGGCCTCAGTTCGGGGTTCCTTTCGTACTGTCCGAACTTTCCTCTCAGACCACAAAAACACTCCCGGCAGATAGCAACAGATCTGGCTCACGCCGATCTAAACCCAGCTCACGATCCGTTTTAATAGGTGAACACCCTCACCCTTGGCTGCGGCTGCACAGCCAGGATACGGAGAGCCGACATCGAAGTAACAAGCCTGCGGGTCGATGTGAGCTCGCGCCGCAGACAATCCAGTTATCCCTGGAGTACCTTT
>SL_4KL_010_BRINEDRAFT_10001438_pt1 | contig 13153 bp, 12 predicted proteins | sample SodLak_010_BRINE_2_FD_10664 | JGI IMG/M metagenome (IMG submission 10664)
CCTCCCTCCTGGATCGGCATACCATCCTTCTCAATACCATCAGGACTGATACGCATACTGTTGGCGGTCACCGGGCTGCTTAAAGCCAGGGCGCCAAGTCCTGCGGCACCCAAACCTTTCAAAAATTCCCGGCGAGAGACACCTCTTCCAGAGACCTTAGAAGATCTTCTCGACCCTGTTTGACTAGAATTGTCTTTCAGTTTCTCTAATTCTTGCTTGAGCTCTTGGTTTTGTTTTTCAAGTTTTTCGAGTCTTTCCTGTATTTTTTGTTCTTTTTCCAGCAGAGGTTTTTTGTTTGTTTCACTGGATTTCTCTTCTTTCACAGTTATTGTGTTTGTTTTCTTTGATTTTTATATTTTCGAATAGTATTTGTTTGTCTTTGGAGGATGCAGTAGTGTTTTTAACGTTTTTTGAGGGTTTTTTGTTATATGAAATGTTTTAATTTGGCTGAGGATGCGGAGGATTTTACCGGTAATGTCTGGTTTATTGATGGTTCGGAGAATATTTTGGTTGATGTGGGTACAGGTGATAGCTGGGAGGAAATTGAAGAGTTAGAAGAGGTTGACAAGGTTGTGATAACGCATAGTCATTATGATCATGTTGATAATTTGTCGAAGGTAGTTGATCGTTTTGGTCCTGAGGTTTACTGTTTTGAACCCGGGAACATTGAAGTTGATGCTGAAAAACTGGTTGAAGGAGATGAGATAAAGCTTTCTGGACACAGGTTTGTTGTTTTCCACACTCCTGGTCACAAAAATGATTCTATATGTCTTTACAACGAAAGCAGAGGTATTTTGTTTACTGGGGACTTGGTTTTCCCTGATGGTGGTTTTGGGAGGACTGATTTGGATGAAGGGGATAGAGATGTGCTTATAGATTCTATCAGGAAGCTTGTGGATTTGGATGTTGAGGTGTTTTATCCTGGACATCAGGGAGTTGTTGGGGAAGATGCAGGTTTTTGGATCAGGAAATCTTTAGAGGAGGCGGAGAAGAGAGAATCTAAGTATTAGTATTTCATTACCCCGGTTTTATGGTCTAGAAGGATTATTGAAGCTATTCCTAGAGCTGTAGCAAGTGTGAACTCGGGAAGTATTTGCAGCCAAGAGGTTTGTTGTTCTATAAGCCTGTTGTTTAGCTGTGCGACCGGGGCTCTGATTGATCCAAGAACTAGGCTTACTAGGAAGGCTAAAGTCGTTTTTCTATGGTTTTCCAATGCTTTTCTTATTAGATGTGAGAATACTGTTAGACCTATTATGCCTCCTGAAATAAATACGATTATCGGGGTAGATGTCTCAAGTAAGGGCTTCAAACTAGCGGATGCAGCGGATTGATAAACTGCTTGGGTGAACTCTGTAAGTTTTTCTGCCATATAGCTGTACTGACCGAGTATTAAAAGTATTAAAGCCCCGGATATACCAGGTAGTATCATTGCACTTACCGCCAACATACCTGATAAAAATAAGACAGGTATTCCATTACCCAATGTATTAGCTGCTAAGCCAGAAACTGTGAAAGATATTAAAAAACCTGTAAGAACTGTGAAACCGGTTTTAAAACTTTTTAAATCTATATTAGAAATCATTAAAACTGATGAAGATGCTATAAGACCTGTGAAAAACCCGTAAGTGGTTGTAGGATAGTATGAAACCATATAGTTGACAAACCTAAGAGTTGTGATGACAGCTGTTATAATACCTAGACTTAAAACTGTTAGAAAAACTATTCCTAAATCCCGGATATTTTCTATTAAAGATTCCTGATCGAACTTCTTTGCATCTGTTAACAAGACACCTATTTTTTGGGACGTAAGGTTGGTTATACTGTCAACCATTTTTTCATATATTCCTAGGATTAGTGCTACTGTACCTCCCGATACGCCTGGAACAGCGTCAGCACATCCCATTGCAAAGCCTTTCAGATATACTGTGATGAACTGTTTCAAATCTTTTTCTGCCATCTTCCCTTTATCAAAAAGTTTAACGTTTTCTTCCCAACCCTTTTTTAGCTTTAACCAAGTGATGTTTCATACTTTCAGGAATGATCTTATATAATCCTCCAAGTAAAGAATTTTATCAGTCACAGAAGCTTTAAAAAGTTGTATTTGATGTTCTAGACCTGTCTCCGTACTTCTTTCTTCTAGTTCTATTTCCTGTATGTCAAGCTGTTCCTCTTTACTGTCTTGATCCACCATATTGATTTTATAGTCCTGCTCGTTCACCTGGTCAAGGCATTCATCGAATTCTTGCCTTGAATCTGTTTTACAAGGTTTTAACTCTATTTTTTCCGATAAGAAGCTCCATTTTTCCCGGTTGTTTGTTGTTTGTTCGGCTTCTTCCATGTGTTTATAGATTTCTTTGATAGAGTTGTTTTCTTTCACATGGTTCCGTATAACAAGTTGTGAGTATGCGTAGCCGAAGCTTCTGTGTCCTTGATGGTTGTTTGGACTCCAGTCTTTCATAAAGTCTTCTTCTTGTTGGTAATAGTTCCAGAGTTCTTCTCTGTTACCTTGTGATTCGACTTCGTATCTTTTTCTTGGGTCGTCGCTGTCTTGGTAGGTTTCTTTTTCTCCGAATAGTTGTGCAGGACCTATATCTGTTTCTTCTTGTTTGTAAAGTTTCTTGGTCATCAGGAATTCTGTGTATTCTGCTATTCCTTCATCGAGGTATGCTGTGGATGTTTCATCCCATGAGAAATGTTCATGGTTCAAACCGTGTACTGTTTCATGTGATAGAACCGGTAGAAAGTTGTTCTCTAAGTCTTCTCTGATTTTTATCCTGCCTTCCGTGTATTTTCCTGCGCTCCATGAGTCTTGTTCTTGTTCATATTTTTCTGCAGGTATCACTGCCACCGGCACATTATCCATTTTTGCCTGTTTTTGTATAGTTCCCAAGGCTAGTTCGAAGGCTCTGTCAGGTTCCTCTGGTTTTTCGCCGAAGAATTCGTAGTGTTCTGTTTTGTTTCCTTTCCCAAAGTTCAAGTTTATGTTTGCGGGTCCCTCGGTTTGGAAGCTGAGTTTTTCTTGGTTGATGGAGTGTTGTGTTTCAGGGTTTGAGGCTGCGGATACCAGGTTTTCAGTTTTGATTATACCTGATGTGTTCTCCTGGTTCAGGGATGGTAGTGAGAGTTCTTGTGTATATAACCTATTATGCACTTCCTCCGGACTGTCTTCGATTTTCTTCAGTATTTTCACTGTTCTTTGACTGTCTCTGATGCTTGTTCTTGCCGGTATGGATAGTTTTTCTTCTTGTACCTCATAGTCTATTTCACCTCTATTGTCTTCTACGTGTAGTACTTCTGCGTCTTCTAGTATCCTCCATTCTAAACCGGGGCAGCCTATATCACATTCGGTCTGTATTGATGTATTTATCATTGTCTGACCTCCTTCTATTTCCGCTTCGTAATATACTTCGGCTGATGCAGCGGATGTAAGGATCAGGATTAGAGCAGTATAAAATATTTTCTTCATAGGCAATACTTTATTCGAGGGTTAGGAATAAAAGAATCCTTGTTTACAACTATTTTTTTATTGTATGACTGTATTATCTGATAAGGATATCAAAAAGTTGGTTGAGGAAAAAAGTATTGTTGAGAGCGAGCAGAGTATTGACCTGGATCTGCAGCTAGGTCCCTCATCAATAGATCTGCGGCTAGGCTATGACTTCGGTGTTTTAAACACTAGAAAAGTAGATATTGTCGACACCAAAAACATGGAGAAATACAACAACTGCATTGAAAAAGAAACGCATACAAAAGACGAAGGAGTTGTTATACATCCCGGAGAATTCATACTCGGATCAACACTGGAAAAAGTGAATGTACCTGACAACCTAGTAGCCCGAGTAGAAGGAAGAAGCAGTTACGGACGTTTAGGGATTATAGTACATGCATCCCTGCCTTATGAGGAAGAAATCTTCTACTGGACCAAGGAAGACGGTTACCATCTAAGAGAAATAGGGCAGATAGTTGAAAATGAGATCGAGGGATGTGCGGTAGGATTCAACCCAGAAACAAAGAAGGTTGAAAGATTCAAAGTTACAGACTTCATAACCAATCCAAAGAAAGAAATTTTCAAAATCAAAACCGAAAGAGGCAGAGAAGTAAAGCTGACAGAGGATCACAACCTTTTCACAGTAGACGAACACGGAGATATCGAAAAAATAAAGACTCAAAACGCTGAGAACGCACTGGTTGCAATACCCCGGAAAATACCTGTTTCTCCAGATAACCCGAGCATCGACCTTGTCAAACTATTCAAGAAACGGCGGATGGAAGACGATATAATGATTAACTCAGAAAAATGTGTGGAAAATGCAGAAATAACCAGTAAAGGAATGAAAAGCTACTACGTCCAGAACCAGAAAGTACCTTTGAACAGCATCCAAATGGAAGACATAGATGAGGATGCAAAACTCTCATTCAAACAAAGCAACGCCAAATTCAGTCAAAAACTGGAAATAACACCCGAATTCTGTTACCTAGCAGGATTCTTCATAGCAGAAGGATACCAAAGAAGAAAACAAATAATACTGACAAACAAAGAAAGCAGATATTTAAAAAAGGTTAAGAACTATTTCAAACAGTTCGAAGTCGGAATATACGAAAACACCGATAAAAACGGTTGCACCCAAGTCACAATAAGCTCAGTATTTTTCTCAAGAATATTTAAAGCTCTTAAACTGACCGATAAGAGAATTATCCCCGAACTATTTAACACGAGCGAAGAATGTCTAGAACAGCTACTCCAAGGACTTATAGATGGAGACGCCGCAGTAAGAGATGAACGAATAGAATACTACACCAACAACAAGAATCTAGCAAGCGATATAAACTACTTATGCAGCCTACTAGGAATAGCATCAAGCACAACCTACAGAGAAAGAGAAGACGGGAGAGACGAATACCGTGTAGAAATAAGGAAAGACCCTCACAAACTACTCCAAAGAATACCTATACCCAATAAGCTGCTAAAAGAACTCAGAAACGACTTAAACCTGACAATCAAGGAAGTTGCCTCAGAACTAGGTTATAAATCCAAAAGCAGTATATCAAACCTTGAAAACAAAGAATACGAAACCGTAAAAAGAGAAAATCTTCAAAAAATAGCAGAACTCTACAAAGAGAAAGCAGAAACAGAACAAACCATGGAAAAAGCCGGAAAACTGTACCAGTTAGCTAATTCCGATCTATTCTTCGACAAAATAACTTCAGTAGAAGAAACAGGCAGAAAAGAGATAAACTATGATCTAGAGGTACAACCCGATGGAAGAAAAATCGAAAACTTCCTAGGAGGAAAAGGAGGCATATTCCTCAGCAACACCGCCGGCTACATAGACCCCGGATTTTCCGGAGATATAACACTGGAAATACAGAATCTTGGGAACGCGCCTGTTAAACTTTATCCTGAGGACCGTGTCTGTCAAGTAGTATTTGAGACTATGACTTCTGAAGCTGAAAAGCCGTATGGAGACAAGAAGGATACAAAATACATGGGTCAAACCGGTGCAACAGGGTCGAGGCTAGATAAGGAGAAGAGANCATAAGGGTCTTAGTACAGAAAACTATTTATTAACTAGGCTGTAGTAAAAGTACTAGAAGATGGAAAACTTGAGAGAAAGCTACAGCCTGGCAGGAATAGAGTTNGAATACCTAGACATGGAAGAAAACANTATCTATGACCAGGAAAGAGCGATCTACACCTCAGAAAGAGGTGGAAAACCCATGCTGAAACTTTTGAAAAAAGAACACTTTGGAGACTTCATAAGAATAGAAGAAGAACACAGAGAAGAAACACATATAGGGGTTTACGAAGGTCCGGAACCCAGACTACAAGACGCCGTAGTAGAAGTCAGGGACACATACCGTGACGACACAGGTTCTCCGACAAAAATGTATGTACCTGTAGAAAAACCTTTAGACCATCCAAGTCTAGAGGAGATACTGAACAAGAACTAAAAAACTGGAAAAGAGTGTTTTTTAACATTTGAAACACCAAGAATTCTTTGAAAACTGATGAAACCTGTAGATTCACACTGTCATATAGACTTTGAACAGTTCGATGAAGACCGAGAAGAAATTATAGAAGAATGCAGAAACAAACTAGAGTTCGCAGTGAACTCAGGAAGCACCATCGAACACAACAAAGCCGCCTTAAAACTGGAAAAACAACATCCAGAGGTTATCAAAGCAAACATAGGATTACATCCTGTCTACACAGAAGAATTCTCATCAGTCGACAAAGTTAAACAGCAGATCAGCGAAAACAATCCTGTTGCTATAGGGGAGATAGGTTTAGACCACTACCATGTCAAAGACAGCGAAACAAGAAACAAACAGGAAGAAGTATTCCGGGAAATGTTGGAAACTGCGGAAAAACTTGGAAAACCTGTCGTAATACACTCTAGAGATGCAGAAAGAAAGGCAGTAAACATAATCAAAGAATATAATCTTCCTAACGTCTTTCTGCATTGTTTTAATGGTTCTAAAAAACTAGCTGAACATGCAGCTACAAAGGAATGTTTATAGGTGTTACAACACAGGTGCTCTACGCCGAAAACNTTCAAGAACTAGTTAAATCATTGGAACTATCAAACATTGTCTTGGAAACCGATTCCCCCTACCTATACAAAAACGGGAGAAACAAACCTGTAAACGTTGTAGAGGTAGCCGAAAAAATCAGCGACATAAAATCTGTGGAAACCAAGAAAGTAATAGAGCAAACCACCGAAAATTCAAAGAAAATTTTCTGTCGGTAGAGAAAAGAAGATTAATTACTTTATATTTTTTCTTTAAACTGTATAAGTATGGTATTAGAAAAGTTCAAAGATAAAGTTAGTTCAGAGCCAGGGGTCGCCGTTTTCATAGACGGACCAAATGTGATAAGAAAAGAATTTGACCTGGACCTAGATAGTTTAAGGGAAAACATAGAAGAGTTTGGAACAATAAAAGTAGGTAAAGTCTTTCTAAACCAGTATGCTTCAGAAAAACTGATAGAAGCAATAGTTTCGCAAGGTTTCGAAGCATCTCTAGGACTAGGAGGAGAAAAAGACAAAGAAAGTGATGTTGACGTCTATATGGCTGTCAACGCAATGGAAGCCGTCCACAATGATGCTATAGACGTGATAGTTGTGGTCACAAGAGATGCAGATTTCCTGCCAGTAATACAGAAAGCCAAAGAACATGGAAAAGAGACAGTAGTTATAGGTATGCCTCCAGGCTTCTCAACAGCACTACAGAACGCAGCTGATAACGTAATAGAGCTAGAATAAAGCATATAATACGTTTAATCAGCGATAAAGACATAGGAGGTTCAAAGGTTTAAGATGGTTAACTTTAATATACTGGGATGGATTGATATCTTCGCAGCAATAATACTCTACTACACCGTATCACCCATACCCGAACCTGTCGCACACTTCCACGCATTCTTCTTATTCTTCAAAGGATTCATAGGCTTCATAGAATTCTCGAACCCTCCAAGCATACTACTCCCCGTGTACATGTTAGGAGGTGCAGCAGACATAATGTCGGCAGCTATCCTAATAACAGGATCACCTCCTGTATTTGAAGACTACAAAAACATTATAGCAGGTTTACTCACATTAAAAGGCTTATGGACTTTCTCAAACTTCATGAATATGTGAATCCTTGGAATAATAACTGATTAACTCTTCAACCATTCTCTTCTTTAGAATACCAGAATCATTTGATTCATCAAAACCATCAACAATTTCACGCAATTCCTCAATCTTCTCAGAATCGGAAAGTTCTTTGAAATCACTAGGTAGCTCGGACTCTATATTCATAAATTATTCTTGGTTTTTCAACGCCGATTTCTACCGTTGAGATTTTGATTTATTCTTTTCAGCAGTTCTATTATTTGTTCGTTTTGAGCCTTTAGTTGTTGCATATCTGATCTCTGATCGGAGACTGACTCTGGTCTACGTTGAGAACTGTTCCTGCTTTCTTGGTTTAGACCTGCATTCTCCATTTTACGTTGCGTGTCATCGCTGATCTGAGGTCTAGAGGATCCTTGTCTGGGTCTGCCCGCTTGAGCATTGGGTTTATCCCAGTTTTGACCTCTTGACGTTCTCCTATTATTTTGATTACTTTCCTGTTGCCTTGGTTTGTTCATATTGGTTTGATTTCTACCACTGTTTTTTGGTTTATCGTTTTTGATCATATCCTTCCTACCGGCTTGGTTTGATTGTTGTTGACCATCCGACATACCCAGATCAGAACTTATAGAACTTTTACCGTGAGAACTTTCTCCCTTGTTTTCTGAACCAGGCAGCGAATCCTTCAGATCGTCAAAGACACTCATTACAAATACTTTTTATTTAGGCTTGTTCATAAGTGTTTAGGGAAACCCGTAAGATTGAAGGGATTTAATCCAGTCTTGCACAGAACTTTAAGTAAAAACTAAGCTAAAAACTTAAACACAAGGTATGAGCTCCTCAAAAGACAGCGACTATGAATGTGAATTTGAACACACCTTTGAAGTCAAAGGTAGTTCGCCCGTAGCTGATAAGATACGAAGCGGTGAAATAAGCAGTCTTGAAGATCTTAAGGAGGAAATGTCAGATGAAGCTGACCCTTACTCGCTAGTACCAGTAATGGGTGATCATTACAAGAAAGTTAAGGTTTCTTCAGGAAATCAGGGAACACCTTATACATTTATACTGGTCTCAGCCGACTCTTTTGACGACGACATGGACTGGGAGATAGCTAAAACAGATGAAAAGATTTTTGTCAGCCCTCACAACACCATGCACCAAGAGTTAATGCAGAGGCGTCAACAAGCAGAGCAAAACATTAAAACACAGATGCAAGGTTTAGAACAGCTCAGAAAACAGAAACACATGCTGGAGCACGACATAAGAAAACTTAGATCAAAAGTGGAAGATCTTCAAACAGGTCAAGACGAAGTAATAAAAGGAGACTTCGTGCAGCTAGTCGATGGAGCCGGGGCTGGCGGACAAGGAAGTGACGAACAAGCACTTCGATTCCTAAGAGATAACAACATATACCCTACAATAGTAGGGGATTTCAACGAAATGGATTCTGTGGAAGACCTGGAAGAAGGAGGAAAACTATCCAATCTGCCAGCAAACGAGAAAGCGATTCTAAAAAAGAAATACATAATGTATGAAAAATGGAAAGACATGTATGGAAGCGAAATACAGAGGAAACTGAAAGAACTTAAAAAAGAATTAAAAAGAATAGAAAGAGCGATAGAAGAGACAAAAGAATGGTTAGCACCTTACGTCAGAGACATGGAAATGATAAACCAGAAGACACAGGACGAGCTCGGAGCCGATTTAAGCCGTTACATGACGTTCACAGGATATGCCACAATGTATAAACAGATGGAGTTCATAGCCTACCAAGGTCTAAGAAATGAAGAAGGAAGATTACATGAAGAAGATGACAAGGAAAATATAACACATTACAAAATATTCCATCTTCACGCCGTGCACGTAAACATATCTGGAGGAGGAAACCCTAATAGCCCTGCAGAAGGACCAACAGCAGGAGTCGTATTCTGGAGACCAGCATTGGTCTGCAAACACGTATTCGAAAACATATTCAAACAAAAAATAGACAAACACAAGAAGGACTTCGACCAACTAATGGACGACTACACTGGAGAAAACTTTGAAACAAAAGAAGGAAACGAACTCCAAGAAAAAAGAATAGACAAAGGTATAGAAATAAGAGAGCTTAGAGAGAAAGTAAGCCAAAAACTAGAAGAAAAAGACACAAATGAAAACGTGCCATTAGACTTCTCAGCATTAATAAGAAGAATAGAAGACGGGTTCGACAAACCTCAAAAAATAACAGAAAAATACAGCAAACACCACTTAGAAGCAGTAGACGAGATACTGGGAACAGAATTCACACACGAACATGAACACTCACACGCCAATAAAAAAAGAGAGAAATTCAAAGAAAAAATCAAAAAATTCACTGGAAGCTACAACAACATGCATATAGAAGACCCTAAAGGAGAACTGAAAAACCTGGAAAACGAATTCAAATTCGGATACTATTACGATCTGAAAATAGGGCTAGACCTATACACAATGAAATAAATGGTGGGAAAAAGATCTTATGGGCTTCAAATATATTCTAGACTCAATAAAACAGAAATTTGACGCAGAAGAAGAGTATGAAAATAAGGGCTTCCCTGATTTAAATTATGAAGTAGGTAACACTTCCGGGATGGATATAGCACCCGGTGTACCTTCCGCAATGGATGAGCGTATAGGAAGTCTCGCCCAGAGAGGAGGAAGCGTTATGGAAGTAATAATCAACAACCCCTCAACATTCCAGATTGATAGAGAAAGAATGCTCAACGTGATAAACGGTCTAGAAGTCGATATATCAATACACAGCGACCCAAGCATAGGATATACATCGACATACAGAGGAGGACAAAAAGGGTACGATCCCACTCACAGCTACTTTACAAAATACTTAGAACAGTTCGCATCATTTAAAAAAGAAGTAGAGATAAAATCACAGAAAGAAAACAAATTCAAAGGATTTAAAATCTCAAGAATAAATCCTCACGTATCAACAGACCCTCTACCAGCCTTAGAAGAAGAAAGAGCAGGAGGGACAGGTCTAGACCCATTCGGTTACAGTCTCACAGACTTAAAACAAGACATAATGGATGAAAAATCTCGTAGAGAAAAAAACATTTATGACAACCCGAAGTTCCTCAGAAGACTATACAGAGTGTTTATATCAGAAGAATTCGGAGACAACGAATACCAGTACTACCAGAACCTAACATCCTTCTCACCACAATTCGATAAGAAATGGAGAAAAGCCCAGAAAGATGTAGCCGGGAGGTATTATAGAACCATGACCGGAGGGAATGGGAAAAATTCTTTAGAGGATAAAGCAGACATAATCTCTGCAGTATCAGCTGCAGACCCTGCAATACAGAAAGAATGGTTAACATTACTGCCTAAAGACGAGTTTAAATTTGAAAGAGAAGTAGAGATACCCTCCAATACTACTCTGGCAGACATTACGGAGAGTGAAGCAAACTTAACCTCTATAAATAATTTAAAAGATCTCGATGACTTTATCAGAGCCGCACTAAGTCAGAGATATAGGCTCTCAGAATTAAGAACTCTGCCCAATCTACTGTACTTCCTGGAATCTGGGGAACTTGACCGAATTAGATCTAGGAGATATAGCGGTCAAGTTGATCTCAAAATACCTAAAGACGGTTTCCAAAAAAAATTGTGGAGCCAAGCAAAAGAATCTATAGAAGAAGCTTTAGACGAGCTTTGGAGAAAAGAAGACACCGAAGACGAAAGAAAGGTTTCTCTAATACCTGTCCAAGCAAAAGTTCAGGGTCTAACCCAGCAACTGGAAATACCTCAAGGCAAGATAGCTGAAGAAGCATTCCAAAACAACACAGAAGAATTGAGTCAAGAAGTAGAGAACATGTTCGCCGGAGAGAAAGAATCTTTCGAACACAGTGATGAGGAGATAAACTGGAAAGAACAGCACAAAAGATTCCTAAGAATATTTATACGTAATTTTGAACGCCAAATGTGGATGGAATCTAACAGCCTATACCAAATTATACCTGCATGGTTATCTGTGGCAGATTACAGCTCCGAAGAAGATCCTGAAGAAGAATACAGAAAAAAAGGTCACAAAGGCTGGGAAGCCCCAAAATTTCTATGGGAATCTCTTGTGATCAACAAATGGGAGGAAAGAGGGTATGAGATAGATCTTCTTAACCCCAGAGGGAAAAATAATGATGAGAAAGGGTTTTTAGACCTACTAGAAGATAGTGAAGAATTTCAGATGGATGTTGCTGCTGCTTCAGCAGGTACATATGTATGGAGTCATTTTACACAGAAAAAGAGCATATTCAAACTCAATGATCGGATACTAAAGAATGCATTCTCAGAAGAAGATGTCAAACATGATAACGTAGAACTAACCTGGATTGAATGGATGAACAAATTTGGGATAGGTGTAAACCTGGAAGCAATGCCTGGCAGCCCCCAACAAATGTACAAGATATGGCGACCTAAGGATATAGCAGCGACCTGTAGAGCCATAAACATAACAGCTAGAAAGACTTTAGACCGCATACATCATGATTTGGATGAAATGCCTGCGAAGTTCACAATTGACCTTGAGCACACCGCAACCTTTGGAGACGATCCATGGGATAAAATGGATGAACTTATAGAGCAGGAGAAAGAACTAGCCGAAAGTAGTATAGCAGAGAAGTACAGTATCAAGATTGATAAAAATAAACCTTTGGCTAAGATTCTCCGTATGTGGCACTTAATGAGAGCGGGTGTAGAGACATCACAGTCAGAGACCCTTCACGGACCGTGGGATCCTGGAGACAAACAGCTTTATACACATCTTTACAAGATGGTGGATGCTGGTTTTGCAAGGAATCCTGAAGAGAAAGCTTACATAATGTATGAGGTAGGTGGTGATGACCGTGGAACTGTTTATATTGCTAGAGTAGCCATGAACCTGATTGAACTTGGGGTTTCTTATGAAGATCTTGATCCTGCAAAGGTTAATCCTGGTGAGGAATACCGTGATGAGAAAGAGGCTTTAATGGCTCGTTTCTTTGGTATGGATCGACCGAATTACGATCGTGAGTGGGCTAAGATTGAGGAGAATGCTTTCGCACCTTTAGATGGCTTGTTAGAGGCTGAAAAGTTTGAACACACTCATTCTAGCCGGCAGGCTATTGAGAATCAGAAGATTCAGGAATGGAGTGAGGAAGAGTACAAGTAACTTTTCAGAGAATGTATTCTTTGCCTATTTCTTTCAGTTTTTGAGGAATTAATGTGCTTAATGTTTCAGAGACCCATTTTTCTCCGTATTCTGGGGCTTTAGGAAACCATCTTGCTTTCCAGGGATGGTCTTGTCGAGAGTTGAAGTCTAAGTTTTCATATTCGGTCGGTGAAAATTCGGCTCCTACTACTAGGTAGTTGGTTTGCTTTGGTAGAATCTTGTTCATCATTGACTCTGTTCGAGGTACGTGGTAATCGTTTGTCACCGATATGATTGTGTCTCCAGGCTTTGATCTTTCTAATAGTTCGTTTACTTCGTCCATCGTGCTTTCTGGCACTATTTTTTCGTAAATTAGATT
>SL_4KL_010_BRINEDRAFT_10001439_pt1 | contig 13151 bp, 18 predicted proteins | sample SodLak_010_BRINE_2_FD_10664 | JGI IMG/M metagenome (IMG submission 10664)
GTCTGGCGGGCAGCCATACCGACGACGATACCGAGAAAGCCGGCACCGACGAGCAGGCCGCTTAAATCGTCGATCCAGACGCCGAGGACGACCACCAGCGAAACCGACCAGACGAGTACCTGCATCACGCGGTGGGTGACTTCGCGCTGGTGGTCGGTGACTGCCGACGTCGATCCGAGCAGTTCGTCGATCACGCGTCCGACAAATCGGGTGAGAATAACCGTCCCGACGAGCAAAATGAACGAGGCAATCGCGTTCGGAATCATGTCTTCGCCGATCCCTCCCTCCGGGATTGCCTCCAGAACGGTCCCTGTCTGTCCCCAGACGCCCAATACGACTGTCAGTGTAATCAGACAGGTTCCAACGAGGACCGTCGTCGAAACGACGTCACCGTATAAAGGCCGGGTTCGCTCGCTCACCCACGACTGTAACTGCCGATAGCTGAGCAAGACAGCCACCAAGAGGGACGACCACCAGCGAAACCGACCAGACGAGTACTTGCATCACGCGGTGGGTGACTTCGCGCTGGTGGTCGGTGACTGCGGACGTCGATCCGAGCAGTTCGTCGATCACGCGTCCGACAAATCGGGTGAGAATAACCGTCCCGACGAGCAAAATGAACGAGGCAATCGCGTTCGGAATCACGTCTTCGCCGATCCCTCCCTCCGGGATTGCCTCCAGAACGGTCCCTGTCTGTTCCCAGACGCCCAATACGACTGTCAGTGTAATCAGACAGGTTCCAACGAGGACCGTCGTCGAAACGACGTCACCGTATAACGGCCGGGTTCGCTCGCTCACCCACGACTGCAACTGCCGATAGCTGAGCAAGACAGCCACCAAGAGTCCGACAACTCCAACGGTGATAACGAGTCTCAGTTGTGTCGACTCGACGCTGCCGAAGACGTCGTCGAGTCCGACCAGTACGTCGAACATTGCCTGTCTCTCTCGATGCTGGCGTCCCAACGCTTGAGTATCCGTCGGTCCAGACGTTTCCGTTTACTGACCGTCGTTAACGGCCGACACTGACTGGGCCCGTTGTGTGAGAGAAGCGAACTCAGCGGGAGCCAGCGCACCCGCACGCTTTCGAAGCACGTCCTCTGGGGCCGCCTCGACGACCGCCTCTGGCTCCTCGAGCCCCGAAATATGGGCCGTGTTTCGGATTGCGTTGCGGATCGTTTTTCGTCGCTGGGTGAACAGTGCCTTGACAAACCGCAGGAAAAAGGCCTCATCGTCCACCTCATACTCCGGCTCTCGGGGGAGTGCACGAACGACTGCGCTCTGGACCGCTGGCGGGGGCGAAAACGCCTCTTTTGGAATCGACTCGACGAGCTCTACGTCGGCAAAATGCTGACTCGAGACCGAGAGCCGACCGTACGCCGAGGTTCCAGGTTCGGCGACCATCCGCTCTGCGAACTCCTGTTGAAACATCAATACGAGCGGGCGCTTTTTCGGAAAGAGTCGAAAGGCAATCTCACTCGAGACGCCGTAGGGAAGATTCGAGACCGAGGCCGTAAATTCCGGTAGCTCGACCTCGAGGGCATCGCCGTCGATCACCGTCAGTCGGCCCGCCTCGATCTCCTCGCGGAATTCACGTTCGAGAAACGCCGCAAGTGTCGGGTCGCGTTCGATCACGGTCACCGTCTCGCCGACCGCGAGCAACCGATCGGTCAGTCCACCCGTTCCGCCGCCGACCTCGAGCAGGTGGCTTGTGTCTGCGTCCTCGAGGTAGGTCGGTAGTCGGTCTAACACGCGGTCGTCGACGAGAAAGTGCTGATCACGATTTGGGTCACCGCGAACGCCAGCGCGGGCGATCAACGCGTCGGGATCTCTCATCGGTGGCGCTTCGACCGGTGTCAGTGTAAACGCACCGTCTCGAGTGCCGAACATGCGAGAGCCATCACTGTTAGTGAGAGTCGTTTTTAAACTCCTCTCCGACCACCACGTATGGTTCCGTCCCCGACCGGAGGACCGACGACCGTCGTGTGCCCAACCTGTGAGGCAACTGTTCGAATTGGACTTCCACACTCGGCCGTTGTTCGAACAGTAAACGCCGGGCCAGCGAGTGAACTGGGTGACGCTGGGACGAAAGAGACGACGGAGCGTCGTCTCGTCGAAAAAGCCTGCAGGAATGGACACACGTTTACCGTCTACTATGACTGGTAGGTTGGGTGTTCGCCCACCCGACCGTGAGACGGCTCACTCCTGTCTGGGGCGGCCAACGAACGTCTGGTATTTCAGATCGTCGTCGCGTAACTCCTCTAAGATTCGTTCGACGAGAATCTCGTCGGGATCATGAAGCCCCGAGACCCGCTCTGAAAGCTCTTCGAAGCTCTCGAAGGGTTTTCGCTTACGCTCATCCAAGATTCCATTTCGCAGCTTCTTCCCGATTCCTGGCAAGAGATTGAGCTGATGGAGACGGAGCGTAATCGGCTGGGCGTCGTTGTAAAAATCGACGAAGCGTTCTTCGTACTCCTCGACGATATCGGCGACGACGTACTCGAGTTCTGACTGTGCGCCCGATGACAGGTCGTCGTACTCGACCTCCCGACACTCGAGTACGACGTTGCGCTTTTCGGACGGTTCGACGACCACCTCGCTGCCGATGGTGAGCCGTTCGTCTTCGTCGAATGCGACCTCATAGAGCTGGAAGTCCTCGAGACCGAGGGCGTAGCCAGCGGGTGACTTCTCATACCGCGGTCGCGAATCATCCGAGAGTCCGTGTGCGAGGTAATCCAACACGACCGCACGACGTCCGTTCGTCGCGTCGCTGTCCGCTTCGCTCATTGACAGTAGCTACGAGAACGGTCTACTTAAACGGTCGGCTCATCCACAGCCGGCTGGGAGTTTTGGCGACCCATCTTGAAGCCTCTCTACCAGTCACCGATCACGGTCGGACGATCAGGCATACTGTGCGACGACGTTTAATATCTCGTCGAGTTCCGCTCCCGACAACGAGTAGCGCTGCTGGGCGAACACCGCTCGGAGTTCGTCCCGGTTTCGCGGCAACAGGTTGGCAATCTTATACGCCGTCGGTTCGTCGACTTTCTCTAGGTCCTGTAAGTCGTCGACGAGTTGCTGGGCTTCCTCGGGCTCGAGGACAGTAAACCGGTTGACGTGTTCGATAGCGCGAGCGAGTTCGTACCGAAGCTCACGCTCTTCGTCTAGGGCGCGTTCGGCTTCGATATCGGCGAGGAGCTCTTTTGCCTCCGAGACGGTGAGATACTCCTCGTCGACGATCTCTTTGAAGATCGTCATCGTTCAGACGCGATCAGTCGATCGGTCCTGGGCGCGCATGTGTGCGGCCGAGACGATCAGGGTCTTTGCTTTGCCGCGGTCGCTGATCTGGACTTTGAACGCGTTGCCCTGTTTGCCGACGACTTCGCCCGTGTGGCCGTCGAATCGTGGGTGAAAACGGCCCTTGTGGACGCTTGGGTCGATTTTCAGGTGGACTTTTTCGCCCGCTTCGTACTGCTGAATCGCCCGCTGTGGCGGCGAAGTGCCGCGGGCTCTGGGATCGTTCGAGAGTTTCTTCCGGGTTCCCTGACGAGGGCCATTAGAGTTCGGCATAGTCGTACGACGCCGTTAGCCGGTGACGGTTATAAAACACACGTATTCGACCAGCACGGTCTCGAGTATCACCGCTGGCCAACGGGCCTGTCGACTCGAGACGGCGACAAAGAACAACATTCTCATCGGTCTCGAGCCCGAACATCGTCCAATGCGAATCGAACTCCGCGTCTGTCAGCACTGTCTCGAGGGCGACCACGGCGCGTCCGACCAGAAGACTGCGTTGCTCGAAGATATGGTTTCGTGTGCGGAGGTGATACAAGAGCACAAAGACGTCATCGACTTAGATTCGGTCCACATCCGGCGAGTTCGAGACGACGAACCCGGAAAACCGGAGGCGTTACCGGTCGTCGCCGCGACGATCCAGAACAACCAGATCGTCCTCAACGATACGCAACTGGTCGCGGAAGGTGAAGACGGTCACATGCTGTTGTACGCCAACCCCGACGATATCATGACCGTCCTGGCCGGCAACGTCGACGAAATCAACAAGGCCGTCCCCGGCGACGTCACCGTCGAACTCTCGGAGGTCAGTGCACGCATCATCTCGGATGCAAATCTCGGTGCGAACATCGAACACGGCGATCATCAACTGTAACGAGCATGGCGATCACTGCTCGTCTCGAGTACGGCAGTTACCCATTTGACTCATCCATCCGTACGAACAGCCACAGCGAACACAGCGTTGCACCGACGAGACAGGCCACGAGCACGCCGAAGGCGACTCGATAGCCGAACTCGGTGTAGGCCACAGTGCCACCGACGGTGTCGCCGGTTCGATAGGTGTCGAGTGCAACGCCCATCGCAGTCGGCAGAATCGTCCCGCCGACGAAGCCAGCGGTGTTTACTGTTGCCGTCGCCACGCCGCTTGCGCCGGCCGGATACCGATCCTTGATGACCGAAATCGACAGAAACGAGGCTCCGAACAGCAGTCCACAACAGAAGTAGGCAACGGCGACGAGAAAAAGTGGCGGCCGGCCGAAGATCGGGACAACGCTTAACGCAAGCGCATAGACGGCGAGACCGGCCGTCATTGGGGCCAGCCGCGTTCCGAGTCGGTCCGACAGCCAACCGATGGTCGGCGACCCGACCAACAGGCCAACAGAGCCGAGCAACGTCACCGTCGAGGCGGTCGTCACCTCGAGATCGTAGACGACGACCAGATACGGCACGCCCCACAGCCCCAACAGCGTCAGTAGCGTTCCGTTGCCTGCAAAGAAAATGAACGATAGCAGCCACTGGGTGCGGTCTCGAGTCAGCGTTCGCAGTTGGTTGCCAATCTCAGCGAGTGACAGCGAGGGCTGTTCGGGAACGCCCTCGATCGGCTCGAGACCCGCATCGGCTGGCGACCGCCGTGCCAGCAGATAGACAGCGCTCGAGGCGACGATACCGATAATCGCTAACCAGGCGATCGTTGGTCGCCAGCCAAACCGGTCGACGGTGACAGCAAGCGGTGTCGTCGCGAGGATCGCTCCGAGGCCTGCGACGCTGCCGGTCAGTCCGGCCATCGTCGCGAACTCGTCGGTTCGGTACCAGTTCGCACAAAAGCGGAGGATTGAGACGAAAATGACGCCACTGCCGAGACCGATGAGGCCTCGAGCGACGAGCGCCGCGAGGTAGCTGGTACTCAGCGCGAACACGAGCGCGCCGATGCTCAGGACGAGTCCGCCGACAGAGCCCACGTATCGGGGGCCGAACCGGTCGGCGAGGACGCCGGTTGGGATCTGGATGACGGCGTAAATAAAAAAGAACGACGCATGCACGGTCCCGAGTTGGGCTGCGGAGGTTTCGAACGCGAGGGTCAGTTCTTCGGAGAGGACCGCCGTCGAGAGTCGATGGAGGTTAACGAGCAAAAAAACTGCTGCGAGTGCCGCCCAGGCCAGCCATCGCCGTTTGAGCGGATCCACAAGCGGGTTCACATCCGCGGTTTTCCGGTGGGAGTGGCCTAACAGTTGCTATCTCGAGGGCGAGTGCACTCACCGATCGAACGGACGGAAAAACGGTGTGCGATCGATCCGGATTAGATCCGGCCGACGTTCTCGACGCCGACACTTTCGACGCCGTCGACCTCTGAGAAGTTCTCTTCGACCGTCTCCGTTCCGCCTGCACCGTCGGGGACGATAACGGTCGGGTAGAGTGCAACGAGGCCGAAAGCGACGTTTTCGCGCTCGACGCCGTTGATTTTCGCACCCTCCGGAAGGGCACTCTCGAGGCGCTCTTGGAGCACGTCGAGGTCGATATCAGGGCTGTCCGGCATGACTTTGATTTTCGCAGCTACTTTTCCCATGGCTATGGTCCGGTGAACCCGCAGTCGGGACACTCATAGAGGTTGCTCTGTTTGCGACACTTCGCACAGCGGTGTAGGGTTTTCCCACACTCTGGGCAGTTGAATGTCGCAGCGTTCGTACCGGCGACGTTGAGCCCGCAGGACACACACGAGCGTGACTGGCGGTTATCCGTCGTACTCATACCCCCTCTTTCCAGCCCGCTGTTTTTAACCGTTGTCTTTCGANGATCCAGGGGCAGGCTACATGTAGCCAAGATCGCGGAGNCGTTCCATCAGATCCTCTTTATCCTGGGCGCGACCGGCGCGTTCGGTCGTTCCCGCCAAGTCCTGTAGCCAGGCCGGATCGTCTTCGGTCTTTTCGGTGCTGATCTCGCTGCCGAGCGACCGGAATCCCTCCCAGTACTTGGGAGAAACGGGTGTGTCNAACGGCTCGAGCCCGTCGGGTAAGTCCTCAGCGTTTTCTGGAACGTAGCCGTCGTCGGGGAACTCGGGGACGGTGTCCGGGACGACGAAGTTCCAGAAGGCTTCCCAGACGGCGGCTTCCTCGAACTGCAAGATTGGCTGGATACGGTCGTGTGGCGGGTAGATCTCGGGGTCGTGTCGCGGCGAGAAGAACGTCTCCTCGGCGCGGGCTTCCTGTTCGTCCCAGCGCACACCCGAGATGACGCCGTCGATGTCGTACTCCTCTAGGGCGTTGTTCAGCGCGACCGTCTTCAGCAGGTGATTGCCGACGTAGGTGTCGAGCAAAAACGGGAAGGTGTCCTCTTCGTACTCCAAGATCTCCTCGACGTGACGTTGATTGTGCGCTGAGAGGTCGCCGATTTCGATCTCGTCGCCGGGCTCGAGTCCGTGTTCGTCGACGTACTCACCGATATCCTCGTTGTGCGCATAAATGACCTCGAGATCCCATTTCTCGGCCCATTCAGAGACGAACTCGTGGATCTCATCGAAGTGCTGGTAGTGGTCGATGAAAATCGCCGGGGGGACCTCGAGATCGTATCGCTCGGCGACCTCGGTGACGAAATAGAGCACGAGCGTCGAGTCCTTGCCACCGGTCCACATGACCGCCGGGTTTTCATAGGTCTATACCCTCGCGGGTGACCTCGATCGCTTTCTCGATTTTGTCGTGGATGTGTGGATACTCCTCGGGCGTCTCGCCGTCACCATCGTCGTAATCGACGGCGACGTATTCGGGGAACGTCTCTGGCATATCGTGTAATTAGATATAATTACTATTTGTAAACCGTTTGTGGGACCGGAAACCTCTGACGGTATCTGGGTCGGTCTGCGACCGTCGGGACGGGCGGTCATACTACCGGACGTCTGTCGTGACTCGCCGCCCCGGGATGGCGATCACACAGCTCCATCCGATCAGTCGAGTGAGGCTGGCTCGAGTCGGGCCACCGGCTCATCGGCTACACGTTGGTCCTCGAGTAGTCGAACGATCTGCTCGCCTGCAGTGCCATCGCCGTAGGGCCGTGGGTTCGATGTTGGTTCCCAGTCGGCAGCCAGGGCCTCGCGAATCCGGGTTCGGTCCGGCCCGACGAGTCGGTTCCAGCCGCAGTCGACGGTCTCGATCCACTCGGTCTCCTCCCGAAGAGTAAGACACTGGGTCCCGAGGAAAAACGCCTCCTTCTGGACGCCCCCGGAGTCGGTCGCGACCCGTTCGGCAGCGTCGAGCAGCCGGACGAAATCGAGATACCCCAGCGGATCGATCACGTAGAGGTCCGCAGTCGCACGCTCCCAGAGCCCGTGTTCGCGCAGTCGGGTAACCGTCCGCGGATGTGCGGGAAAGACCACCGGCCGCGACGATGAGGCGAGGCCATCTATGATCGCGGCCAGATTCTCCCGGTCGTCGGTGTTGCTCGCCCGATGGACCGTCGCCAGAACGAACTCGTTTGTCTCGAGGCCGTGTTCCTCGAGGATCGACGACCGACGGTGGGCGCGTTCTCGAGCGTCCAAGATTGCGTCGTACATCACGTCGCCGGTCCGGTAGATTCCGTCCGTGATGCCCTCGGCTCTGAGGTTACAGACCGCCGCTTCACTCGGCGCAAAACAGAGGTCGGCGGCGTGGTCCGTTAGAATCCGATTGATTTCTTCGGGCATCGTCCGATTCTCACTGCGGAGGCCAGCCTCGACGTGGGCGACGAGCGTCTCGCGTTTCGAACCGACGATTGCACCCGCGAGTGTCGAGTTTGTATCGCCATAGAGGAGGAGTACGTCAGGCTCGACCGCCTCGACGACCGGCTCGAGGCCTGCGATCATCTTCGCCGTCTGGCGACCGTGCGTATCCGACTCCACACCCAAGTTGTAGTCGGGTTCGGGAATCTCGAGTTCGTCGAAAAAGACGTCCGATAGTTCCTCGTCGTAGTGTTGGCCGGTGTGGACGAGTATCTCCTCACCCACCTCACGGAGTTTCCGGGAGACGACTGCTGCTTTGACAAACTGCGGGCGTGCACCGACGACCGAACAAATCCGCATCAGTGACCACCTCGTATGGCGCGGCCGTCGAACGGGCCACACACTGCCTCGTTCGGCACCCACGCTCGAGGTGACAGCCGGCCAAAAAGATCCGACACTATGATATTAGCGGCATGACACTGCACGCAAAATCACCTCGTGAAACATGGCACTCACTCCTTCCAGAAGGTACCATTTCGTTATCTGTCTGCTACCCTGTAGAAGTCGGTCCTTGCTGGGCCAGCGTCCCTACCGACGACGTTCGCTCGAGCGAACCACGACACCACACGATTAGACCAGTGGTTGCGCTCGTGACAACCCATGGTTTGGGCTCGCTTACCGGCGTGTTGAGGAGGTAAGTCANCCATGTCAGTCNATCGTTGGTAGGCGGGCACCGATCGAATCCCCGTTTNCCTCTATTGACCGTCGNATAATACAACAACATAAATATACAATGAATAGGTACATTCGCGTTAATGATAATACTAACACTGGTGGTACTATTTGTCCTGCTATTGAGTGCCGGACTCGTCGTCTGGTACTTCGTTAGCATGTACAACGCGTTAGTTGATCTCGAGAAACGGGTCGACAACGCGTATGCGAACATCGAAACGGTGCTTCAACAGCGAAACGACGAGATGGATGGCCTGATCGAAGCTGCAAAGCGTGCGATGAGCCACGAAGAAGACGTCCTCATACAGCTCGTCGAAGCTCGAGAACAGGCACAACAGGCGTCCGGACCGAAAGAGCAAGCCGAGGCCGACCAGGTCGTAAACAACGCCCTCGGCGAATTCAGGATGCGTGCCGAAGACCACCCGGACGTTCGGGGCAATCAAAAACTCGGCCAGCTCATGGAGCGTGTCTCGAGTCTCGAAAGCACGATTGCGGATCGTCGGAGCCTCTACAACGATTCAGTGACGACGTGGAACACTCGAATCAACCAGTTTCCACACGTCGTCCTGGCCCAACAGATCGGATCGGAGGAACGTGAACTGTTCGAAGCCGACCAGAGTGCTCGCGAGGTTCCCGATTATCAGGGAGCCTTAAACCCAGAAGCAACTGACTGAGGCAGCAAATGAGCACAACACTATTGGCGTCTGAACACATCCAGATCACGCCATTATCCCTTGCAGGTGAAGTCCTTCGGGCAGCGATATTTTTCGCCTTCGGTGTCGTCCTCATCCGCACCGGGATAAAAGAGTACAATACAGGCCGGCTAATCAGTAATACGCCGACCCAGAAAGTCCGGTCGCTCGCGCCAGGGCGGGCAGAACTCGAGGGAAAGGCGGTTGCAAGCGAGAATGGAACGGTTCCCCGCCCATTTTCCGAGGGGACGTGTCTCTGTGGAAAATATAAAATCGAAGAGCGACGAAGACGGCGAAGCAAGAAGGGAAACCGATACAAGTGGGTCACCATCGACTCCGGCTTTATTGGGAATCCCTTCTATATCGAAGACGAAACTGGACGCGTACTGGTCGAGACTGAGGACCTCTCTCTCAAGGTTTCGAGTGAAAATCGAAACACGACTACCGTTGGTGCGGGTCGAACGCCACCGAAACCGATCCAGGAGTTCCGAAACGGCGACGTCACGACGCGTGATCTGGCGAGCGAAAACACCGGATTGATATCGACGTTATCACCGTTTAGCTCGTCCGGCGGAGGCTTTTCGGTCGGCGGTCGAAAGCTTCGGCGACGACGGTACAAAGAGTGGTTCTTGCCAGCGGGAGAAGACGCATACGTCTTTGGTGCTGCGACCGAACGTGCCGACCAACCGGAGACGGCCATCGAGACCGAAAAGCGATTAAAGATGACCAAAGACGACTCGACTGGCCGATTCATCGTCACCGACCGGTGTCAGGACGCGCTTGCAACATCGCTCAAACGCTATGCACCGTTATATATGGTCGTTGGCGTCGCCCTAAGCGGTGCGGGGCTTTATTTCCTGCTTACGACACTGATAGCCTAACCGTGAGTTTTGTTGTTGGTGGGACTGATAGCCGCACGCAGATCACCTCAATCTCGAACACCAGGAACGATCAGCGATGACCGAGCGTGAATCCGAAGTCGACGTCGAAAAAAAGAGCCAGTCGGAGGATACCTCCGAAACACAGCCGACCGAGACACAGTCAGACGGCCGTTCGGAGACAGTGCGGGACCGGTCGGTCGATGACGCTGCGGAATCGTTTCTGGAACTCGAGGAGACGCTGTCGCCGACTGATTCGGTCGAAACGCTACCCGACGGTACCGAATCCGTCCGCGGTCAGATCGTCGATGTCGACCGTGTCGATGGGACGGCGGTTCCGGCCGACTATCCGTGGACGATCACCACTGAAACCGTACTCGCCCTCGAGGTCGAGGTGGGCGTCGGCACGCATTCAGCCGACCGGTTTACGCTATATTTTGGCCAGGAAGCCGACGGCACGCCGGGGGATCGACTGCTTCAGTTGCTCGAACTGCTCGAGATTCCACTCGATTCCATCTCGGAGCTACACGGCCGTATCATNCTNTTGACNGNNNGNGAGGGNCGGCTGATTCCGATTCTCCCGGAGGAACGACCGACGGGCTCTACGCTGGGTGTCTATGGCGTCTACGCGGGGCTGGTGTTCAATCTCGTGTTCGTCGGATTGGCCGTCCTGACTGGAATGTCACTGCCTGCATTTGTCGGCTTCGTTCTCGTCAATTTCTTCGTGCTTCCAGTAGCGACCGCACTAGACGCCTGGTATCTCCGAACGCACACTGACTGGGGACAGGGACCGTGGTTCTGGGCGTTGCTGTCGATGCTCCCAGTGATAAACATAGTAACAACTATTGGCTATCTACATACTCGACGAACGGCACGGCCGGTAGCCGATCCGTAAGGTCGGCCTGTGCGGTCTAGTACTCTGCCAAGCGTCGACTGATGGGTCGAACCGATACCCGCCGACTGGTTCGACCCATCAGTTCAGGCTTGCCAAAGCACTAGTCGCTGATGAATTTGTTGTCCCGCCAGTTGACCCCCGACTCACCGGAGCCATGATCGCGTGGCCCTTCGACGACCTCGATATTTGCCGGTCGGGGTTCGCCCTCGACGATCCGGGTCGCCTCGAGTTGGCCGTCGCTTTCGGAGATTGCCGTCAGGGTGCCTTTCTCGGCGGCCTGGGCGATCTCACAGAGAACGAGGAACATCTCATACTGGAGCAGGGAGTTTTGTAAGACGGTCTCGCGGTCGCCTTTGAACGCGGCAAACTCGACGAGTTCGGATTCGATTTCCTCTTCTTCGTCTTCGTCCCACCGGAAAGAGTTACGTCGCTCGTCAGGATCTTCTTCGTACACCCGGTTTTCGGTGACGCTTGCTTTGAGTTGGGCCGTCGGCGTATACTTGCTGACGGATTTATCCGTCGCAACGGCTTTCAAAATGAGCGTGTTGTTTCGCCGCGTGAGCTCGACGTCTTCGATCCCGTCGGGGTAGGTTGCTTCATCAAGGTGGTCTCGGAGGTCCTCGAGTGGTAGTTCAAGCGTCGAATGCAGCCGATATACGTGTCTGGATTCCTCTGTTGACATAGTGGGGATGGTGTGCGGCGAGAGTTCGTGTACTGCTACGTACGAGGGCGTGACTTATATGATCTGCTATTACCTGCGTTACCGACATCTCCGGATAAATGTAGCTCTCGAGATCGTGTATCAATTCGGATGCCCGCCGATGGCTCGTCACTCGGCGGCCAGCGTTTCGGCCAACTCGCCGCGTTCCTCGAGTTCGACGAGGATGTCGGAGCCGCCGACGAACTCGCCGTCGACGAACGTCTGTGGGATCGTCTCCCAGCCACTGTGGCGATTGAGTGCAACTCGGTATTCCTCGAGTGACTCGAGGACGTCGACGGTTTCGAACTCCTCGCGGTGGTTGTCGATGAGCCCGAGTGCGTTCCGGGAGTACCCACACTGGGGCATCAACTCGGTGCCTTTCATAAAGAGGACGACCTCGTTCGATTCGATGGCGTCGTCGACGCGTTCGTCGACTTCCTCCTGGTCGAGACCCTGGTTCGGTGGGAAGTCCATATCCAGTAGGTGTTGGTGGACGGCAAAAGGCCTTCCGTCAGCGGCACGCCCCACTCGAATCCCTAATCGGCCGAACTGGGCGCGGTCCCCGAACCGGCCGACGTAGAGCGCCAGACGCCCTGGATGTACGCGCCGACGAACATGCCGGCGATGCCATAGAGGATGAAGATGTTGCCAACGCCGAGGCTGGCGTAGGCCGCGCCGGGACAGATCCCCGATAAGCCCCAGCCGACACCGAAAATACCGCCGCCGAAGACGACGTTTTTATCGAGGGATTTGAGCCGCCGCCGGTAGGGACGGGCGGTCAGCGGTGCCTCGCTTCTGAACAGCCCGATTCCGAAGAAGGTAATCCCTGTGACGACCGCCGCACCGAACATCACAAACAGCAAGCCGAGGTCGGTAAGCTGCAAGAAGTTGAGGACGACCTCCGGCTGGGCCATGTGACTAAACCCAAGGCCAAAGCCGAAGATGATTCCGCCGACGAACACAAGCGGGATAAACAGCGGATGTTGGTCGTGGTCGGCGCTCATGGGCTCACCCCCAGTGCAGCGACGAGTTGGGCGACGCCAATCGCCACGAAGAGAAAGGTTGCAACGCCGACAAACGACGCACTCGAGGCCGAGCCGACGCCACAGACACCATGACCGGAGGTACAGCCTTTCCCGAGGCGGGTGCCGATTCCGATCAAGATGCCCCCGAGAAACAGCCGCCAGGGCTGGACGTCAGTTAGCCAGATCGTCAGTCCGCCGACGTCGACCAGTTGGCCGGTCGTCGCATCGTGTGCGAGCCCACTCGAGATGAGCCC
>SL_4KL_010_BRINEDRAFT_10001441_pt1 | contig 13150 bp, 11 predicted proteins | sample SodLak_010_BRINE_2_FD_10664 | JGI IMG/M metagenome (IMG submission 10664)
AAAGTCCCCCAGAACCCCCGGCATATTGTTGTACTTCGTCCAGTGTATATTATACTATGGATTCGACAGTTTGGCCAGTAAGCGAATTCTAGCATAATCCGATTGTGGCCCTAAATGGAAGAATTGTCACTAACATACTTATTCCGTCTATGACAATCTTTCATCTGGCACCAATGGCTCCTACCCACGAAACGTTTGAAGACCTAGATCTCCCCCGCGTTCTCAACACGTCGACCACTAATTTTGTACAAGAGTTCTATGAGCCTCTTCTATCGCGCTCTATCGAATACAAACGAGGTGTTGGTTACTTTACGACCAATTGGATAAAATCGGCAGCTAGAGGTATCGCAGAGCTTGCTAATAATGACGGAACCGCCAAATGGATTACCAGCCCCAAACTCACCGAGGAAGACTGGGAGGCCATTAAGAGAGGGGATGAAGCCCGTAACGACGAAGTCCTTCGAGACTCTCTCCAAAGGGCAGTTAACAATCTTCGGTTCGACCTCGAGTACGACACACGGAACGCTGTTGCTTGGATGATCGCTGATGGACTCCTCGAGATCAAATTAGCCGTCCCAACCGAATCACTCTCTGGTGGAGACTTCCATGACAAATTCGGAATCTTCTATGATATAGACGGCAACCAAGTCGCGTTCCACGGATCACAGAACGACAGTCAACAAGCCCTTCGGAATTATGAGGCCTACAGCGTTGACTGTGATTGGCTTGGTGAACGAGACGCTGAAGGTGTCGAGACCCACGAAATGCGGTTCGACGACCTGTGGAACGGACGAGATCCAAATGTCAATACGTACACGATCCCGGAAGGAGTGGCAGAAGACATTGCCGAACTACGAGACTATGATAACCGCCCATACGACACTCCATTTGATGGCCTAGACAACCCAACCAACGGAAAAAAAGCTAGTCCGGAAATTACGTTGCGTGATTACCAACGAGAAGCCGTAGATAATTGGTTTGAGAACGACTGTATCGGGCTCTTCCGCATGGCTACCGGCACGGGCAAAACATTCACCGCTCTCGCCGCTCTCGACGAATACCTCGAACAACAGCATGGACCAATTCTTAGCGTGATCGCGGTTCCGGTTACCCACCTTGCAACACAGTGGGCAGAAGAGATGGATATATTTGGCCTCAAATCACCGCGATTCCTATTTGGCACAGCGAACAGCGACTGGAAAGAAGATCTCTCCCGAGTCGTCTCTAATATCAAGCTCGGGATTCGAGACCATGATATCATCATCACAACTCACAAAACACTCAGTGAGGAGTATTTTCGTGAGAAGATCAGCAGTATCGATGGCGATGTTATACTTCTTGCCGACGAGGTTCATGGGCTTGGGTCAGAGAAACAACGCAAAGGACTACTCAACAATTATACTGCCCGCATCGGCCTTTCGGCGACACCAGAACGACACTACGATGAAGAAGGCACAGAATTCCTCATAGACTACTTCGGTGGGAATGTGTACGAATTCACTCTAAGCGACGCCATCCCTGAATATCTGACACCCTACGAATATGATCCCATTATCGTAGAGATGACGCAAGATGAGTTGGAAAAGTATCGGAAGGAATCTCGAAAGTTAGCAACTGCTGCTGGCAGCGAAGATACTGAGGACGAAATTGTGGAAAGGATTGCAATGAAGCGCGCTGAGATCGTCAAAGGCGCTGAAAACAAATATCGTCATCTTAGACGCTTACTTCAACAAATGAATGACCCTAGCCATCTTCTAGTGTACACAAATCCGGAGCAGATTGACACCGTCCAACAAATTCTCAACGAAGAAGGCATCGTTCATCATAAGTTCACGTACGAGGAGGGCGAAGAGACGAGAAAAGAGCTGCTCGAGGGTTTCGATGAAGGCCGGTGGGATGCATTAGTGGCCATGAAGTGTTTGGACGAGGGTGTCGACGTTCCGGCAACTAAACAAGCAATATTAATGAGTAACAGTGGAAATCCGATGCAATTCGTCCAGCGGCGCGGACGTGTTCTTCGGCAAGCTGAGGGTAAAGACAGGGCAACAATTTATGACATGGTCGTAGTGCCATGGCTGAACCCCCCCGAGGATATCGGCGCATCAGAGCAGAACTTGCTTCAAAAAGAACTAGACCGGTTCTCGGAGTTCGCTGAGAACGCAAAGAACCGTCATACTGCATTAAATATTATTGATAGTATTCGTGTGAAATACCGGATATAGATGGCTTCATAAGATCCAGAACATTCACGAACGAATGTATTATGATACCTGAGAATCTGATTTTAGCACATGAAGGACTCAGAGGTCCACTCGCTCATCCTTGACCAAACGGATGAGATCGAGGAAGACGACTATCGTTCTTTTATTCGAGAGATTTTGAAACACGAGCGGACCAAACTGGACCAGGACCGTCCGAAGTATGCAGAAAAATACCGCTCACTCATTGACTCGTATGCAACTAATGAAAACCTCGAAGACTACACTGACGAATGAATAATATTCAAATATTCAACATAGAACTCAAAAACTACCGTCAGTATCGAGGCGTCGAGAACATAAACCTCGAAACCACTCCTGACAAACACATCAACGTCATCGAGGGACAGAATGGCTCGGGAAAATCTAACCTGCTGAATGCAATCACGCTTTGCTTCTACGACAAAGAGCCACACATTGACAATCAGGACAACCAAGGCTTGGGTGCCGATCCTTTAGTCAACCTCAATGAGCTACGACAGGTCGATGTGGGTGAAACCGTACGCGGGTATATCGAAATCACACTCGGGAAGCAGGAACCGCAGTACGTCTTCACTCGGAAATTCCGGACTGCTAAAACCGACGAGGATGAGTACAGCAGTATAACAGATGATCTTCAGCTTCGACAACGCTTCGGGCCGGACTGGCAAAACGTCGACAACCCCAACATCCGACTCCGAGAAATCCTGCCAACACATGTCCATCAATACTTCCTCTTCGACGGTGAACAGCTCGATCAGTTCTTCGAGGAGGGATATATTGAGCGCGTGCAAGACGCGGTTCTCGACGTATCTCACATCCAGCTGCTAGAACGAGCGGTAGACCATCTCAAATCCGTCCAGAAAGATCTCGAGAAGGAAGCTTCGGATGTCGAAGGAACACCTCAAGACTTACACGATGAGTATGAAGAGGCTCAAAAAACACTCGAGGACCTCGAAGAAGAAGAAGAGATACTCGAAGATGACATCAGCGATGCGAACGAAGAAATTGAGGGGATTGATGAGGAGCTGTCTGACAGCACTAACCCAGATGTTCGTGAAAAGCAACAGCGCCGTCGTTACCTAAGCGAGCGCCTTGAGGACCGGGAAGAGGAACTCCAGAACGCTCGTGAGGACGCTGCTGTCGCACTCGCTCGAGCTGGCCCAGTCGCATATAACAAAGGCGCCTTAGAGTTCACACTCGACCGATTCCGCGAGTGGGAAACTAGTGGTCAAGAACCACCAGACATCCCCGAATGGTGGCTCGAACAACTACTCGAACAGGGTCGCTGTATCTGCGGGACTGACATTGAAACAGAGCAGGAGAAGCGACAGCATCTTGAAGAGTTCAAGCAAACCGTTGCCGAGACAGCGACGCAGAGTGCCAATGGAAAACGGAAGGTACAGCGTGCGCTTGAACGTGCAGATGATTTGGTTGATGTAGCGAAGGAACGGAAGGGACGCGTCGAGGACATCCGAGACGATATTGACGAGATCAATGAAGAGCTACGCGAAATCTCTGCTGAGCTAGAAAGCAAGAATATCCCGGACGACGTCGATGTAGCTGACCTCGAGAAGCAGCGCAAGCGAATAGATGCTCGTATTAAGGATATGCGTGAGGAACTCGGACAACTTCGAGGAAAGATTGAACAGCAGAAAGAGGAGGTCGAAGAACGACGGAACAAATGGAAACGAGAAGTGGAGAAGGAGAAGAAGCACGATCAGCTCCTTCGGAAGATTCGTTTCGTCGAAAATGCCCGCGATAAGGTCGAAAGCGTCGAGGCTAAAATTCTTGATCAGGTCCGCAACGAGACAGAGACCTCTCTTGAAAACTATTTCAATGATCTCATTTGGAAAGAGGAATCCTACGATATCGAACTCACCGAGGATTATGAAGTGCATGTTTACGGTCCGTCTGGTGAGAAGAAGCTCGGATCTTTGTCGGCAGGTGAGCGGCAGGTGCTTGCGCTTTCGTTCATGTCGGCACTGTCGAAGATTAGTGGGTTCTCTGCACCGGTCGTTATTGACACTCCGTTAGGGAGGATTTCGAGTAAGCCGAAGCGAAGAATCGCGCAGAACGTCCCGAACTATTTGAAAGATAGTCAGTTGACGTTCCTGATGACCGATGAAGAGTACACGAGCGAAGTTCAGGCATTCTTGCAGAACGATGTCGCCCATGAGTATCATCTAGAGTACACTGATGAGGTGACGGAGGTGAAGAACGTATGAGCGACCAAAAATCCCACAAATACGAGGAATCCGAACCGCGGCGTGACGTTCATGTTGAGAAGTCAAAACGAAGTCTGTACGAAGATCTCAGAACGAAAAAGACCTCACCGTTCTACGACGTAGAACTTCACGATCTGTTCCTGTTCGCAGTGAGTTATGGCCGGAAAAAGGCTGGGCGAGTCGAACTAGAAGGAAAAGAACATGCGTTATTTGGTCGGTCTTCTGCCCTCCGTGAGGAACAAGAGGGCATTATCGAGGCAGTTGCGGTACGTGAAGAGCGTACTCTCGATGTTTTGCAAGATAAACGCCTTGTGTACACCATTGCTGAGGAATATGCGAACGGTGGGATCGAGAAGCTTCATGGTCGGGTTTTCGGTCCCGAGGACGACGCACTGAGTGAGTTGACGATGGAGGTTGTTGGAGAATATGATGGATAGCCGTCTTCCGATCTCACAGACATTGTATGAGTTACGAAGTACTCAAATGGATAGGAAAATCTTGTTCGAGCAATGAGCCAAAATGATCTTGAAAATAAGGAGGAGCCCTTAACTGTGGAGCGGCTTGACCCAGGGGTTCAGAGACTCATCTCCATCATTAGTGAGCACGTCGACGAAATTGAAAACGATTCCAGCCTCGACGAATTCTTGGACGGAACACATCAACCGAAAGAACCGAGCACACTGGATGTCTACAATTTTCTCTTTTCGAACTTGGATGTCGCTAAGAAACTCCACGGTGCAATCAAAGATGAGATGGAGCACTATGGGAGTGTTACCATCGAGGATATCCGAGCACAACACGATGAGCGTCCTGACGTTGACGAATTGAAGGCAAAAGTAGAACTTGCAAATGCTCGGTACGTTACCCCATCTGACGCCGACGAAGACACAGACACCGAGAACACCAATCAAATTAACATCGCGTCCGAATCAATCGATCTCATCGTGACTTCGCCGCCTTACTGGCGAAAACGCAACTATGATGTCGACGACCAACTCGGTCAAGAGTCGGACCCAGACGAGTATATTGATAACCTCATCGAGGCACTTAAGCATTGGCGTACGTTTCTGCGTCCGCATGGGTCCATATTCCTTAACATCGGAGACAGCTACAATAACAAAAGCCGTGTTGGAATCCCTGGCCGATTCGTCCGTGCCGCGCAGGAAGCTGGCTGGACGATTCGGAACGACATCATCTGGTCAAAGGATAACGGTATGCCTTCACCGGCGAAAGACCGACTGGTTCCACGCCACGAGCATATCATCCATCTTGTCTGGGATGCCGACAACTATTACTACGACCTTCACGGGTACGCTGAAATATTCGGGAACGGCTCGAACCCCGGCGACGTCTGGCGGATGAACCATGACCGCAACACCGGTGGACACCTCGCACCGTACCCGGAAGAGTTGGTTCGACGAGCGATCACGCTCGCTTGTCCGCATTCAGTGTGTACAAAGTGTGGTACGCCCCGTGAACGAATCCGCGTGAGAGGAACAACAGAATTAGATACAAGTCGACCACAGGCTGAACGAGCATTGGAGTTGTACAAGCAGTCAGACCTCGAAGAGCGGCATATCAAAGCAATCCAGGCGACAGGAATTTCTGATGCTGGCAAGGCAAAGGAATTCCAGAGCGGTGCAGGCGAGAACGCAAAAGATGTACAAGAGTTAGCAAAGGAAGCGAAAGAGGTACTCGGTGGATACTTCAGGGAATTCACGTTCCCGAAATGGATTACCGAGGGATGGACCGAGTGTGACTGCGAGGAGCCAGAATATGAGCCAGGAATGGTGTTCGATCCGTTTAGCGGCTCTGGAACCACGATCAAGGTTGCTAACGAATTAGGCCTTCATGCTTGGGGAACCGACCTTGACACCTCCAACTTTGATAAGAATCAATCGTTATCACAGTATCAATAATAATGACTCAGTACGTCCTGAAAACCGATGTAATCAAAGATTGTTTTTGGCGGCTCGTTGAGTCGTCGATACACCGGCTCTTCCCCGGATATCTGTGTCTTCAGCAGCAGTCCAATCTTGACGGGAAGACAACGGGTCTGTCGTTCCCGTACAACGATTTCTTCGACACATACCTCCGTGTTCTTGACGGTGACAAACCTTATTTGGTACCGTTTACACAAGCAGAAAACCCAGCAGACGCTACGCTATGGTTCAATGAGAACGTAGCTGGGACGTATGCACCGTCGTCGATCAGATCGAGATCACCCCTGATACAAGTAGCGAACCTCGAAGAGGGCGGCCACAACTCAAAATGGGGGTTGGGTGATGAGCACTGGAAACTTGCTCGGCATCATCTCTGTGACGGCGAGCAAATCCCAGTAGAGTCCGTTGCTGCATACCTGTTTCGAGACTTCGCATTCGAGACAAACGATCCATCAGCGTACACACTTGTATCTGCGTTTACCGAGGAATTCGGATATGATATTGGTGGGTCGGCGTTCGTGCATCTGTACGAAACAGGAGATTCGAATATCACTGAGGAAAGTTTCGACAAATATGAGTGAACAAAGTCAGACACAGCTTGGTAATGAGAATTCAATTCTCTCTCAGATTAGAGTTCGGCGAATATCGCCCAAGGATCTTGAAGTAACTTCTCCTGAAGACTCCATTGAGCCGTCAGCGGATCCAGATCGAGCTGGTGAGTTGAGACAGTCCGCAATGGAGGCAAAGTCAGGTGGTATTGGAGTCGCCGTTATGACTGCTGATGGTAGCGTCTACACGGGTTGTCCGGTGGATGGAAAAGGTTGGGGTGTGCATGCGATTGAACTGGCAATCTCGAAGGCAGTATCTGAGGGTTCCGGTTCGGTTTCTGAGGTTGTTGTGTTTTCTAAGGATAGCAAATCAGGGATTTGTGGCCGGTGTCTTCAGGCGATAGCAGATACTCGAGATGAGGACGTCACTGTTCAGATCATGAATACTGAGGACAGTGTAGATGTATTCGATTTTGATGAATTATACCCTGCGTCTTGGATGAAGTAGTTCGCTCCGGACAATCTCTTCTTTAGAGTTGAGTTGCGTCGTTTAGCCACTTATCTCATCGCTCATCTAGGTGGGTTCAATACCCAGCACCCTCAGCAAGCATCACTAATTTTATCCATGGGATGAGACTACGCATTGGATTAGGAAAGGAGATAGAAGAGCACCTCCTTGAGGATCATCCGTATCTATTTCCTAACCAGCTGGTAGGCAACGACGCTCTCGAAGGAGCAAAAGCAGCCCGACAATCGATTATCGCAAATATCCTTGAATATCGATACTGGCGCTCAGAGGTGTCTTTTCGTCACATTTCCGGAGGTGGTGAATCAGACGCTGGTCTCTACTTCACATGGGATGGTGTCGGGATTAACCCTGTTGCAGAGTTAGATGAGGTGAGTGATCCGAATCCCGATTCACCATTTGGAACCCTCTCAAGTCGTTTTCGACAGATCGAGAGCGACCTTGACAAGGATGTGTCTGAATTGGAGGAGCGGCTCTCTCACGTAGAGTACCGGCTTCGTGAAGGACTCGATACCTACTGAGACGGGACCAGAGGAGATATGGTGACCCTAAAGCCTTTTAGTCAGCCATGGAATTGAGTCAGATGACAGGCTAATTAGATGGTCCAAATCCTGCATACCGCGGATATTCACCTCACACCAGGTGCTGATGAACGCCAGGCGGCGTTAGAAACCGTCCTTTCGCATGCAGATGCCACCAATACCGACCTCGTGACGATCGGTGGCGATCTCTTCGATAGTGACGTCGCAGCGGAGCAGCTACGCGAGTCTCTCCGAAAATTATTCTCCGATCGTTCATATCCCATCCTGACAATTCCAGGCAATCACGACGCCGATGCGTTCCGCAGTAACCTCTTCTTCGGCGAATCGTTCACGCCTGCAACCGAGACGCCTTTCGACCAGTTCGTCATCCACGACATTCGAGTTACCGCGCTCCCGTATACACCACAGGCGACTGACGAGCTTCTCGTCAAGTTGCGTGATAGAGAACCATTCGACGGGCCGGAAGCCCTTCTGTTACACTGTAGCTTGGAAGCACCTGTTCAGGGTGGCGTCGGAGACGAGGGCGAACAACGGTATTTCCCCATCACCAAAGAGGAACTTGCCGAATTGGATTTCGACTACTATCTCGCGGGCCACTACCACTCACAGCACCGAACTGAACTCTCGAATGGAGGGACGTTTGTCTATCCTGGCACACCAGCGTCGGTAACACGGAAAGAGACAGGTCGACGGACGAGTGTCCTCATCGACACCGAAGCAGCCCAGGAGGTCCAGCTCCAGGACCTCGACTCGTTCCACTATGATACGCTCGATCTCCGGGTCACTCCTGGGGACGAGGAGCGTGTCCTCGGTGAAATCCAATCGCGAGTAGCCACCTGGAACAACCGGCACGTCGAACCGAAGATCAGCGTCGACGGATTCACTGAGATGGATGAAACGACGTTCAGTGACGCCCTCTCCAACGTAAGTGGCGACGTCCCCGTTGAGAACAGCACCCGAACAGTCGAACACATCCTGTCACACCCCCTGTTCGAGACCTTTCAACAGCGGCTCGAGGAGCGTGAGCAGCTCCATGCTGTCGAGGAGTGCGGCGACTACGATGTGGAGAGCTTCCAGGATGACGTCTGGGAAGAAATGCTCGCGATCTTCGCCGATCTGGCTGCGGAGGGGAAGCTCACATGAAGCTGACCGACATCCAAATCGATCGCTACGGGCCGCTCCCACGCTTCAATCACGAGTGTGGAGACAACTTCGAAGTCTTCTATGGGCCGAATGAGTCCGGGAAAACACTGCTATTAGAAGCCGTACTCAAATTATTCGAGCCGGATATTGAAAGCGCGATCCCGCACGTCTCCCGAGTTGACGAATCTCCGAGTGGCCATGTTGTCGTTGAGACCGGCGGCACCGAACAGAAACTCGGCGACGGATCGGTCCTCAGCGATCTGGTGGACCTCTCGCCACAACACCTCCGAAACATCTTCGTCATCCGGGATAGTGACCTGCAACTTCGCGATGAACACGAGTTCTACGATTCGGTCACCCAGCAGATCGGCGACCTCCACACGAACGAGATCGACGCGATCCAGTCTCGACTCGTTGAACACGGACGACTGACCAGCGTCGGCGGTCGGGGACTGTCATCGGCCCGCAACCGATCGAATGCAGCAGATGTGCGTGATCAGGCAGACGACCTCGCCGTGGACATCCAGGAGTATATCGCTGACACCGAGGCGAATGACATCGCAGCAGCCGAGCGAGAGATCGTCGCTGTCACAACTGAACTCCAGCGGTGTGAAGACGAGCTTGAGACACAGGAAGCCGCGGAAACGTGGGACACCCACGCGACACTCACGGAACGGTTGACCACGTATAGAGAGGCAGTCGAGCAGCGCAACAATGAGGTGTCCCAATCGACCCTTGAAGAGTCGGATCAGCTCAACCGCGAGATCGCTGCAGCCGAGGACGAGATTGAGGACCTCGAAAACAAGCGTTCCTCGCTACGTGAGGAGAGGACACAACTCAAGACCGAGAAAGACTCCGTCGAAGCAGAGCTGGCACCGCTGGAGGCACGGGCCGACGATATTGACGAGGTTGAACGAGCGCTTGCGTCATTCAGGGAGTCCCACGGTGAGGCGGTCGGGGCATCCCGGGGGATGCGCTTCGCGAAGTACACTGCACTCGTTGGACTCGGACTGGGCGGGGTCGCAGCAATCGTCGGGAGCACGATGGCGGGCATTCTCCTTGCAGTAATCGGCGGCGTCGCTGCGGGCTGGTATGGCCTTCAACATCGATCAGTAGCGGCCGCAGAACGAGAGCAGGAACAGGTTCTCCAGCAAGCGCAGGACGCGGGGCTCGATGTCACTTCCATCGAGAGAATCGGGCCGACGATCAGAACGTTTCGCGACGAGTTGGCCGGGTCGCTGGATCGTCGGGACGAACTCAAACGACAAATCGAGGTCAAGGACGAACTCATCGACGAGCGTAACGACGAGCTCGAAACAGAACGAGAAGAGCGACGCTCGAACCGAGAGAAGAAACAAACGCTGCTCAAGGAGGTAGACGCGGCCGACATCGAGGAGTACCGCGAGCGTGTGACCGCACAGGAGGCGCTCGAACGGAAGCGTAACCAAGCAGCGCAGAGCCTCACTGACGCTCTCGGCACCCCGAGCACGACGGCGCCAGATCCAGAGGCGAAACTCGAGTACTGGGGATCAGAACTCGATGCGATAGTCACTGACGTCGATGAGAGCGTGGACGCGGACGAGTACGACCCGGATCGACTAGCCACACTTCGCGAGCAACAGGAGGAACTGACCCAACGTCGCGATGAGCTGACAGGGCAGTTAGAGACACACGACCGACGACTGCGTGAGTTTGACGAACGGATTCAGGCCCTCTCTGCTGAGCCATTCCTTGATGAATACGTATCGTTGCCGTCGCGCTCTATCGAAGGGCTTCAAGACGTCGTCCACGACTTGAATAAGTTGGTAGAGCAGATCGAGCGTGACGCAGATATAGCCCGGGAAGCGCTCGATATCTTTGACGGCATCGAGGCGGAAGAGGAACAGAAGATCACGGACCTCTTCGGCACTGAAAGTCGGGCTACGGACGTGTTCCAGGCGATTACTAACGACCGATACACGGGTGTTACCTACGATGCTGACGAGAGGGTCCTGCAGGTCCAGAGGGACGGACAGGAGGTCCTCACACCCAAGCAACTCAGTCACGGGACGACCGAACAGCTGTATTTCTCGGCTCGTGTTGGGCTCGCAGAGCAGTTACTGAGCTCCGAACCTGGGTTCTTCCTTTTGGACGACGCCTTCCTCCCAGCAGACCGCACACGGCTTCAGGAAGGATTCGAGGTTCTGCGAGAACTCGCTGATGATGGATGGCAAATCCTCTACTTCACTGCCAAGGACGAGGTCGGAAACGATCTCGTCGAGACGCACGACCTGCATTGCCGGATGCTTGACCCGCTCAGTTGAAACGTGCTCATGGATCTCACGACTTCTGCGGGTCGAAACTAACCATACTGAATTCTCACCAAATGATGAGATACAGTTGGGAGTCTCTGTTTGGTAAGATTGAATTACCGGTTCACATCTGGCAAACCCAAACCTATTGACAATCTTTATTTCACGGCCCTCGGTGACTAGTCTCATGGGATTGCTCAGTCGCTTGTTCGGAGGAGAAGGAGACTCTAATTCAAAGAACGATCCAGAACCGGAACCAGAAATCGTAATTGAGGACTCATTGGACAGCGAATTCATCCAGGGGAAGTTTCGAGGCGAACGGGTCACCTTCTCATCGGTGTCATCGCCAAACGGCGAGTGGAGATGTTTATATGGACGCTCTGGAATGAATGGTGGTGCCCCAATCGTAGTGATAAGGGGGGATGGAGAGGTTCAACACGCATTCACTGTAATGCGAGCACAGGACGTTGTCGTCGCCGATACCGGCCATGTCGCCGTCACCGACATCGGGGAACCCAACGATCAGGATCTCGGTGGGACGTTCGATGTCGTCGCCCCTGATGGTCAGCCACGGATTGAGCACGAATTCGATGCGAACATCTGGGAGTGTGCGATTACCGACGACGGACAGTATGCGTCCACAGCGACCCACAATCCCGATCGCTCAGTGTACATCTTTGACGTCGAGTCAGGCGATCTCATCACCAAATTCGAGACGCCAGATCTCAACAGTCCAGCACAGGAGTTCGGTGAGATTGATGGCGAGATTGTTCTATACCTCTTAGACGAGGACGAACGGTACCGGGGTATCGATCTCGATGGTAATACCGTCTGGAAGAGCCAGTCCCTCAAGAAACAGGACCGTATCAATGAACTTCTAGATAGCAGTGACGAGGCTAATTTAGAGGAGGCTATTGAACTCCTTGAGAAGGCATACGAACTCGTCGACGACCAGAACAGAAAGAAATCAATTGCAAATAAACTGGCAGATGCCCACTGGGATCTGTCGAAAGAAATCCGCAAAGAGGACGGGGATACTGACGAATGGTGGTCACATCTTAACCAGGCGAAGCAGTACTACTACGAAATCGTATCCTGGCACGACGGCAGGAAGGGGGTCGCCAAGGTAGAGCGAAAACAAGCGAAGTACCACTTGAAGGAGGAAGACGAGGAGACAGCCCTTCAGCTGTTACAGAGTATCTCTGCGCTCGAGGAGGAGTACGACGTTCAGCTACTCACCGACGCTGACAAGAATAAAATCGAGAAGCTCTCCTAATGCGATTCAGCTAACGCCTTTCCTTGTTTTGCCGCTGACTGACGGTAGTTTTAGACGCTCTCACAGAGAGATTCCGTCAGACTAACCGGGAATTGAACGCCGCCTAGCGATATGGTATCGCTCAGAAGGCTTGCAATGCCCGGATGAACGAGGATAAAATAAGATAGTTTTGATATTTTAGAATCGCCGATCAGAGAAAGCTACTACATCTTCTGAGTAGAGAATCACGAATATAGATCGTAGGGACGTGATTAAATAGCCCTACCTGGACTCTACCTTGGTCAACAAGGCAATTGCCCTCCTAACAATAGTATCGAGTCGCATAATCGAGTTATACGGTAAAACGATTACACTGTTTATGATCGGTGATTTTTTTATGTGCCCCTGCGTCAATTGCTCGTTTGAATCTCGAATCG
>SL_4KL_010_BRINEDRAFT_10001442_pt1 | contig 13149 bp, 8 predicted proteins | sample SodLak_010_BRINE_2_FD_10664 | JGI IMG/M metagenome (IMG submission 10664)
TGTATCGGCGTCCCACACGCCCTCGTCCTCGTAGCCGTCTTCGTCGTTGTCAAGCAAATCGTAGATTTGCGGACATCGCGGAGCTCTGCTCCGCTCAGTACCGCATGAGGCGCTGGTAATTAACTTCGTTCCAGAGCGCGGCGGAAGCGTCCAACAAGTCACGCAGCAGTTGCTCTCCATCGTTGGAAAGCGGTCGCACGGCAAACGTGTTGGTCCGCTTCATCGCCTATCTACTTCGTGAACCCATAGATACAAATATCTTGGGTTTATCTATTATATTATGACGAACAATATTCACATTGAGGTGGATGACGACGAACAGTACGAGAAAATGCAAGAGTTGAAAGACAAGTACGGGTTGACGTGGAAAGGATTACTCGTGCAGGGAATGAAACGCGTCGAAGAAAATGAATTGTAACATGGGACATCCGGTGAGGAGACTCCGAGGGAAGGTTCTCAACGGACGGATTCACCCCACGACTGCAGTCGTGGGCTCTCTCCTGTTACCTCTGTAGACATTCCCAGCGCAAAAACGTAGCAGAGAAGGAATGCAGTGAATTGACCGAATCTACGGGCTTTTATCTCTCGGTTCCGAGGATTTCCGTATGACCACAGACCTCTCAGTGTTGGTACTTCCAGCGTTCGATGACTTACCGGAAGTCCCCGGCGAAGCAACACCGTGGTACGAGGCATATGACCTCTCAGAAACTGTTCAAATAGCAGGACTCGCCGAACCACTTCGACATAATGGCAGTGGACTTGGCGTCGTCCCCACAGGTGTGGGCAAAACGGCAGCAGCGTCAACTACAACGGCTCTGCTTACGGCCGACAACCTCGACTTATCTGAGACACTGTTTGTTACTGCCGGGGTTGCGGGCGGCCCCCCGTCGCTTGCAATTGGGTCAGTTGTCGTGGCAAGCGCTATTGTTGACTGGGATGATAAATGTCGGTTCGACGAGGAGGCAACCGAACCTGTCCCACTCTCTCTCTCAATCCGTATACTGATGGTCAGGGCGTTTTTGAACTAAATGATGAACTCGCTGCAACGGCTATCACACTGGGTGAAAACGTTGCCCTTGAGGAGGCAGACTCACTTCCAACACATCTTCCTGATTCCCCCGTTATTACGGCTGGAACGAACGTCTGCGGGGATGAATTGTGGCACGGCAAACAGCTGGCCGAGCAGGTTCAGTGGTTAGTTTTGAATGTCGACACGGACCAGAAACTCAACCCCTACCGGGTTACGCAAATGGAGGATGCAGGAACAGCCTATGCACTCTCTCGATTTGATGCGCTCTCCCGATACATTAGCATCCGGGGTATCGCCAACTACGACAGACCACTTGATTCACAGTCTCCACGAGAGAACTTCTTCAGTGACTCGTTTGAATCTGGTTTCGCGGTTGGCCTCGAAAACGCGGTCGGCGTTGCCAGACAGGTTGTCGACCATCATCTCATTTAAAAGACCAAAATATTGTGGTGTGTGAGACAAGCCGCTGGAGCCCAACTAATAGACATGAGTACGGACACTCTATCGGTCGGGTTGAATCGTTCGTTACAGCCTGAATCTATCACCATCTTACTCTCGCGAGCTGCGTTGCTCGGTTTGACACTCCTCTTCGGGGCGATGACGCTGTTTGGGTCGCTCCCATCGCTTGAAACACAGATGGTTATCTACCTCGTCGGCATGGTGGCGCTGAACCTCCCACATGGTGGGTACGAACATTTCAGTAACCTTCGATACCGGGGCCTTCCTTTTGGCTCGAAATACGTCATGCTGTATATCACCGCCATCGCGGCCTTCATGGCGCTCTTTTTCATTTCACCGCTCGTAGCCCTTGCACTGGCTTTTGCAACCGCAGTGGCGAAAGGCGGGCATGGTGATCTTCGAGTCATGGATGCCGTCGTTGGGAGTTCGCATCTGCAATCCCGGCTCCAGCGGTCGCTTGCCGCATTCGTCCGTGGCGGAGCGGTGATGATTGTGCCGCTGTATTTCTTCCCGGAGACGTACTACATGTTCTCAGCGTACATGCTTGCGATGTTCGACCCCGGACTCTCCTCGGCGCTCTGGGCATCGATGGAAACAGCTCGACCGCTGCTGGCGGGCCTGTATGCTGTTGCCCTTCTTACTCACCTCGGCTGGGGGGTGACAACGGCGGGCGTCAGTTCCTCCTGGCTTGCTGACCTCGGCGAAACGTCGTTACTCGTCGGGTTCTTTGCGATTGTCCCGGTCGTCGTTTCGATTGGCCTATACTTCCCGCTCTGGTACTCGATGCGCCAGTCAGGACGAAGCGCCTACGTCCATCGTGAGACGGCGGATGAACACGATGGACTTCCTGTCCCCGTCGTCTGGGGAGCCTTCATTGTGGGCGCCTTTGCCACCGGACTTGTCGCTGCGTTGCTCTGGACAATTGCACCCAATCCGCTGGGCAATGCCGGCCTCCTCCCCGGGCTTGTAGCTTTTTATACCATCTTCATCTGTATCGTCGCGCTGCCACACGTTGTCGTTGGCGAGTGGCTGGATGTTGACCGCGGTATCTGGTATGTCCCATGACAGGAGCACTTACCGGCCAATCGATTGGTATCGTCGGCGGGGGCATCGGCGGGCTCTCTACATCGTCATATCTCGCTGCCGAGGGTGCGGATGTCACGCTGTATGAACAACATGATGATGTCGGTGGGGTCGCTGGACGCATCGAAGCGGATGGATTCCGGTTCGATACAGGCCCATCCTGGTATCTGATGCCCGAACTGTTTGAGCGATACTTTGCCGACTTTGATTCGAAGCCGTCCGACTGGTATGAACTGGTCAGACTTGACCCAAATTATCGCGTCATCTGGACGGACGGTGACCGTGCTGATATCCCTGCAGACCCGGAACAAGCAAAGGCAGTCTTTGAATCACGCGAACCCGGTGCTGGATATGCGCTCGAACAGTATCTGGAGCAGGCCGCTGAAACCTACGAACTCGGGATGGAACGGTTCGTCATGGCAAACCGCACTAGAGTTCGGGACTACGTTGCCCTTGATGTGATGCGGTCGGGTAGGGCCATCAAATTCCTTGGGACGATGGACGAACACGTCTCGTCGTACTTCGATAATCCGAAACTCAAACAGCTTGTAGAGTATACCCTCGTCTTTCTGGGCGGGTCGCCGTATAACACGCCAGCGCTCTACACCTTGATGAGTCACGTCGATTACAACCTCGGCGTGTACTATCCCATTGGTGGGATGATGACTGTCGTCGATGCGATGGAATCGGTCGCAGAAACACAGGGAGCAACTATCCAAACAAACGCCCCAGTAACGGCTGTGGTTCCTGATGGTGAGGGCGTAACAGTCACGGCAGACGGGACGGCGCACCGACATGACCGAGTCATCTCGAATGCACCGCCTGCCTACACTGAACAGGAACTCCTCCCTGACGGTACAACCGACAGGAGGGCATCGTACTGGAAAGAGCGAACACTGAGTCCATCGGCATTTATGCTCTATCTCGGCGTCGAAGGAGAGATTGAGGAACTCGAACATCATACACTTGTCCTGCCAACGGACTGGAAGCCACATTTCGACGCAATCTTTGAGGAGCCGGCGTGGCCGGAGCGGCCGTCATACTACGTCAACGTCCCCTCGAAGACGGACCCGACTGTCGCCCCGGACGGCTGTGAGACAGTCGTCGTGCTCGTTCCGCTGGCACCAGGACTCGACGATACCGAAGCCAAACGGGACGAGTTCCGAAACCAGATTCTCTCGGATTTAGCGACCCAGACAGAGGTCGACTTGCGAGACCGCATTCAGTTTGAGGAGCGTGCCTGTATCTCGACATATGAGACGCGGTTCAACAAACAGGAAGGGACTGCTCTCGGCCTCGCACATACGCTCAGACAGACCGGTCCGCTCCGGCCAGGGCATCGAATTCCCGGGGTCGAGCGCGTGTATCTTACTGGTGGAAGTGCGAATCCGGGTATCGGCGTGCCGATGTGTCTGTTGAGCGGCGAACACGTCACCGAGGCGGTTATCGATGATTGCAACAACGGGGGGCTGTTACCTACCATTCGGTAAGACTATAGACTGCTCTATAAGCTCTCCATACCCAGATAGTCTCGGGGAGGGACCCCAGTACATTTAACGTATCTCTACATATACTGGTTAACTGTGTCGCGCAGACTGCTGTTTGGGGGGGTACTTGCAGTGCTGTGTATCGTCGCGCTGGTGTTTGGCGGGGCGTTGCTGTCAGCGACGCTCGCAGCAGAAACACCCGAAGAAATTCTTGCGGAAGAGCATGGGTTCAGTGCAGAGAATCTGGACAAACTCGGGGCCGAAGCAGACCCTATCGGCTACGGGGGAGCAGTCAATTCGGAAACAGAGAGAACCGACCGATACGGTCCCGTTGCTGAACCGTACTGGCGGACGGCAACCTATAACCGATACACTGGGGAGGCGTGGGAACTGACGGATGCCGTAGAGAATATCAGCAGCGACATTCCTGACAGCTCTGAGACGAACCAGTATACCATCGAAACGGGTGGCCTCTCCGAAGCAGTTCCGGCTCCAAAACGAACTACTGCGGTCGATACGGCCAGTGCTGAATCGCTTCGCCTCGCACCGGACGGGTCAGTTCGTGCGACTGGTGCTTTTTCGCCCGGAACAACGATGACCATAGAGAGTGCAGAACGGTCGTGGACCTACGATGATTTCGAGGAGGTTTCAAGCGGATATCCTGATGCATATTCGCCATATACGACGATTCCAGGTGAACTCCCGTCACGGGTGATAGAGCAAGCGGATGAGCTAACTGAAGATGTCGAATCCCCGTACGTAACTGCGATTCTGTTGGAGAAGTGGCTACTCACTGAGAAGGAATACTCGCCGGATGCCGAACGCTCAAGCGACTGGCTTTCCGATGAATTCCTGTTTGAACGGGAAGATGGAACGAGCGAGTTTTTTGCGACCGCATTCGCAACGATGGCCCGGACGCAGGATATTCCTGCACGGTACGTGACTGGCTTTGCGCCGGGTGAACAGACGGATGATGGACAGGAGGCAATTCGCGGAACGCAGGCACACGCGTGGGTGGAACTATACTTCGACGATATCGGCTGGGTGACGTTTGACCCGACACCGGCAGACCACATCGACGAACGGGAAGCAGCGGTTACTAAGGAGGATGCTGAGACTGTCACAGGTATAGCGGATGACGGAACGACTGGAGCGGCGAGTGGCATCGACGTTTCACTGTCGACAGTGGACGAACCGACAGATGTTGCGTCATCGAAGCTCCATTCAGTGACCAATCTTGCGGGCAGTGAAACGCTGCAGAGGGACACACAACAATTTGAGGCGAGTGATGAGTGGGAACCGGTGGAGGGTAACATTTCTGTCGAGTTTGTAGAATCGCCGACGCCGGGAACGACTGGGACGGTGCAAGTGACAGAAGAGGGTGAGCCACGCTCGGACCACCGTGTCTCCGTCGATGGAACGGTCGAAGGGCTCACTGATACGGATGGGCAGCTCGAGATCGAGATTCCATACACTGACGAGTTGACAATCGCAGTCGAACGGTACACTGGGGATGGGTCACCAACTGAGGAAGGGGCTGATGAATCAGCTGATAGCGACGAAGATGAGCCACCGGACGACCATCAGAACGAATCAGCATCCGAAGACGAGTCCGATACGGGTGATGCATCGGACGAAATTACTGGTGGGGAGGGGACAACAGATGGTGGCCTTGGCGCACTCTCGCCCGGTGAGACGACTGGCGTTGGTGGGGATGTTGGCTTTGACCCAGAGACCTACGGCAATAGCGATACCAGCGTTCATTTTACCGTCGAAAGTGACGAACCGGCCTACTGGCGGACTGACGCGTTCGACGAATACACCGGCAGTGGCTGGGAACAGACCGGCGAGAGCGAACCCTATGACGAACCGCTTGAACATAGTGGTGAGGATGGAGAACGAGTTGAATACGAAGTGACGCTTGAACGGGAGGCAACAGCGCTCCCGACTGTCTGGCGTCCAGAAACTATTGAGGGGGTGAATGGACTCTCTGTGACGGAACAATCGGGAATCAGTGCTGATGAACCCATTCCTGCAGGGACAGAGTTTAGCGGTATTTCCTCTACTCCCGTTGACGATGTCGAGACGCTCCGTGCTGCCGATGGCGAGTATCCGAGCGAGATTCTTGACCAGTACACGCAGCGTCCGGCAAACGAACCCGAACGAATCGATGAACTAACCGCTGATATCGTTGAGGATGAGCAGACAACCTACAATAAAGCGATGGCCGTCCAGGAATGGTTGCGAAGCGAAAAGGAGTATTCGCTGGATGTCGGAACGACGAGCGACCAGATAGCAGATACGTTCCTTTTCGAGATGGATGCAGGCTACTGTGAGTATTTCGCCACGGCGATGGTCTCAATGTTGCGCTCACAGGATATTCCGACGCGGTATGCCGTGGGGTATGCAACCGGTGAGGAAGTTGAGACGGATACCTATGAAGTTCGTGGCATAAACGCACACGCATGGGTCGAAGTCTATTTCCCGGAGATTGGGTGGGTTACGTTCGACCCGACACCGGGCGATGACCGACTCAGTAACGAACAGGAGGCGCTGGAGCGAGATGACCCTGCCCATGACCCATCGCTTGCCAGCAACGGCAGCCCTGGCGAATCGTTCACTGCTTCGGACATCGAACGAGAGACGGATGCGATTGTCGACGAGAACGACTTCGAGGTTGGTGGATATGCCGACCATCTTGCCGTTTCTCAGGAAGTGTCGGTTGGCGATGCGGTGAAACCACAGAGCGACCAGTTACGGTTTGTCGTCTCGGACACTGACCAGACTGAGTTGGTTCGGATTGCTGAACTCCCCCCTGTTGCCAGCGATGAGACTGATTTACGATCGCTTTCCTCTCCCAGCAACGAAGCGTGGGCATCTGAATTCATCTGCTCCGGCTGTTCGGAGGCAACTACTCCGAACGCCATCTCTCAGGATATACAGTGGTCATCGACTCCGTTAGCAAGAGGCAGTGGCAGTGGAAGCACTGTCACAGGAGCAACCGGTTTGTTCGCTCCCTCATCTTCCAACAGTATTACTGAGAGACCGACGCTGGAATCGGTTTCATCCGAACACTCAGGCGAGTTCAATTTCTCGCTGGATGGCGATATTTCCGTCTCGCTCGATAACCAAACGACACCAGGGTCACCGCTCACGGTCGAGGCAACCGTCGACGGGATTCCAGTTCCGGATGCAACTGTCGAACTATTTGAAAATGAGACGAGAGAGGAACTCCTTACAACTGGTCGAACCGACAGTGATGGGCAAGCAACGGTTGACCTGCCTGCAACGGACTCAATCTTTATCGGCGTCGAACGTGACTCGTTTTCGGGAACAGCATCTCACGAAATCGACTCTGACGTCAACATCGAATTTCTCGACACACCCGTCCCAGGTGAGGAAGTCCCCGTTTCCGTAACGAGTGCAGGCGAACCAGTCCCGGGTATTCCAGTCGTATTAGCCGTTGGTGAGGATGGCGAGACGGAACTCCAGACTGAAGAAGCGACCACTGTACAGACTGACGAGGATGGTGTTTCTTCTCTCTCAGTCCCTTACGGAGAAACGTTCGTCGCAACTATCGAGAGAGAGACGTTCGATGAAAGCGAGACGGCTACAATCTCTCCTGAAATGAATGTTTCAGCGGGTGAGACTCCCGGCGAGAACGTAACTGTGTCAGTAACAGCCGATGGCGAGCCAGTTTCGGGGCTGGTTGTCTCACCGGGAGATGAGGAAACGGGNGATAACGGGTCTGCAACGGTCACACTACCGTTCGAAAACGAAACCGCAATTACGGCAAGTCGTGGCGAACTCGAACTAACGGAACACCGGTCAGTGTCCGGTGAACTTGAAGTGACAACCGATGGTCTTGCGCTTCCCGGTACCGACCTCGATGTGACCGCGACAATAGATGGGGAACCCGTCAAAGATGCTGAAGTGACGCTTGATGGTGATGAAATCGGAACGACAGATGATGCTGGAACGGCAACGATACAGCTTCCCCTTGACCCGACTGTGAGCGGCGATATCATCGCCACTCGCGGTAAATTCACAAGCCAGACCACAGTACCAGTCCAGTATCCGTGGGCTGTCGTTGGCGTCTTGCTTTTGGGCTGTCTCGGTATCGCTATCCAGCGAGGGGCTATTCGTGGTTGGCTTTCAGGCTCTTACTCGCTCACCGGAGCAATATTGACCGGCATCATTCGTTTCATCAACCGTCTCCGGTCTCTCGGGGACCGATTCGAATCCGGCGTCACCGATGGTGGGTTGGTGACCAGTGCCCGGAATTCAGGCGGCCAAACTGCGGGGAAGTCCTCGAAAACAATTCGGTACTGGAAACGATTTGTCGCTCTTGTCGGTGCTGAACCGAGCGATACTCCTGCTGATATTGCTACCCGGGCGGTCGAGGCAGGCCTCCCAAAAAAGCAAGTTCGTCGGATTACGGCTGCCTATCGGTCGTATCGATACGGAAACCACTCTTCCGATGAACCGGAGGAACTTCAAGAGGCCGTCGAACTGGTCGAACGCGAGGTAGAGGAATGACAGATGCAAAGAGCGGTGGTGGACAGAAATCGAAGCCGGGGGGGAAGCTGTCTGGGCGCTCAGTTTTCTTCGTTTTCAGTACCATCTTCCTCGGTATTGCAGTCGTTAGCTGGTTATTTCCCGAGCAAGTACTCGGTGACCTTCCAACCCATTTCGAGGGGGCAGAAGAGCTAGTTCGAATTGGGATTGCAGGCATCCTCTTTGGCAGTGTATTTATTATCCGGTTTGCCCTGCCACTCACTCCTGCGAAACCGGTTTCACCATATCATACGGATCCGAAAACAGCGACAGATAACCTCCGCGGTACCGACTCGCTGGAGACAGATGTCGACAGCCTACTAGCCCAGATCCGGGCGGAGCATACCGCCTACGAATCCGAGCACGAACAGCTTACCGAACAACTTCGTGAGGTGGCAATTCAAACGCTCGCATACTACGAGGATATCTCCACAGCGGATGCAGAGAACCAACTGGAAATCGGCACGTGGACAGATAACGGGCGTGCTGCTGCACTCTTTTTACGACCGGAACGTCGGACCTACAAAACGCGTGTTCGGCTCTGGCTCTCACCGCGAGAAACGTACCGCAGACAGGTTGAAGCCGTAATTTCCGAACTGGGGGCGATGAGTCGTTCATGACTGACCAACTCGAAGCCCTCATCGAAGCCGACAAACAGGAAGAATCTACCCACTCCGATGACCAAATCCCCGGCTCAGAGTCGTCAGCAAGTCCCAACCAACAGGAGAACGGACCATCGTCCTCGAAGGGAAACAGCTGTTCACCAGGGTCGGCAGTGACGCAGCTTCCAACCCGTCAACGAACGCATCGCGGCAGAGGGCTCGAAATCGTCGCCGCAGGTATGCTCTCGCTAGCACTGCTGTTTGGAACGGGAACCGGTATGTTGCTTGCAACGCCCCTCGTTATGATACTTCTCTATTATCGGCTAACCGCTGTTCCGGAACTCTCACTGTCTGCAACCCGGACGTTTTCACAGGTCGCTGCTATCCCTGGAGATACGGTAACCGTCTCTGTCACAATAACCAATGACTCGTCGGTCAGCATACCGGACCTCAGAGCGAGAGATATCGTCCCCGACGGCCTGTCGGTTGTCGATGGCTCACCCATGGGGTCTTTTGCACTCGAACCTGGTGAATCAGGGAGCTTCAGCTACGAGGTTCGCGCCAGACGCGGTCGTTTCCCCTTCGAGACTGTGGAAGTTATTTGTCGGAACGCGAGCGGCTCCGAGCGCGAACAGCGAACGCTCGATGCACAGCGAACACTCGTTGCCGAGGTCTCCGTTGAATCGATGCCGCTCGCCCCCCGAGCGAGTCAGTATACCGGACGAATGCAGACGAAAGCGGGCGGAAGTGGAGTCGAGTTCTATTCGACACGTGAGTACCACTCCGGTGATTCCCCTCGTGATATCGACTGGCGTCGCTTCGCCAAGACGGGCGAATTTACCACGATTCAGTACAAAGATGCTCGCGCCGCATCGATACATCTTATTGTCGATAGTCGTCAGAGGACAGATGATTTGGACACAAACGAAACCATCCCAACGAAGGAGATGTGTCTGTATGCTGGGGAACTCATTGCTGAGACCCTCATGGAATCACGCCATCAGGTTGGGTTGACAACTATCGGACAACAGATTGAAACACATCTGCCAGAAAAGAATCCACGGCAGTATCAACGAATCCGTCGGCAGTTAAAAGCGCGCTCCAAATCGGTGGCTGAGGCAGGGAGTGACTCATCGTCGGGCAAAACTGTCGATATCTCTACTTCTCTCGCTGATGCGTTTCTCGAACGAACGGACTCCCATACACAGTTTGTCTGCATAACCGGCCTTGACGACGCTCCTATTGAACAACTACTGATGCGGCTTGCTGGCTTTGATAGACCGCTTTTTGTTATCACACCCGATATCGATACCCCGGAGAGCCCTGGAGCCCAGTTGACCGCCGTCAAACGAGAGATGCGTCTTGATAGACTCCGACGTAATGGAGTTACTGTCCTCGAATGGAATACGGACGAACCGCTCAGGCTGGCTCTCAAACGTCGACTTGGGGGTGTCTGGGCGTGACCTTTGTTTCGCTCCGTTCGGGATGGTTTAGCCAGATTATTGCTGGTATTTCTGTGTTTGGAGCGCTTTCTCTAGCGCTTGGTTCAACAGCCCCCGCAACGCTACTGACTACTATCGGTGTCGGCGCAAGTGCGATCGTCGTTGCGCTAGCGCTTCCGCGACAGACCGCAACAGCTGAGTTTGTAACGAGCATCGCTATCCCTGTGCTGGGGTTGCTCGTTGTGCTAACCCCAGCTATTGCAATTGTGGAACTATACGGACTCACGGTTACCGGCGAGCAGATTGTTACTGGGGCAACGCTTGGTGTGACAGCGGCCACTGCTGGTGCAATCGGGTTCCCGCTTGCTCTGGGGGCGTTCAGGGCTGACCTCTCCAAGAAGGTGTATGGCACGTCAGGTCAGTTACTGGTCCCACTTAGTGCGGCCGTTTTGCTCGTATTTCTCCTGGACCAACTCCGAATCTTTTCGCTCGTACCACCACCGCTCGAACTGTACGCCTTCTTGACAGTCGAACCCGCGGAAAGCAGTGATATTGCGGCGTTGCTCGTGACATCCACGCTGGTTGCAGCAGCCATCGGTTATCTTGGCTTCGTTCTCAGCCGTCCGCTCTCGTATGAATTTGTCTATCCTGAAGAGAGAGATGGGCGGGTGCTTCAGGCGGCAGTCTGGCTTACGTACCGGTTAGCGCTGGGTATACTGGGAGTTTGCTGGCTTTCCGCTGGGTTCCTGCTTTTTGAATCGAATCCGCAGGTTTCCTATCCTGCTGGATTCTGGTTGCTAATCGATTCGACGACTACCTTTGCGACCAATCTCTCAGTCTCCCGGTTAGCTGTCAATATGCTACTCGTGAGTATGGCGGTAACCGTTCTGGCCAGCCCGCTGTATGCAATTCGATGGGTTGAACGAACGGGAACACTCTGGCTGATTCGCCTCGTGTTTTCGGGAGCATTAGCGATGAGTGTCGGTCTCGTTGCAGCGTACCTGACTCAGCAAGCGCTGGTGCAGTCAGCATCCACAATAACCACGCTCGATGCGACACCCGGTGGATGGGCAGCTTTCGAGTGGTTACCAGTAATTTTTACTGCGGTCCCCCTTGTCGGAACAGCTATCCTTTTCGGCAGTTCGATGTTTTATACCTGGTTCTTTGAACGCGGGAGTGATGCATACTCCCAGTTTATCACGTACCGGAACGTCGGACTTGGAGCGCTGCTGTTCTCGCTCGTTGTCATGCAGGCCGTCGGTGGCTCACTGTTCGTAACGCTTGCTGGTGCAACACTGGCTGTCATTGCGTGGGATTCGTTCGAGTATGCGTATACGCTGCACGCAGAACTCCCGGGATGGTATGGCAGTTCCGTACCAGAGTTGCTACACACTGGGTTGCTTGTGTTCGTCCTCAGTGCAGGGGTAGGATTCACACTGGTGGTTGACCGCTGGCTGAGCCCAGTTGTCAGCACGACCGATGGGGCACTGGTCGCAGTCATTCTCCTCGTTATTGGTCTCATTGGGCTGCTGTTTGCTATCCGTGAGTGAGCAGCGAACTGGCAGTGGCTTCGTATCGGGTCAGTCTTTGTTCCCCGACAGGATAACCGACAGTATAAACAGGGGCACAATCGGATATCCGTACAGAGATGCTTCGGAGAAGTGCTGGGTGGCTGTCCAGACGCGAGCGTGCACCGACGAGTGTCCGGGCCGTCTTTGGCTATTACGAAACAGCAGGTGAATTTGATTACGGCAGTCTCCGCCTGAAACGCCGCGTCGATGCCAGTATCGACGAGATGGTTTCGGATGCCTTTGCCGATGTCGAGGAAGCCATCGCGGAAGAATTCGGATACGGCTATGTCTCTTTCTCGTACGACACTAAACTCCTCCTCCCGGCGAATCTCACACTCGGCTACCTGTATCGTGAACTCCCCGAATCGGACCACCTCAAAGCCGAGGAGATGACCCAACTTGCCGTCGAAGCCCTGCTTGATGGAGATATGCGCGATGCGCTGAACGACGAGGAGTACGAGGATTTTGCGGTCGATTTCGAGGTTGACGAGGCTGACCGGAAACTGATTGCGGAAATCGCTCAGGAAGTTCTTCAGGCACGCGTCGAAGAGCAACTTGTTTCCTATCCTGACGCAGTCCGGGAAACCTACGACTGGGCAGTCGATATCTCCGAGGCACATCAGGACCAGGACGAACAGTTTCGGGAGTATATGGACCGCGCACAGTCAGGGGATTCGGAAGCGTTCGACCTGATTCGCGAAGAGTATAAATTTGCGAAATTCGACCAGCAACCCGAACTTTTTACCGAAGACGAACTCTCACTCCCGTATCTGAAAACACAGTACGACCGTGTTGGTATCATCTACGATGCGATGCTGACAATGTACCGTGACTCCGGCCTGCCAATCGAATGGTCGTTCCAGCGCTCGATTGTCCTTGCTATTATCGGTGCGCAGATATGGCTTGACGATGTCGACG
>SL_4KL_010_BRINEDRAFT_10001444_pt1 | contig 13136 bp, 12 predicted proteins | sample SodLak_010_BRINE_2_FD_10664 | JGI IMG/M metagenome (IMG submission 10664)
ACCCGATTTGAACACGAGAGTCGCACGCTCGCGAATGAAATGAGCGAGACCGTCTCTCACCTGTTCAAATCGGGGAGGGCGGACTGCGGGATTCGAACGGAGTGAGAATCCCGATAGCGAGCGGCGAAGCCGCGAGCAGTTTCCTGCGAACAACGCACCGGCTGACAACTCTCACGCACCTGTTTTCACACGAAAGAAACCACCGAAATCACTTACAAGAAGGACGTAGAATGGTAAACTATGCACAAGCCACTGCTGGTGACCGATTTCCTGGACCGGGCACGAAAACATTACGCCGATGAGGAGGCAGTCATCGGAACGGATGGCAAGCGATTCACGTACGCGGAACTCGGAGAGCGAGCAGATAGGTTCGCAGCAACGTTACAGGAGCGCGGAATCGAGAAGGGAGACCGGGTTGCTGTCCTCGACCCGAATACGCATTATCACCTCGCGGCAGCGTACGGAACGATGCAGACAGGTGCCGTTCACACCCCACTGAACTACCGGCTCATTCCGGAAGATTTCGAGTACATTCTGTCCGACGCGGAAGTCGATGCCATCTACGCTGATTACGATTATGCAGACAAAATCCAGCAAGTTCGCGATGACGTGCCGACGGATATTTTCATCACGAACGACGTGGATGCTGTCGAGGGTGAGTGGGAATCGTTCGACGCACTGCTTGATGAAGCGGGGACAGAATATGACCGACCGGAGATGAGCGAAGATGAAGTTATCACTATGAACTACACCTCCGGAACCACCGGTGACCCAAAGGGCGTGATGCGGACCCACCGAACCGAGACCCTGCACGCGTATATTATATCGATTCATCAGGAGCTTCGCGACGACGACGTGTACCTGTGGACCTTGCCGATGTTTCACGTCAACGGCTGGGGACACCTCTACGCAGTAACGGGCATGGGCGCAACGCACGTATGCACGCGCGGCGTGGATGCCGGAGAGATATTCGAGCAGATTCAGGCCCAGGACGTCTCGTACTTCTGCGCTGCGCCGACTGTGTTGAATATGCTGAGTGAGTATTACGGCGCTCACGATATCGAGACGACCGGAGCGAACGACGTCCGGGTTGCGACGGCCGGGAGCGCGCCGCCGGAAGCGACAATCCGGACCGTGGAGGATGAGTTCGGCTGGTATCTCAAACACGTCTACGGCGCAACCGAAACTGGCCCCCTCATCACGACCTCGGATGCGCGACGGCTATACAACGAGGAGAATCGATTTGAAATGAAAAAGCGCCAGGGACTGGGATATCTCGGGACTGACGTTCGCGTCGTCGACGAGGATGGCAACGATGTCGAACCGGACGGAGAGAGTATCGGCGAAGTGGTCGTCCGTGGGAATCAGGTGATGAAAGGGTACTGGAACAAGCCGGAAGCAACGGAAAGAGCGTTCAACGAACGGCTAGAAGGCTACTACCACACTGGTGACCTCGCAACCATCGACGAACACGGGATGATAGCTATCCAGGACCGGAAGAAAGATATCATCATTTCGGGCGGAGAGAACATCTCCTCGATAGAGCTCGAGGATACGCTGTTCGAACACGATGCAGTTGCGGACGTGGCTGTGATTCCGGCCCCGAGCAAGAAATGGGGCGAGACCCCCAAGGCGTTCATCGTTCCGAACAGTGGTGACCCCGAAAACCCAGGCGTCAACGAAAGCGACCTCGTCGAATTTACCCGTGAACATCTGGCGAACTACAAAACAGTCCACCAGGTTGAGTTCGTCGAGGAGCTGCCGACGACGGCAACTGGGAAGGTCCAAAAATACGAACTGCGCGAGCGAGAGTGGGATGACAGTGACCGGATGATTGGCGAGGGATAATCAGAAGTAGTCAGAAATAAAACACATAAGAAAAGAGTTATTTCATCAGTCAATTGTACATTTTAGTATGTATAATCTTTTGTACATTATAGGTATTTCAGGCTGTGTCGGTCGTGGGTACACATGGTCATCAACCCACCGACTGAAGTCGTGAGCTTCCGCCTCCATTGTCTGTGAGACGACGAGTGAAGCAACTGGATACGACCGCCTGCCGAGTAGAGAAGGTAACCGCCGGAGGTGGGCAGCGGACAAAAACCGACACCAGCTCGTTAGGCTCATACTGAATGAAGAACCGCAAGACTGCGGCGGGAAAAAATAACCTAAACAATCATCTCCCTTTTTATTGTTCTGCATCCTTCGGATAGGTGTGGTTGCGAAGGGTGTGCTCGACAGGGCCAAAGCCGTCTCACGACGGTATGACCGGGAGGATGAGTCACTTCCATACGTCTGTCTTGCGTGTGAGACGGCGTTCGAAGTCCAACACCATCGGTGCCCTGTCTGCGGGAGTTTCGACGTTCGACACTCCAAGTGGGTTTGAGCGCACAGCCGGACCACCGTACTCGCACGGGTCGGCCACGGTTGCGGGTGCGTACTGCGTTTCTATACCGGTATCACGATGTTGGCAGTCCGATGCAAGTGTTTATAATGAAAAAGGAATGAGACGACTGCATGGTCGAGGCGTTTGCGGTCGCGAGTGGGAAAGGGGGGACTGGAAAGACGACGAGCACGCTCGCTCTTGGGATGGCGCTGGCAGACACCTACGATGTGACCGTCATCGACGCAGATACCGGAATGGCGAATATTCTCTTTCACGCCGGATTGAGCGATGTTAATACGACACTCCACGAGGTACTTGCGGGTGATGCGTCTGTCGACGATGCTATCTACGAGCGCTTCGGGATGCAGGTCGTCCCCTGTGGCACCTCACTCGCTGGCTTTCAAGAGGCTGACCCGACGGAACTTCGCGATGTGGTTGCCTCGCTTGCGGAGCGAACCGATATCATTTTGCTGGACTCACCGGCCGCACTCGACAGTCGAACGGCAGTGCTCCCGGTCGTCCTCGCGGATAGAGTGATTATCGTCTTGCAGCCGACCGTTCCATCCCTCTCCGACGGGCTCAAAGTACAGGAGTACGCGCTGACGTACGGAACGGACATTGCAGGCGTGTTGTTCAACCGTGTGACGGATGATGAGGCCATCGCCGATATTTCCGAGCAAGCAGAGCGGTATTTCGAGGGTGACATTCTTGCAACAGTGCCGGAAACAGAGCACGCACGGGGGGCCAGACGTGCAGGCAAGCCGCTGTTAGCGCACGCCCCAAAATCTGCCGCAGCACAACAGTACCGCGATGCAGTACAATCGCTCGATGTTCGAGATGGTTCCTCCGATGCCGTCGCCGACCGCTTCCGAAGTGCAGTCATCCCCGAAAACCCATGAAACTTCCTCGCGGACAGTTACTCCGGCAACGGGTTGTCAGCGATCTCGGAACCGCTCTGTCTGCCGTCCTCGAAGAGGAGGTCACGGGATATGCACGGCTGGAGCCACAGGATACGATGCTTCTCGATACTGATGGTGTCGGTGTTCTCACGTTTATCGACGGCGTCCCGGTTGTTGCCTACCACACGGGAACCGATACCGCTGGCCCGAAAGCGCTGGATGAAATTGCGGTCACAGGCCCCTACCGAATCGAACTGTACGAGCTAGAGGCGACTATCCTCGCCGAGATACACGAGGACGAGACATTACTGGTGGCTCCAACCCTCCCTGCCGAGCGACTGGTTGGCGACCCAGCGTTGATTGAACAGACCCGGGAACAAGCGCCTGTAAGCCGACTCGAATCCCACGAGCCGTCCGAACCAGCGACCGCCGTCGAATCGTTTCTCTCCGATGAAGAGCGCATTGAGACAATCCAGCAGCGAGCGCGGGCAGATGCCAGAGCGAAAGCAAAACAGTGGGGATTCACACCGGAACAGACCGATAAAAAATAAAAGCGCAGGTCAGTCCACACTGCAAAACCAACCACCACCACCTGCCTAACCGAGAGGTTCCAAAGAAAAGAGACAGTATCAGACGTGAACCGGAATCCACCAGACACGACTTCGCCCACCGACTTTCTTGCTCCGTAAATCAGTCTGGTCTTCGAGTTCGTGGAGTTTGTTCAGGGCAGTCCGGCGAGAGCAATCGAGTTCAGCGGCAATCTCACGTGCAGTGAGCGGTTCGGCGTAATCTTCGCGGGATTTGAACACGGCAAACACGTCATCCAGTTCGAACTCCGTTTCTCGTCCTTGAGTACTCATAGCCAGCTGTATGAGTGGCCGATACATATTCTTTCCTACGAGCGTACAAATTGATTCCGGTGATTTATATCGCAGTGCGGACAGAATGGAATATGAACAGGCGACAACTGGTGACAGTGCTGGGGGGAGCAGCAACCGTTGCTCTTGCGGGCTGTCTCGGTGGTGATGATGGCGATGACAACGGGTTCGACGATGTGGAAGAAACCGACGTCTCTCCTGATGATAATAGCCCAGAAGGGGTGGTTGTTCGGTATTACACACTGTTGAACGACGGCGATGAAGACGGTGTCCGTGACCTCTTTCACGAAGAGAGCCCGCTGGCGGATGAGTTCGGGCTCACCGAAGAGGAGCTTGAAGCCTTTGAGGATGTCACGCTCGTCGTCGACCACGTGGAGATATCCGACGAAGGAGAAGAGAGTGCAATCGTCGATGCCTCGTTCGTGTTCGGCGAGGGGGACGAACGCGAGTCACAGGAGACCGTCTGGATTGTTCGGTTGCAAGAGGAGGACTGGAAGCTGTGGTCGGAACTGGGAGAACGACAGGAGAATCTGTTCGAATTTGAATACGACGAGGAAGACGAATCGGTGACCATCACGCTCGAAGCTGAGACTCTGTTGGCCGCTGGGGAACTATTCATTACCGGCGATGGTATTGATGACGGGTACTGGTACGAATTCCCCGGCATCGAAGAGTACGACCAAGAGTCACTACTGGAAGCAGGGGCACAGATTACAGTCCCCGCTGAATCAGATTATCAACTCGATATTGTACAGGAGTATGCCGGTGTCGATGTGACGAGCGTTATCGACAGTTCCAGCGGCCCTGACGCATAAGAGGCAGTGTGTGATTTTAGAGGGTGTTGAAGAGAATTAATTGGTATAAAAACCCACTCAGTGGGCTTAATTGGGTTAGTATTTAAATGGCAGCGAACTGATTGCTAACCTTTAAATTGGAAAGAGTATCCAATTCGCCTATATGACAGAGGGGAGACTCGAACTGGCGGAGTCATCCGCTGAAGGGGAGTCGTACGTTCCGCCGCCGCTACCGCCGGACGACCCGGAGGCATGGTACGCCGAGACGGTTGAATCACAGTACGAGGTTCGACCGGGGGTCGTCGTGACGATTGCAAATGACGGTGGGGAGTTCCGATATGCTGTCCGTGAACCGGCACTGACGCCCAGCGACCGCACGGCGCTCGACGATATCTTCGAACATTTCGAGGATGCACATCTCGTCCGACCAAAAACGAGAGAAGGGGCGGTCGAGGTGATGGACGACGGATTCCGACCAAAACACGAACGAGCCCTTGACCGATTGCTCGATTGCTCACATGATTCCCGGCGACGAATCGAATATCACGCGCTTGCCGAACTCGCCTGCCTCGGTTCGCTCACGCCGTATGCGCTGGATGATAACATCGAAGTTGCCGATACGGGGGATGAAGGAATTGTCGTCCATACCAGCGATTACGCCCCTGCTCGAACTGGGCTTCCTGATGACCCCGAGTTCATCGAGCGGTTTGCCAGCGAGCGACTGGAGCAGTATACTGTCTCCTTTCACGAGTTCGATATTCCCGTTATCCGATATCGCGAGAACCTGCTCGGGAACGACCCGTTTCCTGTGAAATATGCGGTCCGCGAGCCGGATTTGCTGCCCGGGGACGAGGAACTCATCGAGGAGTGCAAGGAACGTATCTGGGAGAGCGCTATCGACGGTCTGCTTGATGACGAAGTGACCTTCGTCCGTGACCGTGCTGAGACACTCCTCTCCCGACGGCTGCGGAGTCGAAACACACGCGCCTGGGCAGATGCGCTCAGCTACCGGGTTCGGTCAGCACTCGCCGAATACGACCTCGCCGTCCCGCCGGTCGGTCGTCGATATGCCGATGACAGGCTTTCGGACCTCGTCTATTACGTCCTTCGAGATTACGTTGGCTACGGCCAGCTCACGATTCCAATCCGTGACCCACGGCTTGAAGATATCGAGGCGAACCGCGTCGGTGAGCGAATCAAAGTCATCCCTCGCGGCGTCGGCGACCACGCCGAGCGCATTCCAACGAACCTTGCTTTCGAAAACGAGCAAGCGTTCGAGAACGTCGTCACCCAGCTCGCCGCAGCCGACGGGACCGAACTCAACGCCAGCAATCCAAGTGCAAAGGTGAACCTCAGACCCGACGGGGTCGACGAAACCATCCGGTGTGCCGTTGCGCTCTCGACAATCAGTGAAGATGGCCCACACATCTCGATCCGCAAGCAATCATCAGATGTACTGACACCGGTCGACCTCGTCAAAAGCGGCAGCCTCCCGACCGAACTGGTCGCACTGCTGTGGCTCTGTTATGAACACCACGGCATCGTCCTGTTTGCTGGACCGACGGGAGTCGGCAAAACGACGTTGATGAACTCGCATATGCCCTTTGTCAAGTTCGAGGACCGCCCAATCAGTATCGACGAGGGCTCACGTGAAGTGGAACTCCCACACGAGACCGGCATCTCGCTCACCACACGTGAGCACGAAAACGACCACAAACAGGTGACGATGGCCGACCTGATGACCGAGTGCAACTACCTCAACCCAGATGTCGAGGTCATCGCGGAAATAAATACAGCAGCGAGTTTCGAAACGTTTGCTGAGTCAGTGAATACTGGTCACGGGTTATTGGGTACAACGCACGCAGATGATATCGAGGGGTTGGTCAACCGTATCGTCGAACAGGGACTTCCACCATATTTACTCAGGGAGATAGACCTCGTTGTCTTTCCTCGACGCACCGATGGCGAGCGGTACGTCGGCGAGGTGGTCGAACTCATCGGCGAGGAAACCTACGAGGAAATGACAACGAGCGAGCGGACCGGTGTCATCGAAAAGCAGGGGACTAACGTATACTGGAACAGCGTTGCCTGGCGCACCGATACAGGGGATTTCGAATTTGCCTATGACCATCCCGACCTCGGCGATGAGACCCACCAGTGTCGGATTAACACGCTCTCTCGGATTGGGACGCTCACCGACCGGTCACAGGAAACAGTCGAGGCTGAGTTCCATCGGAAACATCGGTATGTCAAGCACATGGTCAACGAGAACCTGAACGATTTCGACGAACTATTCGAACTGCTCGCTGACCTGCAGACAAACGAAGCAGCGACCGTTGACCGACTGAGTCGGCAGGCCAAACGAGACCGCCAACCAACTCCTGACCCACCGACGACGCATCCCGGGACAACCAGCGAATCAAATCAGCATGGGGGCGTCTAGATGGGCGGGCAGAACGAAACGACCAGCGGGCTGGGTCCGTTCGACCGCGGGGTCTATGCCCTCTTCTCACGCCATGCCGACAGAACCGCACACGACAGTGACCGCCGACGGTACCGCGCTGCCGGTCTCTCGACAAATTTTGATGTCTACATCGCCCGTGTTTATGGACTTGCCTGGTGCACAGGAGTCGCACTTGCAGTGGTAACTGCTCTCTCGATACTTCTGTTACCTGCGCGAATCGGTGATGCGCTGTTTGGCTTCCTTGCAGGTGGTATCCCAGTGGTGAACCACGCCCCAGTACCAGGGGTTTCCCGAGTGTATCTGGCGACCGTCCTTGGTATTGCAATTGGCGCGGTCGGACGCTGGAGCGTGCTGAAAGGGGGAAGCCTCTATCTCAACCGTCTCATCGCGCTGCGGCGAGCAGATATCGAACGAACGCTTCCCGGTGCGGTCCGCTATATGCGGGTGCTCGCATCGGGGACCAACAACCAACGAGAGATGTTAGAACGCGTTGCAGAACAGGACGCCTACGGTGCAACCGCGGATTCGTTTCGCACCGCACTCAACAAGGGAGCGCTGACCGGAAGTCTCGACGAGGGGCTGTCGATGGTTGCCCGGGATACCCCCTCACGAAATTTGCTGTCACCGTTTTTGCTCAAATTCAGGGAACACGCAGCGCAGGGGCGAGATTCCCTCGAAGGGTATCTGAAAATGGAGGGGCGGTTGCTGGGTCAGCGACAGGAGCGAGTTCACCAGCGGGCAGGCGGCTATCTGGAACTTGTCGCCGAGCTATTCGTCGTCTTGCTCGTGTTTCCGGCGCTCGCCATCCTCATTATGACCGTCGCAAGCGTGCTCTCGCCGGGGCTTTCGGAGACAGTTGCGACCCCGTTCGGAGAAATTACGCTCCGTGCGCTGTTCGTGTATGCCGGGGTCGCATTCGTCCTGCTGGTCGGTGCAGGGGCGGCACTGACGGTCGAATCTCTCCGGCCGACTGACCACGCAACGCCGGAATACGAGCGACCAGAGACAGTCAGCGGGATTCTCAAAACAACACGGACAAATCCAGCCAGCGCGGCCGTCGTCTGCCTTCCGCCAGCGGTTGGGTTCATGCTCCTTCTCTGGGGCCTTGGCTACCAACCAGTGAACGTTCTCTTGCTGGGGTACGCAGCCTACGGGATTCCAGTCGGCGTCGTTGCGAGCAGGCGGGCGGCACGCGACGATGCAAAAGACAGGGAGATACGGGATTTCGTCCATGCGGTATCGGGCCACGTGAGTCTGGGCCGTCCGTTTCCAGATGCCGTCCAGCGGGTCGCCCGGGAAGTAAATCTCGGTCCGCTACAGAAGGATGTCGATACGCTTGCGTTCAACCTGAGTCTGACAACCGGCGTTGACGAAACTGATGACGTTCGGGCAGTGGCACTCAACCGATTTGTCGACCGCGTCGGAACACCACTTGCTTCACAGACAGTTGGACTCGTCGTCGGCGCGCTGGAAGCCGGCAGCAACACCGAAAACGTGTTCGAAACGCTCGAAACCGAGATTGGCCGCCTCTACCATCAGCGGAAGGCGCTCCGGTCACGGTTGATGGTCTACGTTGCTGTTGGCTGGACGACCGCATTGCTTGTTGTCGGGATTATCGTCGCCGTCAACATGACCGTCCTTGATGGGTTCTCACAGCTCTCAGGGGTCGCCGAGTCGACCGGCGGCATGTCGCTCGACCCCGAGGCGGTTGACCCGGATAGAGACCAGGCGCGATTTTACCTCATCGCACAGGCGACGGTCATCGCCTGTGGCTGGTTTGCGGGGACTGCAAGCCGTGGCGTCTACGATGCGTTGCTTCATTCGGGAATACTGGTGGTCATCACCTACGTGATTTTCACCGGACTGGGGGTGGCCTGATGCTGGGAAAGGACGGCCAACCAGCAGAAACTGACCGTGGACAGTCACATGTTGTCGGCGTGGCACTGATGCTCAGTCTGGCTGTGGTTGCCCTCGGTGGACTCACCATGGGTGTCGGAACGGTGCTTGACTCGCAGGCGAGCAACGCCGACGCGGAGCGGGTTGCAACGACGATGGACGAAGCGCTACAGAGCACCGAACGCACAGGCCAGTACAGTCACGAACTGCAATTTGCCGACGGAACGCTCGCTCCCGAAGAGAGAACCGTCCGGGTGCTTGATGAGAACAATGACATCGTCCGGGAATACGATGTCGACGCGCTTGTCTTCGACGACGGAACGAACCGGGTTGTCTCCGTCGCTGGGGCAGTCATCAGGGGTGAACCCGGAAACGCATGGTTCGTCTCGGAGCCCCCAATCACGAGTTCGGAACGAACCGGTGCGCTGGTTATCGGCGTTCCAGTGCTTGGCGTGGAGAGTGGCTCCCTCTCCGGACAGGGTGGCGTGAGGACGACTCTACAGACGAATGTCTCACACACCGAAGATGAGTTGCCGACGGGTGAGTATACGGTCGCCATCGAGACAGAGACACCGGAGCCCTTCGAGCGATACTTCGCGGCGCAAAACGCCAGCACCGAACGCCAATCGTTTACGGATGACGAGCGAGACAGCGTCGTCGCAACCTACCAGAAACCACGCGATGCAGTCGTTGTCGTACACGACCTCGCGCTGGAGGTGGGCAATGGCTGACCACCTGGCGAATCTCAAACAAGATGAGCGGGCGCTCAGTCCTGTCGTGGAGAAGACGTTCGCATCCGGACTCGCACTCCTGTATATCGGGAGTATGATGGGGCTTCTGCTCGGCGGTGTCGTCCCACCGTACGAAACGGCAACGAGTGAAGAGCTAAGCGAGCGGACCCTTGCGACCGCCGCATCGCACGTCGAGGACACCGTCCCGGAGACGGACGGTGAAGTGATGGTATCGAAAACAGTTGACCTCCCGGAAACAATCCAGAATACGGGCTATCGGCTGACGCTCGATGGCGAGGTGCTGACGCTTGAACATCCAGATGCAGACGTAGAGAGGGAAACATCGGTCGTACTGGACGAGAGAATTGAAACTGCTGAGGGTGACGTGAGCGGGGGAACAGTCGTGATTTACGTCGAGGGAGAGGCAGGCGAGCGAACAGTGCAATTGAAAAAACCGGAGCGTGATGGAACATGAGCCGTTCCCGAGACGACATTCCCCAAGCCGAAAGAAGCAGGCAGAACTCAGGTCGCGGCCAGACTGAACTACCTGCCCTGGGAATTGCGTTTCTGTTTCTCACCGTTGCCTTGCTCATCACCGTCGCCGCAGCCGACACCGCATTCACTGCGGCAGACCGGGATGCTATCGAGCGTCAAGCCGCGGTCAGTCTATCCGACGAACTGGTCGACGAGCAGTCATCGGTCGCCGCCCGGCAGAACGTCCTCAACGAGTCGGCGCTCGACCAGTTATCAGGCACAAAACTTGTCGAAGAGCACGGACTTGACGACGACCACGCAGCAACGGTCCAACTCGATGGCGAAACTGTCGCCGAACACGGTGAGGTAACCGACGGGACGACCATCGAGCGGATTGTGAGTCAGGAATCCTACGAACTGGAGCGACTCGAACCGGCATTCGCTGACTCGTTGTCCGTCTCACTCCCCCGACGGACCGATGCCGTCACGCTCACACTCTCCCCACCACCGGGAACGACAGTCCGGAGCGTCCGGGCGAACAACGAGACGGTACTCAAAAGCGAGGATGGCCTCGACGGGAGCTTCGAGCTCTCGCTATCGACGCTCTCGACGACGACGCTGTGGTTCGAAGCGGCCGGGTCGATGCCACGCGGAAGCGTCGAAATCGAGTATCTCGCAACAGAGACTCAGAAATCAACGCTCACGGTGACTGTCGATGAGTAAAACAGAACACGGCAAGAACGATAGGAAACCAGTGAACAGAGGACAGGCCTCAATCACCATCGTCGAGGCAGGTATCGGTATCCTCCTGTTGCTGGGAATTACCTTCGCATTCACCCTCGGGGTGCCGAGCGCGGACTCCGCAAAAACGGAAACACAACTCGACCGGTACGCCGACGATGCGACGACGCTGCTGGCAAATGAACCGCCCCGCCATCAGGACCAGACACGCCTGTCGGAGATAACCGCCTCACAGGAAGCATTCGACAGAGAAAAAGACGAATTAGCGGGCAGAGTTGCAGAAATTTTGCCCGACAACGTCATGTTCCGACTTGAAACGCAGTATGGGACTCTGGGATATCCGCTGCCGGACGACGTGACGGCCGGGGAGTCGACAGTACTGACGCCGAACGGAGAGGTCCATCTGGAGGTCTGGTACGCATGACAGATGAGTATCCACACCCTGACACAGAGAGGGGACAGCTCGTCCTCATCGCAGCCGTTGCACTTGCTGTAGTCCTCATTCCGCTCATTCTCGCGTTTTTGCAACTTGGGTATCACGCAGATGTAGCGGCCGGGGGCCCAACGATCACTGAGTCCGATGTCGAACAGCCGCTACAGCAGGCACTGCACGATGCAACCGCCAGCACACCGGAGAGATACACGTGGGACGAACGCCATACTGCGGCAGAATCGGTCACAGCCACGATGGCACCCTCGCTCGATACACTCAATCAATCGGCCGTCGAAGATGGCACGCTCATCCGCATCAGTCCCAACGAGAGTCATGCACAGGCGCGGGCTGCCACCAACTGCCCAGGTGGAGCTGACCGCGACTTTGGAGACTGTGTGACCAGTGATGGACTCATTTTACAGGAACGGGACGACCGAACGCACGTCCTCGGAGCCGCATACGACATTGCCATTTCGACCCCAGAGAAAGATATCGAACTGACGACGGTGATTGAGCGGCGGTAGCAAATCGGACACAGGGACGGTACTACTGAAGTCCAAGAAACCGTTCGTGACTCTCCCACAGCGACGTTGTCGGAACCGTACCATCGACGATCCAGTGAGATTGCTCGACAGTCGTGTCAGTGATGGAGACAGATGAATCCGACGCAAACTCGTCGATGACCGTGTCAAAATCCGATTCGGTAGCCGTCTCAGCAACCGCAAGTGCATACCGAACTGTCGTCTCGGACTGACCAACTCGAATACTGATACCGCCGCCACGAACTGCATCGAGAACTGTCTGAGACGACTCCGAGAGATGAGACAACCGTCGGTGAAGATACCGCTTTGCCGGGGCAGCAATCGTTCCAATGACGACAGCGTTGCCACCGAGTAGCTCAGCGAGGGAATCGGTCGCTGATTGCCCAGTCGGGGACAGCCCAGCCTGCTGTGACTGAAGGGACGCCACGCCGGAGTTTCCGCGTGCAACACCCACATGACCGGTGCTGAGTTCAACTGTCTCGCCAGCGCCGCTGTCGACGAAACGGGTGATCTCCTCGCTACCGGCAGTTGATTCCTGAGGGTGAGTATGAGCGCCCGTATCGGAACGCGACTGACTGCCGGAGGTAGTTGCAGTAAACCGCGGCTCGTTCTCGCGGAGTTCAGTCCCAAGCCCACCAGCGTCGAATGACCCGCGTGCGAGGGCGTGGCCGGCAGTAACCTGTGCCCCACCGAACTGCGCACGACCGGAGAGCGAATCGACGTCACCGAGCGAGAGCGAGTCGTACCGTTGCATGAGCGTGGCAACTCGTGGGGCGACCGTTGCTGGAACACCCGTTGTGCCGAGGATAGTAGTGTCGAGCGTAAACGATACTGTCGTCGATGTGGCTTGTTGTGAGTCGGATGACCGGCCCGAAACAGCGGTGGTCGCAAATACCCC
>SL_4KL_010_BRINEDRAFT_10001445_pt1 | contig 13134 bp, 10 predicted proteins | sample SodLak_010_BRINE_2_FD_10664 | JGI IMG/M metagenome (IMG submission 10664)
CTTGTGGTGGATGATGCCATTGTGGTACTCGAAAATATTTATGCAAAAATGGAGCAGGGTCTCCCTTCGCTGGAGGCGGGAATTCTTGGGGCCAAAGAGATATTTTTTGCTGTTGTAGCGACTTCTCTTTCCCTGGTTTCTGTGTTTTTACCCATTATGTTTCTTGGTGGCACAACCGGGCGGCTCTTCAGGGAGTTCGGGGTAGTTATTGCCGGTGCGGTGATTATATCCTCATTTGTGGCGCTTACACTTACCCCCATGCTTTCTACGAAGATTTTAAAAAGTGGTGCCAAAAAGAACCGTTTTTATCAAATGACGGAGCCGTTTTTTAAATGGCTGAATGAGCTGTACCGCTCTTCACTGGAATCCTTTTTAAAGGTTCGATGGATGGCGCTGGTAATTATTGGATTATCCGCAGGATTTATTGCACTGCTCTATAATGTACTTCCCGAGGAGTTAGCTCCACAAGAAGATCGGGGCCAGCTTCGGATAAATGCATCAGCACCCGAGGGGGCATCTTTTGAGTATATGGATGCATATGTCGACCAAATGATTGAATCGGTACAGGAAAACGTGCCGGAGCTCGAGGTAATGAATACCGTTACTTCACCCGGTTTTGGTGCAGCAGGGTCTATAAACTCTGCATTCGCCTTTTTAAATATTGGTGATGCCGATCAACGAGATCGCAGCCAAGATGAAATTGCGAATCAAATTACCGGTATAATGAACGACCTTACCGGCGCTGAAGCGTTTGTCTCTCAACCGGCATCCATTGGTAGCAGGCGTGGAGGTCTTCCGGTACAATACGTACTGCAGGCACAATCACTGCAACAACTTGAGGAGGTAATCCCGGACTTTTTAGAAGAGGCGAACAGTCATTCGGCGTTTAGTTATTCCGATGTTAACCTTAGGTTCAATCGCCCGGAGTTGCGAGTACAAATTGAACGCGATCGAGCCCGGTCATTGGGAGTCTCTGTTCAGGATATTGCTCAGACTCTTCAACTCTCTCTTGCCGGTAGCCGATTTGGGTTTTTCATCATGGATGGAAAACAGTATTGGGTTATTGGGCAGATGGCGCGTGAGAGCAGAAACGAGCCGCTTGACTTGAAATCCATATACGTACGGAACGACTCCGGGGAGCTTATCCAAATGGATAACCTTGTGGAAGTTGGAGAAGATAGCAGTCCGCCACAGCTCTTTCGCTTTAATCGGTTTAGCTCTGCAACGATTTCGGCACAGTTGGCTCCTGGATATACTATTGGGGATGGAATTGACGCCATGGACGAAATTGCGGAAGCCGTATTGCCACCGGGAATATCAACATCACTGGACGGGCAGTCGAGAGATTACGCCGAAAGTGCGGCAAGCCTGCTCTTTATCTTTGTGCTAGCCATTGTATTGATATACCTGGTTCTGGCCGCACAGTTCGAAAGTTTCCTTGATCCACTAATTATTCTATTTACCGTACCACTTGCACTATTTGGTACGCTATTATCTCTTTGGTATTTCGATCAAACCCTGAATATTTTCAGCCAAATTGGCGCAATTATGTTGATTGGTTTGATTGCGAAAAACGGAATTTTGATTGTAGAATTTGCCAATCAGCGACAGGTACAGGGGATGTCTATTATGGACTCCATTCAAGATGCGGCTGCTGTTCGGTTCCGTCCTATTTTGATGACAACAATTTCTACCGTTTTTGGAATTTTACCAATTGCTCTTGCTCTGGGTGCCGGCGCAGAAAGTCGATCATCCATGGGTATAGCGGTGGTAGGCGGGTTGATTATAGGCAGCATTTTCACTCTTTATGTAATTCCGGCCATGTACTCCTATATCTCATCGAATAAGAGCGATACCAAAGAGATAGACAAACGAACAGAAGAAGCTGAAAAATTAGAAACTGCAAGCGTATAAAACTTTTGAAAACTCTATTACCACTACTTCTATTTTTCGTTGTGATTTTACAGCCGGTAAAGGCACAAGATCTGCTCACTCTGGATGAAGCGATTCAGATAGGCCTTGAGCAAAATTACGGGGTACAGCTGTCACAAAATCGTGCAGAAGTTGCCGAAAATAACCGAACATTGGGCAATGCCGGATTCTTTCCCCAATTGGATTTGAGTGCAACACATTCCGAAAGTGTAGAGGATAGCGATTTTGAAGCAGGTGGAGAATCTGAATCGACGACGGGGGCCCGAAGCAGTTTTAGCAGTGCTGGGCTCAACGCAGAATGGACAATTTTTGACGGGTTGAGAATGTTCAGAACCTACGACCGGTTGGGTGAACTTCAGCAGATCAGTGACCAGGAATTGCGGCTCGAAATGGAACTCCTTGTAGCCAATATCATACAGTCGTATTATAATATTAGCCGAATTTCTGAGCAGGTAAATGTGCTGCAAAATTCTGTGGACGTATCCCAGGAGAGGGTTGATATTGAAGAGGCTAAAGTGGACATAGGCTCAGGTTCAGAAGTAGAACTTTTGCAGGCTAAATCAGATTTGAATGCCGATCGATCGGCCGTACTTCGGGAGATAAACAGGCTTGATGAAGCCAAAATTTCTCTAAATGAACTTCTGTCACGATCGGCAGTTACTGACTTTACGGTTAGAGAGGATATTCCCATAAATCGGCAATTGATGCGCGAAGAGCTCCATCAACAAATGATGGCGGAAAACTCAGAGCTTCTTATTGCCAGGACCGGTGAAACGGTGGCAGATCTTGAGCTTCAGGAAATACGGGGAGAACGATATCCCGAAATTATTCTCTCTTCAGGTTATACGTACGATCGCAGTGAGACAGCAGGTGGATTTATCCGCTTTAACGAAACAACAGGACTCTCCGTGGGAATTACCGCCCGCGTGAATATTTTTGATGGGTTTAATACAAATCGCCGTGTGCAAAATGCCAAGATTAATCGAAAAAACAGCCGTATTGAGGCTGAACAAAGAGAGTTGAGCCTTGATTCGGAGTTTATGAAACTCTANAGAACATATACAAATAGCATTAACCTGGTAGATCTCGAGGAGGATAATCTGTCGAATGCTGAAGAGACACTTGATATCGCACTCGAACGTTTTCGGTTGGGCACAATTAGTGCACTTGAGCTTCGCGAAGCGCAGCGTACATTTCTAACGGCAGAGAGTAGACTGATTGAGGCTAAATTTGAAGCCAAACAGGCCGAAACAGAACTTTTACGCCTCAGCGGAGATTTGCAATCCATCGCAATGGATTGAACCACAAGGCGATTACTTTTTAGGCCGATGTAGTGTAAAGGAGAGTTTCGTGCCGTTTTCACTAAACGTTACGGAGTCTGCCATCTCATTAAGAAGGAATAGTCCTCTTCCTCTGGCATCAAGTAAGTTCTCTTCCTGTAGCGGATCTTTATGAACCTGCGGGTTGAACCCTTCTCCCTCGTCTTTTACAGAGGTCGCAATTTTTGAGTCGGAAATGTCGATCAAAATATAAACCTCTTTCTCCGGGTCCCCCTCGTTTCCATGATCAATCGCATTCGATACTGCTTCACTTAAAAGCAGCATAAAAGTTGATGTGATATCATCGGAAAGATTGCAGCTCTGCTGAAGCTCTTCCACAAAGTCCGGTATTCTCTCAGACTCTTCAAATGTAGATTTGAGGGTTAACCGGAACGTTTGTGACATAGAGTAAAAATGGGTTTAAGCGTATATTCCCCGCAGTTCCAACGTTTCTGCCACACGATTAATAGCGTAGACATAAGCAGCCTGCCGCAGGGTGATTTTATAGTGGTCAGATACTTCGTAGAGGTTATCGAAGGCGCTTCTCATCATACGATTTAGTCGCCGATTTACACGCTCTTCAGTCCAGAAATATCCCTGTCTGTCTTGTACCCACTCAAAATACGAAACAGTTACACCACCTGCATTTGCCAATATATCCGGCACAACCATCACGCCGTTCTCTTCAAGAATAGAGTCGGCATTTGCAGTAACAGGGCCATTTGCTCCTTCCGCAATAATTTTTGCCCGTATCTTGTGGGCATTGTGTTTACTGATCTGATCCTCTTTTGCCGCCGGAATCAATACATCACACTCCAGCTCCAGAAGCTCATCGTTAGATATTTTATCCGCTTTGCTATATCCTTCAAGCGAACGGTTGTTGTTTTTCATGTATTCAAGGGCGTCAGGGATGTCAATTCCATTGGCGTTGTAGTACCCTCCTGAGATATCGCTGATGGCGATGACTTTGGCGCCTTGTTCGTACATTAATTCAGCTGAAACAGCACCTACATTACCAAATCCTTGTACGGCTACGGTTGTTTTGTTCGGCATCAGGCCGAGTTTATTGAGTGCTGCCAAGGTTACTGTTACAACACCACGCCCGGTTGCCTGCTTTCTACCCTGCGAGCCACCCAAAATAATCGGTTTACCGGTTACTACGGCCGTCTCGGTCCGTTGTGAATTCATGCTGTAGGTATCCATAATCCACGCCATAACCTGCTCGTCGGTATTCATGTCGGGCGCGGGAATGTCTTTATCCGGGCCAAAAACACCAAGCATGTTGGCTGTATATCGACGGGTAAGACGCTCGAGCTCTCCCTTCGACAGATCCTTGGGATTACATCGAATACCACCTTTTGCACCGCCAAACGGCACATTTACCACGGCGCATTTCCATGTCATCCAAGAGGCGAGTGCTTTTACTTCATCCAGGTTTACATCCGGGGCAAAACGAATTCCCCCTTTCGATGGGCCAAGCACGTTGTCATGAATTACACGGTACCCTTCAAAAACTTTAATTTTTCCATCATCCATAACAACAGGAATGGAAACAATAACCTGCTTTACGGGACTGGCTAAATACTGGAACATTCCCTCATCGAGCTCCAGAATTTCCGCAGCAAAACGGAAACGCTCCATCATCGATTCAAATGGGGATTCTTCATCTAATTTAGGTCCCGGTTCTTTGTAGTATGCGGTGGGATTAGGGTAGCTCGTTTTTGCCATAATAATTTCCTGTGGAAGCGCTTGTTTATATTCTGTAGGTCGATATTTAATCAAATTGTTACTAACGAAAAATAGGGTACTTTTATTAGATAGGGAAACTGAAATTCACTCTTTTTTATAAATTTTTCTGCTGTAAAAATCTGAGTACAAATGAAAATATCGATTACTTAAAAATCGGTTATCATGACCATATAAGATCCCTTTTTTTAAGGGATGATATTTGTGGGTACATCAATCCAAATCTTACATAATATATGCCGGATTAAGAGCCACGAAGGGTTGGGGTTGATATTTTGATCAAAAAGAATCATAATAGATACGATAAAAATGACGTTTAAAGTAGCGTCAAAGTTAGTGTAAACTCTCATTGTAACATCCAATGGATAGCGGCGTTTTAGTTTTAAATCAGGATTATCAGCCCTTGAGCGTCTGTTCAGTACAGCGCTCCGTGAAATTGCTGTTTCTTGAAAAGGCTGAGATGCTACATGATGATCCTGATCGTGCCATTCGAACTGTGGACGATGAATTCTCCTACCCGAGTGTCATTCGCCTGCGCAGGTATATTCAAATTCCGTACAACCGTATTGTGCTCTCACGCAGAAATATCATGAAGAGGGATAATCACACCTGCCAATATTGTGGTAGAAAATCAGATCTGACCCTCGACCATGTAATGCCACGCAGCAGAGATGGTAATGATACCTGGGAAAATCTCGTTACGGCGTGCAATACCTGTAATGTTAAAAAAGGGAGCCGTACCCCGGCTGAGGCAAAAATGCCTCTCAAAATAAAGCCGTATCGTCCCATTCATATCACATTTTTCCAGAATTTACTGGGTGGAGTTCAAGAGAACTGGAAGCCATATCTATACATGTAGTTTTTGCGGCTGTTTTTGCAGTACGATGGCCGGTGAATTCTCTCCAATAATCGTTAAACCAATTCGTTAATCGCCTTCACACGAATTACACAGAAAATTCTTATTTTGGGTGGCTAACTAAGAAAATAAGTTTATGAGTACAAAAGGACGCGTTCTTGTTGCAATGAGTGGCGGTGTAGATTCATCTGTTGCCGCCGTAATGCTCAAAAAACAGGGATACGACGTAATCGGAATTACAATGAAAACCTGGGATTACCACAGAAGCGGTGGTAATAGCGGGAAAGAAACGGGCTGCTGTACCGTAGAGTCGATGAACGACGCCCGACATATTGCGGTAAAATATGGGTTTAAACACTTTATCGTAGATATTCGCGATGAATTTGGCGACTGGGTGATCGACCGTTTTGTAGACGAATACACCAGCGGCAGAACCCCGAATCCGTGCGTTCTTTGCAATACCCACATCAAATGGGCGGCACTTCTGCGCCGGGCCGATAACCTCGGCTGCGACTATATTGCAACCGGCCACTACGCCAACGTTCGCGAAGAAAATGGGCGATATGTGATTTCAAAAGGGAAAGATCACGATAAAGATCAATCCTATGCACTGTGGGGCGTTCAGCAAGAGCACCTCTCCAGAACCATCTTCCCGTTAGGGAACTATCGAAAAACAGAAATTCGTCAGTTCGCCGAAGATTTCGGGTTGATGAACGTCGCAAACAAACCCGATTCATACGAAATCTGCTTTATTCCCGATAACGACTACCACCGGTTTTTGAACGACCGGGTTGATGGGCTCGAAGAGCGGGTGAAAGGTGGAAATTTTGTAGATAAATTCGGCAAAATTGTCGGCAAACATAAAGGCTATCCATACTATACCATCGGCCAGCGGCGCGGGCTCGATCTGCCGATGGGGTACCCGGTATATGTAACCGATATCGATCCGGTGAATAACGTAATTACCATCGGCAAAAAAGAGGATTTAATAAGTACGACCTGCAAAGCCAAAGAGCTGAACCTGGTGAAGTATGATAAAATACCCGGTGGCTCAATGGAGATAACCGGTAAAATTCGATATAACGATGCCGGTGCCAAGGGTACCATCACACAAATATCGGACGAAGAAATTAAGGTGAATTTCCCCGCCGGGCGCGAAGCAATTACCCCGGGCCAGGCCATTGTATGCTACGAAGGCGATGATGTTGTAGCTGGTGGATGGATCCATAAAGTAAATATTGAAATGGATGAGGCGGAAGAGGTGCTCGCTTGAAACATTTTTGTGTAATCGGTGTGTATTTGATCTCCCATTAACGATTAATTCCCGCTGCCATGCTGAAAAAATTCTGTTTTTACTTTCCATTACGCTCCTTTTTACAACAACGCTTTTCGCTCAATTCGAAGGCGAGATAAAAATTGAGGTGCAGGAACTTACCGAGGGATCTGTTGAGTCGACAAATTTTTCGTTGACTACAACCAAAGATCGCATTTTTATTCAGGCCGATGAGCCTGTTGATGTAATGAGCGGCATGCATACCGATGCCATTCTGATTCGGAATGACCTCCAAGATTTTGTATTTCGTACCAAACCAGATGAAGCTCTGAAAGTTTCCAAAGATGATCTGGATGGACTCGTGCAACTTATTAAGCGGTTTCAGGGGCAGCAAAATCAAACCGAAAAAGAGAAATTTGATTGGGAACACAGAGTTGAAGAGACCGGTGATAGAATGACCATTCTTGGTTACAATACCGAAGAGATGCGGCTGAAGGGAGATGATCCCAACCAGTATGTGTCAATTTGGTTAACTGATGAAATTAAAGTTCACTGGGGCCTGCTGCTTGATTTCTGGTACGAGTCGGGTGAAGATTTTGCCGATAGCGATATTCCCATCGAACTGGTGATGAACCGAAACAGTTTCCCACTACATATTGAGGTTGTAGATTATGGCGAAACGGTTTACACCGCAAGCGCTACAGAAATTAATACCGATTCATTCGATCGATCTGTTGTAGAGCTTTCCGATTCTGTTCGTTTAATCGGTTTTTCTGATATGATGATGAACATGCTCCGAAACCGACGCTAACAAATGATCAAACCGGTTGTAACGCTCTTTCTTTTAATTCTTCTTACTGCATGCTCCGGCACAGAAAAGGTTGTAGAAGACAAACCGGTTTATACTGATGAAGAGATTGAAGAGGCTGCGCTTTCTGAGGACTCTGAAATCACCAAGAAATTGGAAAGATATCGTCCACGCTACCAAACAGAGATGGGCGTTATTTTAACGGATGTTAAAGAAGCCATTCGGTTTCAAAAGCCCGAAAGTCCACTTGGAAATATAGCGGCTGATGCGCTGCGATTTAGGGCTTCGCGAGAGTCTCGACAGTTTGTGCATATTGGAATTATTGGAGAAGCTTCCTTCCGGCTCAATTTTGATGAAGGCCCGCTAACACTTGGCGAGGTATATGAATTCATGCCGTATGAAAATCACCTTGTAAAGTTAAAGTTAACGGGTGAACAGGTATTGGAACTCGCAGATCAAATTGCTGAACAAGGTGGTAGCCCCATAAGCGGAATGCGCTTTCGGATTGAAGATAATCGCGCTAAAGGTGTGATTGTGAACTCCGAAATTGTAATACCGGAAAACGAATATTGGGTAGCTACCAGTAACTGGGTTGCCGATGGCGGAGACAACTTCCCCGTACTTTGGGAGGCAAAAGAGCGCATGGATTTTGATGTGTCAGTTCGGGAACTGTACGTTAACTATTTTAGAAATCGACAAACGGTGGAGCCGGTGATAGATGGGAGGATTCGCGAATGATTTCACGTAAAGAGTTTCTGAAAAAGAGTTTGAAGTTTTCAGCCGGGGCGATGTTGCCGATGGCTGCTTCGGGGATTATGAGTGGCCGGCCGCAAGACACAATCACCATTCTCTATACCAACGATACCCATGCCCGGCTCGATCCGTTTCCGCAAAATGCCACACAGTTTGCCGGCCTGGGGGGAATTTCCCGGCGTGCGAACGTGATCAAAAAAATCAGGAGAAACCAACCCAACGTTCTGCTGCTCGATGCCGGAGATGTTTTTCAAGGCACGCCCTGGTTTGATGTGTATGGCGGAGAGGTTGATTTGAAGCTGATGAGCGAGATGAAGTACGACGCCATGGCGGTTGGTAACCACGAGTTTGATAACGGTTTGGATGGATTTGCCGAAGCTGCGGCGAAAGCTAAATTTCCAATTCTAGCAGCAAATTACGGCGTGCGAGGAACGCCAATGAACGAGTTCGTTCAGCGATTTATCGTGAAAGAGATTGCCGGTTTTCGCATCGGAATATTCGGCCTCGGTATTCGGCTGGAAGGCATCATGGATAAAAAGTTATATGGCGATGTGCATTATCGCAGCCCGTATGTTTGGGCCGAGGGGATGGTGAATAGCCTGAGAAAATTTCACCGGTGCGATTTTGTGATCTGCCTAAGCCATATCGGATACGAATATAGCGATGATCGTCCGGATGATCTGAAGCTTGCCTCAACGGTACCGGGAATGGATCTGATTATCGGCGGACATACACACACTTTTCTTGATGCGGCAGTGCCTGTTACAAACCCGGATGGGGAGACGACCCTGGTTACTCAGATGGGACACAGCGGCGTGCGGCTTGGCCGAATTGACCTGGATATCTCTTCCGGCAGCAGCCTGAAAATGGCGGATCGATACTATACAATCGGGAAAGAAGAAGCCTGAGATAGTCAATGAGTGTCATAAAACTCTGCCCAACAGACTTTTAATTTCGAGAGCATTTGCATACTATCTGTCAGTCTAAATTGTGTGAATAAATAATACCTGTGTGATCCGAAAATTAGTACTGTGTACTTTAATCACCCTTATGGGTGTTTTTGTGGGTTTAGCTCAATCCGTAGATGAAGAGCGTAACGATGATTTGTCAACTCCATATTTCGACCACGGCTCCGGGGTAGGTATAACTGCACCCGATAGCAGCTACCAAATGAATATTCGGTTCAGGATTCAAAACCGGGTTACTTATTCCGATGGTGATAATCGCGATGAATATATAAATGCGGCGATTCAACGGCTGAGGCTTCGTTTTGGCGGATTTGTGGCTGACCCCCGGCTTCAATACGACCTGCAGCTTTCTTTTGCCCCGGGTGATTTTAGAGATCCGGATAATGTAAACTTGGTGAAAGATGCCGTGGTTTCGTACCGGCCGACAGACAACTGGAGACTAATTTTTGGCCAGACAAAACTTCCGGGTAATCGGCAGTTCGTTAACTCTTCGGCATCACTTCAGTTAACGGACCGCTCCATAAACAGCTCAGATTTTGCCATCCGCCGCGATTTTGGAATGCAGCTCCATTTTTTGCGAGAGGATGAAAATCGGCCCTCATTCAACATCAAAACGGCAGTAAGCACCGGGAATGGCACAAACTGGTTGAACCAATCGGATACTGATTTAGCCTACACCGCTCAGCTCGAACTGTTTCCGTTTGGTGCGTTTCAGCGTGGAGGCCACTATTTTGAGGGTGATCTCGTTCGGGAAAGATCACCAAAACTGTTGCTCTCCGGCGCCTATCACTACAATGTGGGAGCACAGCGGGAGCGGGGACAATCGGGCAGTGAACTCGAACATAAAGTCGATTTGATGTCGCTATTTCTGGATGGAATTGTAAAATACCGCGGTTTTTCGCTGCAGGCTGCATTTATGTTGCGAGAGATACAAAACGGCCCCTACCCGGTAATGGTAGGCTCAGCAGAGATTCGCTATCCACATCTTGGGTTTGGAATTGATTACCAACTGAGCTACCTGTTTCGCAACGATATCGAGCTGATAGGCCGGTATTCGTACCAGCAGCCCGATAAGGACTCCCTGGCAGATATTATTCTGCCCGAAAGAGACCAGCTGACGTTTGGGATTACGCGCTATATCAGGGATCACTCCGTAAAACTGCAGTCCGAAGTTGGTTACGAACTGCAGACACTTCGACACAATCGTGAATATGCCCGATGGTACGGACGCTTCCAGGTAGAAATCGGTATTTAGCCGAAAAAAAACCGTTGTAAATGAGTTGTTAAAACTCTTTTCAATATTTTTTCCGTTGGTGAGATCGCCTATCTTTTTCGCGAAACCGCAACAAAATTATTCCCATGCCCTGGTCCTTACGAATGACGCTGATCGTAGCTCTCATCGGATTTCTGTCCATTCTCTACCACTACTGGCGCTTTTCCTGGGCCGTTAATCAAACTCAGCTCCGCAAAAAACATACTGGAAATTCGGGTTCGCCGGGATGATCCTCCTCTTTTTCCTCTACCCTCTTTTTGGCTATTTTACCTATCTTCTCAGCGGATCTTTCCCCATGGATGATTTTCCCAAATGGAAGATTTACCTGTTTTGGTACGGATTTATATTTTCCACCGTCATGCTAACCTGGGTGTTGATCGCAGATTTTGTTCGCCTGGTAACCCGGTATCTCTTCTCCGTAAAATCTCAAAAATCAGACGCCCTCTACGGCAAGGTTTTTATCGGGTTGATGATCGTCGGATTACTATTTACAGCCACCAAAACTGTGTGGGATACAAACCGAATTGTGGTGGAAGAAATCGAGCAATCGATAGATTTCTCTCCCTTATCTACTCCTTTAACCGTTGTGCATATCTCTGACCTGCAGGCGGATCGCTACACAACTCCGGAAAAAATGGCGCAGTACATAGAAGTGGTAAACAGCTTTGAGCCCGACCTGGTGGTTTTTGCTGGAGATCTGGTCACATCCGGGCTGGAGTATGTAGAGGCAGGGGCAGATGCCATGGCAGGGATCGAGTCCACTCACGGAACGTTTGCGGTGATTGGAGACCATGACTACTGGTCGGGCGAAGAGGAGATTACCGATGCGCTGGAAGAGCGGGGCGTTCAAGTACTCCGAGATGAAAACCGGGTTGTGGATTATTACGGCGAATCGATACTGCTTACGGGAATTACTGAAATCTATAGTACGCGCCCATCCTCTGGGCGACTGCAAGAGTTGATGGAGGATGCAGGGGAGTACGATTTTCGAATCCTGTTATCGCACCAGGCGTCGGATCGACTGATTGAACAATCAAACCGAAACGGGTACAACCAGCTGCTGTATGGGCACACTCACGGCGGACAGATTAAAATCCCGGTCTTTTTTCAAAAAATGACGGGCGCCGTTAGAGATACCGAGTACGTAAAAGGCCACTGGTGGTTCGGTGATATGCTGCTGAATGTAAACAGCGGCCTCGGTTTTACGCTTTCGCCGGTGCGGTATAATGCACCCGCAGAAGTATCGGTAATTGAGGTAAATTAATGTGATTATTTAACTATCATCAATTTCGCTACGCATCAAGAATCCGACTATCAACGCAACGCTTGGAATCTGAGCACAATAAAGAATGTTTTTTGAAAAAGTCTCTCATTTTCAAGGAGGAGCTCCTAGCGAAGCGATTCCCACGAAGTGATTTAGGGGTGGTTAAAACAGGCTTGGAGTTTCATTTGAATTCATAAACCAAAGGCTACCACCCCCGCCCCCTCCTTACACAGGGGGGGGTGACTTTTTCTCTGATTTGTAATCGGAATCCGGTTTTAAGAGAGGATCTTATTTTACCTTTATGGGATGAGTCCAGCCAAAGCGATCTTCAATTTTGCCATACTGAATACCGGTAATTTCGTCATACATTTTTTGAGCAAACGGCCCGATATTTTCCCGATCTAACTCAAGAATTTTGCCTTCGTGATGAATCAACCCAACCGGTGAAATAACAGCTGCGGTTCCGGAACCGAATACCTCTTGCAGGGACCCGTTATCGTAGGCGTCGTAAACCTCATCAATGGAGATAGGGCGCTCCTCTACATCAACTCCCCAATCTTTAGCCACGGCAATAACCGATCGGCGGGTAATTCCGGGCAGAACCGTTCCGGCGAGTTTTGGAGTGATCAGTTTGTCGCCGATCAGGAAGAAGATATTCATCGTCCCTACCTCTTCTACATATTTGTTCTCTTGGGCATCGAGCCATAGAACCTGCGTGTAGCCATCTTTTTGCGCTTTCTGTGCGGGCAGGAAACTTCCGCCGTAATTACCGGCCGCTTTCGCTTCGCCGGTACCGCCTTTAACAGCACGTACAAATTTCTTGGATGTCGTTAAACTGACGGGATTGAAACCCTCTTTGTAATAAGCCGCTACAGGGCTGGTAATGGTCATAAATTTATACTCTTCCGCTGCTTTTGCAGCTATGTACTCCTGGCTGGCAAA
>SL_4KL_010_BRINEDRAFT_10001447_pt1 | contig 13130 bp, 16 predicted proteins | sample SodLak_010_BRINE_2_FD_10664 | JGI IMG/M metagenome (IMG submission 10664)
CCGCCGATGCCGACCGTCAACACAGCTTCAGGCGTGCCGAACGGCTCGACCGCTTGGCGGATCTCGTCGGTGTCGACCGTTTCGGGAAGATTGAGCGCGGCATAGCCGTGTTCGTCGGCGTCCATCCCGGCGGCGATTCGTTCGTGAGCGATCCCGACGCGCTCGTCGAGTCGCTCAAGCGTCTGTTCGGTGATGCCGGGAGACGTCTCCAAGCTGTTGCCAATATCCAGATACATACGGATACGAGCGGTCGGCTACGGTAAAATCGTTGCCGTTGAGTCGTTTCCGTCGTCGACCTGCAACGCGGATTTGGGTTGTGGTGTAGGTTCGTTTGCCAGTCGCTCGCCGCACAGTCGACGCGACTACTCGCGGGTGTATATATAAACACCAACCGCGACCAGCCCGCCGATCAGTGTCGTGAACGTAAGGCCGAACACGACGACTGCCCACAGAACAGCGTTGTCGCGGCCGCGTGTTGTCGCATCGGTGTACACCCAGTAGCCGAGACCAATGGGAATCAACAAAGCAATGAGGATGATCGACAGTATCAGTAGCTCTGGACCGATTTGAAGAGGGACCATACAGAAGTTGTTAACTAGATGGTTAAATATAATATAATTTTGCGACTGGATGTGGGGGTGTCACAAACTGGCAGTCTCAGTAGGATCACAGGGGCAGTCGACTACCGTTGTCGCATGAACCGAATCCAACGACATTAATTCAGTCGACCATCTACACTCACCAATGGCAGACGACTACCGCGGGGTGTTTGGAGCGTTTCCCTACGCCTTTCGCCACGGCGACTCGCTGATATTTAAACTGTATGTGATTTTCGGGACGCTGGCAGCGGCTTTTATTGGGGGGCTGTTCACGTTCAGCCTGATTATCTGGATCGCCGAGACAGCAGGCTCGCCCGGCGGCTCGCTGACGCTCTCGCGGACGTTTATTGCGGTGGTCGGGCTGTTTGCGGCTGGCCCGCTGATTGCACCAATTTTGCTTGTTGCCCGGAAACACCGCAAACAACTCGCGTACCATCCACGCTACGATACGATTATGGCGCTTACAGGAGTGGCGTTTCTGGGAGCCGTCTATCTGGCTGCAATCATTTCAATGCCCGAGTGTTTCGAACTCGACGGTGAAACGATCTGTCGAGATCAACCCAGTGGCATGTTTGCACCAGTTTTGAGCCTGCTGTACGCACTCCCACAGATCGGAGCCATCGCACCGCCAACGATCATGCTGGCTGGGATGGGTGGCGTCCACTATTTACTGTCGCGGTGACTCCGTGACGAAACGCCGAAACCCTTCGACTGCAATCACTACCCAATGACAGACTCCGAACCCACCACGAAAGACGGGACGTTTCTTGTCACCCACGCCGACGACGAGTCGGCAGTCCTGAAAAACGTCGACGACGGCCAGGTCCATACGCTCACATCGAATCCCGGCGTCGAAGTCGACGACGCTATCGACGGCGTTGTTTCGCCGGATCCTCCGCTTGAGGTGTCGTGGCAGCTCACCGAGATCGACGAGCGTCGACCGCTCTCTATCGAACACAGCGAGGAACCACCGACCAGCCAGGAACGCGAGATTGCAGCCGACCAGCCGGTCGGTGAGTTGACCCGCGAGCCGCGGGCCGGCATCGGCGAGATTCACGTGCTGACGGTGCCCGAAAACGGAACTGCCGAAGCCGTCGACAGTGTGCTCGAGGATAGAGAGGGCACACTCTCCCGGGCTGCCCGCTTTGGCGTCAACCGCGTCGAGATTCGCTCGGAGCCAGGGGTTGTCAGTATACGCTACCTACCGTGATATTTACACCACGTAGTGAGCAACTAACTGTCACGGTCACGGACATGAGAAGGCTTATTCAACGTCCTGTCTGAGCACACCGTATGGTTGATATCGCTGTACCGGAGGTCGACTACACCCAGTATTCGAACCGTCAGTTGGTGGTCGTTCCACTGACGGTGCTTGCGGTCGCACTGGTGGTGATCCTCGGCTGGTACGTGATGACGGGCGCACCGGCAAATCTAGGCTTAGAGTTTACTGGCGGTACGGAGCTACGGGTCGACGTGGATGGAGAGAATCCACGCGAACAGATCGATGCTGCATTTAGTGCAGAGCCACAATCTGTCCAGCAGGTCGCGGGTGACGGTGCCTACATTATTTCCTTTAGAGAGGGTGAAGTCAGCTCGACACAGTTAGAAAATGAGGCGAATGAGGCAGGCTTTGAGATACTGACTATTGATCAGGTCTCTCCGAGCTTTGGGGCTGATACACAACTCATGGCTCTTGGAGGAATTGCCGTTGCGTTCACTGGCATGAGTCTGCTTGTCTTTGGGATGTTCCGGACGTTTGTTCCGTCGATTGCAGTCGTCGCCTCGGCGTTTTCGGATATCATGATCCCGCTGGCGATGATGAATTTATTAGGAATCGATCTCACTCTCGGGACTGTTGCCGCACTGTTAATGTTGATCGGATACAGCGTCGACTCAGATATTCTATTAAATAATAGTATCTTACGTCGGACCGGCGATTTCTATGAGTCGACACACAGAGCGATGCGGACTGGTGTGACGATGACGCTCACGTCGATGTCAGCAATGGCAGTGATGACGGTGGTGGCCTACATTTTCGGCATTCAGATTATGACTGCAATCGGATTCATTCTCGTTGTTGGACTGATGGCAGATCTAATGAACACCTATCTACTGAACGTCTCGCTGCTTCGATGGTACGTCCATGAGGGGATCAAACGATGATCGGGAAAATCAAAGCAAACTGGCGAGTGACGCTGCTAATCGTCTTCGTACTGGCTGCGATGATTGTGTTGTTCGTTCCGGCGTTCGATGCCTCCGAAGAAGAAATCGGCAATGAATCTCAACAGGCACAGGGACTGACAAATCTCCAGTATGGGCTTGATCTGGCTGGCGGGACACGTATTCGAGCACCACTGATAGGGATGACTGCCGAAGACGTTGAATTCGGCGGTGACAGCGAAGCAGACGTTGCGGCGACAGTCGCCAATGAGTTGCCCGATACTGGCACGAATGATGTAATCGCCCGCCAAGAGTTCGAAGACGAACCTGGCACTGTCGAGGTTGTCGATCCTGATGTCTCCGAGACAGAGTTCGCCAGCGCGATGGATGCCTCGGGCTACGAATACGGTGAAATCAGAAATGGCGTCACTGCTGCAACGCGCGAAGAGGCAATCTCCGTGCTCGACGGCAAAGTAAACCAGGCTGGACTCTCTGGGAGTACAGTCCAAGAAGTTGCCAGTGGGACGGGAGAGTTTTTCATTCTCGTCGAGGTGCCTGGTGAGGACCGCCAAGATGTTATCGAACTTATTCAAGAACGCGGAGAGGTTCGGATAGATATCTATCATCAAGGTGACGATGGAAACTACACGACCGAACGCGAGGCATTGACTCGGAATGACTTCCAGAGTATTGGTACTGCAACCCAAAATGATCAGAGCGGGCCACACGTCCCCGTGACTGTTAATCGAGACTCTGCGGAAGAATTCCAGCAGTTGGCTGTTGATACTGGTGTCGCTGGTCCTGGCGGTTCGCGGTGTACGTACGACCAAGATCCCGAAAACACAGAGCCATGTATGTTGTTGGTCGTCGACGATGAGGTCGTCAACTCCTTCGGAATGAATCCGGGACTCGCCGACAGCATGCAGAGTGGCTCGTGGGCACAGGATTCGAGTTTCATTCTGACGACGAACTCCTTCGAAGAAGCCCAGCGCATTTCGATTAATCTCCGTGCTGGTGCGTTGCCAGCCGAACTCGACATCCTCGGGGGAACAACCTCGTTCATTTCGCCGACCCAGGGTGAGAACTTCCGGACGAACGCGTTGATCGTTGGGATTCTATCAGTGCTCACAGTCGCTGGTGTCGTCTTCTTGCGCTACCGCGAGCCGAAAGTCGCCCTCCCAATGGTTGTCACCGCTTTCTCTGAAGTGATAATTCTGCTTGGATTCGCCGCCTATCTGGGCTATCCGCTGGATCTGGCGGTGATTGCTGGCTTCATTGCGGTGATCGGAACGGGGGTGGATGACCTGATCATCATTGCTGACGAGGTGATGTCCCAAGGGAATGTCTCCAGCAGGAAGGTCTTCGATTCCCGATTCAAGAAGGCCTTCTGGGTGATCGGGGTTGCGGCCGCAACGACGATTATCGCTATGTCACCGCTGGCGGTGTTGTCGCTTGGAGACCTCCGTGGGTTTGCGATCTTTACGATCCTCGGTGTGATCGTCGGCGTTGCTATCACCCGTCCGGCCTACGGTGACATCCTTCGGTATCTGATGACCGATCGGTGATCGACGCTCAAAAGATTAGCAAGACCACATCTCATATCCGACCGGGAACGTTTTGACTGCAGACATCCCAAAGCGTGCGATATTGTCTGACACATGTCATACAAAAAACCGACAGGTTTTCTATCTGGTACACAAAACAAACATAGATGGCATCAGACTCACGGGCAGATGACGCTGCCACGGGCAGCCTCCGCCAGGGGGTTGGAAAACTGCTGTCGGGACTCTCACGGGCAGTGTTCGGCGTTTGTGCGGTCGCCGTTGGTCTTATTGCGCTGTTTGTAGGTGCCGGCAGCACTGGCGAGTCTGCGTCAGTGTTTCTCATCGCGGGTATCGCATCGGTTTCGGTTGGTCTCGTGACAATTAGTCGACTGCCGAAACCGTCCGATTCGACTGGCACCACTGATACGGTTACCGAAACTGACGATTCGACTGTCGAGACAGCCGCAAGCGACGACGCGACTGTCGCAAGCAACGACGCTGCACATGACCGCGAAGAGACTACTGATTCCGAATCTGACCGCCACCGCCAGCAGGCCGACTAACCGCAGTACTCTTCGAATACCGACTACTAGTTAAAAATCCGCGAGTGCTGACTGTTCGGCAGCCGCCAGAAGATCATCACACGTCGACCACGAGCGGCGCGCACAGTCGGGCAACTCGCCGTGGGCCTCGACGTAGTCGGCCAGAAACGCCCGTGTCGTCGGGTCGCTGGGATAGCCACTGCCGACCGGCTGGTCGTACTGCTCGCCGATCTGTTCGATCCGCTGGTCGCGTTCGACTTTGGCGATGATGCTGGCGGCCGCGGCCAGCGCGTGGCTGTCGTCGGCTCCGTGTTCGGCGGTTACGTCGACCGCGATTGTCTCCGTAGTAGTGCCCTCAGTGATGCGTCGACCGAAGCGTGACGCCGAAACATCGCCAGCGTCGACGATGATACGGTCGCCGTCGACTGCAACCTGCTGTATCGCTCGCAGTTGGGCGGCAACCGTCAGCTGGTTCATATCCGTCTCAGGGGCGTCGATTTCGTCTGTCTCGACGCTGCCGACTCCGATCTCGATTTCGCTTTCGGCCCGGAGTGCCGCCGCCAGCGAGGCGCGTTTGTTCGCCGAGAGCTGTTTGGAGTCGACGACGCCTGCAGGGAGCATCTCGGCGTTGCCGCGTACTGCGGCTGCAACCATTGGCCCCAACACGGGGCCTTTGCCCGCTTCGTCGACGCCGATCTGAAACACAGTCATACACTACTCCAGAAAGTAGTCGTCTTGTTCGAACGGCTCGTTGCGTCCTTCGACGGCGGTCACATCGAGCGCAGTGACGACCGCTTCGACACCCAACAGTCCGGCAAGACTCGGTTCTGTCCGGCCGTCGTCGCCCGAAATCAGCTCCTTGATATACAGCCCGCCTTCGCCGTGAATGTCGACGACGGCGTGGGTTGGATCTTCGAGCTCTGCGCTGGCAGCAAGCACATCTCGAACGCGTGTGAGTCCGGCCCGTCGGTGGTCGACGCGTTCGGGGGTGTACTGTTCGATGGTCGCCCCATCGAGTTCCGCAATAGCTTCCTGCAGGTCGCTCTCGGAGACGTCCGCGGCGAACTCGACGAACGCTCGATACGTTTTCGAGCCGTTCAACTCTTTGACGCGTTCGACCATCTCGTAGGTGGCCAGCCGGAGGCCTTCGACTTCGACCTTCCCGTCGGCGAAGGCGTTGATATCGCCTTCGAGCCGCTCGGTGTCGACTCGCCGCCGATATGGCTCTTCGATCTCGATCACAAACGGTCGACCTGTCCCCAGCATCCGGGCGTCGACGTCTTCGCGGCCCGCGCCGTGGAAGGTGGCTTCGGTGCCGTCCATTACATCCATCACAACGGGAGCGGTCAACTGCTCGACGCTTTCGGGGTAGAGATACCCTGTTCCGTCGCAGTAGTCACAGGCTACTTTGCCCTGATACCCGCTGCCGTGACACTCTCGGCAGGGCCACTCGGTTTGGGGGATATCTCGCTCTAACTTGCGGTAGCGACCGTAGACAAACGCAGAGTTGAGCTTCGTCTCGACGCGGTCGCCGTCGAGATCAAGTGTGATCTGCACGTCGGGTCGACCGAAGTCGACGTCGGTCCCAGTTTGCTGGCCGATCCGTTTGCCGACCTCGCGGTTCATGTTCGATTTGAATAGCTCGCCCGCATCCGCGTCGAGCCCGGCGTCCATCCGGAGCAGTTCGTCGTTTTCTTCGATCAGCGGCGGGGTTTTGGTGCCGACCTGGTAGCTCTCGAATTCGGGATCACCGATTGCTGTAACTGCCCGGTCGGCCCACTCATCGAAGTGGCCGCATTCGCCTTCGCAGACCCAGCAGTCGTCGGGCGTTACCGATTCGTACGGCTCGTCATCATCGAGTGCGACTGCTGTTCGGAGTCCACGGCCGCGCTCGGCGTTCGAAAGGCCGAAACTCCGGTCAGCAAACACCCGCCCCAGACAGCTATCACAGACCGGGCCGGCCTCAATGACGGCCCGGGCGTCGGCTAAGATACTCATACTCGGATACTCGGCGGCGGCGATAACTGTCTTGCCTTTTCGGTGTTTCTTCGAGCGGGGCCACTCCTGAGAGAGCAGTCGACAACAGGCATTGATTTTCGCATCTGTTACTATTGTACTATCTAATTTATATTCGAATTAATCACGTTGCGCGAAGCCCTCAAGAGGCTTCGGACCCTCCGTTCTACTAGAGGCGTATCGGCGTTTCACCCTACCAATGAGCCAGTATACAACCAGCAGACGCTATAGCGACAGCTCGGCCACTGACCACTCGGCGTCGACCGAACACTCCGCAGTCGACTACGAGCAAATACATGTTCCTGCCCTCGTCATTGGCGCCGGTGCAGCCGGCGCGCGCGTTGCTATCGAACTTCGCCACGAAGGTATCGAGCCGCTTGTGATCGGCAAACGCGACTATGGCGATGCCCACACGACATGGGCTGCCGGCGGCATCAACGCCGCTCTCGGTAGCCGCGATCCCGAAGACAGCTGGGAGATTCATGCAGCCGACACGCTCGACGAAGGTCACTTCCTCAACGATCCCGAGGCAGTCGAACTCGTCGCCCGCGAGATGCCTGACCGTATCCGTGAACTCGACGAGTGGGGCATGAAGTTTGCCCGCACCGATGACGGCAAGATCCAACAGCGATACTTCGGTGCCCAGTCGTTCCGACGGACCTGTTTCGTTGGTGATCGAACCGGCGAAGCAATGTTGGATACACTGGTCGACCGAGCCCAGTCGCTGGCGATTCCCTACCGCGAGAACGTGATGATCACCCGCCTGCTGTCGGACGGAAAGACGGTTTCGGGAGCCGTGGGGTTCGATATGGAGACCGGCGAGTTTCTGGTATTCGTCACTGACCATGTTGTGCTCGCCGCGGGCGGCTCGAGTGCGATGTACAACCGTCATTCGTCGCGCGATGAAGAAAACAACGGCGACGGCCCCGCGCTTGCCCTCGATGCGGGTGCGGAACTGCTTGATATGGAGTTCGTCCAGTTCCATCCAACCGGGATGGTCGGCGCACGCTATGGTGACAATTGGGACGGTCGACTCGTCACCGAAGCCGTCCGCGGCGAAGGTGGTCGACTGTTCAACGCAGACCGAGAGCGGTTCATGGAACAGTACTCGCCGGACCAGATGGAACTCGATGCCCGCGATGTGGTCGCCCGAGCGATTGCCCAGGAGATCCGTGAAGGACGGGGCACCGACAACGGTGGCGTCTATCTCGACATTTCGCACCGCGATGATGCGTACATCCACGAGCGGCTCCCACGGATGGTCGACCGCTTTGGGTCGCTGGGCGTCGACATAACAGCAGATCCAATGGAGGTCGCCCCCACCGCCCACTACACGATGGGTGGGGTCGACATCGATCCGCACACTGGCGAAACCGCTGTCGACGGGCTGTACGCAGTCGGCGAAACGACTGCTGGTGTCCACGGTGCAAACCGGCTCGGCGGCAACTCACTCGCAGAGACGGTGGCTATCGCCAAACCGGTTGGACAACATATTGCTGCGGAAATCAACGCGGCTGGAGTCGCCACAGACGGCGGCACCGAAACAGCCGACGGGCCAGTCGTCGAGACGGACGCCGAACTCTCAGTGCGGATGCGCGCCGAGGCTGAACGGGAGTTTGCCGCACTCAAACGGCTCGAGGCCGCCGACGGCGAGTCGACACCCGAAGAGCTGCTCGACGAACTCGGCGAGTTGCTGTGGAGCCACGCCGGCATTATTCGGACTGGCGACGAACTGCAGGCTGGACTCGACGAACTAGCAGTACTTCAGGATTGTATTGCGGATCTCGCAGTGGACGGCGACCGAACCAGTCGGTCGTTCGAACTCGCGGTTGATCTCGGCTTTTCGTTGACGGTTGCCGAAGCAACGCTTCGGGGTGCCTTCGAGCGTGCGGAATCTCGCGGGGCACACTACCGCGCAGAGTATCCGGACCCCATAGAGGAGTTCCAACAGAACATCATCGTCTCCGACAGCGAGACAGGACTCTCACTCAACAAACGGTCAGTTGGCCAACCGAGCGAAGCGGTCCAAACTGCACTTGACAGCCAGTACGAACTCGACTACCACCATCTGGAGTAGTCGACTCAGCCAGCTGAGACGCTGTTACAGCGGGCGTCGATCACGCAGTATTTACGCGGTAGACTCATATCGAGCAGTATCGATATGACAGACTCGACAGCGTCGACGACCGAATTTCCCGATTCGCTTGGTCGACTTGCTGCGGATCCTGAAACGTATGCGGCGACACTGCGGGAGCGCGCCGGTGATCCTGCTGTGGCTGAATCGCTTTCGTGTGTGTTTGCCGCCCTCTCGAATCCGCTACGGCTTCGATTGCTGTGGACGCTCAGAGACGGCGAGTGCTGTGTCTGCGAACTCCAGACTGCGCTTGAGGCACCACAGTCGACGGTCGCCAGCCATCTCCGTTGTCTCACCGACGCCGGACTCATTACAACGCGCAACGAAGGCAAATGGAGCTACTACAGCGTGGCCAACCCGGCGATTTTCGACCTTATTGACCGTGCCGTCGAACTCGATGAGTCGACGGAGGCCACTGAATGAGCCAGCCCGCCCTCGAAATCACCGAGCTACGAAAAGAGTACGACGACGTAACTGCACTGGATGGCGTCTCGTTGACGGTTCCCGAAGGCAGCTTTTTCGGCCTGCTCGGGCCCAACGGCGCAGGCAAAACGACGTTTATCAACATTCTCGTCGGCCTGGTCAAACGATCTGGTGGCACCGCTCGCGTCTTTGGCCACGATGTCGAAGCCGACTACCAGCAGGCACGAAACGCCATCGGGTTGGCTCCCCAGGAGTTCAACGTCGACCGCTTTTTCCCGATTCGGGAAGTCCTCGAGCACAAAGCCGGCTATCATGGTATTCCGGCCCACGAGGCACGCGAGCGCGCCGATGAGGTACTGAAGAAGGTGGGTATCTACGACAAGCGTGATACCCGCTTCGACTGGCTTTCGGGTGGGATGAAACGCCGGTTTCTGCTGGCGCGCGCGCTGATTACTGATCCGGATCTGCTCATTCTCGACGAGCCGAGTGCAGGTGTCGACGTCCAACTCCGCCGGGATCTGTGGGATCTCGTCACTGAACTCAACGAGCAGGGGACGACGATTCTACTGACGACTCACTACATCGAAGAGGCCGAACGCCTCTGTGATGAGGTCGCCATTCTGGATTCGGGCAGCGTGTTGGCGGTTGCCACACCGGACGAACTCAAGGGTCGCGGTGCGGATCGGATCATCGTCGAACTCCGCTCGCCGCCGGCAACAACGCCCGACCTGCTTGCGGGCGACGACCGCGTCGAGTCGGTCGACCTCGACGGCCACCAACTCGAAGTCACCGCGCGTAAAGGTGGCCTGGTCGCTCCGGACCTCGTTCGTGATCTAGATCGGGCCGGCCTCGAGATCGTCGACCTCGAAATCGCTCGGACCTCGCTCGAAGAGATCTTCGTCGAGATGACCCGCACCGACGAGTCGGATGCGAGCCCAGCGGAGCGCGCAACTGATTCGGTTGGCGACGACGACCCGGAGCAGCCTGCAGACCAGCCACAGGTCGCACCTGATGGAGGTCGACAATGAGCGTCGTCGACCGTGCGGCCGCCTCGATTGGCGTCCCCACGGGCTTTTATACGCTCGTCAAACGTGAGATCCTGCGGTACGTGCGGCGGCCGAAAAACACGTTCATTCCGCCGTTTATTACAAACGTGCTGTACTTTTCGGTGTTCGGCGTCGTCCTCGGGACGCGCGTCGGCGAGATCATCGGCGTTCCCTACATCCTGTTCATTCTGCCAGGGTTGGTCGTGTTGGGTGCGGTCTCGAACGCCTTTGAGAATGCGTCGTTTTCGATTTTCCACGGGCGGTGGAACGAATACATTGATGAAACGCTAACCTCGCCGCTGTCGTACACGCAGATGGTGTGGGCGTATCTGCTCTCGTCGGCGTTGCGCGGCGTGCTCGTCGGCACGCTCATCGCAGTGTTGGGATTCGGGATCATCAGCGGACTGTATCAACCTGTCCCGCTCGAAGAGCCGTTGTTCCTGGTTGCCTTCATGCTCGTCATCACACTGTTGTTTTCGAGTCTCGGCATCGTCGGCGGGCTCGTGGCGGATGATTTCGACGATCTGACGATGATGAATCAGTTCCTGCTCCGGCCGCTGGTCTTTTTCGGTGCCGTCTTCTACTCACTGAACGATCTGACGCCACTCCTGCGAGATATCTCGCTTTTGAATCCAATGGTGTATATGGTCAACGGCGTCCGGTACGGCTTTTTGGGTGTCGCCGAAGTCGACCCCCTCATCTCGCTGGCGGTGCTGTCGGGAGCCACCGTGGTCGTCATCGCCGTCGACATCACGCTTTTCAAACGCGGATACGGGCTGACTGACTGAGCGGTCGACGGCGTTGCAGTGGTTTTTCAATAGGTGGCCGCAGACAGCACGTATGCAACGGCTTCGCGCGCTACTGGCTGGACTGGCAGTTGCAGTGGTGATCTACGGCGGATTCGTCGCCGTTCGATGGCTCACCCGCCTGCTGTGGGCGACTGTTAGATTCACTGAAACAATAGGGATGCTGTTGTTTGCAGCACTGCTGGGGTATCTCGCCTACCGAGTGCTCTGGGGTGTCTCGGATGATCCGCGTCGACACTAACTACGGTGAGTCGGCGAGTTGTTGGCCACGCGCAGTGAGTCGATACACAACTTCGCTGCTGGCTGGTTCGATTAGCCCGACGGTTTCGAGTCGTCGACAGCGTCGTTCGACCAGCGGGACATGCAACCCTGTATGTGACGCGATCAACGCGGGGTAGTCAGCACCGTCAGCCAGATATGATACAATACGTCGGTCGGCTGCGGTGAGTGTTGGCTCGCCACCAGAGGCCCCGCTTGACATATATTGTTGTTATGTCGACACACGCAAGAAGATACCGAATTTGGGCTCTGGTCGGTTAGGATTTGTCGGTGTCGGGCGAGTCGTCGAACACGCCAACGGGCAGCTCCGGGTCTTCGCCGGTCGACCCCTCGCGGTCGAGTTCGTCGAACCCGACTTCGGTATAGATGCCCACTGGGAGTGGAGTTTGTTCGTCACGAGCCGCCCGTACGGCGACTGCGAGTGATTCAAGTTCGGCCGCCACCGTCCGGTTGTGGGCACGGGCACGCTCGGCAAGCCAGGCGTGGAGTTTGGGATCGAGATCGACGCTAACGGTTGGCATACAGTAACGTAAGCGCCCGGACTATTTGTATGGTTTCGTCGCTACCACTCCATGCCGCCGTTGACGCCGAACACCTGGCCAGTCATATAGCTTGAGTCCTCGCTGGCCAGAAACCGCACGATGCCAGCGATATCCTCGATTTCGGCAAAGCGGTCTAGTGGAATTCGCTTGCGGATTTTGTTTTGGACGCGGTCGGGGACTTTCTCGAGCATATCCGTCTGGACGAACCCCGGCGAGACACAGTTGGCGGTCGTCCCGCTGTCGGCCAACTCGAGTGCGATTGTGCGGGTAAAGCCGAACAGCCCGCTTTTTGTCGCGGCATAGTTCGCCTGCCCGTAGTTGCCCTGTTGGCCAACCACGCTCGAAATGTTAATCAGTCGACCTTCGTCGGCGGCTTTCAGATCATCGAAAAAGGCGTTCGTGCAGTTGTAGACGCCGCCGAGATTGACATCCATCACCTGATCCCAGTCGTCGCGGGTCATCTGTTCGAACTTCTTGTCGATGGTAATGCCAGCGTTGTTGACAAGCACGTCGGCCGGCCCGAAGGCGTTTCGCACACGATCGACCATCGCCTCGACTTCGTCGCCGTCTGTTACGTCGGCTTGGATGGCAATCGCCGTCCCGCCGTCGGCTTCGATCTCGTCGACCACATCGTAGGCTTCTGCCTCCGAGTTCCGGTAGTTAACGACGACATTCGCGCCATGCGCGCCGAGTTCAGTTGCGATGCCGCTGCCAATACCGCGCGAAGAGCCGGTTACAACACACGTTTGAGAATCCAGGTTCATAGTACGGGGACTGCGGCCGCCAGGTGTGACAACTGCAGGGTTCGAATCAGTCTGTGGGCCTTCTGCTGCGGAGGGCGACACACCAGCGTCGACCGCGTGTGTGAACCGTGCGGTGAAATCGGCATTAAATCTTGTTGCAGCAGCGACGACAGTATTGGAATCAGACTTTTAGTTAACAGATAGATGCCCAGTTACGGCTCGCCGTGGTCGGCCGCACTCTCGATCCATTCAGCCGCACGGTCGACCGAGACGCCAACAGTGTCGGCCAGCGTGTC
>SL_4KL_010_BRINEDRAFT_10001448_pt1 | contig 13128 bp, 12 predicted proteins | sample SodLak_010_BRINE_2_FD_10664 | JGI IMG/M metagenome (IMG submission 10664)
CTGGTCCCGCGATTAACCGCATGATAGCGGGTTCAAACCCCGTCGGACACTTCTTTGCCTGGAAGTCCCCCGTGGTGGGGGAGTCGCGCTGTTACCGTGATCGTGGGAGGTTCGAGTCCTTCTCCAGGCGTCCGGCCGGTCGAGATGAGGCCGGTCTCGGGACCCTCTGGTCCCGGCATATACTGGCTTGCTCCTGGAGTCTCCGTTGGCGAGAGACGCCAGCCTTTCGAGCTGGAGGTCGGGGGTTCGATTCCCCTCGGGAGCACTCTGGAATCGACGCCGTCGAGATGCCGAGATACTTCAATTCCATCTGAGAGCAGCACTCGGCACCGGTTTCCCGGCGTCAATTCCACCACTGTGGCCGTCGAGACAGAGCATTCCTTCGAATGGTACTCTGGGTTCAAATCCCAGTGGCAGGCCACGGGGCCTGTCATGATGTCGAGTCTTGGGGATACCGAGACTGGACCCGCTCTGGCAGTTTTTCGGTCGCACAACACAATTGGTGACCGACGAATCGAGGTGTTACTTCGCCAGGAACTCGCAGGTTCAAATCCTGTCGGTGGCTACTTCCATCGAGAACATCCCGGACAAAAAGAGGATATGTACCTCTCAACACCGGGTCCCGCCTCCATAGTTTTCCGGTCACCGCACTCATCAGATGGCCGTCGAGCTGGAGTCTTCCTTCGCTTCAGGAGCCAGAGGTCTGGGTTCAAATCCCGGCGGTGGAATGTTTCGGTCCACCGTAGTGTAACCTGGTAGCACGCTTTCTGGCTCCAGCAATTTCCCGGCCATTGTGCCCTCGTCGCTCAGTCCGGACAGAGCACCGTCAGAGACGAGCTCTGACGAGTCGCCGGGCTTCGGCAATCGCTGGGACACTGGCCTTCGAATCCGGGTGTCGCACGTTCGAATCGTGCCGAGGGCGTCCGGCTGACCCAAATAGGCTGTCCGCGGCCACTGTGGACAGTACCGATTGGAACCGCCTGTTGCGGTTCCGGTGATACCATGGAATTCAACGAGACCAAACAGACACTCGCAGACGCAACACGAACGACCAATCACGAGGGTGGCGAGGCCTTTGAGCCCGCCGACCCGCGACTTGCACTGTACAAGCGAACGATCAACCAGCTTCTCGAAAACTCGTACTACGAGTCTGACAAGGAGCATCTCGCTGCGGTCGTCCAGCGATTCGACGCAGCAGTCGACGAGGACCCAGAGTTCGCCCTCAAACTCGCAGCGTACGCGCGACAGGAACTCTATCTGCGGGATATTCCGCAGGTCCTGCTCGTTCTGGCGGCAAATGACGACCGGTTCAAAGACAACTCAGACGAGTCGCTGATCCGCGAGTGGACACCAGCGATCATCCAGCGGATGGACGAGACGGCGACAGCACTGGCAGTCCATGACGACCTCTTCGGTGGGACTGCCCCGTGGCCGCTCCGCCGAGGGATCGAGGATGCACTTGTCGAGATGGCCGACGCGTACACGCTCGGAAAGTACACACTCTCGCGGCGAGATGTGACGCTGTACGACGTGTTCAACAGGGTCCACCCGGAGCCGGTCGATGACGAACAGGAGGAGATGTTCGAGCGGTTCATGCGCGGCGGTCTGGACGACTACCACGATGTTGAGCCGCTGCCAACACCGAACACCTGGGAGACCGTCATCTCAAATCGGGGCAACACCCGGGAAGCCTGGGAGACGCTCATCGAAGATGACGAGCACACGCTACCAATCTTTGCGTCGATCCGGAACCTGCGGAACATGCTCCAGGCTGGCGTCAACGAGGAGCAAATCGTCGAGCACCTCGACCTGGAGGCAGTTCGGCACGCGCCGCTGTACCCCTTCCGATACTACCAGGCGTACAAGGCACTCCAGCAGGCCGAAATCCAGGCACCAGCCGTCGAACGGTGGCTGGAACAGGCCATCGACGTCTCCGTTGAGAACGTTCCCGACGGCCTGGGCAAGACATTCGTCGCCGTCGACCTCTCGGGATCGATGGATGCACATCTCTCCGACAACAGCACCCTCACTCGAAAGGAGATTGGCTCGCTGTTCGGAGCGATCCTGGCCGAGCGAGGTGCTCGCGTCGGTGGCTTCGCTGACGACTTCCAGACCGTCCAGATGCACGTCGACGCTCCAGTACTCCAGCGACAGGACGCACTGCTTGGGATTGACGAGGAAGTTGGACACTCGACGAACGGCTGGAAGGCGCTGCGATACCTTCGAGAGGAAGCGATCGCAGTGGATCGAATTGTCGTCTTCACCGACATGCAGATCTGGGATTCACGGGTTCGGTTCAGCGACGACGCGAACACGATCCGTCAGGAGTTCGGCGGGTATCGAGAGGCTGTTGCGCCGGAGGCATCGCTGTACATGATTGACCTAGCCTCATATNGTGATCTCGTCACACCGGAAGGCTACGAGGATGTCTACAACATCTCCGGTTGGTCGGAGAACGTGCTGGAGTTCATCGAGCACGCCGAGGAGTCAGGGCAGGTCATCGACGAGATCGACGCGTTCGATCCATATTAGTCCAATTTTTTGCGCGAGTGGTGTAGTTTGGCCGATCACGCAGCATCGCTATGGCTGAAACGAGTGTTCGAATCACTCCTCGTGCATCAGAGCGTGCGTCGCGGCACGACCGCACGGCGCTCACGAGGTGATACAGATGGCAATTACTCAGACAGACCCGACAGTATCGACTGTCACGTCGGTCGTTTCCGTTCGCATTCCAGATGGCGCTGGCTTCGATCTCACGACCGAAGTCGAACAGCGGTTGGCGGCTATCGAGGGCGTTCGTGCGGTCAGTGTTGATGACCTCCGGGAAATACAACCCGGACTGTCCGCGACCGTAACGACGGTTGCTGTGACTATCGAGGCGACAGTAACTATCGACGAACTCCGAGAGCGGCTTGCTGGGACAGTATGTATTGACGCCATCGACCAACTGGCGTCGATTTCACGTGAAGCTATATGACAGAAACTGATCAGTTACGAAGGCTGCCAAAAGAGAACAACACTGAAAAGAACAGTAGCGACAGATGGATGTGTTCCTGATTGTTCACCGAGCCGATTCGAGATCGTCCCGCGCCGATGCGTACCGGNTGGCAAGATAATCGACGGCCTCCGTGACTCGTTCATCAAGGTACGTCAGATGTTTGTGATAGCGCTCGTCGTCGAGATCAGCTTCGAGCAGACACGCAACGTAATCATCGAGCGCTGACTGGAACGTCCGAGAGTAGTGATCGTACGCAGCGCCGACGAGGTTCATATTCGCTGCGATGCCTTCGGCCAACCCACGATAGACAGCCGCCGCTTGCTCATACTCGTCCTGTTCACAATACCGATCACCGATGTCCGTAATCTGCGAGAAATCGATTGCCTCCGTGACGACGGGATACTGCTCGGTGTGTGCCTCGAACAGTTGATCGACTTCGGTCCGATACTGTTCAGCAGTGGAGTCTGGAGTCGTGGGCGTGTCACCAAAGGTTGCAAAAAACCGTTCACACATTCCTGGCTCACGAGTGAGTTCTCCACGAACGAACTCACGCAACTCCTCGGTAGTGGTTTCCTCCAGGATCGCATCGATACGATCCAGACTGTCCTCGGGCAGCTCCTTGGCCACATCGAGTAGTACCGCAACGACGTGCTTGCACTCACCCGGTCCGTCGTAGGGGCACGTACACTGTGCATCAATATCGTCGCCATCGAGACTGAGCCGCAGTTCGTAACGCTTCGATCCCTGCACCGCCGCAGTGATCGTGTCGCCAAACCCGTTGAGCCTTTTGATCCGATCCTCGGCGCGGTACCGCTGTCCACGCTCGAACACCGAATCCGTACAACACTCCCGGATGGCCGGTTCGTCAAGCCTCACAGACGAAACAAGGACGACGAAACCCAAAGTTGTTGCTTGACACGACCCGAAACCGGGCTAGCGCACAGAAGCACAGACACCCTGTCGCCCCCTCACGCACCTCACGGACACTTAAACCAGACAAAACTGAACAACTAGCGAACACCATTCCCACCGATGCCAATCGAACTCACCGGCGAGTACACCACCGCCACGATCCTGGCCGAGGACGAATCGCTCATCGAAGACAACTGCAAAGCACAGATCCAGACGCTCATCGACCACCCGGCCTTTACCGAGCCGGTTCGCATCATGCCCGATGCACACCTCGGCGCAGGCGCACCCGTCGGGTTCACCATGCAGCTCCCGGACAAGATCGTCCCCAACATCGTCGGCGTCGACGTCGGCTGTGGGATGGCCGCGACGAATCTCGGCGACGAACTCCCACTCTCCGACGAAGAACGCGAACGCCGGGTTCGCGAGGCCGTCCCGATGGGTCAGGAGGTTCACAACTACGACGACGCCCCCCATCTCGTCGACGAGTTTCCGTTTGACCGCGCCAACCGGGTCTTCGAGCAGTTCAACGAGGCCTACGAAGCCCGCTTTGGCGAGCCGATCGACCCACTGGAATTCGACTTTGACGGCTACGACGGCGAATATTTCAAGTCGCTGTGTGAGCGCGTCCTCGGCCGCAAGCGTCAGGGGATGGGCTATGTCATCAAAAGCGCTGGTACGCTGGGTGGCGGGAACCACTTCGTCGAGTTCACGAAGGCCCGAGAAAGCGGTGAGTACTGGCTCATCATCCACAGTGGCTCACGCTACCTCGGCCTCTCGGTGGCGGAGTTCTGGCAGCAACGCGCCTCCAAATACCGCAACGCCGACCGGATCCGCGACCAGCTCCCAGCGGAGTACCACGAGTATCTCAAGTTCGACCCCGAGACGGTCAGCGACGGAGAGCTGTACGCCTGGGTCACCGGCGGGAAAGGTGAGTCCCACCTCCGGAAGGAGGCCATCCGGAACGATTTCGAGGGCAAAGACGTCAACGAGGCGTTCCAGACGCTCTCGCGACCACAGGAGCGAGTCGACGACCACAGCGACGACGACCTCGACTGGCTGGCCGGCCGGGAGGCCCACGGCTACTACGTCGATATGCTGTTCGCACAGCAGTTCGCCTACTGGAATCGGGAGCTGATGAGCGAGGCAGTCTGCGAGACGCTGGGTGTCGACGCCCAGGATCAGTTCCAGTCCGTCCACAACTACATCGACTTCCAGGATCTGACGATCCGGAAGGGGGCAACGCCAGCCCGAGAGGGTGAGCGACTCGTCATCCCGTTCAATATGGCCGAGGGGTCGATCCTCGCCCGCGGGAAGGGTAACGAGGCGTACAACCAGACCGCACCACACGGTGCCGGGCGGACGATGAGCCGACGTGAGGCCCACGAGACGATCCCACTCGAAGAGTTCGAGCAGGCGATGGACGGGATCTACTCCGAGTCGGTCGTCGAATCGGTACTGGACGAGGCGCCGATGGCCTACAAACCAGCCGCGAAGATGCGGGCGGCGATCGAGCCGACGGCCGAAATCATCGATCAGCTCGACGTGGTGCATAATCTGAAAGCGAAGTCGTAAGAAGCAGAGTCGCGCGATAATTAAAGATTATTTCCGTAGGAAGACAAAGAGATCCGAGTGTTTATGCCCGCCTCGTGGATGAGTAAGAGACATGTCCCGGGATCTCGGCGTGACAGTTGCCCTCCGCGAGGTGCTGCCGTCGTGGGCCGTCGACCTGTTTGTGCTACTCTCACTGCCGGGTGACTTGCTTCTCATCGTCCCAATCCTTGGCCTGCTCTATCTGGGTGATGTCTTTCAGTCGCTTCGCCGCCCTGTTGAGAGTGAGCCGCTGTGTTCGGATGGAACAGTTGCCCTGATCGCCACCATCTTCGGCGGACTCGCACTCGTTGTCCTGCTCGAAACGCTGTTTGCAGCGCCGCGACCACCCGAGTCACTCCATGCAGTCGACGCGAGTGAGTTTGCCTTCCCGAGTGGGCACACGATGGCCGCAACGGTCCTCTGGGGCTCGCTCGTACTCTGGAGTTCTCGCGGGCAGTTCCGGACGAGAGTCGGGGTCGCAGCACTAATCATCGGACTTGTCGCGTTCTCACGGCTAGCACTCGGCGTCCACTACCTTCCCGACGTGCTCGCCGGCATCGGATTCGGTGCTGTATACGTCGCCACGATGTTCCAGATTCCGGACCGTGAGCCACGGTATACGTTTGCCGTCGCCACAGTGATCGCAGTGCTGGCAGTCATCGTCACCGTCGCGAACAGTCGCGCGCTGCTGGCGCTTGGCGGAACAGTCGGTGCTGCCGTTGGCTGGCAACTGGTGGAGACGGAGCCAGTCAAGCGAACGATCGTCCGTGTCTTCCCCAAAGCCGAATCAAACTGAGGAATAAACTGCAGCCAGTGCGAAAGTCATGGGTTTCGGTTCTGCTCGGCCTGAAAAGGAAACCGGCTGGGACTTTCTTGCTGTTATAATCGCTTATTTGTCACCACACAACACCGCCTGCAAATCAGAAAACAACGACCCTCAGTCGCTGGTTGCTTCTACAGCCTCTGGTTCGACTTGACGGAGCCGCTTTTCAGCCTCGTCACGATCTTCCGGATAGCCAACGTCGATCCGCCAGCCGTCGAGTCGGATCGCATCGATCGTCCGACCGGAATCCAGCAGCAGATCGATCGCATCGGAGAGTTCGTACTCGCCACGGTCGGAGGGCTGGACCAGTTCACAGGCGTGGAAGATCGCCGGCGTAAACGTATAGAAACCAGTCATCACGAGATTCGACGGCGGCTCGTCGGGTTTTTCGACGACATCGGTGATCTCGCCGTACTTGTTCGTGTCACAGACACCGTACCGGGAAGCGTCCTCCCAGGGCACCTCCTCGACCAGAAACGCGGCGTCGGCCCGCTGTTCCTGGTGACGGTTGACCACGTCGCCCAGGTTTGCCTGGAAGATGTTGTCACCAAGCAGCAGCATGAAATCATCGTCGACATGGTCTTCAGCCGTGAGCAGTGCGTGTGCAAGTCCCTTCTGTTCACGCTGGTGGGTGTAGGTGATCGGCACACCGCGGTACTCGTCGCCGTAGTGATCAATAATGACCTCTTTCATATATCCCACGACGACGACGAGCTGGTCGGCACCGAGATCGATTACTTGATCGAAACAGTGTGTCAACAGTGGCTGTCCATCGACCTCGACCATCCCCTTTGGCTTGTCCTCGGTAAGTGGTCGAAGTCGCGTTCCTTCTCCAGCAGCGAGTATAACAGCGTCCATGCGAGGTATATTATTGAAAAGGGATATGAATCTTTTATGTTTTTTGTATTTCGTTTGAATAGATCATGTCTGTTGCATACGCCACTCGAATCGGTCCTGCAGAAAGGTCAAATATTGTACCGAATGGACAACCGGCAGTATGACTGGGGTCAGACCGACCCGCCGACCAGTTCGTAGCTGTCGAGATACTCCCGGACATACTGGTGGAGCCCCGGTTCGGTCTCGGTGCAAAATCGGTATGCGGAGTGTTGCTCGTCGAGTTCGATCTCGAACTCGCCATCCGGCACAGCCCGGTAGACGACGTTGACGGTGTGCCGACTCACGCCCTCGGGCGTCTCTATCGCGTCCCAGAAATGCGCGTGGACGCCGAGTCGCTCCGCGAGCCGCACTTCGATTCCGAGTTCCTCTCGTGCGACCCGGTGGGCTGCCTCGGTGAGTGTCTCACCTTTGTACAGTCGCGATCCCGGCCAGAACCACAGCTTGGGTTCGACCTCGCGTTTCGCGAGCAACACACCCTCCTCGGTGTCGAAGAGGAGTTCGACACAGACCTGTGGCATCGTCTCTAAAAAGTGGGTAAACTGTTCGTTGGGAATCCGCCCGTCGTGAATCTCCATGGAGGGGATTACAGCAGTATACTAATCACGATACTGGTTGTCGAGAAACGCCTGTGTTCGTTCGGCGACTGCCGAGCGAAACGCACCAATGTCTACGTCCGTGCCGCTGTCGTACAGCATTGGACGCTCGCGGCTGATATCTTCGAGGACGCGGTCGTATAGCCGCTGGAACGTGACCGGCTCACAGTCGACAGCCAGTTTCTCGAAGCGCGCTGTCGTCGCGTACCGGTCAGCTAACTCGGCAGGCGAGGCATCGACAGGCGTCGGCTCCGCGGTCGTGTCGCGGTCGGGATTGAGAAGTTTCGCACGCTGGCCGCGATCGTTGCGGATGACGACACCAGCTGCAGGACCATCGTACCACGCAGACTGCGGAATACTGTATGATTCGACATCGAAGTCCCGCGTCGGGAGTTCACGGGCAACGGCGTTGACCGGCTGGAGACCGAGCCGCTCGAAGATTCTGTTGACCGCGCCGGGCGGGCGAAACGATCCCTCGGCATCGGACCAGATGTCGAACCCGAGCACTGGTGGTATCTGCCCCCAGTCGTATTCGATCCCAGAACGAACGGTCGCCTCGGCGAAGAAGACGACACTCTCAACGTCGGCGACAGCACGCCGGAGCGCCTCGCGGTCGAGTTGGCGCTGGACGTGGCTCACGGCATGCTGGTAGGGCTCGGGTAGCTCGTCGGAATCGTCGTAAACACGAGTGCGGTCACCAAACCGGATGCGGCCGGACTGCTGCAGTTGAAATCGGAGATGCACGCCGTCGATCAGTTCGAGCACCCAGAGATGGCCGCGTTCGAAGAGTTCTGGCGGTGCATCGGTGACCCGGGGAATCGGTGGAAACTGTTTCACGAGTGGTGTCTTTTTCCAGGACCGCAGGAAACCAATACCTGTCGGAGCGATGATTGTTCGGCCTGGCCAACAGAGCAGATGCAGTATAACTAATGGGAAGCAACAAGAGCATCAACCAATGAGCAAGCAGCGAATTCTCGTCACCGGCGGGGCCGGCTTCATCGGCTCGGCACTCGCCACCGAGTTCTGTGCAGCCAACGATGTCGTGGTGCTCGACTCGCTTTCTGGCGGCGACCGCGAAAAGATCCCAGCCGACGCGGAGTTTATCGAGGGCGATATCCGCGAACAGGAGACGATTACGGATGCGATCAGGGATGTCGATCTGGTCTTTCACGAGGCGGCGATGGTCAGCGTCGACAGCTCCGTCGAGCAGCCAACGGAAAGTCAGTCGATCAACGTCGACGGCACGCTCACCATCCTCGAAGCGGCACGCGAGGCAGACGCCCGGGTGGTGCTTGCCTCAAGTGCCGCAATCTACGGCCATCCAGAGAATCTCCCGATCGAGGAGACACATCCCAAGGAGCCAACCTCGCCGTATGGCCTGAACAAGCTCGCCTGTGATCACTACGCCCGTCTCTACGAGGAGCTGTACGGCGTCGAGACGGTCGCGCTCCGGTATTTCAACGCCTACGGCCCGGGACAGACCGGCGGCGATTACGCAGGTGTCATCAGCGTATTCATCGAGCAGGCGCTGGCGGGCGAGGAGATCACCGTCCACGGCGACGGCGACCAGAGCCGGGATTTCGTCTTCATCGACGATATCGTCCGGGCGAACGAGGCAGCAGCCCACACCGGACACACCGGCGAGGCCTACAACGTCGGCACCGGCGAGTCGGTGACGATCCGTAAACTCGCCGAGCTGATCCAGGAGATTACCGACACCGACGCGGATATCGTCCACACTGATCCCCGCGAGGGGGATATCGATCACTCGCGGGCAGCGGTTTCGAAAGCCGAGTCCAAACTGGATTTCGAGGCGTCAGTCTCGCTCCGAGAGGGACTCGAACGGACTGTCGAGTGGTTTGAGCGTCGCTAGGCAGATATTTGCGTGGAAGTGTGCGGACGATCACTCCATCGTGTGGCCGAGAATATGCGCCACCGTCGGCAGAATCAGCTGTTCAGTGCCGAATGTCGCGGCCTGTTTGCTCCCGGGAAGACAGAAGATCGCAACGCCATCACGCGAGCCGGCAAACGCCCGAGAGAGCAGCGCACGCGGGCCGATATCCTCATACGAGAGATACCGGAACAGCTCGCCAAAGCCGGGAATCTCCTGATCGAGCAACGGCCGGACAGCCTCGACGGTCACATCTTCGGGCGAGAGCCCAGTCCCGCCAGTCAACACGATCGTATCCACCTCGGGCTGTTCGACGAGCGCCTCGACGACTGCTGCGATCGCCTCGCGGTCGTCGGTCACCAGCTCTCTGGCGGCGATGTCGTGCCCGTCGCCTTCGATCAACTCGACGAGGGCGTCACCGCCGGGGTCGTTGTCCAGTGTTCGACTCGTCGAGACAGTTACAACGCCGAAACCAATCTCCGAAAGCTCGTCGTGGGGATGCTCTTCACTCATAGTACGTAGAATTTTTTCCCTCGTAATTAATCGTCAGCTGCAAGCGACTGTTCGGTTAGCTCCAGATACTTCTCGTTGGGAACCCACTCGCCATCTTCTTTGACCATGTACTCGCCGTAGTAGGGGACGCGGTTTTCGACTGTTTTCTCGAACTGCTTGCGGATCTCTTCGCGGCTCATCGAGCCCATCGACCTGAGATCGTCGTGGCGGTTGAGACAGCCCTTGAACTTGCCGTCGTGGGTCACCCGCACCCGATGGCAGTTGGCACAGAAACCCGCGTTCTCGACGGGATCGACAACCTCGACGAGCCCTTCGCCGGCTTCGGCCGGGCCGGCGTCACCGACACCATCGCTATCGATATCGACAGATGACTCGACATCCTCGACGGCACCGGGTGCGACGAAGTAACGACGGCGGCCGTGCATCTCGCGGCGTTCGATCCGGTGGGCCTGCTCTTCGAGCCAGTCGTGGACTCGCTCGATCTCGATCGCCCACTCGGGATGGCCGGAAATTTCGGGCATGTACTCGATCAACTGCAGGCGCAGTCCGTCGTTTCTGGCGACGTGGTCGACCATCTGCGGGACGTATCCCGCCGTCGGCTCGAAGACGACCATGTTGAGCTTGACCGGGGCGAGTCCGGCCGAAAGCGCCGCCTCGACACCCTCGATGACGCGGTCGTACGCGCCGCTTTTCGTGAGCTCTGCAAACTGTTCCGTGTCGAGGGCATCCTGTGAGATATTGACCCGTTCGAGCCCGGCGTCGACGAGATCGGGCGCACGACCGGGCAGAAAGGTCCCGTTGGTCGTCATCGAAATATCCATCTCGTCAGGTGTGCGGTGGATGATTGCCTCGAGATCGTCACGCAGCATTGGCTCGCCGCCGGTGAACTTGACGGCCTCGACGCCGAGCTCCGAGACGACCTCGAGAATCCGAACGACTTCGTCGGTCGTCATCTCGTCGTCCTGGGCCTCCATCGGCCCGCGTGTGTCGCCTAACCCCTCGTTATGACAGTAGACACAGTCGAAGTTACACCGGTCGGTCAGGGAGACACGGATCCCTGTCACCTCGCGACCGAACTCGTCCGTGAGGGACATACCCAACCTCTGGGTGTCGTCGTATAAAATTGTGTGGTAACAGTCCTATAATTCCGGAAACATCAGAACACAGCGAAGGAAAATGCAATAAATGTGCAACAGTGTCCAGACCACACCACGACCGATGCTGTCCGCGTCACACCAGTAAGGTGGAGGGCATAATATCACGGAACTCCTGGATATAGTATGTCAGATGTTGTCGTCATCGGCGGCGGAATCGGCGGCCTCTCCGCAGCACACGAACTCGCAGAGCGTGGGCTGACTGTCTCGGTGTTCGAGGCAAACGACCGGTTCGGTGGAAAAGCACGGTCGATGCCGGCAAGCGACGACGAGCGACCGTTACACGGCGAGCACGGCTTCCGGTTTTTCCCAGCCTTCTATCGGCACGTCACCGAGACGATGGAACGCATCCCAGACGGTGGCGGAACAGTCGCCGACAATCTCGTCCAGACCGAGGAGACGCTGATCGCCGAGGTCGGAAACGAAAACCGCCTCGAAAACAGCGCCACACCGGACTCGATCGAGGGGTGGATCGACGCACTCCAGCCTGCCTTTGCGGCCGATCTCCCGCGTCGAGACGTTCGGTTTCTGCTCGAACGACTCCTCTATATTCTCACCTCGTGTGAGAAACGCCGCGAACGCGAGCTCGACGAGATCTCGTGGTGGGAGTTTATCGACGCCGAGAACCGCTCGCCGGAGTTCCGTGACCGGCTCGGCTACGCGGTTCAGGCGCTCGTTGCACTTCGGCCACAGGTCGGCAGTGCACGGACTGTCGGCACCATCTACACCCAGCTATTGCTCGGCCAGTTCGATCCAACCCGGCCCACAGAGCAGATTCTGAACGGGCCGACGAACGAAGCTTGGATCGATCCGTGGGTGCGCTATCTCGACTCGATCGGCGTCGATTTCCACCCGAACCGACCAGCGGAGAGTTTCACGTTCGACGGAAACCAGCTCACCGACGTGGTGCTTGCAGACGGTGAGACAGTCACCGCAGAGGAGTTCGTCCTCGCAGTACCAGTCGAGGTTGCACCCTCGTTTGTTTCAGCCGAGATGGAGCGAGCTGCGCCATCGCTGTCGCGGATCGGTCGACTCGATACGGCCTGGATGAACGGTATCCAGTTCTATCTCACCGAAGATGTGACACTCTCTCGGGGCCATCAGGTGTACGCCGACGCCCCGTGGGCGCTGACCTCCATCTCCCAGCGACAGTTCTGGACAGCGTACGACGTTGGGGGCCGCGGACCGGAGGCGGTCGAAGGGATTCTCTCGGTGATCGCATCCGATTGGGACACGCCCGGGATCTATCACGAGAAACCGGCCAGAGAGTGTAGCCGTGAGGAGATCGCAACGGAGATCTGGGCACAGCTAAAGACGCATCTCAACACCGACGGCGAGCAGCTAACGGATGAGATGCTCGTCGATTACTTCCTCGATCCGGCGATCGTCGAAACCGACGGCGGTGTCGAAAACCGGTCACCGCTTCTGATCAACACCGTGGGATCACTCAAGAACAGACCACCAGCCGACGTGGGGATCGAGAACCTCACACTCGCAGGCGACTACGTCCGGACCAACTCGGATCTCGCCTCGATGGAGTCCGCAAACGAGGCGGGTCGCCGGGCAGCGAACGCGATCTTCGCCCGGCATGGAATCCGCGACCGGGCCGAGATCTGGGAGCTCGAAGAGCCGGCGTTTCTCGAACCGTTCAAACGGCAGGACCGGCTCCGGTACCGGCTCGGACTGCCCCACCCAGCCGAAGTGACACAGTCGCTACGCTCGTTCAGAAGCCGGATTGCCGAGGGCGTCTGATACTG
>SL_4KL_010_BRINEDRAFT_10001451_pt1 | contig 13111 bp, 12 predicted proteins | sample SodLak_010_BRINE_2_FD_10664 | JGI IMG/M metagenome (IMG submission 10664)
CCGGTGATCGATCGATTGGCAAAAAAGCGCCGCAAACAGGAGCTTGAACGGGTTATTTACGATATTTCGGCTGCAGCAACCGAGACCGATCGGTCTGAAGAGAGTGAGTCTGAAAGAGTAAACGAATAGTCCCACACGGATTCGAACCGCGGTCGTTGCCCCCAGAAGGCAACAGGATTGGCCTCTACCCCACGGGACTTCATTTTCAGTGACGGTACTCGATAACTAAACGTTGTCGTTTCCTTTGCGTTTTGGGGAAGTGTAGTGCTCCTTGCGATGACAATTCGCACATAAGATTTCGCATTTTTCGATCTCTGCGAGAATTTTTGTTTTACCGTATCCATATGATACCATTTTTCCAATGGCCATCTCTTTTTCACCAAGATGGTGAAAATCCAAACATGCAGGATCATCCTCGCTACAGCGATTACAACCCCCGGATGACTCTTTATATGAATGTAACCACGCACGAAGTTTTGATCGGCGTGTTGCAGAATTTTTTGCATTCACTTCAGTATTTAGGTAGTGCCACCGTTGATCAACTGTAAGATCATCCCAAGAGAGGTGTGTTGGAATGTGTACAGTATTCGGTTTTTGTTCAGTTCGAGATCCTGTTGAAGTTGATATTTGTAGATTAGCTTTCTTTTTTGCTTTGTTCCAGCCACCAATTGTTCTGATAATTGTAGCTGATGATGGGAGAATATCTAGTTGCTCATACTCGGCTTTTGATGGAGAGCTATCAAGCTCGGCTGCAGCCTTTTGGATTGCTTCAATACACGCTTTTTCTGAGGTCACAAAACCCTATTTTTAGATAGACAATATAAATCACAGTGCTACTTTGCGTAGCAAAGTATACACATGTATGATTATATACCTGATTTTAGATCGGTAGATACTACTATTCATGCATCAAACCATCGCCCATGTACATTGGACGGTTTGTTGTTGTTGGTCCAGGCATCGGTGGCTATCGAGTATCGTCGCGATCGTTCCCCAACCGACGGATTATTGATCGCAATGGGAGGGTAACCGTTGGTCCAACACCGGATGCGCCCGAGACTGACAACCCATACGTGTCCTACAACTGTGTGCGAACGGTCACGTCACCGTCAGAGCAAACAACAGTTGCGGTTGTTGGAAACGGCTCGCATGTAGATCCGATCGCAGAAAAAATCGAACTCGGGTATCCAGCGCGTGATGCACTGGCGCTGAGTCTGCTTGCGCTCGATTTCGAGAAGGACGACTACAATACGCCCCGAATCGCTGGCGTTGTGTATGAAGATTCGGCAGTGATTGCAACAGTTCGACACGATGCACTACACGTTGAAACGGTTACAGAGCCAACACTTGTTGCGACATACGAGCGCAACGCACCGTCGAAGTATACGTTGGATGCAACGGACGCAAGCGGCGTTGCAACGGAATTGTATGACGCCACGTTTGAGCACGCAGTCTGTGCAGCGGGTGTAACAGTGACTCAAGAAGGCGTCTCCGTTGCGATTGAAAACGGGCAATAAGGTCGAGCAAGCGCTGAGACTATCGTTTTTGAGTCAGCACTGAGACTATTTTTTAAGTGGGTTGAGACAACAGCTAGTGAGCATGCGGCTTGGTGTCCTCTCAGATATTCACAGCAACTGGCCAGCGCTCAAGGCGGTTCATGATGATCTCCCTTCGATCGATCGGCTTGTCTGTGCAGGAGATATTGTTGGATATAATCCGTGGCCGAGTACGTGCGTCCGGTGGGTACGAGACAACAGTGATGTGACGATCGCAGGCAACCACGATCGAGCAGCCACGGCTGAGACGCCGTTCAATTTTACAGGAAGCGCGAGAGCTGGAATTGAGTACACAACAAAGCAGCTTCAGCCTGACGAGGTCGAATGGCTCCGGTCGCTTCCGACAGAGCAGCGGCTTACAGATGGTGATGTACTGGTGGTTCACGGACATCCGTCTGACCCCGATCGGTACGTCTATCCACACCAATTTACCTCACAGCTATTGGAGCGAGCGGAGGCATCCATACTAATTATGGGCCATACACACAAGCAAGCAATGGAGCGTGTTGACGGAGGAGTAATTCTTAATCCAGGCAGTGTTGGGCAGCCACGCGATCGCGACCCACGGGCAGCATATGCCGTGGTTGATACAGAGACGCTTGCTGTTGAGCTACATCGTGTTCCGTACGATATTGAAACCGTGGCTGCAGAGATACGAGCGGTCGGGTTGCCAGCGTCGCTTGCTGATCGCCTTTCTGCGGGGCGGTAGCTGTACGATCGGTGTATCGGTGGCTAGTCAGCAGTTGATTCAACCGCATTCGAAACAGGCTCAAGTCGTGCCGAAAAGTGTCTGAGCTCGGGCATTCCCGGTGTCTCCGTAACTGTGAGTCCAACAGTGCTGTCTGCAGCCGAAACAACTCGACGTGCAGTTTGAGCAACGTGTTCGAGATGCTCGCGGAAATAGGTTCGGCGAGGGAGTGCGAATCGAACGAAGTCCGGTCGATCGGTGCCCGGGAATGCGAACTGTCCGAGTTCAACGGTTCGGACACCACCCTCTCGGTACAGTTCACAAACTAATCGTTGACCAGGAAACTCCGATCGTGGAATGTGGTGATACAGTTCGTTTGCATTTGCGTACACCGCATGACCACCAAACGGCTCATACACCGGAAGGCCAGCGTCACGAAGAAGCTCACCAAGCTCTGCAACCTGATCGATCCGATCGAACACGTACTCACTGGTTACTGCTTCTCTGAGGCCAACTGCCATTGCATGCAGATCCCGTCCTGCCAAGCCACCATATGTTGGAAATCCTTCGTACAAGGTTGCTCGCTGTTTTGCACGCTCAAAAGAGTGTCCGATCGTTCATTGCAGCAAAGCCGCCGATGTTTGCTAATGCATCTTTTTTCCCGCTCATGGTGATTGCATCAGCATACGAGAGCTGTTCGCGAGCGATTTCAGCAACGGTTGCGTCGGTAAACTCATCTTCGTGTCGTTTGACGAACGCTGCATTCTCAGCAAACCGACAGGCGTCAATCACAAATGTTGCATTAATCTCCGCTGCAAACGCTGCAACGTCGCGGGTATTTTGGATGCTCACCGGCTGCCCAGCCATGGAGTTGTTTGTAATGGTGAGGACGATGACTGGGACCAACTCATGACCGATTTTATCGACTGTGTTTCGGGCACGATCGAGATCCATATCACCATTAAACCGAGTAGAGGCTGAGGTGGTGAGTGGACAATCAACTGGGTCCGCACCTTGTGCCGCAATATGTGCACGTGTGGTGTCAAAATGTGTATTATTGAGAACGGTCTCACCCTCAGAAACAAGTACACCGTAGAGGACGTTCTCCGCACCACGCCCTTGATGTGTCGGAACGACATGTTCGAATCCCATGACATCTTGGACGCTCTTTTGAAGTCGCTGAAAACTTCGGCTGCCAGCGTACGACTCGTCACCCTGTTGCAGTGCTGCCCATTGGCGATCGCTCATGGTACCGGTGCCGCTGTCAGTAAGCAGATCCATGTAGACGTCTTTCGACTGAAGATTGAACACGTTGTAGCCCGCGGTTTCGAGTGCACTCTCTCGATCCGGTTTTGCGAGGAGTGAGATTGGTTCAACTGCTTTTGCCTTGTACGATCGGACCGTTTGACGACCTCGATCGGGAGATGAGTTCATAAAAGAATAATGAGCCAAACTGTGAAAATATTCAGCGACGGTGTATGGAGAATACTGTGCGGACGGACGCTAAAAGTACAAAAATCGTGATCTGGCGGATAAAAAGAATGTACGATGTATAGTTATCATCGCCACCGTCTAAACCTGTACAACGACCGCTGTCAGAACTCGGATTGGACGATTTCGAGGATGTCTTCTCTGTCCTCCCAGTCGACAAACAGCGCAACAGATGTTGCACTCGTGATAACATCGTGGAGGTTGATTCCTGCATCGGCGATCGGTGTAAGAATATCACGGACAACACCAGGTCGGTTCGGCAGTTCCCCACCAGTTACGCGGATGACTGCAACACCATCATCAACAGTGATGCTCGAAAGTGTTTCATCTGCAACAACCTCTTCATGAAGAACTGCCTCCGCTTCCTCTGATTCCTCTGCATCAACGTAGAAGGTAATCGAGTCCATTCCGCTTGCAACACAGTCAACGTTAATGTCTGATCCTCGAAGTGCAGTCGAAAGCTCTGCGAGGATTCCCGGCCGGTTCCGCATCGCACGTCCCGCAACAGTCAGACATGCAAGTGGAGTTTCGCGCATGTCGATAAGATTCTCGAACTGCCCTTCAATTCGAGTCCCACCAGTAAGTAGATCACCGTGTTGATAATGAACAACGCGAACTCCCATATCACCCGATTTATACGAGAGCGCGCTCGGTGCGACAACCTCTGCACCACGGAAAGAAAGATTTCGGAGTTCGTCTACCGTGATCTGACCAACATTTCGTGCACCCTCGACGACACGAGGATCACCAGTCATAACTCCCTCAACGTCGGTCACAATAACGACCTCATCCGCGTTCATGTACTTCCCAAGCATCACAGCAGTGGTGTCTGAGCCGCCACGGCCCAGTGTAGTTATCTCTCCATCGTGATTTTGTGCAAGGAAGCCTGTGATTACCGGCACAACATTGTCAAGTTCGGATGCAAGCTCTTCGGCACGAGCAACGGTTGCCTCAACATCGACCTCACCGAGATCATTGGTAATGATTGGCCATTCTTTGGTTCCTGGCTCTAGGAATCGTGCGTTAACACCACGAGCGGTAAGTGCTGCTTTTAACATCCGAACGCTCGTTCGCTCACCCATTGAAACAATCTCCGCCCGATCCGCGTCGGCCGCTTCAAACTGGATTTCGTCGAGTAAATCGTCCGTTGTCGATCCCATTGCACTCGCAACAACAGCAATCTCGTGGCCTGCGTCGACCGCTTTTGCAATCGAGTCTGCGGCACGGTTAATTCGGTCACCGCTTCCAAGGCTCGTACCTCCAAACTTTGCAACTACTCGCATGAACATTCCTCCACCTGTTTGCTGTATCCGACAGTGAACTCAGTCATGCGCCATCGTAACGCGGGCAACTGCATAACGTTGTTCACTTCTCCAACCGTTGCCGATTCAACAATTCCGCTGAATTATCGTTGGTTGTGAACTTTGTTCATACCCCTTTGTTTCCAGTGGAGATCGATTCAAAACAGAAATCTAACTAGATGGTATGTATGAATAACAGGAATTCAACTGGATGTTACAGTGTCGTATATTTCGCTTATATATTATTCGTCAGTATCGCTAATTCCCCAGCCATCTGGGACTTCAATAACGTATCTGCCGTCTTCTCGCAGCGATATAATGTACTCATCACGATCGTACAGTTCCATGAGATTAATTTCGTACTGGCCAGGATTGAGAATTTTGATGCTCTCGAACTGTTCGTTGAGTTCATTGCGAAGTTGTTCTAGATCCGGTGACGGCTCGTCCGGTTGCGATTCCGTCGTGTCTGATTGGGTACGCGCGGCTGCAAGTTCCTCGTTTGAAACGACATCCGTCCGAGCACTAACTTGCGCGGAGTCCTCTTCGGCTGGTGTTTCGGCTGCTTCCAGTTCTGTCTGTGTATCCGATCGTTCAACAACTGCATCATTCGTGACCGCATCGATCGGTTTGTCACTCACAGGGTCAGAATCTGTTGATTGTTGACGCGTCTTACTCGGTGGTTGGTTCTGTTTCGGAGAATCTGTGGGTGGTGAATCTGGAGCCTGTGACGGTGTCGAGTCCGTAGCATCAGTGTTCCGCTGTGATGGCCATGGTGTGTATCCAGACTTAGTGTTGTTTTGTGTCGCTTCGCTGGAGCTCTGTAGAGGCTGTTCAGTCGACGGCTGTTGTTGGTCTGGATTTTGCGTTGTCGACGGCTGTTGTTGGTCTGGATTTTGCGTTCGCTGTGTTGCCGGGTTTTCGTTCACAGTCTCTGTCGTCTGTTTTTCGACTCGATCAACGCTTCCAGGGTGGAACTGAAACTTGTTTCCACCGCAGTCTGGACACCCGGAAAGCATCTCTTTTGAACCATCAGGGAACGTCAGACCGCAGTTAGTGCACTGGTGTGGCATCGGTAGTGACTATTTGTGTGAAACGAGCGCGCTAATGAGCGTCTCATCTTTATGAAGTGTTTCAATCTGATTTGCTGGTCCGATCACTGTGAGCTTCTTCGTTGATTGTCGGCCCATGAGGCGATCGAGGAAACTCTGATTTGCGGCCTGTGTACTTGGATATGTCTCGATTTCAATCCCGCTGAATCCGTCTGGGTTGATCTCGGACATTGTGACTTCAATAAGCCGTGACTCTTCATCCGGTGACAGCCCGGCTTCAAGAATAACAATTTTTCCCTCTCGAACGCTGTCGAGAATGAGTCTAATTTTTTCCATACTTGCCAACCCGTCCATTCTGGCACCGCTTATCAGGTCAATCCTGACCCCGTCTTCGTTTGTTGGTGTTGCTTCCGGCATGATCCTATCCAAAGTACTCCGCAATTTTGTCATATACCTCGTCCATGTTGTTTCCTTCAAGTGCAGAGAGCGGAACGGTCTCATGCTGTGGGAACGCATTTGCGACCCGTTGGACGTTTGATCCCTCAAGATCCGTTTTATTGGCAAAAATGAGAACCGGGAGTTCGCGGCTCTCTATAATACCGATCAACATCGTGTTGACTTGTGTGAACGGATCTGCTGTTGAGTCAAGCACATATATAACACCATCAACATCTTCACGAAGCCAGTGCATCGCTTCTGCAACACCTTCTGTTGCCTCGCGCGATCGCCGAACTGCGTCCTCTTTCTCCATGTCGTGATCGAGGAACTCTTTGTAGTCAACCTTGGTTGTGACACCAGGTGTGTCGACGACATCAATTGTGACGGTTTGGCTATTCCGTTCGATTGTTACATTCTCTTTCCTTCGTGCGCGCCGTGTCTCGTGTGGAATATGACTCTCAGGACCCACAGTATCGCCAGCCCAGTCGATCGCGATACGATTTGCCAGCGTTGTTTTGCCGGCGTTTGGTGGTCCATAGATTCCAATACGTTTTGGCTCGCTATCGGAGAAGAGCCGATCAGTGACCTTCGAAATGCTGTCTTTGAGATTCGTAAGTAGACCCATCCTAACCTCCCACGCCTCCCATCGTCCCAATCGATCTGGTACTGGAGGGGTGTATGAAACTATCTTCCAATCCGTGCACACTTAAGTACTACGTCAGACAGAGTTCATTTTAACCCAAGCTTACCGGTTGACGACAAGGGCGGTAGATAATGTCATGCACTAATTGTGCTTGTGAGCGGTTAAAACGTCGGGGACAGATAATATACCTAAATGGTGATTAAATCACAGTCTTTCACCCCCCACCCCTTTGTTTCGGGTGGAACCCAACGAAGGGGTAACCCCTTGATTGAGCTGAAACGGTGGTTGTGTTATTATTCATTCACGATCTCTAATAAAATAATATAACTGATAGTAAAATAAAGTCTCTTCGAGTACCGAGGGTACTGTTCGATAGACTTAGATATAAAACCGTTGGTTATCAGATGCTATCGGCCGAAATTGAGTACCCTCTCTCGGACAGTTCCAGTAGAAACAAAGGGGTGGGGGGCTAGTCCACCGTGGGTAGCATTAACAGGACAGTAGTATACCGATTCCACGACAAATCGGTACAAATGATATTCCGTGGAGTATGTACATTGTAATTCATACTTTACTATCGAGAATATAGATCCTAACACCAACTGAGACCAATTACGATTTGAAACCAGCTGAAATTAGGTCAAAATACTCACGGTATTTTCAATACTGGAGTGCCATGCGAACGGTCTACAACTACCCGGAGAAAGATGATCACAATCTGAAAGATAGAAATTCACATTAAACATATCAGCAATACTGATAGAGTAAGAACCAACTGTATCTCCATCTCAACGTGCTTGTCATCGTTAATAAATAACACTTTTGTAGGTCCTCTTCGTCTGCTTCGAGTGCATCAGTTGGACAACCCACACTCACATCTATCTCCGAATCCACGCCCCACGCACCTCTATCGCGTGTTTTATACTGGTTGTTGGGTTGCTCCACATGAAATGAGGGGGTACTATGGACGAAACCACCGACAACACTACGAAGAATAATTCACCACCAACCGACTCATCGACTGACGAAGACCCAGCTGAGGATCAAAACCGGTCGAACTCCACTCGAAACAAAGGGGTTGTGAGTGACTCTCGTAACAAGAAGACCGATCGCGAAGGCAACAACCAAACTGTCGAAATCGACGCTGCAGAGACAGGACGCGATCGGTCTTCCCCACGGTTCGACTTTGATAATGTGCTCAACGAGGGTGAAAACGAAAATAAAGGACTGTTTGATGATCTGCTCGCTGGAGAGCCAATCTTCGAGAATAAAGAGGTTCTTCGACCATCATATACGCCACACGAGCTGCCACATCGTACAGATCAGATCAATCAGATGGCGACGATCCTCGTCTCAGCACTGCGTGGAGAAACTCCATCAAACATTCTCATTTACGGAAAAACTGGAACCGGAAAAACCGCGAGTGCAAAATTTGTAAGTCAGGAACTCGAGTCAACGTCACAGAAGTATGATGTTCCATGCGAAGTCCAGTATATCAATTGTGAAGTTACTGACACACAGTATCGCGTGCTTGCGCAACTGGCGAACAAATTTATTGAAAAAAATAAAAACGCGATCGACAACCGGCTTTCCGAACTCAAGTCGCTTATTGAACAAGTAACCGAGACTGACATAGACGTTGAAACTTCGCTTTCTGAGACCCAGTTTACGACCGTTTCTGGGATTGAGTCACGGATCGAAGAACTCGAATCTGATACCGCAGAGATGGAGCCCGTTCCGATGACAGGATGGCCGACCGATCGGGTCTATACAACGTTTTTTGAAGCAGTCGATTATAGCGAACGGGTTGTTGTGATCATGCTTGATGAGATCGACAAACTCGTTGAAAAATCAGGGGATGATACGCTCTATAATCTATCACGAATGAACTCTGAACTCAAAAACTCGCGAATCTCGATTATGGGGATCTCAAACGACCTCAAGTTCACGGACTTCCTCGATCCGCGTGTCAAATCGTCACTTGGTGAAGAAGAAATCGTGTTTCCACCATACGACGCTACCCAACTTCGCGATATTCTTCAACACCGTGCGGATGTTGCGTTTAAAAACGATGCCCTCACGTCAGACGTAATCCCTCTATGTGCTGCATTTGCCGCACAGGAACACGGTGATGCACGTCGAGCACTTGACCTACTTCGGACCGCGGGCGAGCTCGCTGAGCGTGGACAAGCCGATACGGTTACTGAGGCGCATGTTCGACAAGCACAGGACAAAATCGAACTCGATCGAGTTGTGGAGGTTGTTCGAACACTTCCGACCCAATCAAAGATTGTCCTCTTCTCAATTATTCTGCTTGAAAAGAACGGAGTCCACAATGTCAACACTGGGGAAGTATTCAATATCTACAAACGGATCTGCAATGAGCTAGAGGCAGATGTGCTCACTCAGCGCCGTGTAACTGACCTCATCTCCGAACTGGATATGCTCGGAATCGTCAACGCTGTTGTTGTTTCAAAAGGTCGCTATGGCCGAACAAAAGAGATCAGCCTCTCTGTCCCGATTGATGAGACCGAAGCAGTTTTGCTCTCAGACTCACGGCTCGGAGACATTGAAACCGTCCAACCATTTGTCCAAGCCCGATTCGATAACTGATACTATCATACACATTCGTGTATAGAAATCACAGTCGAAAAGACAATACTGCATATTCTCCAGTTGAAACGAAGGGGTTACTCTACGTTTTTCGACCTAAAACAGTGCTTCCAACTGCGGCGATCCCAAAGAGCGGGATTGTCGGCGTCAGAACGGCTTGTCCAGTGAATGCAAGCCGAATCCATCCGAGATATGGGATTCGGAACCGCGCAACACCAGTTATCCAGTCTTCCTCGACAACTGGGGCAATTCCGCTCACCTGATCATATCGGCCGTTGTTGTCACCCTTTGTGATGTAGCCGTCAGTTGGTGCAGGACACGCGGACATCTCTGAACAGGATCGATCGCCTGATGCATCCGGATCTGCCCGATCGCTCCAATCGTCACCCTCTTCGACATAGAGATGTGGTCGGTGAATAATTGGTGGCCCAATGGTTCCGGGTTCATCAAAGACGACGACAGAACCGGGCTTATTGAAACTCTCATACCCAACGTCTTCGCCGTGCTCAAGCGTCACCACCCCGTATTCATCTGCATCACTTGGGGAGAATCGATCAGGAGCAGTAACAAACACCAAATCATATATTTGGATGTTTGGCTCCATGCTTTCGCTTTCGATCGCAACCATCGGCGGCCACACCCCACTGAGCCCAAACAGTAGTCCACCAATAAGTAAGACAATTAATGCGCTAAGCAGGATCTCACGAATAAACATCAGTGGTCCATCATTTGCGTGATAGAAGCGGTAGAAGAATCCGTGATCAGCACGAGGACCGGCACTCGTTGATCGCTGATCTTCTTCAGCGTGGTCACCAGAAGAGGACGTTATGGGCTCGGTCTGTGTTGTCACTGCGTCGTCTATCGAGTTTGAGTTTGAGTTTGAGTCTGGGTCTGTAGAAGCGTTAACTCCAGTTTCAGTCTCAGTGTCATTTCCAACTTCGGTTCCGGTAGGCGGTGTTTCCATCTCCGACGGTGACTTGTGTTGGTCATCCTCCGCTGGCACGTCACGCTCATCCTCTGGCGCGGGTTCGTCCCCGGAACTCATCGACACATCTTTTGTTCGGTGGGGTTTGAACTTTCTGGGTGGGCTTCTCCTATCGAGGCATCAATAGTTCGCTACGCTTTTTGTCACTCCACGCAGAGCAATGGGTGTGCCATCGGAGACTCCAGCGAGCGTTGTGCAATCACTTGCCCGTCATGGATACAACGCTGAACGGGAAGCAGTAACACTCCTCGCAAGAGCTCCAGACCCTCCAGAAGCCATCGGAGCCGTGCTTGAGAATATAAGCGAAGAGACACTCCGAATTACGGTTACAGATGTCCGTGCTGTCATTGACAGTGCACCTATTGAGGACCCTCCACAAGAGCCGCCGGTAGAAGCTCAAAATACCGAGTCCAACCAGGCAACTGATGCCGATTCTCCAGTTGAAACCGAGGGGGTTACTAGCAAACAGCCTAAGAGAGATGACCCAACGGATTCCAGTGCTGTTGATGATGCTGAAGAGATCGATACAAGCGGCAATCGAAGAGCATCGGATATCTCCTTACGATCGCTGTCGATCGCAAACGATATGACCGGACAAAGTACGGGGACAGGCGAGTACAAACAGTTTGTTCGGACGTTTCGCGATCGGTACGAACGGCTCTCAAAACTGCTCCGTAGCCGTGTCAATCACCGGCCGACGAAGGCAATCTCGAAGATGCCTGGCGGGAGTGAAGCTGAACTCATCGGGTTGGTGAACGATGTTCGATCGACGAAAGGCGGTCATTGGTTGATCGAACTTGAGGACACAACAGGGACATTTCCGTGTCTTGTCACCAAAGACAAAAACATCTCAGAGCTTGTAAACGAACTCCTTATGGACGAGTGTATTGCCGTCCAAGGGCGGCTCTCTGATGATGCGGGAATTATGTTTGTTGACTCGCTTCACTTTCCGGACGTTCCGCGGACGCACCGACCAAGTACCGCCGATCGTCACGTCCAAGCCGCACTCATCTCGGATGTCCACGTCGGTAGTCAGGAGTTCATGGCTGAGGCATGGCATCAGTTTACGGACTGGCTCCATAGCGAAGAAGCACAACATGTTGAGTATCTGCTTATCGCAGGAGATATGGTCGAGGGTGTTGGTGTCTATCCAAATCAAGATAAAGAACTTGACATCATTGACATCTATGACCAGTACGAAATGTTTGCGGAGTATCTGAAAGAAGTCCCGGGCGATATGGAGATCGTGATGATCCCCGGCAACCACGATGCAGTCCGGCTTGCGGAACCACAGCCAGGATTCGACGATAGGCTCCGAGACATCATGGATATACACGACGCGCGCATTGTGAGCAACCCAGCGACGGTGACGATCGAAAACGTCTCTGTGCTCATGTATCATGGCGTCTCACTGGATGAAGTGATTGCCGAACTTCCCGAGGAGAAAGCAAGCTACGACGAGCCCCACAAAGCGATGTACCACCTTTTGAAAAAACGCCACGTTGCGCCACAGTACGGTGGCCGAAATCGGCTTGCACCCGAAACACAGGATTATCTTGTTATCGACAACGTTCCGGATATTTTCCATACCGGCCATGTTCACAAAATTGGTTGGGGAAAATATCACAATGTGCTTGCGGTAAACAGCGGCTGTTGGCAAGCACAAACTGATTTCCAAAAGAGCGTCAATATTAACCCTGATTCGGGGTATGCGCCGATCGTCGATCTCGATACGCTGAATATGACCGTACGAAAATTCGTCTAACCCTCTGGCTCGAGCCGATATCGAACCGTCCCCGCATTGTTAAATTGTGGGCCAGCGCCAACTTTTGTGAATCCTGCGTCCGTGGCAACGGTGCTCCGCTCGTCGTTTCCAGCCTCAACGAGTAACTCAACAGTCATCCCTTCAGCGGTTGCGAATCGAACTGGCTCTTCAAGGAGCTCAATACAGGCCTCACGCTGGCCACCAAACTGGGTGACATGCACTGTTGACTCCGCTGCATCAAAACTAACGAAGCCCAAAAGCGACGCTCCTGCACCCCCAGCGTCAACATTCGGATCGGCCGCCCGTGAGTTATCTGCTGCAGCAACCCGGACTGTTCGATCGTGTACAAGATTACGAACCACGTCAACAGGTGCATCACTCATTGCCGCGATCGCCTCCGCATCAGCTTCGACCGCGTCACGAATTTGCATACTATGCGTTCGGCGGCGGTGGCGATAAAACCATGGCCGTCTGTCTCTCGTCAACCGATACTGAAGCCTTTAAGCACGTTCCACAATACCACACGGATATGAGCAAAGCGACCAAAATTACGCTCGGTACGATCGCCGTTTCAGCTGTCCT
>SL_4KL_010_BRINEDRAFT_10001457_pt1 | contig 13071 bp, 12 predicted proteins | sample SodLak_010_BRINE_2_FD_10664 | JGI IMG/M metagenome (IMG submission 10664)
GCGGTGTAGAGCCCCTCGGCTTCGTCGCTTTCTTCGTAGGGAACCTCGAGTTCGTCGAGGACTTCCTGGGATGGGTCGCGGACGGTGACCGTATTCATCAGAAAGCCACCGAGCCAGAAGCCGCCACCGAGATAATTGTTCTTTTCGACGACCATCACTTTTACACCCTGCTCGGCGAGCTCCTTGGCGGCCATGAGGCCGGAGGGACCGCCGCCGACGATGATGACGTCGCTCTCGGTGAAGTCCATGAACTCCTCGCTCCACTCCTCGGTGATTGCGCGGGTGACCTGTGCTTCGTTCGCCTGACTGAAACCGCTAAACTGTGACATAACACCTAGTGATATTGGTTAGTGGTACAAGTCGGTTTTGATTGTCTCAAACGACGGGGTAGTAACACAGACACAATCTCAAGGAATCCTTTTTGCCGCCCATCCCCTCCTATCAGTACCAATGAACATGCTCCTCAACGGCGAGTGGCGAACCGATACGTTTCAGGCGACCAACGAGGAGGGGGCCTTCGAGCGACAGACGACGCCATTTCGCGACTGGATCGCCGGCAGCGACGTCCCGGATCACGTTGACGCCGAACCCGACGACCGTTTCGAGGCCGAAGCCGGCCGGTACCATCTGTACGTCTCGTACGCCTGCCCGTGGGCCCACCGCACCCTGCTCGTCCGCGCGCTGATGGGTCTCGAAGACGCCATCGACGTCTCGGTCGTCGACCCCTACCGTGGCGAGGACGGCTGGCAGTTTACGCCCGACAAGGAGGGCTGTACCGTCGACAAACTCCACGACAGCGACTATCTCCGCGAACTCTATGTTGAGGCCGACCCCGATGCGACCTGTCGGGTGACGGTGCCCGTGCTCTGGGACACGAAAGAAGCAACCATCGTCAACAACGAGTCACGAGAAATCATCCGGATGCTCTCGACGGGCTTCCGTGAGGTGGGCGACCGGGATGTCGATCTCGCACCAGAAGCGATCCGCGAAACGGTCGATGAGATCATCACCGCGATCTACGAGCCGATCAACAACGGCGTCTACCGCGCCGGTTTTGCGACCAAACAGGGACCGTACGACGAGGCCGTCGACGAGCTGTTCGATGCACTCGACCACTGGGACGAAGTCCTCGCCGACCAGCGATTCCTCGCGGGCGACCGGCTGACCGAGGCCGACATCTGTCTGTTCACGACGCTGATTCGCTTCGATCACGTCTACCACACCCACTTCATGTGCAACGTCCAGTATATCCACCAATACGAGCACCTCTGGGGCTACCTTCAGGATGTCTACCAGCAACCAGGCGTCGCCGAGACGGTCGACATCGACCACATCAAAGAACACTACTACACGACGCATCCCGACGTGACGCCTCACGGCATTATCGCAAAAGGCCCCGACCTCGACTTTTCGGCTCCGCACGACCGCGACCAGCTCTAGGCGACTCGATAACGAGAGACTCAACTGTGCGCTGTTATTCGAGCGGTGAGTCCATTGTCGCCAGTGCCTCTTGGGACTCCGGCAGCGTCTGGCCGCCGTCAACAACGAGCGTTTGTCCGGTGATATAGCCGGCTTCCGGCGACCCCAAATAAGCAACCGCGCTGGCGACATCTTCGGGCCGTCCAAGTCGGCGCTGTGGGATGCTTTCGGTCATCCGTTGGATATAGTCCTCGCCGAGTTTGTCGAGTTCTTTGGTATGGATGTTGCCGGGCAAGACGGCGTTGATAGTAATGTCGTCGCCGGTGAGTTCGAGTGCGGCCGACCGCATGAATCCAAGCATGCCGGCTTTGCTCGCACCGTAGTGGCTCCAGCCTGGATAGCCGGTAATCGGTCCGGTGATCGACGACGTCAGGACGATCCGCCCGGCATCGCTCTCGCGGAGGGCGGGGAGACAACAGCTGACGGTTCGGAAGGTGCCGGTCAGATTCGTATCCAGTACACGTTCGAAATTGGCATCACTGAGTTCGTCCAGCCGACCGGCCGGATAGATTCCTACGTTGGCGACGAGCGTGTCGATCCCGCCGTGAGCCTCAATGGTCGCTTCGACGGCCGTTTCGAGCGACGTTCGGTCCGTCACATCGGCTTGCAGCGCGATTGCTTCGCCCGCATCCTCTCCCAAATCACTGATTTCGGCGGCGACGTCATGTGCGGCGTCATCATCGACGTCGACGACGGCAACCGCCAGTCCGTCGGCTGCCAACCGGCGGGCGATTGCCCGGCCGATACCGTGAGCACCCCCAGTCACGAAGGCGACCCGCTGACTCGGTGGCTGTCGGTCGGCGCTGTCGGCAGTCGGCTGCTGTATTCGGTCGACCATACCGGATCGACCACCGCAAGCGACAAAGTGCTATTTCAGCCTAGCGGGACACTCAAGCGCATCGAACTCACTGGTATTTTCGTACGGATTTATCAGGCTGGCAGCTAATCAGATGGTGAATGTCTCGATCGAGCAGCGATCCCCCGGATACCTTTCGTAGCGCGAGGCGAGCGATGAATCAAATCAGTACGATTCTCATGATCCTCGTCGCGCTGACGGTTGCGGTCGTCGTTGGGCTCGTCGTCATCGCTCCTGATGGCATCGTGACGAACCCACCGGGCACGGTCGTTTTGCTTCTTGATTCGTACGCTTCGAGTGGCTAACTGAGCTCGCCGTTTCGGATCGCCGCCTCACCGGCATTGCGGGCAGCGGCCGCGTCAAACGATTCGACGATCGAATCTAAGGCTTCTCGATCCATCTCCTGTTGCTCGCGAGCGTGGGTCGCCATATTCGGAACCGCGCGAATGATGTTGTCGATAATCGGAATCGCGGCGGACTGTGCTGACCGCGATAACGGATTGAGATCGATGACAACCTCGGTTTTGCCCATCGCGGCCAGCGCCTCCGCACGGTCGCCGTCTTCGAGTGGCACCACCACGACATCTGCCGAGCCGATTCCGTCGGCATCGACCTTCGCACGTTCGTGGCTCAAGCCGGGAATCCGGCCATCAGCAGTCAGTCCCTTGACCTCGTCGGCTCCGTGTTCGCGGAGGTGTGCGGCAATTGCCGCCATCCGGTCGGGCGTTCGATTGAAGAGGTTGATTTCAATGTCGGCCCCGACAGCGTCGGCGAGATCGACGATTTCGGGCGCGACGAGGGCGGCGACGTTGCCGTTAACCGAGATAACCGGCTGGTCGGCAAGCAGGAGTTGGGCGGCGGCTGCTTGTGCCGCTTTGTCGGCACTTGAAATCGTCCGTTCGCCCAACAAATAGTCGAATGCCTCACCACGGCCCTCTGCAATAAGCCCCTGTTTGCTCGTGATCCCTTTTTCGACGCCGGCTTCGATCCGGTGGCGCGTCAGTAGCGACTGGTACCGAGGGTGATCCTCGGGCAGGTCGATCTCACTCATTGTGCGACTGTTCGGCTCGGGCGTCAAAACGTTCGCTTTTCCGCGCTGTCAGCCGCCCCAACAGGCTGCAGCCGGCTTCCCGCCGCGTCGATCCCACAAACCCTCGGCTCATAGCCCGCATCCGAAAGTGCCGTGTCGGTCCCGAAGACCGTCCGGCCAAGCATCGCCATGGCGGCCTGCCCACCGGTGGCCTCGGCTTTGGCCATCGCTCTTTCTACCTCGTCGGTAAGCACTCCTGCGTCGTGTGCGAACTGTCGTGAGACGGACATGAACTGCTCGATAGTCGGCTTGGTGAGGAGCCGGTCGAGGGCTGTCTCGCCGGCATCTGAGAGTTGGTCGGTATCACCGGTCAGGATCGCTTCGGTCGAGAGCTCTCCCAAGGTGAGGTACTCGATCCGTGGCCGGCCAGTGAGTCCGTCGAGTGTTCCATAGCCAGCTGCACCCGGTTCGGTACGGATCGGTATGCCACCGCGGGCTTGGGCGACGACATCGCCGAGCCCGGTCCCAGCGTCGACCTCTGCACAGTGGGCGATGGTGCCGAGTTCGTTTTCGGTTCGCTGGCAGTCGAACGCCATGTTGGCTGCGAGTGCGGTTCCCAGCGTCACTGCTCCCGACACACCGAAGCCCGCTCCAAGCGGCAGCGGCGTCTCAGCCTCGACAGCAGCCGTAACACCGAGTTTCTGACAGACCGTCTCGACAGGGTCGATTTCGATGAGCTCGTTGTTGAGCCGGACCCCAGAGCCAGGTGAGACACGGACGGTGACGCCGTCGGTTAGTGCGAGCCCAGCGCCACGACTCCCCGCCTGACGTGGATCGTCCGCCGGGTGGACACTGAAAAAGCCCGTGATATGCCCCGGGACGAATGCTGTCGCCGTCCGGTGGCCACCGTCGCTGTTCATACTGCTGACAGCGTATGGAGCCGATTAACGCTTCTCTTTTGGATACTCTGTCGAGTTGGTGACCAGTCGTATGCGGACGTTTTGCCACGCTCTTGTCTTTCGCTATGACAGGTTCTCACGAGCGACATACATGTCAGATGTACAAGCATTAATTGTCTATGCCTTCCTGTGGGTTACTGTTGGTTATGATTCCCTCCAGTACCGTTCGATCGGATGTACAGCACAGCCTGCTTCAGGTACCAGAAACACAACGTGAAACCTTCGAGTTCGTTTTTAACGATCTGCTGCTCGCCAGTTCGTTCGTCACAAATATCGCGCTTGCGGGACTGACGATTCTCGCCATCGTCTATCTCGCTCGAAACGTTGTCGATCCGCGAGCCCAACTAATCGTCATTTCGACGCTGCTCATTTCGGTCGTCTCGATTTCGAGCTATACGGGCCTCGCTTCGGGGCTAACGATCAGCTTTATCGAGATGCCGGCGGGTCATGCCCGTGCCGGTGAGGAGGTCTTCACCATGTGGGGACGGTATCTCACATGGACTTTCTCGACGCCGTTCATCCTCATTGCGCTGGGGATGATCGCGGGTTCGAATCTGACGAAAATCCTCACCTCGGTTGCGTTCACGATTGCCATGTGTGTGACCGGGTTGGCCGCCGCGCTGACGACCTCGTCGGTACTCATGCGCTGGTGGTGGTTCGTGCTGAGTTCGATTTTCTTCCTCGTGATCGTCTACATCATCCTCGTTGAGTGGTCGGCTGAAGCCGAGGTAACCGGGACCGGCGACCTGTTTACGACGCTCAAAATCCTCACTGTCGTTGGCTGGTTTGGCTACCCTATCCTCTGGTTCCTCGGTGTCGAAGGCATTGCCGTCCTTAGCGTTGGGCTGACCTCGTGGGGCTACAGCATCCTCGATATCATCACAAAATACATTGTAACGATGGTCATTATCCTCTATCTCGTCGACGAACCGGACGAAATCACTGCCGGGGCCGACTACGGAGCCACGGGTCGGTTCTCGGCTGCAGACGACTAACGCTCGGGAACCATCGGCCGAATTCGACGCAGTTATTCGTCGATTCGCGGATCTTTTTTCCGCTCGCTTTCGGGATCAGTGTCGACGGCAACCGCTGATTTCGGGTCGATACCGAGCCGTTTGGCACCTGCGGGAGTAAGCTGTATCCGCGCATTGGGATGCTGGTCGGCATCGGCGGTTAGCAGGTTGGTATCTCGCAGCCGAGCAGCCTCACGCATTGCGTCTTTGTAGCTCGTCCCGCTGAAGACGGTCGCCGTATCACACAGCAGCTTTTCAGGGACACCCTCCCCACGTCCGCCGTGATCATACCCCGCAGAGCCCCCCTCGACGGCGGCAGTCATTGTGGCGACGTACTGGGTGAGATCCGACTGGCCGACGAGTTCTTCGTGCCACCGGGGTGGAAAGGCACTGATCTCGCCGTTGAGCCGATAGACGGCCGATTCTTCGACCCACGTCTCGCTATCTGTCAGCCGCTTTTCAAGCCCATCTCGTAGCGCCTGTTCGTTGAACCGATTCTCACCCAGTGCGCTGAGATATGCGTCGAGCCGAGACTCGGGCACACCGGGACCCGTATCGAACCGTTCGATGAGCCGAAGCAGGTCGTGAATGATGAGCGTCTCACCACGGGAGGCGGCCTCTTCGAGGACGTCGTCCGAGAGGTCAGTTGTCATCGTATAGTGTTCGCCGCTCGACAGTATAAGCCGCGTGGCCGTCTATCTGGTATCTCCTGAATGTCTCTCTGAAGAGACAAGAACTGAAAAGCCACTCGCACGTCGTTGGGTACATGAGGAGCTCACATACGGGCGTGCTGAATCGGTCTCTCCAACAGCATTGCCGGTGGCTGCCGGCCGGCGCTCTTCGGGGCGGTCGATGACTGGTGCAATCGCCTTTGCCACCGACTTTGCGATCGTCATCGTCGCCGCAACGTTGTTGGCAGCGCTTGCCCGTCGACTCCGTCAGCCAACCATCGTCGCCTACATTCTGACCGGGCTTATCGTCGGTCCCGTGTTTCTCGGCATTGTCACCGAAGACCAGCTTATTGAGGTCCTTGCCGAACTCGGACTGGGGTTTTTGTTGTTCGTCCTGGGCATCGAGATGCGACTTGATCGTATCCGCGAGATTCTCCGACCCGTAATCAACATCGCGGTCGGTCAGACGATTTTGCAAACGGCGCTGGCGTTTCTCATCGCGCTTGCACTCGGATTTGCGTGGAACGAGGTCATCGTGATTGCGTTGGCGACGGTCTTCGGTGCGACGCCGGTTATCGTCAAAGTACTCGCCGACAAAGACGAACTCGATAGCCTTCCGGGTCGAATCGACATTGGCGTACTCATTGTCCAAGACATCTATCTCGTCATTATTCTCGCGCTCGTCGCTGCGGGCGTGCCCGAGGGCATCGGTGACGCGTTGTCGACGGTCGGCCGCGTGCTGGCGCTGATGGTGCTGATCGGCGTGGCGGCATACCTCTCGTATCGGTTCTTGTTGCCGCCACTCCTGCACGGAACGACACGCGACCACGAGGCGCTGTTTGTCGCTGCTGTCGCCTGGGCGTTTCTCTTCATCTACGTCGCCGAATCGTTCCAGCTTACCGTCGAAGTCGGTGCGTTTCTCGCCGGACTCAGCATTGCCCAACTGCCCTATAGCACTGAGATCAAAGAGCGAATCAGGCCTGTCACGGATTTCTTTCTCGTCATTTTCTTCGCCAGTATCGGCCTGCAGTTGGAACTCGACCAACTGCTCGCCCACTGGGAACTCGCGCTCATCGCCGCGGCCGTGCTCATGGTCGGTAACTTTCTCATCATGCTCTATCTGATCGACAGAGAGGGATTTTCGAACGAAACGTCGTTTCTGGGAAGCATCAACATGGTTCAGGTCAGTGAGTTCTCGCTCGTTGTCGGCACGCTCGCGGTCGGACAAGAAATGATTGGCGAGGACGTTCTCGGCTTTCTCGCACTGATGGCCGTGGTGACGATGTCGATTTCCACCTACATTATCCTTTTCAACCAGCGGCTCTACGGACCTGCCGAACCGTACATTCGCCGGCTTCTTCGCGAAGGCGAAGATGTGGACCTCGAAGGACACAGCGACCACGCGCTCATCGTCGGCTACCGCTCGTTTGCCGACCCGGTTGTAGACACACTCCACGAAACCTTCGGCGAGGTCGTCGTCGTCGACCGGAACGTCAGGCAACTCGAAATGCTCGCCGAAGAGGGCGAGGTGTCGACGATCTACGGCGATGTTACCCATAGCGACGTGCGCGACGAGGCGGGCGTCGAAGACGCCGCATTCGTCCTGTGTACGGAGGTCGCTCCCTCGCTCAACCAGCAGCTGCTTGATGAGACCGACGACGACGCGATCTTTTTCGGCGCAACACAGACCGCCAAGGGCGCACGAACGCTTTATGAGGCGGGCGCGAGCTACGTCGTCATCCGTGATCTGTTGGCTGCCGAAGCGCTAACCGACCTCGTCGACTCGTCTCTCGAAACGGGAGTGGACTTCGTCGACCGGCTGTCCGAGCCGCTGTCGAAACTCGGGCGGGCGGAACTGACACACGAAACCGCGTCCGCTGCAGACAAGGGAGGCGAGGACTGATGGTCGAGCTGCTCTCGACGTTGACGGTGCTGTTCGTCGCCGTCGGGCTGCTCGTGCTCGTCGGTAGCCGCATCAGCATCCCGCTCGTCCCGCTGTATCTCTTCGCAGGGCTGCTTGTCGGCCCCTTCGTCGACGAAACACAGCTGCTCGAACTCGCCCAGTGGGGTATCGCCTTTCTGGTGTTCTTCTTCGGCGTCGAAGTCGAGCCGCGCGGGCTTCGGTCGGTCGTCGGTGATGGCTCGGTCATCGCCCTTCTGCAGGTCGGCGTTGTGGGATCACTCGGCTTCGGTCTCGGCCTCTTGTTTGATTTTTCGGCAACCGAAGCAGTGGTGTTCGGTGTCGCCGCAGGGGTGAGTTCCTCGCTCGTCGGGCTGGGCCATCTCACGCCGCAGCACGAGCCGCGTCGACCCTACGAACGCATCTCGGAGGCCGCCCACTTCGTCCAAGACGTGATCGCCGTGCTGTTGATTTTGGTGATGAGTGCCGTTCTCTACGGCGAAGGGTCGACGGGCGTACTGGCGGGCATCGGCCTGCTCGTCGCCGGTGTCGTCGCCCGGCTGTTCGTCTTCGATGCGCTCGTCTCGTTTGCTGAGGGCGATCAAGAGGTGATGATGTTGATCGGCGTTTCGTTTATTATCGGGTTTATCGCGGTCGCGGAGTTCGTGGGCATCTCCATCATCGTCGCCGCGTTCGCTGCCGGCATTGCGATGTCACGGGAGTATCCGCACAACGTCGAGACACTGGCCCAACTGAGCTATCTCAAGGACTTTTTCGTGCCGCTGTTTTTCGTCACGGTTGCCGCGCTGGCTTCGGGAGTTTCGCTGACCGCGGTCGGCTATGCGGTGGTGCTGGTACTCGCCGCAATGCTGGTCAACCCGCTCGTCGCTGCACTTGGGTTGCTATACCGTGGCTATGAGATTCGAACCGCGAGCCGAACCGCCATGAGTCTCAATCAGGTCAGCGAGTTCGCGCTGTTTCTGGTTATTGAACTCTTCTTGCTCGGGGTGATCCGTGAGTCACTGTTCGATGCGGTCGTGCTTGCGGCGGTCGTGACGATGTTGCTTGCGAGCGTCATTCGCAACCAACAAGACCAACTGGCGGGGTGGATCGCCAGCCGGACGCCGTCGATCCCCTCGCGTTTTGTCCGCGAGCACGAGACGCCACCCGAGGGAATTTCGGGCCATGTTATCGTACTGGGATATGGCACGCTGGGTCGACTCGTCGCCGAGCGGTGTCAGGCCGCCGACCGCGAGGTCGTCGTCGTCGAGATCGACCCTGCCCGACTGGCTGCGGCCCGCCAAGCCGAGTCGACCGCGCTGTTCGGTGATGCGATGGATGACGAAACGTGGGAACGCGCTCGCGTCGACACCGCCAAACTGATCATTTCGACGATTCCCGATGAGTCGATCTCGCGGTTCGTCTCCGAGGTCGCAACAGGGAACGACATCGACGCGATTGTTCGCGCGCGGTCGGTTGCCACCGTTACAGGGCTACTCGCTGCTGGTGCGCTGTTTGTCATCGTCGCCGAAACCCTTGCTGCCGCCCGGTTTTCGGAGGTTGTTGATGAGGCGCTCGAGGGAGATGCTACGCGTTCGGAACTTCGTCGGCGGGCGCGCGAGAAATTGGATCTGGTGCCCGAACAGCCGCTGTCGAGTGATCCGGGGGCGGCGGATTGAGCCCGTGTTAGGTTCGGTCCGTCTCACGAACTGACTCTCGGGCGACGTAGTCAGCCGCCTCAGTAACCGACTCGGTTTCGAGCAGCGCTGCTAGCCGCCGCTCGAACTCGTCGTCATCGATTTCGCCACGGGCGTAGCGGCCACGAAGCGTTTCGAGTGCGGCTTCCCGTTCGGACGGTGCTGATTCACTTGTGACGTCGCGTTGGCGACGTTCGTAGAGCCTTGTCAGCCCAATCGCTGCTGGCAACACGCCCGCGAAACCAACTGGAAAGACGACCCAAAACCACGGAACACCAAGCGCAAGCAGGCCAAATGCGACCGTCAAAATCCCGCCGATGGTCATCCCACCGACAACCATCTCCAGTGGTGTCTCATCGTCGGTGTTACTCGCGGGGGATTCCGACTGCGCGTCGCTCATACCGTTGGATGTTTTTTCGGCGCTAAAAATATGTGCGTCGTTGGTGGCTGCGATCTGTTTGTCTTCGCCGAGAGCAACGCGGTCGATCCCGCGAGACTCGCACCAATCGTCTCATTGGCTCTCAACCCATCCCCTATGGGCTCAGACGCTGTCTGTCTCGCGGGAAGAGAACCGCCTCTCGGATGTTCTCAAGCCCGAGGACGGTCATGACGAGTCGTTCGCCACCCAGCCCGAAGCCGGCGTGCGGCGGCATCCCGTATTTGAACATCTTCGTGTAGTACTCGAAGGCCTCGGGGTCGAGTCCCTGCTGTTCGAAGCCCTCGATCAGGTGTTCATATCGGTGTTCGCGCTGGCCGCCCGACACGAGTTCCATTCGTGGGTGCATCAGGTCGAAGCCGGTCGAAAGCTGCTCGTCGTCGGCCTGGTCCATGATGTAGAACGGTTTGATCTCGCTGGGCCAGTCGGTGATGAAGTAGTGCTCGCCGACGTCTTTGCCGAGTGCAACCTCGCCCTCGGTTGGGAGGTCGTCGCCCCACAGCAGCTGGTCGTCGAGCTTGCCGGTGGCGTTGATGCGCTCGATGGCCTCCTCGTAGCTGAGTCGTGGGAAGTCGTCTTCAGGGACTTCGAAGTCGTCTTCGAGTCCGAGCGCTTCGAGTTCGGTCTGGCAGTTGTCGGCGACCGCCTGGTAGGCGGCTTTGACGACGGCCTCGGCGACGTCCATCGCTTCATGGTGGTCGCAGAAGGCTCCCTCGAAGTCGATCGAGGTTGCCTCGTTGAGGTGACGTGGGGTGTTGTGCTCTTCGGCGCGGAAAATCGGGCCGATCTCGAAGACGCGTTCGAGGCTCGAACCGGCCATCAGCTGTTTGAACAGCTGTGGGCTCTGGTTCATGAAGGCCTCTTCGCCGAAGTAGGTAATCGGGAAGAGTTCGGTACCGCCCTCGGTACCGGTGGCGACGATTTTCGGGGTGTTGATCTCCGTACAGTGCAGGTCGCGGAAGGTCTCGCGAGCGGCGCGCTGGATCTCCGCGCGGATGGTGAAGACCGCCTGGACCTCCGATTTCCGGAGGTCGAGCGTCCGGTTGTCGAGTCGGGTCGAGATTTCGGCATCGACTTTGCCCGAGGGGTCGAGTGGCAGTTCGGTGTCCGCAGGTGCCAGGACCTCAACGGAGTCGGGGGTGATCTCGACGCCCGTCGGTGCGCGGGGTTCCTCTTCGACGAGTCCCGAGACGGTGATCACGCTTTCGCGGGCGACCCCGAGGCCGGTGTCGACGAGGTCGTCGTCCATCTCGTCTTTCTGGAATTTGATCTGGATTTTACCGGTCGTATCGCGCAAAATCAGAAAGGCGATGCCGCCGAGGTCCCGGATCTCGTGGACCCAGCCGGCGACGGTGGCCGTCTCGCCGGGTTCGGCGTCCGCAGTGTAGGTTCGGTCGTCCATATCTGAAGCTTTCGGCGGCGACCCTTAAACTCGGCTGATTTCATCCGTGGCTTTGGTGTCCCGCCGCCGGAATCTGGCGTTGTTCGCGCTCATTTTTTTCCATACGATTGTCGCGGTTCCTATGAACAGAAATACTCGGAGGCAAACCGGATGCCGACTCGGAGTATCAATTTTGATTATATCGACTCACATTTTAAGTAAGATGACTATAATATCTTGACATCGCTACTGTCTACAGAAACAGATTGTGTGTGCGGCTGCCCCGAGAAGGCGTGATTGCGGACTCGGGACAAGCCGAGTGCACATCACTCAATGCGTTCTGTGGGAGTACGTGACCAACGACCTATGAACCTACAAAAACTATTCACGGAAGATCGGGCTGTTTCGCCGGTCATCGGGGTTATCCTGATGGTCGCCATTACAGTCATTCTCGCCGCCGTTATCGGGGCGTTCGTCCTCGGCCTCGGCGATCAAGTGTCGAACAATGCACCGTCTGCGTCATTTGAGTACAATTTCAATGGTATTGATGACGTAGCAATTACTCATGGCGGCGGTGATAATATTGATATTGAAACACTATCTATCTCCATAGGAGGCGAGCAGGTTTGGAACGGCGGAAATAATGTGTCAAGTAACAACTTTGAATATAACCAGTCTTCCCCAACATGGGAGGATACAGTCCAAACAGGTGACACACTTAGATTAGCTGCTGAGGAAGATTCAGAAAATCCAACTGGCGAAACGGTTCGAATCATCTGGAGCAACCCCGGCGGTGGCTCGTCTAACACACTCAGTGACCGTACCTGGCCCTAACTAATCTCCCGCGTATTTTTCCTGTTTTCTTGCTACCTACAAGCTGCAGCTATAATGACTCAGTCCTCAAACTCATGAAAACAGCCGCTTCAAATGCGCTTTCGAGAAGAACGAACTCGGTTTGTCCATGTGGACGCCGATTTCGCCCGACAGCGCCGTCAACCCGGCGCGTTGGACGGGTTCGGGCAGCGAGTAGGCCCGGCGGATGAGATGGCCAAGTCGGATTTCCGAAGAGAGCGCCTGTCGCCAGGCCGACTCGTAAATGTCGAGCGAGTCGGGGCGGTCGGGCTGGATATGCCGGGCTGCACAGTCGGCAGCGGTCATGCTATAGAGAATCCCTCCGCCGGTGAAGGGCTTCGTTTGGGCGGCCGCATCGCCAATGAGAAAGACGCGGTCGGTGGTGACTGTCTCGGGCGGCCCGATCGGAATCGCCCCCGAACAGAATGTGTCGGTTTCGACGCCATAGCTGTCGGTGAGCTGCTCGAACAGCTCGGTGACCTCGGTTCCCGGCGGGGCGGCCAGTCCGTACTCGACGCCGGCCGCACCGCGGGGAATCCGCCAGGCGAAAAATCGCGGCGCGGTCAGATGGACGTCGACGTGGTCGCCGTCATCGGGTTCGTCGGTAAAGGCGAGCACGCCGTGGAGTGTCTCTGCGGGCTCGGGCAGCCCGACGCTGTTTCGAACCCGTGAAATCGGCCCGTCGCAGCCGGCGACCATCCGCGCTTCGACGGTCTGGGTTCCCGACTCGCCGGCGACGCTCACCGTGAGGACGACGCGGTCGGCCCGCTCGTCGATGTCGGTGACGGTGTGGCCCT
>SL_4KL_010_BRINEDRAFT_10001458_pt1 | contig 13071 bp, 8 predicted proteins | sample SodLak_010_BRINE_2_FD_10664 | JGI IMG/M metagenome (IMG submission 10664)
CGCGTGCATGATGGTCGTCCCGCCTGGATCGATTGCCGCTACCCAGTCTCCATCTTCGTATTGAATCGCTTCCTCTTCGTTTAGGTTGTCTCTTTCTGTCGACTGAACGTCTATCGTCGTATGAACACAAACGCTTACGCCATCCGTATTTATCGTTCCNGTGAATTGCGAGCTCTTTCCTTCCAGATGATTCACTCCAAANACGCTCGTCCAGTTTTCCTTTTGACACGAGACGAATTCAGACCTGTTCTTACAACTGATCAACCGCAAATCTTTCAAAAGGCCGTATAAAACGGATGTGTCGATGGTTATAAAGTGCGATCGAGGTCGGCAAATAGGGAGAAGTTTGTCATATTGAGAAAAGAAAAAAAGTGCTGTAACAAAATTCATTTGCCAGAGTATAACCGTTCACAACACCATCTCCCTCTTTATGATAAGGTGCTTTTGGGCTATGCGACCAATTTTGCTTACCTGGGCCCTTTTGGTGTATTTCCGATCCTCGGTCTCCTCTCGTTGACTAAACAAATTTATAAAAAATTGACGTCATTTTTAGAGTTTTCGACTCATGACCGACAACTCTTCCTCTTGCCTATAATCAAATCAATTTATCCACCAATCAAATCAGGCGGACACATGTCTTCAGCTGTTGCTTTTAGGTGCGCTTGCTGCGGGGATGCGTTGGGCGGTTTGCTCGCCGCCTCGCGTTCGCCGTGTTCTAATTCCGCGGTGCACGAGATGAGAGTCAAGTGTTTGGTGAAAGATCTATTCGAGTTCGTGAGCAACTTGGACTACGGCACTTATGAAAATTCAACGGTCAGCGACTTGATGCTAGACTTGTTCGACATAATGGAGGCGGCCACCGAAACTGAGACCGAGTCAGGTTCTACCTCCAACGATTACAATGACGTAGTTATCGCATACGTGATGTGGCTACAAGTGTTTATATGCATCGCTCGATCTGATGAAGACGGTTTATCCGACGTTCTTCTCGGCGTACCTAAGCGCTTGCGCAAGACGCCCGGCGCTCTTCCGCCTCCTCCGGCCGAGTTTCACGTGACCTCATCCGTTTTCTGCCGGACTTCAGAGTTCGGTATCTTAGGAATCGAAAGCGTCTGCGATCTCTTACTGGAGCACCTTAGCAAACAGGCGGTTGTGGCCTTGATAACACATATCGTTATGTGCAATGATAATACCCTTCAGAGTTATTTCGAGGATGAAGAAGATTCTTCCGGGGAGCAGCGTTCGTATGCAGAGCACAATTGCTATGAGGCGTTCGTGATGTTCAACCGTAAAAGGCTGCTGTGTCCGGTGCTCAATCGATTACGTTCGAATTGGCGCGTGAATTCGCTTTCCTGCAAGTACGCGCTGAACGCCGCATTTGTCGAGAGAGACCGCTGGATGATGCAGACGATCATATCATACGTTCCTAGCCGTACACGAAGCCACTTGGCGCGGAACACTGAACGCGGTGCCGGAAATTTTAGTCACGGCAGTAAGAGGCGCAGAGGCGATAGCGGCGACGAGTCTGTCTGATCAGATCCATATGATTTTTTTTACGTTATAGTCTGGCAACTGAATTTTGTTACAGCATTTATCGCCACGAGTGCAGATGTGGTCGTTACGCGCGGAGAGTTGTCTCTTTTGATGTACAAAGGTGTTCCTCTTTTAGCATAACCGTATACACCTATATACTATTATAGTTCAACTGGTTCAGGCTGTTATGGTGTTCCAAACATCTGTAACATTCTCGATTTTTACGAGTATAATATAAACAAACGTCTGATAGAGTTTGTGTTTCGAAAGATGAGTACTACGCAAACGTGGAAAATGACAAAGCAGCGAAACCAGGGTAGTACAGTAGTTCCCAGGGTAGTTCAGGGGTTTAAGGAAATCTCCGGGATTCGAGGTCCTCCTTATACCCTTTTCATCGGTATCTCCGGGATCTGAACTACCCTGGTAGTTCCGGGGAGTTTATTATAACGGATAATTCGTGAGTTTTGCAAAGGGCGGTACCTGCCGAAAATTACAGAGAATCGTAAATGACTCGTTTTTATGATATTCCCCGGAACTATTGTACTACTCTGAGCGAAACCGAATGCTGATGTTCGATGGGTTTACTTAGTTTTTTTGCGCGCGAAACGGGCGCACGCGCGCGGTCGTTCCTTAGGGAAGGGTTGCCCTGATTTGAAGGGGGTTCCTACGGACGTGTGTCCGTACAGATAAAAAACGATTTCTTTTTCGGTACAGAGCGGCTGGGCCGTGTTTTGTTGTTGTGTCTTGCGTGCTTATCTCGTTTCGCTTTACCCGCGCTTTATCGCATCAGCCCTTTTTTTCCTCTTCCGTCTTTTTTTGGAGCCAGGCGTCTCCGCCACCGTCTTTCTGAAGCTCTTCGCTGACGTCCTGAATGCTCACGTTGGGCTTCGGAGCCTCTCCACCACCTCCTCCTCCACCGCTTGCGCTGCTGCTCCCTTCGCCAGACCCGTCGAGAAGTTTCTTGTGACCCTGCTGCTCCTGGATGGAGCGCATCATGTCGCGCTTGCGCTGTTCGTACAGCACGTCCTTGGTTTCGGAGCACTCCTTGTACTTTTTCATGAGCGTGTTGAGCTGGTCCATTGACGAAGACCCGTACTCGCTCTGGTCGATCTCTTGCGGGTTAGGGTTCCAGGGCAGCCAGCACCCCACCTGCGCCACGTACACGTTGAAGTGCGGGTCGAACTTGCTGATCGAGTGGCATCTATGCACGGCTTCGTTGTATGTGTCGTAAACGCCCCGGATCTTGACGCCGCGAACAGACGTCTGAAATCCGTGCTCCGTGTGGTATCTGTTTTGCAGGTCCTGAGCGTGTGTGCTCTTGTACGTCTGGTACTCGCGCTGCATTTCATCGCCGTCCCACAGATAGCCGTATCTTTCACGGATTAGGCGAGCCGTCTCTTCGAGATCGGGGTTGGCCTTCAAGATGCCCGTGTCGCGCAGCGTGTCCAGCATGCCGCTCACGTCCTTGCCCAACGCCTTGACGAATTCCGAAATTTCGAACACCTCTCTCTTGCGGATGACGTCTTCCGGCGACACGAACGATATGCACGCGTAGTTTTGGGCGCGGAGGGGTGGGTCCTCGTCCAGGTGGTCCTCCTTCTTTACGTCGACCAGGGGCTCCGTGCCCTTGTAATTGCCGCCTTTCGAATCGTTGCTCATCGCTTTGGTGGTGTCGATGAAGAGTCGACCGACTTCGTACCGTGAGATTGTAAAACAAAGGCGACGTTGCCCTTATATGCTTTTCTAAAATTGGTGGGGTGTGTTGCGACAGAAGAAATTTGATCCCACATGTCGTCCCCTCCTAGAGCTACAGCTAGGTTAGGATAGTGTTGTTAGGGCCTCTCTCTCGCTCGCTCACGTACGTGCGCGCCCAACTGCACCGACCACCCACCCGCTTGCGTCGCCCTCTACCAAGAGGACACACCCGAGCTGAGCTCACCATTCATGGCCAGCAACAACAACAAGTCGTCCACGTCGTCATCGTCGTCGTCCTGCCAACTACAGCACCCTCGTCGCCATCACTCAAATCACTTAATGAGTAGCAAGCGCTTCAAGGACGACAAGGACATCGAGACCGGATCGGCACGCGCGTCCGGAAGGCGCCGTACTCAAACATCTGATATCATGGAGGATCATGCACGCGGATCAATGAGCGAGAGACGTGAAGACGGAAGAGGAGAGAAGAACGCAGACAGGAACGCAGACAGGAACGCAGACAGGAACGCAGACAGGAACGCAGACAGGAACGCAGACAGGAGCGGAGTTTGGAAGGAGCGGAGAAGCGGAGACAGTGACAAGAGAGACAAGAGAGACAATAGAGACAAGAGCGAGAGGCGAAAAGGAGAAGACAGGAGCGGCGACGCAGAAAAAGAGAGGAGAAGAAGGCGTGATCCCAGTCCTACGGACGTTCACGGCGTAACAGCGGATTTGACGTCGCATCGTCCTCGCGGCGATCCATCTCGAGTATCGCACCTTCCGCCTCAGCCTCCTCCGCCTCCTCCGTCTCCTCCGCCTCCGCCTCCTCCTATCCACGCCGTTTCTCAAGTCGCGCGTAAGCACCACCTCAGGGCTCCGAACCCGTTCGAGCGCGAGAGAAAGGTTCATACGCCCATCCCGATGTATCCTAAGGACGCCCTCCGCGACGTTTCGCCCCCCGAGACTCCGATAACCGCCGGTTTCGGAAAGATTTACTTCCGCCGACTGCAGCCGATGGCCAACGAGAACGTCGTGGTCAAAACGCCCATCGTCCAAGTGCAAGTGCAAGAGGGACATGAGGAGATCCCCGCCGACCGTATGAGAAACGCGGAGCAATCGGCGCAGGAGCGCGCGATACGCGAGTTGCGGTACTTTAGCCTCCTGACTCCATTCCCGTACATCGTAGACTTTTACGGATTCATTCTCGATAACGCGGACGTGCGCATCAGAGATTTAGCGTCGGGAGCGTCCTACAAGTACAACTCGGCTCCACGCACTATGAAGCTCCCGTGTATCGTGCTCAAGAGGTGCGAGAAGGTGCTGTTTCATGTCATCAGAGAGAACCGCTCGATGTCGCTGAAGCACGCGCTCGCTGACGTCCTGTTGCCCGCCGCAGAGTGCTTGGTACACTTTAAAAATTACGGCGTCGTGCACTGCGACTTCCTCGCGAAGAACATGTTGGTCGTGACCACCGATCCCGCGGCATTGCGCACGACGCGGCATAACTTTAAAGTGTGCGATTTTGGGAGCATGACGAACGAAGGAAGGGCTATCCGCAGTTCCAAAAGGTTCAATTACCCGCCGGACGACGTAGCGACGAACAAGACGGACGTGTTCTCTTGGGGAGTGCTGGCCTTCGAGCTCATGATGAGGAGGAACTGCGACTGCGACAACCCCCGTGATGCCGAGTACTCGCAGCGTCTTCTGTGCGACGCGGTGTTCAGCGTCGGAAAGTCTTCTCGCGTCCCAGGGCGGAACCCCTTTACCATCAGCAGGGAGGACCTGACCGAGCGCGGCGGCTGCGACAACAAGCGTGAACTTACAATCGTGGACACGCTCGCCATGGTGCGCGACGAGATCAACTCCGTGCGAGGGCTGTCTCTCAAGGGCATGGTGTTCGACGCCTGCGCGCAGCTCGCGTCGTTGGCGGTTCAATGTATGAACGTCGTTCCAGAAATGCGTCCCACCCCTCACGCTCTGTGCGGCATGGTCAAGGATATTGCGGAAGAGCTTGATAGGATAGCCGCGTTCGAACGCGCATAAAAAAGGCGGTTAAGATGATCCGCCAACATTATGACAGACATGGCGGCAACGAGTGACATGCGGCCTTGTTTTTTTCATTCACGGGATATTTCCGTTGTGGTTTCGGCTTCCTCCCTTGAAAAACATTTTTTGATCCCACTTCTAAGGGAGTGTGGGCACTTCGCTTCGGACGTCGTCGTCGCGCATGGATCGCACCTCCTGAGTTCTGACAAGGAAGACCGCAAGTTTTTCGATGCTCTGAAGAGCCGTTTTCAGTCACATCAGAAAACCGCCACAACCTGTCGCTACGTGTTCGTTGAGTACGACGTGCGCTGTCCGCCGCCGCTGCGCCGACTCGTATCTGGAACAACCGAAACGGATCAAAAGAGACCTCATGAAAATCCGGTAGCGGTGCATAATACCGCCAGACGAGTAGGGTTCGACGCGCTAAAGAGATCGAGATCCGCGAGATTAGGGTCCGGCGCCGAAAAGACGTGGGTCCTATTCTTGGACGGCGACGAAGTCCCAGACGGCAAAGCCATCGCGACGTGGTGGGCGCACCAACGCATCCTCGACGCCACGGATCGTTCTCGCGCGTGCAAACTCTCGAATTATTGGTATTTTCTGCGGCCCAACCTACGCGCCGACGCGCTCGAGGATTCGGCCATCCTCGTGCGCGAAGACGCCGTTACTGACGCCGCCATTGCCGACGCCAACCCCAGGGAAAGGGACGGCATTTTGGCCCTCTCGTCCGTTCGATATGGTGGCGGGTTAAATCCAGAGTCGACCCTCAGGAACGTGCTCGGCGTTGACGGGAAGGCCATGATCCACCATTTCAGCTGGGTCAGGAGCCGAGAGGACATGTTGCGAAAGGTGACCACGTGGGGGCACAGGCGAGACAGGCCGTGGCGGGAGCTGTTGGAGCACGCTTGGGCCATGATGGATCGACAGGGAAGACACCCCCCGCGCGATTTTGTCCACGGGTATAGACTCGTACAGGTGTCAGACGCGGAAGTGTCGGCCTTTTGTGACGACCTGGGTTTCGCCGACCGCCTTCGCGACGACGTCCAATAAATTCTGTTGCCTGAGTATAATGACGTGGAGTTTTTGCGGCTTTTTACCGCGCCTCTCCCACCCAGCCTAGCCAGGTTATCGATTTATTTACTCGCCAAAGGAATGGAAACGGCGCTTCTCATCACCGCGTACCTGGTGAAGCTGTATCGCATCCTGTCTCTGTGGATGATCGTGTACGTGCTGGAGAGGGTGTACCTCGAACGCTTCATCACCCGGGTTTACATCGAGGACAAGTCGCCCAAGGGACTCGCCGCCTTCGTGGTGCTGTGCGCGTTTATAGAGCTCATCTCCTTCCTCGTGCTGTTCCTCGTGCTGTTCGGGGCCATGATAAAGTACAAGACGTCCTTCAACTCGTTCATCATCGACCGTCCTCTGTTGATCGGAGTCGCGGTCGATTACTTCGTGTCCACGCTCCTGATCATCAACACCGGCGCCATCGTAGCGTCGGTTATCCAAAACCGCGACCTGTTCAACTATCACCACGATGGCTTAAGAGGGATCCGCGCGAACGCGGTGCTCGTGTTGTACCTGTCCCTCCTCCTGTTCGCCATCCCCTTTTACAGGCTGCTTTAGACAAAAAGGACGTGCGTTCGGTCTGTCGTTTATTCGCGAGCGTGATAGCAGATAGGATAAATGGAGACGGACCGTTTCGGGTTTCTTCTTGCATATAAAGATTTTAAGGCCGTTTTAATCAATTAAATCAAATGATGACGAACGCCAAAAGTCAACAACCGCTAAAAAAAACGACCGATGATGCTCAGTCGACGAATCACGCGCTGTCGTCGCCCGTCATGAAAAAGAAACCCGGACGCAAACCGAAGATTCCGGGCGCCAACGCCGCTGAGCAGCAGCAGCTACAGCCGGAGGTTCAGGTAAAAAAACCGTCGCCAGAGTCGTCGAAAACTCTGGCGAGGACGAAGGTCGACAATGATGACGACGTCGTCAAAGTGTCGCCGGAGGATATAACCGGAGAAGAAGACGACGACGAACTCGACGTCGACCTGGACGATGCTACAGCCGCATCGCTTGCGACTAAGCGTCCTCTAACGGCAAGAGAACAGAAAGCTTCTTCGGAGAAACTTTCAAAGGATACATCGTCGTCGATGGCGCCTTACACGCTGGTTTTGTGCCGTCACTACTCTCCCCCACGCGACAAAAACGGAGACGTGCTTGCCCCCGCCAAAAAGATGAACCAATACTCGGAGGCGGTTTTGCACAAGGTGCTGTCCATGGACAAAGTTCCGTCGCTGCTGATGGCCATGAACGGCGAGTGGATCGTGCACCAGCCGGGGAAGCGCATCAAGCTGTGCAACGACGTGTGGCTGACCATCACCAAGAACGAACGCACGGACTGGGACGTTAAGGCGCTGGAGCTGACGCTGTCTTCGCGTACAAAGACCGCGACGCAGATGGTGCGGTACGTCGAGGAGCTGTACGCGGAGTACGTGGCGTCGCTCAACAACGAGCTGGGCTCCAACATCTACTTCTTCGATCAGAAGGAGACGTCCGACTTCCGGGGCAACCCCTTCGAGACCACCGACAACGCGCAGATGCAGAAGAAGTTCGAGATCATCAACGCGCCCAAGTGCCTCAGCTTCCAGCAGCTGCCCTTCCACTCCAACAAGAGCTTCGAAAACCTGTGCGGCCCCGAGATCGACCTCATCAGCAGCCGCATCAACTTCTTCGTGAACAACCGGGAATGGTATGACAAGAAGGGCGTGCCCTACCAGGTGGGCTTCCTGCTGTCCGGCGAATCGGGAACCGGCAAATCCTCGTGCATCCGCGCCATCGCCAACAGCACCGGCAGGCACATCGTCAACGTCAACTTCGCCAACATCAAGACCGTCACGCAGCTGAAGAAGCTCTTCTACTCGGAGGAGCTCAACGTCTTCCGCGACGAAGACTCGGGCGAGGCCATCAAGCTGACCGTGCCCCTGAACAAGCGCGTCTATGTGCTCGAGGAGATCGACGCTCTGGGGAGCACCATATTCGAGCGCCGCGTGACAAATCCTCTCCGCGGAACCGGAGGCGACATCCCCAACGCCAAGTGCATCCACGACGAGATCACGTTGGGCGACCTGCTACAGGTTCTGGACGGCAACATGGAAACCCCGGGCCGCATCGTGATCGTCACCAGCAACCACCCCGAGCTGCTGGACGAGGCGCTGATACGGCCCGGGCGCATCGACATGATGATCCGGTTCGGCCTGGCGTCGCGCGACACGATTGCCAAGATGTACCACAAGCTGCACGACAGGGACCTGTCGCCCTACCACGTCAAGGCGCTGCCCGACGGCGAGCTGTCTCACGCGGACGTCATGGAGGTGTTCTTCCGCAACTTTGGCAAGCCCGACATGGACAACTCCATCCTCGAGCAGCTGCGCCTCCGAGCTCAGGAGCTGGTGGTGGAGAGGGCCAAGCGCGCCGAAGCTTCGAAGGCGTACATCGAAGACATGCTGCTGTCCTCGATGCAGCACCCGTCGCAGCACCCGTCGCAGCACCAGTCGCAGCACAAGCAACAGAGTTCACACGATGATGGATACAGCATAGATCCCGCCCCTTACGAACCCGTAGATTGAAATATCGATATAGTTCTTTCCTCGTTTCGTTCTTACACATAAAAATGCGTACCCTGTTTTGTTCTTCTTCAGACGTCAAGACACTAAGCAAGGCAAGAAGGTCAGAGAACCCCCTCGAGCCGCTGCTGCATGTCTCGTGGTGGTGGTCGCGAAAATCCTTTGACGAAATGGCTCCAGTCCAGGGGATACTGGGTGGCTGCGGGTGTCGTGGGCCTGAACGCCAAGCGTCGTCGACTGACGCACGTGTTTTTGAACGGAGGTAAGGCCTCCGTCCCAGACGAGGCGTTTTCCGAATTCGAAGAGGCGTACTGCGACAGCGTCGCGGGAGGGCATCCGATGTACGTCGTCGAGAGGCCGCGTCCCGACGGGTTTCGAATGTTCCTGGACGTGGACTTCAAGGATCATTTTTTCGACAGTACTAAGATCGCGGCGCAATCGCATTCAGTACGTCCCAGCGGCGACGCGCAATCTCAATCGCAAGCACACCACACCGACGCTTTGCAGTGGGCCCTGCGCATCATCATAGAGTCGGTGAATGAAGAGCTCCGTGATAGTGATTTCGACGCTACGTCGTCGAAAGAAGGTGAACATCAAAGTGACACGGCTTACGCGTTGGTGTGTACGAAACGGCAAAAGACCATCGTCACCAAGAACCGTGACGTGTCTCTTGCATCGGCAACCAGCTCGCACGTCAACGCGAACACTATCACGGATGGTGTGCACGTCATCTGGTTCAGGACGCTGGTCGACGCTCCCCGCGCCATGGAAATTCGAGACGGGTGCGTCAGGAGGTGCGCCTCCAAGACGCCCCCTCACCTATCCGAATCATATCCCTGGGAGCGCATCATCGACGCCGCCGTCTTTCGTAACAACGGCCTGCGTATGATCCTGTCCCTTAAAAAAGACGGATCGACGATGTATTTCCCTTCCTTTCTGGCGAGACGAACGACGATAGTATTAGAAACCGTTCCCGAGAGCGACGTCATCACGGATCTTCGGAAGTGGGTGCGCCTGGCTAGCGTGTTCCCGAGCCGATCTCTGTCCAAAGCTTCTCCGCCGTCTTTTTCTCATAAGGACGATAAGGACGATGGTGGACTTTGTTCCGTCGGTCGTGAGGGGCGCTTCAAGAGCACGTACGAAGAAGACTACTTGTCGTCGTCGGCGTCCGATATCGGAGGCGTCATGAGCGACGAGCAAGCCATGCAGGGCCTCGAAGAGCTTCGCCGTGTGCTCGCCGCGAGAAATACGCCTTATCAAAACTGTCGGTTCACGGGCATCAAGGCGCGCAAAGACGGCTGCGCTTTTTTGGTCAAGACGGACAGCAGGTTCTGCATGAACCTCGCTCCTCGAGGAGACCGCCACCGGAGCAACCAGGTATACTTCGTCGTGGACGAGTCCGGCGTGTACCAGCGATGTTTTTGCCGTTGTGACACGACAGAGAGGAGACTGTATGGCACGTGCGAGAAGGCGCGCGTGCTCATCCTGCACGGAAGAGACGCCGAGGGGCGCGAGATCGGGCTGGTCCGTAGGGCTCGGGAGCTGGCCGAAGAGAATAGGGCGCAGGCGCGATCACAGATGAAAGGCCGGAAGGGTTCGGAGTCCGAGATCAACGTTCGCGAGCCGCCATCTGCAGCATCGGCATCAGCGGTCTTATCGACGTTGTGCGCCCCCCCGCGCAACGCCGCGCTCTCGGCCATTGCATTTTTTATCAGTCGACAGAATCAAACAAATATTACAGGCGGCGACGTGAAAACGTCGTCGTCGTCTTCGACCAAGAAGAAGAGAAGGAAGTAATGAAAAACTATCAAAAAGGGAAAAGAAAGAAGATGTCGACGATAATATCGATCCTGCCTCCTTCCCATTCCCCTGCTTCGAGAGGTGGTCTTGTTCCTGGACCCTCCCGACGTGCGCCACCTGTTGCGCGTCTGCAAGAACGTCACGGACAAATTACGCGGAGATACGCAACTAACCACCTTGTGGTTCTTCAAAAACCGCTCGCCCGAAGACGCATTGGATTGGGCTGTAAAATATGGTGAACTCGTGGATGTGCGAATGGTGCTACGTTCTTCGCCGCATACACTGCCATCAGCCGCCATTCAGCGCAAGCCCTCCGTCACCCCTCCCTTGCATCATGCATGCCGTCAAGGTATTTTGCCCGTCGTCAAAACCTTACTGGACGGTCAGTTTGAGCTGCATCATGTCCTGGACATCAACGCGATTTACGACGGAATGGAGGACTCTCCCCTGAACTTGGCGACACGGTCACGCCGATGTGGTCCACGTTCTGCTCGAGTCCAGAGGAGCACGTTTTTACGACGCGTACAAAATGACCCCTCTGCTCTTGGCGGCCGAGTACGGGCACGTTGACTGTATATGAAGAAAATGGTAGACGTATACTGTCCGAGTAGAAAAATGACTTTAGCTGTAAATTTTAGTGCGTGAGCATTTCCTCACTGGACCAAGTGTCCCCCATTTTTGTTTCAACGTGTACCAACGGTGCACAGTGGATACAGATACACCAAACACCATAGCAGCTAATCTGAAACGTTTCAGGTAAGCCAGTGCTTTGACAACAGCTTATTTGAACGGCAAAGGATACATTGTTCATTACTAGGCAAGAAAATGTCCGAGACAGCATCCAATAATTTTTCTGTGTTCGATTTTCTCATAACTTGGGTGTAGGAAAGTAAAAAATTATGGAATGATTTACCAGTCACGTTGTCTGACGTTGCCGTCGAACCTATTGTGCACTGCCACGTAACCGGGCATGCCCGGTGCATAATATACATCTTCCAGCTTGGATTCCAGCTCGGAAACCCTGGCGGCCAAAGATCGCACGTCCCCAGTCGACGGATGCTCATTCAACTTCCACGTGGGATGATATACGCTATGCTATATATAGGGTTGGCCAATTCCGTATATATACGCCGTATATTTGTAATTATCCCTGTTGCAACTCCGTATAAATACGGTGAAATATACGGAATTGGCCAACCCCTAGCTATATACGTACATACTAGAACCGTGGGTTTAGAAGTGTACGTAATACCAAGCCCCGGGGTATGAGGGGGTAGAGCCCCCTCGCTGAGACACAAGTGTAACAAAAGGAATTGAATGTGTCAAGTATAACGACCTTTCCCGCGTGAGAAAGATAGAGTCCGTCTAACACTTGGCCGAGTCGCTCCGTTCTAGACCATGGCCCAAACAGTCCTCCACAACGACGAAGTCATCATCGTCGAGGGCGTGCGAAGAACAGCGCCCGTTGCCTTCCGGCTCCCTCTGCAGCTCGTAACACACCATCCTTCCAGACCGCAACAGAGAGCCGTGTGGTCCATCGAGCTCCTGTACTTCTTTCGCGGACGTGTTGCCGGTGAACAACAACAGTACGTTGGACTCCACGATCTGAAGGTCATCCGTCAATTGATTAAAGTCGCCCTTGTTCTTGAGTTCCGGCTGGGACTCGCCCTGGACCAGAACCTCCTTGTCGGTCATGATATTTTTCAGGATCTCGTCAATCTCGTTGACACCGATCACGAGCGGGCGTGACCGGGTGGGGCGTGCCACTTTGATGATATTTTGGATCCGGTCTTGGGTCGACGCCGGGTCGTATTTGCTGCAGTAGATGCCGTTCAACATGTGGGCCACCAGGATGGCAACCATGGACTTGCCCGTATTGGCTTCGCCGTAAATGTACCCGCAGAAACTTCTCCTCTCCAAGTAGTGCGACACGATGCGCACCGCCAGGCGCTCTTGGAACGTGCCCGGCTTCAGACGGATGTCTTTGCGCAGTCGGACGCCAGGGCTCTCTTCATAGCCGTACCAAGAGTTTGGGTTCCTTACGATCCAATCCAAAATTATTCCGCCGTCTTCCGCGTCATTCCCTACGTTTTCCAGCAAGAGCTTTCTTCCCCTTTCGGAGCATACCAGATCGATACCGATCGTGATGGATCGGCCTTCCTCGCGCTCGGTATGAACGACCGCCATCACAAAGGCTGGGCGCAGCAACACGCACACGCCACCCAGGCGATATCCCCGGTGCTCAAAGATCTTCTCGGAACTCCACGCGCCCCCGTGTTTCTCCAGACGAGACGTCACTTCTTCAATCACGTCTATCTGCGTTAACCTGACGAGTCGAACTCCAGCGAGTGCGCCGGCTGCTGCGAGAGCG
>SL_4KL_010_BRINEDRAFT_10001459_pt1 | contig 13069 bp, 14 predicted proteins | sample SodLak_010_BRINE_2_FD_10664 | JGI IMG/M metagenome (IMG submission 10664)
AAACTCGGGATGACGTTCATGACACTCTCGCTTGCGGGCGAGTTGAGCAACTTCGACGTGGGCTGTAACGCATTCTGGCCGGTGACTGCAATCGACACCCGCGCGACACGCTATTTCGGGATGGGCACTGAAGACGACTGGCGGACACCGGAGATCGTCTCCGACACTGTCCTCGAAATACTCCGTCGAGATCCGGCGGATTTCACCGGAAATGCGGTGTACGACGAGGAACTGCTTCGGGAGGCTGGTGTCGAAGACTTTTCGAGGTACAACCTTACGGAAGGTGATCCAGCACCGATGTCTGCACAGATGACCAATCCAGAGTTTCACAGGGAAGGGTAGCGGTCAGCACAGCAGCGAGCAAACTCACCCCCTCATAGCTGTTCAGACTATACTTACCGCTCACCTGGGTCTGTTCGCTTCTCAAATGTGTAGTAGAGAGTTCCAAATATATGGAAGCGACTGTATAAATGAATACATTCGGTGTATACTTTCCTCCCCTGCTAGCATACAGAAAGAAAATGCAAAAGCCTGCAACTCACCGATCTGTCGATCCGAGTGGTAATCGGAGTGCAGCGTTACCGCCCAGTCTGCAACGGTGGGAAAAACAGGTGATTAAAGAAGCCGAGATCAGCGAGGCAGTCTATGATCGGGCTCGCAAGCGATTCGTCGCCGCGACTGTCGATCATCCAGCGGTCGTTGCTGTCTATGGAGACAGTGCGTCGCCCACAGTCCCCGGTATTTCAGATCTCGATCTGACGCTCGTGGTGAAGGATCGAATCGATCAACTCTCCGAGTTGCAGGAGAGCGTTGTATCCGTCTGCGATGATTTTTCTGCTGTATTCAGTCACTCCCCGATTATCCTCCCGGAATCAGTTTTCGAGCGCTTGCCCCTCATTGCGAACAACACAACGTCCTTTGATCATCTCGCGGGGCGGTCTTTTACACTTAACGAGCCCGACGAAGTTGTGTTGACACTTCGGTTTTTCGACCGGCTTGCGTACAAACCGTATGGGTATCTCACCAGTGATCTCTGTCCAGTCTGGGACGGCCCGCTCCAGTCTCGTGTTCCAGAACCGATTGCTGTTCCGATCGAACGGACGATTCAGCCGATGGTTGCTGCGGCTTCTGACCATCGCCCATCCGCAGACAGGCTGCAGATCAAAAAAACTCGAATTCTAAGCAAGGTTGCAAGTCTCCAGTATGATCGTGATCTCTTCGAGCATGCAATCGGTGCGCCGCCAGACGTGGACGGTGAGCTACTCGAACGGGTCAAACGGTACCGGCAGCGCCACGCAGAGGAGCCAGTAACTGCAGAGGAGTGTCTCGAATTACTTTTCGACGGTCTCTCCTATAGCCACCAGCTCTACAGGGAGTTCATCGACCGCCAGACGATCTATCCAGCGAGTGACCGCATATTCTATCTCCGCAGAAATGTTCCAACGGTTGCGACGCCGGCGTGGAATGAACTTTCTGCCGAAAAGCTGTTGGATTGCTTCTATGAGTCAGGGATCAACGGCCGCGTTCTCCCACCCGAAGCGGCGCTCCATGCCGCGACGCTTCCCAAAAGCGACGATCTCTTCTATGGCACTGCTCCAGACCCCGAACCCTCGGCCACTGTGGCTATCGAGCAACGAACGGAGACGATCCAGCAGTATCTGAAATTCGTGGAATCTCACCGCCATCACGAGGGATTCTCTGACACGTTCAAACTTGTCCACACCGGGGAGTTCATCCAGCAAGCGACAGGTGGCACACACTCGCATAGCTCCGTCTCTGGTCTGATCGGAACTCACGCTCGGGAGTTGCGAAATCGTTTCATCGCGAAGCGCTGGTACTGATCGACGAGCGATGAAAATACACCAGTGTTGCCGTCAGTGACCAGCGTTCCACAATACCCTGAAACGCCCTACTTGATCGCGTTTTTCACACAGCCTGACACATTCTCGACCAGCCAGTCGACATCCTCACTTTCGGCGTAGATCCGAACGTAGGGCTCGGTGCCACTCGGTCGCACCAGCGTCCAGGAGCCATCTTCGAAATCCAGCCGGATCCCGTGGTCAGTGTCGACGGCAGCCTCTGGGAACCTGTCGGGCAGCGTGGTCTGAAGCTCGTCCATCACACGCTCTTTCTGTTCATCGGCACAGGAGAGACTCTCCTTGCGGTATGGTCGTTCCGTGATCGGCTCACGGAGTACCTCCAGTCCCTCGGCGGCGACCAGTCGCGTGAACACTGCTGCGGAGGCAACGCTGTCGATCCACTCGCCGAGACCCGGATGGATGTGTTTCCACGGTTCGGCAGCGAACACCACTTCCGTCCCCTCGGTTCCGTTTTCTCGGATGCGTGCAACTCCCTCGTGGAGCGCACCCAGCCGCACTCGTTCGATCCGGCCGCCGGCCGCCTCGACGCGCTCGTCGATCCGACCTGAGGCGTTGGGCGTCGTCACCACGACAGGATCCGCAGCGTTACTTGCCCGGACGTACCGCTCGGCGAGAATCGCGAGCACGGTGTCTTCGTGGACGACCTCGCCCTCACTGTCGACGATCACGATCCGGTCTGCGTCGCCGTCGTGGCCGATGCCAAGCGCTCCAGTCTCGGCGACGAAGCTCCGGAGCGTCGTGAGTGTCTCCGGTGTCGGTTTGCTCTCCCTTGCTGGAAAGTGGCCGTCGACGCTCGCGTTCAAGGCCTTCACGTCGCCGCCGAGCGTTTCGAGTACCTGCGGAGTGGCGACACTCGCCATCCCGGTCCCGCAGTCGACGGCAACCTGCAATCCGTCGAGATCCTCGCCATAGGAACGTGCGTACTCGGTGACAGCGTCGCGGTAGCTATCGAGCGGATCGATCCGTTTCTGTGCTCCCCAGCGATCCCACGCCGCCGCGTCGGCTCTAGATTCTACAAGCTCCTCGATCTCCGCTTCCGCCTCGGCGTCGTACTCTGTGCCATCGGCGAAGAGCTTTATTCCGTTGTCCGCTGGTGGGTTGTGACTCGCAGTGAGCATGATCCCGTGGCGACCGCGGGAGGCGTAAGCAAGCGCCGGGGTCGGAAGCTCTCCGGCGCGCAGTACATCCACCCCACCGCTTGTCACCCCAGCCTCGACCGCACTCGCGAGCGTTGCACCCGTTTCGCGCCCGTCTCTGGCGATGACGACCGTCTCCGTTGCCGGCAGTCGCGTCGCGACGGCACGACCCACAGAAAGCGCGAGTTCGGGCGTCACCGTTTCGACTGGTCCGCGAATCCCTGCGGTCCCAAACAACTTCATGCCTCCCCTACCGGAGCGCGGTATTTCAGCCCACCGACCCAGTCCCTCACCCGCGCGAGATTGGCAGCCCACTCCGGAAATCATACCTTTGCTGAACTACCTACCGAACACACCTCGGGTCAACCGGCGTACTAGCAAGGTTGCTCGTCGGCAAAGACGGTAAAAAGCTAGCAAAAGAACCTGAAATGCTACCTACTGAGAGAGAATCGACCGGGAGCCGTAGCTAAACGAGCCGATCTCTTCCGTGTCTGTTCGCCGTGGGTCGCTGTTCCGTCCCGACTCGAACTCGCCGTTTTCGACAGTGTGTTGGTACTCGATATCCAGATCCGGCGATTCAGTCATCGCTTCTGCGCCGTGATACGAATCGATTATATCTCGTATGTGTTCACCGACTGTCACACCTCGCTGGGCTGCTTCAGTCTGTAGCGCCTCCTTCATATCGTCCGGGAGACGGAGCGAAAACTCCTCCATAGCACACCGTATAATTTCATCCTATAAGAAAGTACGTCAGCCGCTCGACTAACTTGCGTCGGACAGTTAGGCCGTATCGAGCTCGCCAAGTTCGTAGTCGTCGATCTCGACACCTTCTTCAGTCACTTCAGCGACGAATACGCCGTTTCCGGAGCCGGTGTCACGCTCTGCGGCTGCTTCGATCCCGGCTGCAGCGACGCCGCGGGCCTCCTCGATGGAGAGATCTGGCTCGTATCTGTCTTCGAGTGTCCCGTAGGCGACGGTCAGTCCCGAACCCGTGACGGTGTAGTCGTCTTTCATCACACCACCGGCAGGGTCGATGCTGTAGACGTGGCTGCCGTCCTCGTCGACGCCGCCGAGGATTGGGTTGATCGCAAGGAAAGGGCCCCCGCGGGCAAAGTTCCCCGCAAGCGTCGACAGCGCTTGCATGCTCATATCTCTGCCGCGTCGGGTTCCGTAGAGATTGACCTCTGCACGCAGCGTCCGAATAAAGGACTGTGCACCACCGACGGAGCCGACCAGTGTGAGGGCTGCGGTCGGGTGGATCTGCTCGACTTTCTGGACGTTCTTATTCGAGACGAAGCGACCACCGAGACTCGCACGCATATCCGTCGCAATTACCACGCCGTTTTCGGTCGCAATTCCAATCGTCGTCGTCCCAGTCTTGTTGACTGTCTCCTCGTCGTGGTCACCGTCAGGGAGCGAGCCGAGCTCTGGCTCGTGGGGATCTGTCGAGAACCGATCGGTGTGCTGTCCAATCGAAAACTGTGAGTCAGCGGTTGGGTTCATTACCTACGGCTACCGGTCCGTTACGTAAGAAAGTACCTGTTCAAAAGATCATGCTGCCTGTGTCTGCTCGTAGCTCTCTTTGAGGCCGACGATTGCCCGGTCGACTGGCAGTTTGAAGCCAAGGCGTTCGGTGAGCATTGCGACTGGCAGCAGGGCGATGCCTGCCAGCAGGGTCATCTGATACATGACGAGCAGCGTTGCGCTGTATAGCCGTTGCATCTTACTTCACTCTGGTCTGGGTGACTGCACCTATATAACTCTTCTTCCCGACGAGACTCGGATAAATCGACTCACGTCATGCGGTTTATCGAGTCTATAATGATTAATTACATTGTATTGTGCCGAGGGGGCGTCGCTATCCGTAATCGAAGAGAAATGGAGGTCCTGAATGCCCATAACTTATGAGTATTATTTTGGTTACGTGCGCCTGTTACATCGATTCTGTGGCGTGATCCCGGCTGTCATGGGGTGTGCCACCACAGCATCACAAGCAGTGCCGAGAAGAAATCAAAAAAGACGTGTAGGGTGGGAAGCACTGTAGTAGTATGAACTATCGTGTAGTACTGGAAGCCGCATGGCTCGTCCACGACGTTGACAATGTGGACGACGCAATCGGCGTCGCAGTGAGTGAAGCCGGGAAGCGTCTGAACGAACAGGATATGGACTACGTCGAAGTCGAAGTCGGGTTTACGGACTGTCCAGCCTGTGGCGAACCGTTCGACTCCGCGTTTATCGCGGCCGACACCTCGCTGGTCGGACTCGTCTTGGAGATGAAAGTGTTCAACGCAGAAAGCGCCGAGCACGCCCAGCGGATCGCAAAAAGTGATATTGGTGGCGCGTTGCGGGATGTTCCACTCAAGATTGTTGAGACAATCGAGTTCGAGGACGACGACAGCTCCTGATTCGGTCCACGACCCAACCACTGCCAGCCAAGTTGGTCACCGTCAGCGGCGAGCGCTGTAACTGTCGGTGGTTTTTTGTATTACTTGCGGTTATGTACCGTATGGAGCTTCCAACACCCGAGGATTTACGCGAGCGGCGGAACGAACTGGGGCTCACGCAGAGTGATCTTGCCGAGCGTGCGGACGTTTCACAGCCACTTATTGCACGGATCGAGGGGGGCGATGTCGACCCGCGACTCTCGACGCTACGGCGGATTGTCAACGCCCTCCAGGAGGCAGAGGGTGGATTGTTGCGTGCGGAGGATCTGATGCACTCGCCGGTTGCGAGTGTCGAACCCGACGCGAGTGTCCACGAGACCACCGAGCTAATGGATCGAAAGAGCTACTCCCAGCTACCTGTCATCCGTGACGGGACGCCAAAGGGGTTGATCAGCATGTCAGTGATCCGCCAGCAGTCAGAGGACAACGTCGGCGAACTGCCGGTTGCCGAGGTAATGCACGAATCCGTCTCCACAGTCGAACCCGATGCGACGATCGACGCTGTGGACGCACACCTCGATCATAACGATGCCGTCCTGGTCGTTGAAAGTGGCCAGACAATCGGGATCATCACTGAAGCTGACATCGCGCGCCGAATCTCCTGATAATGGTTGTTGCGAGTCTTTGCCAGGGGGAGACTCCGTCTCCCAAGCAGTCGGGCGTCGCCCGACGACAGAGGGGGACCCGTCCCCCAGGCAGTCGGCGCAAAGCGCCGACGACGCCGTACTGAGTTAAAAACTAGGTCACACGGCGTGAAACATCGATATTTCTGACGCGGCCATGAAAACAATCGCAACAACCACTATGATCAGGCCTCGGGAAGAGAGAATACGTGTTTCTGAACGCGTTCGTCGGCCATTCGACCGAGTGCGGTGATCCGCTCCGGTGTTTCGACAATTACTGCCTCGCCACCGTCATGACGGTTGTTACTTCGAATAACGTTCTGACAGATGACGTTTCCTTTCCGAATCGGGTTTTCCTGTCGGGTGTGACCGACGACCTGTGGCGGAGAATCGGCAGGTAGGAACTCGAAATCGAGCCAGACAACTCCCGCATCTGGTCCTCTTCCAGTACTCCCATCGAGCCCGAACACTTGCGGAAACGCCTCAACTGTCGACTGCTGGACTGCCCCGTCCTGTGCAGTCCCGATTGCGTTGCCGATTTTTAATGCGCCGGTAATGAATTCGTCGTTGAGCGCACGCACGTCGTAGGGGGTTGTCTGGCCTGCGTGCGCGTACACGACGTTGTAGCCCTCGTACGCAGCAACGACGTGTCCGTCCTCGATGCTCTGGACGAATGCCTTCCGTTGTTCGTTGGTTCGGTTAACGGAGTACCAGTTCTCCCAACTAAAGTAATCGGGAGTAAGCACCCCCATCTCGTGGTTCCCCAACGTCACACGAACGTGTCCTGGCGGTGCCTGATCGATGAGTCGTTCGATCATCTCCACTACCTGGTCGTTGTGTGCACCGCGGTCGATTGAATCACCGTTAAACACGAGCACGTACTTGTCGCCGCCTGCCCACTGCAGCCGCCCGAGTTTCCCCTCCTCGACGATTGGATCGTAGGAGGGGTGGTCCCGGAGTGTCAGCAGCGCGGATCGCGCATCGGGGAGATGGCCGTGGATATCACTGATGCTGACGATTGCCGGCGGCGTTTCCGTCTCCAGCCCCCGCACGGTATCGCGTTCTGGCGCGCGAACTGGTTCTGTGCTGTGTCCTCCAAACATAGCCGTTTTACTGACTGGTACCGTGTATTGTGATCACAGGTATATATAGGGTACTCAAACCTGTGACTGTGCCATCATTTGTCGAACTCCTGCATGCGGTCGGTGCCTGTGATCCCTGCGAGCACCACGAACACCCCAAGTGAACTCGACTCAGGTGTGGGTCTGTCACCACTGCGGAGTTCGGGAACGCCAGTTCGGTCGGCGAACCACTCCCGGCCGCGTGCAACGGCATCACGCCGGAGCCACTCCGGTGGGCCAGTGAACACGACCAGTCCGCGGGCGGCGTGTTCGTACGGGCACTCGAAGGTGAGCGTTCCACGTGTCGCCCACTGGAGTGTCTGGTGGACTGCACGCTCCTGGACGATCTCGTCGACCGTGTGACCGAGCACTCGCCGCTTGAGTGTATTCACAACCGAGCCGTCTCCCTCTCGCCACTGCGAGAGGCTGCTGGTTGCATAGCCAATCGTCGCCACGCCACCGCCGCCAACTGTCCCCATCAGATCGCTCGCGTCGACGACCTGTTCGCCAACAGCCCCACTGACGTGTCCCGTGGTGAGCAGCTGTTCGAGCCGCCGTGCGTACTGTTGATTGATACCCGTCTGGTGTGAGTCGAGACTCCGGTCCCCCCACAGCCAGGCGTCGTTGTCACAGATAATCTGTGCATCGACAGCGCCATCGAGTCTCGCGAGCGCCTGACCGGTGTTGGAGCGGATTGTATCATCGTTCTCTGCCGGCAGTACGGAGACGGTGTACACCGGGAGATCGTACACCTTCTTGAGTCCAACAGCAAGCTCGGGCATGATTGACGAGCCGGTGCCACCGCCGAGGCCAGCGAAGAGTACGATTGCATCGACGCCCGTCGTAATGCCATCTTCGACCGTCCGACGCAGTTCCACACCCTGATCTTCGATAATCTCCATCCCAAGTTCGCGGTCACCATCGGTTCCCTCCCCGCCAGTTTCGAACTGTCCGATCGCGTGTCGAGACGCTGCAGGCACAGCTCTGAGTGACTCGAGCGTTTCGGCATCCGTATCGACCAGGTCTGCGCTGGCGATTGGCGACTCCGGTCCCATCCCGAGCGTGCGAACAAGACGGTTCAGCAGGCGGCCGCCCGCGCCACCGATTCCGATCGCCGCGACGTTCATACCGACCCCTTCACGAGCCGGTTACAAAAGACTCGCGTCCTACTGTTAGGACAGTTCCAACCCGCGGATCTCTACGACGGCGTCGTCACTTTCCGCCACGCGACCGATCACGCGACCGTCTGTCGACTCGGCCAGCTGTTTGCCCGCGTCGGGATCGACAGCCGCGACGAATCCTGTACCCATATTAAACGTGCGGTGCATCTCCTCGTCGCTTACAGAGCCCTCCTCCTGAACGAATTCGAAGACAGGCTGGGCGTCGTATGGGTCGCTGATCTCGTAACGGTAGGTCCCGAGTCGGGTGAGGTTCGTCCAGCCACCACCAGTCACGTGTGCTGCGGCGTGGACCTCGTGTTCACGCATCGGCTCCAACAGCCCAGTGTAAAGCATCGTCGGCTCCAGCAGCTCCTCGGCGATGGAGCGGTCGGGCTCCGGCGGGAACGGATCGGTGTACTCGTGGTTGCGGGTGACAGCTTCTCGGGCGAGTGTCAGTCCGTTCGAGTGAATTCCGCTGGAGGGCCACCCGACGAGTACGTCACCGGGCTCGGCCTCGCCCGGGAAGAGGGCGTCTTTCGGCGCGAGTCCTGCACACGCACCTGCGATATCGAACCCCTTGATCACGTCCGGAAGCACGGCTGTCTCGCCACCGACGAGTGCCACACCGCTCTGTTCAGCACCGTGGCGAAGCCCCTCACCGATCTCCTCGGCCATCCCATCGTCGGGCTCTTCGACGGCGAGATAGTCGACGAACGCGACCGGCTCGACACCCTGTGCGACCAGATCGTTGACGTTCATCGCCAGACAATCGATGCCGATCGTGGAGTAGTCGTCGATCGCTTCGGCGACGAGCAGTTTCGTGCCGACGCCGTCTGTTGCCAGCGCGAGATACTGGTCGCCGATGTCGACCAGTCCCGCGTAATCACCCTCGAACTCGCCGGCAGCGTTGACGAGGGCTGCCGTTGCAGCCTCGCTCGCGTCGATATCGACCCCCGCCTCCGCGTAGGTCAACTCGTCTTCGGAGTTGTCGCTCATACTCTGGAGGGGAACGGCGAGCGCAAAAAGCCCGTCGGGTTCTCGTAGCTTCAGCGCTGCCATCGGATCTCAGATAGACGGCCACAGCCCCGGTTCGTTTTAGTAACTCCCGCGACAGGTGGTGATATGGCCACAGTCAGCGAAACCTACATCGAGAACCGCCAGCGCGTCCAGCCGACGCACACGAACAACTACGAGACTGCCCACGGAGGAAACATCGTCAAATGGATGGACGAGGTCGGGGCCATGTCAGCGATGCGCCACGCCGGCGAGCCATGTGTGACCGCGCGAATCAACGGGCTCAACTTCGATCGACCAGTTCCACAGGGCGACACCTGTGTTATCGAATCCTACGCCTACGAGTCTGGCAAAACGAGCATCAAAGTCCGAATCCGTGCCTACCGAGAGTCACCGGGAACCGGGAAGCGAGAACAGACGACTGACTCCTACTTCGTGTTCGTCGCGATTGGCGAAGATGGCAGCCCGACGCCGGTCCCTGATCTGGAAGTAAACTCCGATCGGTGCAAGCGACTCCGAGACGATGCGCTCGAATACGAGACGATAGAGTAGCTATAGCCCAACAAAAAGGAAAAAGGCCCCGAGCGCGAGAAGCGAGACACTGAACACGAACGCGAACACGCTCACACTCCACTGTTTGACCGTTTTTCCGTCGAGTGGGCCAAAGGGGATCATATTGAATGCAGCCAGGAAGATATTCACCAGCACGCCGATCCGTGCGATCTCCTGGACGAAGCCGCCCGCGAGCAAGAACGGGACCAGAAAGACAACTGCGAGCAGGAGATTCGTCACTGGCCCGGCGACAGAGACGAGGCCGTTTTGCCTGACTGTGATCCGGCCGCGGTGATACACTGCGCCTGGCGCTGCAAACAGTAGTCCCGCCAGCCCGAGACCGATTGCGACGGCGAGCATCCCGTAGTCTGCACGGAACGCGGCAACCTGACCGAACCGAATCGCGACAATCTTGTGAGCCAACTCGTGGAGCAAAAATCCTGCACCGACAGTAAGCATACTCAACACGAAGGTTCGGCCAAAAGCGTTCCAGTCGAGCGTGTTGGCGACGATATCCTGAACGAACCCGGTCGGTGTCAGAAAAAACGTAAAGGCGAGCCCGAGTGCGACCCACGCAATTGCAAGATCCCGAACTTCTTCGCGGTAGAACGTGATCTCGTTTAACTGGAACATGTTACGTGAGAATGTCCAGAATCAGCTGTGCACTGTTTCGGGCACCGCGGATCATCTCCTGACCGAGCCCGCTGACGCCGCCGATATCGGCAGCGAAATGCGGCAAGAGGATTGTCGCAAAGAGGATCGTTGCGATAAACGAGCCGATGTTCGTCATCGCGACGATGAGAATCAGCCGGAACGTTGGCACATCATCTCGCATCTTTCGAACAAGCTCGACGAGCGGTGTCTCCTGATCTGCGAGCATATCGTTCAGCCTGCTAATATCCGAGACGTTCACCTTCGTGTATCGCAGTTCGACGTAGCCAGCAAACCAGCCCGGTGCGAGCAGCGGGTTCACGCTCGTCAGCCAAGCAACCGAGCCGCCGACGCCGGCGCTGGTCCAGTGTGCGCCGGCGAGTTTGGCGAGCCCTGCTGCGATGATCCCGTTGATCAGGAACCAGGCAACGAACATGCTGATCAGCAGATCGCCCTGCACCCCGGCCATCGCCAGCAGGATGAAGAAGGCAAGAAAGCCAACGGTCATCGCGTAGCCGATCGTCTTGTAGATGATCGAGCCGAGTCGGCTGGACTCTTTCTCGCCGACGAGTGACTCCGCTGGGGGGAGTGTCTCGGGATTTGCGAGATAGTTTTCGATCCCCTCCCGGTGGCCTGCTCCGACGACTGCAACGACATCGTGTCCGGCATCACGGAGTGCGATCAGTCTGTAGGCGATAAACGCATCTCGCTCGTCGATCAGCGCCTGTGCGCCGCCGGGTGAGAAACGCCGGAACTCCTCGATCATCGCGGTGACCACATCGGCGTCGGTCAGCCGCTCCATATCGAACTCTTCGTCCTCGATATCGCCGCTTGCTCGTGCCAACAGCGCACCGATCGGGAGGCCAATCACCAGCGCGATCACCACGGCGAGAATCGCACCGTCGAGGATTCCCGCGAGGCTGCCGACAATCCCGCCGAGTATCGGGATTCCGATCGCACTCCCGATGCCGGCCGGAATGAAAAACGGTCCGCCAACTGCACTCCCGATGATCGAGCCGATCGTCCCGAAAAAGAAGCCGATCGTGAACCCGGCTGTCCACGGACCGAGCGTCTCGACCATGAGCGCAGCGATAATAGAGAGTTTCTCTCGGAATCGCATCCCCGACCACAGCCGCTGGACAGTTAGCTGGATATCGCGGTCGACGAGTGCAACCCCAGAGCCGTATTTTTCTGCGGATTCGATTGCGGCCATCATATCCGCGCCGGGTTCGATATCGAACCGGTCGCCCATACGGGCTTGCACGTACGACAGCAGCCAGTAGGCGAGGAACTGGTACATCGTCCGGCCGGAGATCAGATCCTTGGAGTCGATATCGTCCGGCTCCTCGCCTTTGAGGCGTTTGTATCGTGTCTCGTCGAGTTCGACGGCGACCACGTCTGGTCGCTCGCGCTCGATCGTCTCCTCGACTTCCTCGACGCTGTGTTCTGAAACGTGTGCGGTTCCGACGACTTTGACTGACCCTTTGCTTTTCGCCTGCTCGGGATTGGCAGGTTCTGGGTCGAGAACGTCGTCGGAGTCGTCGGTCATCGTCACCGCTTATCCACCCACGGCTTACAAGCGTTTCGAGGTGGGACGGAGGTGTGTTATGTTTGGTTTGAAACCAGCAGTCAGCACTGCATACAGGACTGGAGCTGATATGGGCATAAACAGCAAGAAAACCTCGATAGAAAGTGATCGAATAACTGAAACAGCTGTTTGTGGTTGTGTCTGTTTTAGTCACCGTTTTTTTCGCTATTCGCCCAGCGCAGCTTCCAAACTCTATTCATCAACTTACCCCTCCAACAACTAGCAGCCGACAAAGTAATTGACCCCTCTCTCAAAACGGAGTGTATGCCAACACTACAGGATTCGAAAGTCGAGACACGCCATCTCGTCTTGCCCGAACACGCGAGCCCAATCGAGACAGCCCACGGCAGCAACGTTCTTCGCTGGATGGAGCGAGCCGGGACGATGAGTGCGATGCATTTCTGTGGCGGCGATGTCGTGACCGCTGGCTTCGACAGCGGCCGATTTCACAACCCGATTCCACAGGGTGGGATCGCACTGGTCGACGCCTACGTCTACGAGACGGGCAATTCGAGCATGACCAAGCGAGTGCGGTGTTTCCACGAGAATCACGAAACTGGCGAACGCGTCCTGACCTCGGATGCGAAGATGGTCAGCGTCGCTGTCGACGACGAGGGCGAATCAGTTCCCGTCCCGGATCTGGCGATCGAATCTGATGCTGGACAGCGGCTCTCTGATGAGGCACGCAACGCCGATCGACGAACCTGAGTACAATTTAAATCGTGAACAGTATTGCAGTTTCAAACTGTGAACAGTAGCGTGGGTTTTTATTTTCCGAACATCTGAACTACGGTGTGAGCACACTCGTCGTCTGTCTCTACAGGGGGCCGCCACTCTCCGACGAGCAGCCGCCAATCGTCGGTCGGGCTGCCATCGAGCGGCTGGTGACGACAGCGGGCG
>SL_4KL_010_BRINEDRAFT_10001461_pt1 | contig 13051 bp, 12 predicted proteins | sample SodLak_010_BRINE_2_FD_10664 | JGI IMG/M metagenome (IMG submission 10664)
CGACCGTGACGAACTACCGAGTGAGCTGCCAGAACCGCTCGTTGCTGCTGACTAATAGCGCTCGTTGCTGCTGACTAAAGCGCTCGTTGCTGCTGACTAATAGCGCTCGTTGCTGCTGACTAACTCATCCAAACGCACAAAGTGACGCCGAACCTGTCAGTTAATATGGCAGGCGAAGATCCGGCGCTCGACCCACAGGCAGAGGCGCTCATCGAGGAGCTTGAGGCGGGAATCAGACCGCCGACGACGACGCTCTCGGTGGAACGCAGCCGGGAACTGCTCGATGAACTGTTCTCAGACGACGATCCAGAAGCGGTTGGTGAGGTCGTCAATACGGAGATCTCGGGGCCGAACGGCCCGATTCCTGTCCGTCTCTACGAACCCGAGGGGGAGGCTCCATACCCGATACTGATCTTCTTCCACGGCGGCGGCTGGATTCGTGGCTCACTGGATGGCTACGACGGACTCTGCCGGAAGCTTACCAACCGCACGAACTGTCTGCTCGTTGCCGTCGATTACCGGCTCGCCCCTGAGGAGCCGTTTCCGGCAGGCTTCGAGGATTGTTACGCTGCAACCGAGTGGGCAGCCGAGAACGCGGCTGAACTGAATGGCGATCCTGATTGGATCGCCGTCGGTGGCGATAGCGCTGGCGGGAATCTCGCCGCCGCAGTCACACTCGCTGCGAGAGACCGGGAGGGCCCCGAACTCGATCACCAGCTACTGATCTACCCCGCCCTGCACTCGCCAAGCGTCCGCTGGTTCGATTCCTACGACGAGAACGGCACCGGCTATCTGTTGGAGATGGAGAGCATCGAGTGGTATCTCGATCACTATCTCGACGATTCGGATCTTGGCAACCAGTATGCGCTCCCCCTACGCGCCAGGAGTCTTGCTGAACTACCACCGGCGACGATTCTCACTGCCGGATTCGATCCCCTTGTCGACGAGGGCGAGGCCTACGCTGATCGACTCGACGATGCTGGCGTCGATGTGACACGCCTCGACTACGAGCGTCAGATCCACGCCTTCGTCAGTCTCTACGAGTTCATCGACGCTGGTGAGCAAGCGATCGACGAGATTGGCGAAAAAATTCGTTCAGCTATCGAACAGTAGTCACTACTGCTGGACGATCACAACCGCGTTCTCGGTTTCGATCATTTCACCGTCGCCGGAGTACTGCCGGCTTTCCTCGATTTCGAACATCTCGTCGGGGAGTTCGAACTCCTCGGCAACGATGAGCGTCTCGCCGTCGATCTCGTAGTCGCCTTCTTCAATCGCTGAATCGATTGCACCGACATCGTTGCCGAACTCCGGCCCAACAAGCGAGTAATCCAGATCGATCCCGCTGATCTTCGTCGTGATATCCGGTTCCTCGTCGAAGGCTTCGATCGAATCGACGTGCATTACCTCTGCGACTGGGCCGGCGAACTCGCCGACGTGGCCGTAGATCTCGACGTGATCGAGCGTTGCGTTGAGCGCCAGCCCGTTGTCCGTTTTGTACCGGCGCAGGGCAGAGATTGCCTCCATCGCCGTCTCGCCGGCGTCCAGATCTGCCTCGTAGCCACCGGCTGTCGGCCAATCCGACGTATGAATCGAGTCGGGTTCGTCGTAGATCCGCCGCCACAGTTCCTCGGTGATGTGGGGAAGCAGCGGAGCGAACAGTTTCAGGAACGTTCGGTGGGCAGTAACGAGCGCGAACTCAGTCGAGTCGTTGCCGCCGTCGTCGAGTCGCTGTTTTGCGATCTCCAGATAGTCGTCACAGAACGTCGACCAGAAGAACGTTCGCAGCTCTGTCCGTGCCTTCGAGAACTCGTAGTTGTCGAATCGCTCGGTGACCTGATCGACAGTTTCGTCGAGTTCGGCAAGCAGCCAGCGGTCGATCGCTGCAAGCTCTTCCTCGTCGACTGAATCCACGGCACCAGCCTGTGGGGTGAGCTGATCGACCAGGCGCGAGGCGTTCCAGAGCTTCTGGAGCAGGCGCTCACCGGCCTCCAGATCGCCCTCGCGGTACGGGAAGTCATCTCCGATGGAAGTACCAGCGGCCCAGTATCGAGCGGCGTCGACGGGGAACTTCGAGAGCACCTCCTCCGGTGGGATGACGTTCCCTTTGGATTTGGACATCGCCTCGCGGTTCTCGTCTAGCACCATCCCGTTGATCATCACGTGATCGAACGGCACCTCGCCGGTGTGTTCGTAGCATTTGACCACCGTATGGAACAGCCAGAAGGAGATGATGTCGTGACCTTGTGGGCGAAGATTCGCCGGGTAAAGCTCGTCGCGTTCCATCGTGAACTCCTCTGTGTCTCCGTCCCAGTCCCAGCCGGCGTTGACAAGCGGCGTCAGTGAGGATGTCGCCCAGGTGTCGAAGACGTCCTCCTCGGGGGTGAACGATTCGCCGCCACACTCCGGACAGGCGTCAACTGGTGGGTCGTCAGCCAGCGGATCGACCGGGAGCTCTTCTCGATCCGCGAAGATCTCCTTCCCGCAGTCGTCACAGTACCAGACCGGGAACGGAATGCCCGAATCGCGCTGGCGGGAGATACACCAGTCCCATTCGAGTCCCTCGATCCAGTGTTTGTAGCGGGTAAACATCTTCTTCGGGAACCAGTCCATCTCCCGACCTGCCTCCAGATACTCTTCCTTTTTGTCGAGCATCTTCACGTACCACTGCTCGGTGACGAGATACTCGACCTCGTGGTCACAGCGCTCGTGAACCTGCACGGTGTGTTCGTGATCGCGGGATTCGAGCAGGTGGCCTTCCTCGCCCAGATCCTCGATGATCTGCGTGCGGGCATCGTTGGTGCTCAGCCCCTCGTACTCGCCGGCGAGGTCGGTCATCGTTCCCGACTCGTCGATTGCGATACGCAGATCCAGATCGTGGGCCTGGTACCATTCGATATCGTTCTGGTCACCGAACGTACAGCACATCACCAGCCCGCTGCCGGTCTCCATATCGACGCGGTCGTCTGCGATGATGTCGACCTCTTGTCCGAAGAGTGGAACCCTTGCGGTGCCGCCGACGAGATGCTGGTTCTCGTCGTCGTCGGGATGGACGAACACGGAGACACATGCCGGCAACAGCTCCGGTCGTGTCGTCGAGATCGTGAACGTCTCTTCGTCGGGTTCGGAGCCGTCGCCAGTCTCGACGATCTCGAAGGCGATGTCGTTGAACTTGGTGTGTTTGTCGTGATCCTCCTGTTCGACCTGTGAGATAGCGGTCTCGCAGTCCGGACACCAGATCGTCGGTGCACGCTTGCGGTACTCTCGGCCCTGCTCGTACAGATCGAGGAACGAAAGCTGAGAGATCCGCTGGACGCGAGGCTCGATCGTCTTGTAGGTGTGATCCCAGTCGACGGAGATCGCAAGCGACTGGATATCCTCCGTGAACTCCGCTTCGTACTCGTCACAGACATCTCGGCACTTCTCTTGAAACTCACGGCGTGGGTAGTCGCTATGGTTGATGTCGAGTTCACGCTCGGTCAGTCGCTCACTTGCGATCCCGTTGTCGTCGTAGCCAAAGGGAAAGAAGACAGTGTCCTCTTTCATTCGGCGGTAGCGGGCGACGAAATCCTGCAGCGTGAACTGATAGAGGTGGCCCATATGCAGGTTGCCCGAGACGGTCGGTGGGGGCGTGTCGATGCTGTAGCGGGTGTCGGCGTCGCCATCGTAGGCGTAGGTTCCCGCCTCGACCCATCTGTCCTGCCAGTCTGGCTCGACGCGCTCGGGGTCGTACTCGCCGTCGATACTCTCTTCAGTGGTCGGTTCGTCGGTCGGTTGGTCCTGTGTGTCGCTCATGGTCTGTAAGCTGGGGGTTCGCGGTCAGAAAACGATGCCTGCGCCGAGGTGGAGGTGTTATTGGGGCAGAAACGCCCCTACTACGAGAACAGTCCTGGGGGGTACTCGGCGCTGCATAGTTGTATATGGACGAACGGGTGGTATTAATGACATGGTTTCGGTTCGCTACAAACGGTGAACGATGCGCTCACCAGTGTCCAGTCCGTTCCGGAGCGCTGCGTGGAGTCGTCCCTCGCCGGGTACCCAGTCACCGAGACAGTACAGCCCATGCTCCTCGGCTGAATCCAGCGGTCCGTGGGCGACTCTCTCTTCGGGAATCGCGTACCGCCAGCCCTGGTGGTCGCTCCAAGAAGGAGTCGCCAGTCGGTCGTCGTCGATCACGTCTGCGGTCAGCGCTGCCAGTTCGGCGACGTTCTCCGTGGGATCCTCCTCGTACTGGTCGACAGACCACTCGTGGTTCGCCTGCACGATCAGCACTGACTCGTCGTCGGGGACGTGACCCGGCTTGCACTCCTCGCGGGAGATCCAGCCGATCTCGTGGTCTTTTCCGGGGTTGACGAGCCCGTAGTACGGCACGTCGAGTTCGAACTCGTAGCCAAGCACCGCCGTCCAGACTGTCCGGTACTCCACGTCTCGGGTCGCCGCGACGAGTTTCTCGCGGATCGGTGCCTCCCACTCGGCGTCGGCGAGCAGCTGTGCTGTCTGGGGCGCTGGCGGATTGCAAAGCAGCAGATCGAACGGTCCCCACTCGTCGCCGTCGGTGTCGTACAGTCGCCACTGATTGCTATCCCTGACGATGGTTTCGACGCGCGTCCGCTGGTGAATCGTCGCATCTGTCCGGCCAAACAGCCGCTTTGCGATCTGCGTGAGTCCCTCGCGGTAGGTCCATTTTTTCTCCGTGCTCTCACGCCCTTCGGACACCTCGCCGTCTTGATCGAAGACGTAGATCGGTTCGTCGATAGAGACGAGTCCGGTCGTCTCCAGTTCCTCGGTCACCAGCTCGACGACGCGCTCGTCGTCGTTTTTCAGGTAGTTCGCGCCGTAGTCGTAGTACCTGCTTTCGTGGCGTCGAGTCGCTGCTCTCCCGCAGACGCCGCCGGATTTTTCGAGAATCGTGACCTCCGCGTCGGGTGCAGCCTCATCGAGGACGTAGGTCGCTGCTGCACTCGCTGCGCCTGCGCCGATCACTCCGATTTCCATGTCGTTTTGTTGGACTGCGGGCACTACTACCCGTCGCTTGAGACGGCTGCCTAATTTGAGAATCTCAGAAACAGCTCACCATTCTCTGTAGTGATATTTCCTCGGCAAACTGATTTCCGTACTCGTTGACAACTTTCAGTATGTACCGGGATATTCTCGTGGCGACAGACGACAGTCCCGAGTCAGCTGCTGCCGTCTCCCGCGCGATCGAACTCACAGCCCAGCTCGATGCAACGCTTACTGCGATCTACGTTGTCAACACACGACTCGGGAAGACGAGCGCAACGGAGGAGCCGTACAGACAGACGGCAACGGACGTGTTCAGCGAGATCAAACGCGAAGCATCACCCTACGACGTCTCTGTCAAGACGGAGCTGGCAGAGGGCAAGCCTCCAGAACAAATTCTCGAGTACGCCACCAATCACGGTATCGACCTGATCGTCATCGGTGGGAAAGACAAATCGCTCGCTGAACGGTTCTTTATCAGTGATACAACAGAGAAGGTCGTCCGTCACGCCCCGATGTCGGTTCTTGTCGTGCGTGAGGAAAGCAGTGGGTCGTGACCGCGTCGAGTGTGTTCACCCAGAGATTGACGACACGCTGTGACGGCACAGAAATGCCTCTATAACCAAGGAGCGTCTCGCGGTACTACGTCTACAATCCACTGATGGTCGAAACGCTGCTGGCAATCGGTATCGTTGCCTCGCTTTTTGTCGGGTTCAATATTGGCGGCTCGTCGACCGGCATCGCGTGGGGGCCACCAGTCGGGGCCGGAATCATCACAAAGACCACAGCAGCGGCCCTGATGACGGTTTTTGTCTTTCTCGGTGGCTGGACTGTCGGTCGAAATGTGATGGACACGTTGAGCGAGGGGATCATCACGACCGAACTCACGCTTTCGGCAGGCGTAGCCGTCCTCTTTTTCATCGGTCTGGGGATCCTCATCGCCAATATCTTCGGTGTTCCTGTCCCGACATCGATGACGACCGTCGGTGCGATTGCAGGGCTTGGACTGGCGACAGGGACGATCAACTACGTGACCATGACCGAAATCATCATGTGGTGGATCACCACACCGATCATTGGGCTCTGGATCGGGAGTGTTATCGGACGCTACATTTACCCGGCAGTCAACCAGCGAGTCGAGATCAAACGGTCGGATGGACCGCTGCTGACGCTCGACCTGAACGGAATGATTCCAACGCCAGCGCTTGGTCCAAACACGACCTATTCGGAGCTTGCCAGCACGACAGTCGTGCTGGTGATTGGCTGTTACATGGCATTCAGCGCCGGTGCGAGCAACGTGCCCAACGCTGCTGCACCGCTCGTTGGCGGCGGAGGCGGACTCTCCGCTGATCTCGCGATCGTCCTTGCGACGGTTGCGATCGGGCTTGGTGGGTTCACGATCGCCCGCCGGACGATGGAATCAGTCGGAACTGAGCTGAGCGACATTCCACTGCTCGCAGCATTGTTTGTCATGGTGACGGCATCGACAATAACGACGATTCTCTCATGGATTGGTATCCCCATCAGTCTCGTGATGGCGACAGTAATGACAATCGTCGGCATTGGCTGGGGCCGTGCAACCCGTCCGATTACCGTCCGGGAGGCGGTGACAGGCGGCGTGACAGACAAAGAGATTACAGCCGGTGCGATCACCGCTCAGGAAATAGATGGCAAAACCGCCGCCCCGATTGGTGAAGCTGAACCCGAAGAAGTGCTTGACGCGGGCGATCTGTTCAATCCCCGAGCGGTGATTAAATACGTCTCGATGTGGATTATCGGCCCATCAGTGTCGACTGGGCTGGCCTACGGCTTCTTTGTCCTCTTTCCGGGGGTCGCCTAGCAATGACCTTAGATAATTGGCTACCATCTATTGGAGTATGGTCTCACGACTTCTGGTTCCGATGGACGACTCCGAGCACGCTGGACATGCACTCGAATACGCGCTTGAGAACTTTCCGGACGCCAACGTCACTGTCCTGCACGTCGTTGGTGTCCCATCATCGATGTTGGGTGAGGCAACGGGACTTGCACTCGCGGACGATCTCGATGAAGCTGCCGAGGAGCGCGCAGCTCCTGTCTTCGAACGCGCCAGAGAGATCGCAGACGAGCGCGGGCGAGAGATCGACACAGTCGTCGGTATCGGGCACCCTGCCCGGAATATCGTCGATCGTGCCGACGAGTACGACACCGTCGTCATTGGCACCCACGGCGCAGATCGTGGTCGTGCAACACGCCGCTTTCTCGTCGGCAACGTGGCAGAGACCGTCTCGAAACGGTCACCGGTCCCCGTCATCATCGTTCGGTGACCCGCCTTCCGAGGCGGTTCCTAGTCGTCAGCTTCGGCGTCGCTCCGAGTTCCGCCTGTGAGCAGTTGTGATCCCGCTGGCAGTCGACTCGTGTCGTGGGTCCCGACCGGCGGGCGGTTTACTTCTGCGGCTGGTGAGCTGTCGATATCCGTCTCCTCTTCGATATCTTCCATCTCACCATCTGCCTCTCTCGCGTCCTGATCGATCCGCATCGAACAGAACTCGACGCCACACATCGAACAGAACCGTGCTTCCTTGTAGTTGTCACCCGGAAGCGTCTGGTCGTGATACGACTGGGCGCGCTCTGGATCGAGCGAGAGATCGAACTGCTCGCGCCAGTCGAAGTTGTACCGAGCCTCTGAGAGCGCATCGTCCCAGTCCCGCGCGCCGGGCCGGCCGTTTGCGACATCCGCTGCATGAGCGGCGATCCGGTAGGCAGCCAGTCCATCTCTCACGTCCTCTTTCTCTGGGAGGCCGAGATGCTCTTTTGGCGTTACGTAACAGAGCATCGCCGCGCCTGCACGCCCGGCCTCGGTGGCTCCGATCGCGCTCGTGATGTGATCATAGCCCGGCGCGATGTCGGTCACGAGCGGCCCGAGCACGTAGAACGGTGCGCCATCACACAGCTCTTGCTGGAGTTCGACGTTGTGCTGGATCTGATCCATCGGGACGTGTCCCGGCCCTTCGACCATCACCTGCACGCCGTGGTCCTGTGCCGTCGCGGTCAGCTCGCCCAGCGTCTCCAGTTCGGCGAACTGTGCCTCGTCGCTCGCGTCGGCGAGACAGCCCGGGCGCAGCCCGTCGCCAAGCGAAAAGGTCACATCGTGTTCGGCGAAGATTTCACAGATCTCCTCGAAGTGGGTGTAAAGCGGGTTTTGCATTCCGTTCTCTTCGATCCACTGGGCGAGAATCGATCCGCCGCGGGAGACGATCCCCGTCTTTCGGCCGTCGGTCAGCGACAGGTGCTCCATCAAGACGCCCGCGTGAATGGTCTGGTAATCGACCCCTTGCTGTGCTTGTTTTTCGATCACGTCGAGCAGCAACTCAGGAGTGATATCGGCAACCTCGTCTGCCTGTTTGACCGCCTCGTAGATTGGCACTGTCCCGACAGGCACCGGAGAGTGCTCAACGATTGCCTCCCGGATCTCGTCTAACCCGCCGCCCGTGGAGAGATCCATCACTGTATCCGCGCCATAGTGAACAGCAGTGTGCAGTTTTTCGAGCTCTCCTTCCAGATCGCTCGTTTCGTCGCTGTTTCCGATGTTCGCGTTGACCTTGGTCGAGAACTCCCGCCCGATAATCATCGGATCGAGGCTGTCGTGGGTATGGTTGGCTGGAATCACTGCCTGCCCCGCTGCAACCTGCTTGCGAACGAACGAGGCCTCACGGTTTTCCCGTTCGGCGATCCGTTCCATCTCTGGGGTGATCTCGCCTGCCCGAGCCGCCTGTAGCTGTGTCCGTGGCATAATAATCTAGTTATACTACCTGGTTATATAGGCTGTGGTCACAGCAATCGTTCGACGCTCACAGGGACACAGACCATCAGTCTCTATTACTATATCAGCTTTCGAGGAAACGGTTCAGTTGTTGGAACTGTGCTGGTGAAAGGATTATTTTGGTCTCGAACGCGTCGAACTGCTTGAAATCGTCGTCAAGCGTAAGAACGGTATTCACTCCCTCATCTCTCGCAACCGCTGCATAGTAACTGTCCCACGCGTCGATATTTTCCTTGGCTGCCTGATCGAGCCCGTTTCGGGCGATCTCCTCGGGGATTCGGTCGTACCAGTAAATCCGCTGTGCGTCCATGAAGTTCCCGAGGAGTCGAGAGGCGTCTTCGTTCGATATACCGTAGTACGTTGTGAGCACAGTGTGGGCTCCAAACACTGCGGGATAGGGCACAACTGCGTCTATCTCACCGGTGATTGCGCGTTTCACGTAGGAGAGTGCTTGCTCACGGACTGGTGAGTCGGTGTGGGCAACCGCAATCACTCCGACATCGAAAAGGTACGGACCGCTGTACTCACTCATCGCTGTTCTCTCTTGCCCCACGTTGAACAGCCTCGCGGTGCTTTTTAGCGACCGGGTCCTGACTGTCCGTCAGTGGAGACGTCTCTTCTCTGTTCGCTGCCGAACGTTCAACTAACGTATCCATCCGGCTGAGGAGTTGTTCAGGTTCGTCTTCTGGTTCGACGACAACCCTCCCGCCCTCCTCGATAATTTCTACTTCTGTTCCGGGAGTGATGCCGAGGCGCTCTCGCAGTTCCTTGGGCAGGACAATCCGTCCTTTCGTATCTACTGTCGGCATAGTCCCACATAGTGTGGGAATAGGGTTAAAGATTCTCCTCAAACGACTTGGGTAAACCAACTTGGTTTACCCAAGTTACTCACAGTGCTGGCTCGGTAGTCCGTCCTCTCCGTCTCACTTCGACATTGAACAAAACTAATCAGTGTACCCCTCAACCAGACTCTCGACGTACTTCGCGATCACGTCGACTTCGAGGTGGACTGGATCGCCGACTGACTTCTCTGAAAGGGTTGTGATTTCGTAGGTCTCCGGGATGATCGCCACCGCGAACGACTCGTTTTCTTTCGCAGCGACAGTGAGACTAATGCCGTCGACGGTGATCGATCCTTTCTCGACGACGTAGGGCGCAAGCTCGCTGGGAAGGGAGAATCCAAACTCCCAGTCGTCGCCCAGCTGGGTGATTGACTCCACCTCGCTCGTTGCGTCGACGTGGCCCTGGACGAAGTGACCATCGAACCGGCCGTCTGCGGGGAGTGCTCGTTCGAGGTTCACTGTGTCACCGACGCCCAACTCTCCCAAGTAGGTTCGTTCGAGTGTCTCTGTAGCAGTGAACACCTCGAAAAAATCCTCGCCGAAATCTTCAACTGTCAGGCAGGCCCCGCTGACGCTGATGCTCTGGCCGACGCTCAGTCCGTCGAAGGTTGTTGATAGTCGAAGGCGGCGTCCGTCATCGGTCTGTTCGATATCGAGCACTTCGGCTGTCTCTTCGACGATCCCTGTGAACATACGGGCTGTTTGGGATCAACCGGCGTAAGTGATACGAACGAAAACAGACTGTGGGCTAGTGACAGAGCGCTACTGTGCAACAGGCTTCTCGCCGATCTGTTCGAGCAGTTCCTCCAGCGACTCCTCGACAGGCTCGTTGTGGAGCAACACGTCGATCGGCAGCGTCGGCGCGCCATCGACGAGATTTTCGAGGATGACGAGTCGCTCGCGGGCACGCGACATGCCGACGTAAAAGACACGCCGTTCGTTGTCGGTAAGCGTCGGCACCGTATTGGCGTGTTTCGTAAACTCCGCTTCCTCGGGGATCTCCTCGTTTTTCTGCTCGATGGCAGCCGACATCTGCTCGACAACCTTCTCCGTGAGATCGGTCGCAACGAACACGTGGTCTGCCTCACGACCTTTCGCGGAGTGGATCGTCCCCAACCGCACACGACCGCGTTCCATTCCCTGATATGGGCCGTTGAAATAGGCATCGACGCTACGTTCCTGGAAGCTCGTTACCTTCCGGAGCATATCCGCTGCTGCCGGTGGGTCGGGAACGAACGGGACGTGCTCACGAACGAGTTCGGGCTCAATCCGTAGATTCTTCAGATCGTCGACGCCGGATTCCTCCTCGCGCTCGTCGAGTACGTCGAAGAAATCGTCGCGCTCGCCGGTTCCAAAGGCCGAATCGGCGAGCATATCCGCAAGGCGTCGGGCTTGCAGCCCTGTCAGCTCCTCATCTGCTGCCAGCGCCTCGATACCGTCGATGTACTGGGTGAGCCGGTCAGTCCACATCCGCTGGTCGGTCAGACAGCTGAACGGAATCCCTTCGTCGATGAACTCATCGATGAACTGGAACATCTGGTAGCGGGCACGAAACAGTACCATCACCGTCTCATCGGTCGTCTCCACTGTCCGCTGGAGTTCGCGGGAGAGATCGAGCATCGATCGGTTGCGGATCGCCTCGACCGAGCCGCCCTCCTTGCGGGGCTCTAGATCCTTCTCCTGCCGTTTCTCGATGTGGCTCACTTCCTGATTGACCGCATTGAGAATTTTCGAGGGCAGTCGGTAGGAGTTTGGCAACACAACATCTTCGTCCACGTCCTCTTCGAGCAGCAGGTCGGGATCGGCACCCTGCCAGGCGTAGACAACCTGGTCGTCGTCGCCGGCGATCAGGACTCGCTTCATGTGTGGCCGCCACTCTCTGTACACTTCGTACTGCAGCGTCGTAATATCCTGAAATTCGTCGATGATCAGATAATCTACATTCGGCAGCAGCGATCGTTGCTCGACTCGTTCGAGCATGTCTGCAAAGCCGATGATATCGTTCTGGCCTTTCCAGTTGCGCCAGGCACGGATCGCTTCGGGAATGTCGAGCCGGTCGTCATCCGACGGCCATGTCGGGGTGTACTTGTTACCCGTCTGTGCGTTGTCGTCGATTTCTGGAGGGAGTCGAACCTCCTCTTCGTCCCACTGGAAGGGAACGTCGTACCAGTCGCCAACGTCTCGGCGGGTGCGTTGGAGCCACTGGCTCGTTGCAATTACTTTGTTTCCGAGCGTCGTCGACCGGGCAGAACGGCGTCGCGACCCTTCGTACTCGTCTTCGAACTCCAGGCCAAAATCCTCACAGAACTCCTCCTTATCAGATTCGCCAACGACGTCGCTGCGAGAGAGATTCAACAGATCGTACGCCTTCGCGTGCATCGTACAGACGTTGCCACGAAGCGCTCGGGGCGTCGTGTCGAGTCGCTCTGCCAGCCGCTCTCGGATCTCTGCTGCTGCCGCCCTCGTGTACGAAACAACCAGAATATCGCGAACATCGAGCTCCTCCTCGGACTCGATTAACTCCTCGACCCGGTCGAGGAGTGCTGTCGTTTTCCCACTGCCCGGGCCACCGAACAGTCGGACTACCTCTGTAGACTCGGTCATTGGCCATTCAATGACGCTCCTGGTTCATAAGCCCCGCGACTTCTCTCCCCAACTACTTGTAAAGTGAGAGATACAGCATGCTAAAACCGACTATAAACGGGACTGTTTCGACTATTTCGAAAAAGAGCACGACCATCGTATCAGCTTCCGAACCTAACTGCGTGATAACACTGCTGACTGCGACGCCCATACTGATGAATGCAAATCCAACGAACGCGTACTGTAGTCGTTTTGATCGTTTCTTTTGATACGCCTGAAAGCTGATGAGGGTGAGCCCGAGCGCTAGCCCAAAGACGGCAAACCGCATCAAAGTTAAGATGATTCGAATAATCGGCTCAACATCTACCATCGATAGATCAGGGTTAAAGTAGTGGTTTAATAAACGTAATTACTTCTCGATGACAGCTGGTGGTCACTCTGCGTTCAGTTCATCCCAGAGTTGCGTGAATCGGTCGGGGAGATTCTCCTCACGATAGATTCTGACTTTGTACTCGTCGTCTTCGAGTGAGATAACTGTACTTTCGAAGTTCGATTTGTAGATCTTGTAGTGGTTGCCGTCGTCGGCGACGAGCGTTTCGTCTTTAATCAGGTCGTGCTCGTCCAAGATTTCAATCCGCCGGTAGACTGTCGGGAGTGACAGATCACACTCTTCGGCGAGTTCTTTCGCGTCTTTTGGTTCCCGACTAATCGCGGCCAGCACTCGCCGGGCGTGTTGATCCCCGATCGTGTCCAGAATCTCTTCGATACTTCGGTCGTCCACGTTGAGATAATTATTCCACTGTAATATAAGCGTTTTCGCACG
>SL_4KL_010_BRINEDRAFT_10001462_pt1 | contig 13051 bp, 7 predicted proteins | sample SodLak_010_BRINE_2_FD_10664 | JGI IMG/M metagenome (IMG submission 10664)
AAGTCCCCCCCCGCCTCCAACCGCCGTGATACCAAAAACAACGGAGTCTTCCCCCCTTTTCCCGTTTACCCAACGGGTGACTCCGCCTCCGCCTTTCCCTACCACCACGTCGTGGCTCCCCGGAGCGACCTGGATCGACCTCTTGAACACGAGTCCTCCAGCGCCTCCCCCGCCTCCGCCGGCGGGCCATCCCCTTCTCGAAGCCCCGCTACCTCCTCCTCCCACCACCAAAACATCCGCCTTTCCTCCCGACACCACCTGCAAGATTCCGGACTCCCGGAAGACGTGAACACGATAACCGTCGTGCTCGTATATTTTATCTCCGCCGCGTATAGTTACGGCTTTGTCCAACTTTCTTATTCCGCCTTTGAGATCCGTGACTTTTTCGTCCATCTTGTCGACTTTGCTCGTCAACCTGTCGAACCTACTTTGCACGAGCTCGCGCTTGTTCCGTTGACGACCCTCGACGGAATCCAGCCTTTGGTTCAACGCCGCGAACCGAGTATCGAGAATGCCGTGCTGGTCGGAGATGTCGTTCGAAAGGTTCACCAGACGCGTGACGTCCAGTCCTCCCAGGCATTCTCCATCGATGCACATATCCGGCGTGTTCAGGCTCGGGAGCTCTAATCCGCAAGAAGGCGCGGATCTCATAAGATCTCCGTTCAATCCCGCGCATTTTAAAGCCTTTCCGCGATCGGTAAAAACGTTTGCATACTTTTCTTTGGAAGCATTTGATAACTGTGAGGCACGGCTTTTTTGAACGACGACGATCGCGAACAGCACCGCCGCTAAAATGAGAACCACAAAAGCGGTTAATGCACGGCGTTCACGGATGTTAGATTTGCCCATTTCTCCTCCTTTTTCTGCTTACTGATATAGAAGGCGTTTTTTTATTATCATCCGCGTTCATAGATCGGTACTCTGAACTTTCTGGACCGCGTGGTCGTCGGGCAGGTTGTCTATCCAGACGAAAGCTTCGAATACGCGCCCGGCGTACGCGTCTCCGTTTCGGTAGGACCCCCCTATTCTGGGAGTCCCGTGCGATCCCCGCATTTTGTTCGTGCTTCCCGTGTTGAAAGACGTGCCCACGTAGCACCTCCCTTCGTCGTCGTTGATGAGAAAGCCAATAGCGTTTATGGGTCCGTGACTGGAATGCCTTGGAAGGTTTTTTCCCGGCATCGGCCTGGGACGGCCGTAATGATCGATGTGCACGCCCGATCTGTCGCTCCTGTACCCGTTATGCATGGCNCTCGACCTCGAACTCGGTCCATTCGTTCCGAAGAGCATCCCCCTGCTCGATACGGACTCCGTTCGCTGTTCCTTGATATGTTGGTAGTATCTCTTGTTCGCGTAAAACTCAGATCCGCCAAAACTCATTTCGTCGCGGCGCGTATTTTGATAAAAACGCAAACAGTATTTTCCGCCGTATTTTTCGAGCTTTGTGCCGTCTCTAGAAGACGCGTTGTACTCGTTGTCGTCGGACGCTTGGTTGTACCACGTGACGACGCGTGCGTCAGAGCCGTCGAGCCACTGGTCTAACCCTTTGGACTCTTCGCCGTTTTCGTCATGGACGAGCGTCACCCGTCCCCCAGCGTCCAGATACACGTTTGCGCTCACAGAGTCGGAGTCTCTCTTGATCAGAGCCTGCGGACCTACGTAATCCCGGAACAAGCGACGAAAGGCGTACGCGACCTTTGGCTTATTCGACGCGAATGCGTCCAGTACACCAAGTCCGTAAGGAATAGGCGGACGAAACATCATATTACGCACCGTCGCATTTGCCGGAGTGTACCTTCCGCCAGTGTTGGCTCCGATCCACACCCACATTTTGCCGTGCAAGTTGGCGTGCGACGACTCCGAAGCGTGGTCCAAATTTCCGTCGATGTAGATTCGATACGCGTGGTCTCGGCCATGCCTGAAAGCAGGGAGTATCTGCACTTCGACGCGCTTCCAAGCGTTTCTGCTCAGTGCGCCCGTGTTGGGACCTCTGTTGCGACTCTGGGTGGTCGAGGCTTTGGCGTGAATGCGCGTGTTGCGCCGTGTCAGCCAATGAGCTATCGGCCGGGGATAGTTTTGTGATGCGGACTCGGTGTTATTAAACCGCACTATTTGACCCCAATTTCTTACGGTTCCGTGAATGTAGATTTCGTAAGAGAAAATGTAGTACTTGGGGAGCACGAATTCTCCTACCATCTGGTCCCTCGTGGCCACGTCTCTCAGTTTTGTGGGACCCAGATCGACGATGGTGGCGTCCTCCTGCCCCACTCGCAGCATCGCCTTTGCGTTCGAGATGCGCGTCTTCACCCTGCCCGCCTTGCTTTGCAGCTCGTCAAACATGTTTTCTGCGTATTTGCGTTTGGCTTCTTGAGCGTCTTTGACGTCGTCCAGCACGTGTCCGACCCGCCGAAACTCGTCTTCAATCATTCGGTTCTGGGACCGGATTTTACCAGACAGCCCCAAAAGATCGCGGACGTTTCGAGCGGACAAGCACGTCCCGTTCACGCACAATTCGCCCATGCCGAGGCTCGGAATGTCGGCGTCGCAAGCCGGGTCGCCTCTCATGGTTTCCTCGCGCACTCTGGCGCAGCGGAGCACGTTATCGGCGAAAAAATCTTCGCGGTGGTTTTTACGTGCGCCTTCTCGCGTCCGTTTCCAGATGACCGCCGTCAGGAAAAAAAACACGAGTATCGCACACGTCACCATCACCATAACGGTGATCGCAGGAAAACATGTAGCGGTATACATCGACTTCATTTATTACACAAGACATTTTTCCTACGACAAAATCCGCGAATAAGGAACGAACGAGCTGCATCGCAACGTCAAACACGCTCACATAAACGGACGCGCTGACTTTTTCTCTTAACTCGATCCATCAAACCTCGAAAAAATGATCGACATCGCGTTCACGTTCGACATGACGATGTCGATGACGCCTTGCATGTTCGAAGTGCGGAATCAACTGAACCGTCTTCTTCCGCAGTTGTTCGATGGCCGACTCCGCGACATTCGCGTGGCGCTTATCACGCATGGCGATTACGATTCGTCGTCGTACGTGACGCGTCACATGAATTTCACTAGCGACGTCGGCGCCATGCGGGATTACGTGATGCACGTGTCCAGCGCGGGCTCGAACATATGGAACGACGGCGAAGCCTACGAACAGGCTTTACGCGTGGCGAAGAAAGAGCTATCATGGAGACCTGGCGCAAAAAAGGCGCTGGTCGTGATGGGCGACGACGTGCCGCACCCCCCGACCTTTCCTTTCAACGTCGACCGCGTAGACTGGAGACAGGAGCTGGCGCAGCTGCGCGCCATGGGCGTGAAAACATACGGGGTGCAGTGTCCTACGCTCGGCCGTCGATTCTCTGCAGCCTTTTATGACGAGCTTTCCAGAGAGACCTGCGGAGAAGCGCTACCCCTGCACCAGTTCGTCCACGTCGCCGACATGATGGTCATCCTCTCGTACGGCGTGCTCGAAAGCGCGGAGGAGCTGGAAATGCTCGAGCAAGGGATGCAGGCCGAGGGAAGATACACGCGCAACGCCGAGATCCTTTTCAACCGGCTCCTCCACAGGACCGATCGCATGAGCGCGGTTCGTTCACCCACGATCTCGACCCTTTCTGCCCTTTCCGCTACGGATCTCATCCCGGTCGACCCTTCTCGGTTTCAGGTCCTGACCGTGGTCGAAAGGCGTCCCATACGATCCGTGGTGGAGGAAGCGGGCGCGGTATTCAAGGCGGGACGAGGCTTTTACCAGCTCATAAAACGAGAAGACCTGTCCGAGAAAAAGCAGATCGTGCTCGTTCACGACGCTTCGGGCGACATGTTCACGGGGGAAGCGGCGCGCGCGATGATGAATCTACCGATCGATACCAAGACCAAAGTGGGGCCGAGCAACGCCCCCGTCGGATACACGGTATTCATTCAGAGCACATCTTACAATCGAATGCTAGACGCCAACACCCGTTTCCTTTACGAATTGGAAGACGACCGCGCATAGACTTTGGGTTGACCTTATCCGTAGGGCAATTTTCATCAAGGAATCTTCGCTTCGGCGCCAAGAGGAAAAAGAACGCCCGCTACGATTCAACCACTTCTTGCGTCTTACTCCTTGTAGCGATGTTCGCTCACGCGCGCGCACACACAAAAATGTAGCATTCTAGTAATGTGGTTCTTTAGAGATCCGTCGTGATGCAACAGCGCTCGTTCTTGATTGCGATCTTCATAACCGCGTTTCTGGCGTATCTGATCGCTCTATTAGCCCTCTTTTTCGTGAAGCGGGCGCAGGGAGGCGCCGAGGCGAATAAGAAGAAGCACGAGAAAGAGGAGCCCTTTTCGAACGCGGATCTCAACTCCACCGGAGGAGATCTCAACTGTGCGGATTTAAAAAAGCGCGTGTTGAAATTGATACCTACATGCGGCGTCCGACTTCCTCGTGTGATCACGGACCAGTTTTGTATCGACGGCAGATGTATGAACGAGAACGAAGTGTCGCAGCTGATCGGGCTGTCGAATGACGTCAAAGAAAGGGAGAAAGTTCTGAAACAAGAGTTCAGCAAGATCCGTGAACGTTTGAACGCAGTCAAACGGCGCCAAACAGACAAGCGCTCCTTTTTGGCAAATCAATTTGGGGATCTGAAAGGCGATCTGAAGGCGGCTTCAGATGGAGTCCAGGGCGTGAAAGAACGTGTGAGAGAGGTCGACGACAGCATCAATGCGCGAGGTGGCGACAGGGTGGTCGAAAAAGACGGATATCGCTATCACGTGTTCAAAACCGTCGGTGAAAGTAGTTTTTACGTGAAGAGGGGGGGAAAAGCGGATGTGTTGATCGTTGGCGGCGGTGGTCACGGAGAGGTAGGTGGCACGAACGCCGGAAGAGGAGGCGGGGGAGCTGGAGGTCTGGTGTTCAAGCCGAACATGTCGTTAGACAAAGGGGGTGTCGCGGTGAAGGTGGGAGATGGTTCGGGACCCGTCGGCACGAACACCGAGACCTGGAAAAACGGAGAAGATTCCGAGTTCGGAGGTGTGATCGCCAGGGGAGGTGGACACGGCGGATCTGGAGACGGAGGAAGCGGTGGAGGTATTCGCCGGAGTTCTTGGTCCCGTCCAGGGAGAGGCATTCCGGGACAGGGTCACGATGGTCAGACGCATTCCGGCCATCGGCATTCCGCCGGCGGAGGAGGGGGCGCCGGAGAGCAGCCCCCTCCCGGAACCGGGAGATGGTCCGGCGTGTATCANGGCCGTGGAGGGGACGGTAAGCATTTCAAAGAGTTCGAGATCGAGGGTTCTCCCGCAGGATGGTTTGCGGGAGGAGGTGCAGCGGGAACAGATTCGTCTGGATCGAGGAGGGCGTCCAGAGAACAAAGGGGCGGAAAGGGAGGAGGGGGACAAAACAGAGGAGACGGCAAAGATGGAACAGGTGGAGGAGGAAGCGGTCGTGGTAGCGGACATTCCCGTTCGTCTAAAGGTGGAAGCGGTATCGTTATCGTGCGGTATCAGCTGTCTTCTTTGAAGTCGAACATGGGTGCTCTCGATGAATTCTCGATACCCTCTGTTGCCGCTTACTCTCTCAGACGGCTGTACACCCGATACGCTGGACCGCAGATACGCGTGAAACGCGCTTCCGACGCGACCGAGGCCAACGTGTACTTCGACAAGGACGGGGGGGTCACGTTGATCAAGGGCGATGACGGGGCATCTTCTCGGGACATGGAGGGCTGGTCGGGAGGGAGCGAGGTCAGCGTGATCAAATGGTACGACCAGTCGACTTCCGAAAATCATGCTGTACAGAGGGACGGCGCTCCTGTGCTTACCGACCGAGGGCTGCGATTCAGAGGCAGGGACGCTTTTGTGATGGAAGCCAACGACACCGACACGTTGACCAGCAGTTCGGCAGACGGTATAACCGGGTACGCCTTAGTGAGACACGGAAGAAATAACGGTACCCGTGGCATCTTCGGAGGAGGAAGTCGACTGCACTTCGAGCTTCGTGGACGCCGTACGTGGCGTATCCGCGTCAGCGACGCGTTCCGTTCTAGTATACCTTCTTCTGAAAATAAGCCGTATTCAATCGCGTTCAGAAAAGACCGTTCGAGCGGCCAACACGAGATGCTCCGAAACGGATCGGTCTTCGCGAGACAGACAAACCACACGGCGGGATGGAACGCATGGGGGCGTGTTGGCGGAAGTGGAGGACCTCCTGGGATCGGAAAATCTTTAGACGGTCATCGTGCGAGCCGGTTTTGGAACGGTCATATCGAAAATTTTGTGTTGTTCGACACGCTTTTGGACGACGACGACGTCAAAAAACTGGACAACATCTTGCGAGGGTAACAGAACTTGCCGTAATGGCTAGTCAACATTGCCTTATATATAAAAGCAACTGTCTTTACGCGGTGTACGTCTATCATTTTTCTTCAAGAACTGCATAACAGGTGTGCCCAATGCGGAATAACTATCGACGACCAGGGTATTCCGCTAACCCATTATCTTTAAACCGAGACCGCCGAAATATACGGAAATTTCGCAAATCACATGGAAGTGTGACACTCGTTCCCTGAGGCGGCTCACCAGGCCTGGTACCAATATAAAGAATTTTATAGAACGACACCAAAAAAAAGATGCGAGAGGATGATCCGGGGTGCAATTTTCTCTCGTATTTGTTGCGTTACACAACCATCGCAAACTTTTTGCACGCAAGTGACTTGATACGATTATTAGGCATCTGTCGACAAATACATGACATCCGCCTCACGGACTGTAACGTCCGCGTTCTCGATGTCAGCGGATTCACGGGACGTCACCTCGGCGATTTTTGTCGCTTGGTGAAAACGGACTCCCTTCCTACAATGCTGGAAAAGCTTGTCTGCAAAGGATGCGCAAACCTGGCAGATATCGACGTCACTTTTCTCGATCATCTGAAACACCTGGAATTGGTGAACTGCGAGAGCCTCGAGTCTATTCGTACTCCCCTGCCTAAAGCTCTGCGGGTGTTTAGGTGCATATATTGTGAAGACCTACAGGACCATCCCAATCCGCTTCCCGACGGCTTACAAACGTACGAATTCGTGTCGCACGCTTGCATCAACCTCGACAAACTTCCTGAACCACTACCCTCCGGGCTCGTCGAATTGACGTGCAGGGGCTTGAGTGGAGGAGGTAAAATTGATAACATACCCACCTCATGGCCGCCGAACCTGCGTGTCCTGGACTTGGCGTTCACGGCGTTGTGGGACCAGCTGATCAATCTGCCGGTGTCGCTTGAATCGCTGAACCTATCTCTTTGCGAATCTATGCCGCAGTTGCCATCCAACTTACGCGAGCTGACAAACCTTCGTATCATGGACTTGACGGGCTGTGACGACATCATACACATATCTGACGGTGAATTACCGGAGAACCTGGAGCACCTGGTGTGCAACGAGATGTACCAACTGGTCAGCTTTCCGCGGCGGCTCCCTCCTTCGTTGCTCACATTCGAGTGTGTTTCGTGCCCCGAACTGAAAAGCTTTCCGGAAGAGCTTCCTCAGACGTTGCGACTTTTTACATTCTCCAACGCCAAACGACAACCGCCGCTTCCTCTCCCGCCTAATCCAGTCGGAACAAAAATGGTAGACTACCACCTCATGGACTCCTAAACTGGGCGTACTCACTGAAGTGTGCTTCTTTGTATTGAAGCATGTATGCGCACGATTTCCACTCCACATCTGTTTCGTAGATGAGCAAATGCTCACAGATTTTGGAAACCGATTTTGAAAATCAAATGATCTGGAATTCCGCAGTCAAATCAGCGACGAACACGAAAGTAGGAGTGGTGTGTTCAGATAGACAGATGTTGCCAGTCTTGCCGCTGCAAGCGGGCGACACGAGCGTCTTTTGCCGTGCTTGCTATCTTATCTAACAGAATCAGCAAGAGCTGATCCCTCTCCTCGCACGGGCCCAATGGACGCCATCTCGTGATACTCCGTCAGCAGTCTCTGGTACTTTTCGTTCTTGGCCGTGAAGCAGGGATCGGCCTCCTGCAGCAGAGGTAACACCGTGTCTTGAAACACCTGGCGCGCGTTGTCCTTATAAGCCGTCTTCCTGACGACCTTGAAGTCTCTGCTTCCTGGAGGCGAAGATCCATCTTCGCGCAAAAAAGAAGAAGCAGCACGTACGTGGAATTCGAAGCGATCGGGATGCTTGACCGCGTCGGGTACGAAGATCGTCACGCCGCGTGGCAGAAAAGGATAGCCGATGTCGATATCCTTTATTTTTTCCTGGACGGGAACCGAAGGCTTGAAGTTCTTCGGTTCTCCGCGTACGTAGTACAGGTTCTCGACGCGCACGTCCTTCCTGATCTGGTTGAAAGGCACGACGGTGAATCCGGACGACACGGGGCGCCTCTCCAACACGTGATAGACGAGCTCGGTCAGGTGGATTCTGGACGACTTCCACCAATGAAGATCGAGCGCGTCGCGCACGTTGTTGGCGAGATGAACGCGCCCGTCTCCACGGTCGATGGTCAGCGTCTCCAGAACGTCGTTGTGTCTGACGTCCCAGACGAAGGGATAGGACTCGAGGTCGCCCTTGAAGCAGGCCACCGCGTCCAAACGCGGGTTCAAGAAGCACTGAGCGCTGAGCTCGCGCGGTCCTCCCATGGACTCGGACTCTTGGAGCGGAGGCAGAGCTTCCAGAAAGGATCGGTAGTAAGTGGAGTCCCTCTGGCACGAGCCCCTCAGCTTCGAGACGTCCGCATAAGGTCCGTCGGGAAAGTTTCGCGGATCTTGTTCGTGTGCGAAACGGACGATGGCGTTGTATTCGTTCGCGAGGCGGACGCGTACGTCGTCGAGAGGATCTGCGAAATCGACGCCGTTTTCTTCCAGGGTTGTGAACATGCGGAGAGCGGCTTCCAGACAGGAGCGGAACTTGTTGACGAGCGACACCCTCTCCGACTTCGTCCCGGAAGGATCTACACGGATGCCATTACGACGGGCGATGTCGTACAACGGGTGGTCCTTGCACGTGAACTTTTCTTCGCCGCCGTCCCATCTGATAGAACGCGGCAGATGGTCGATACCCAATGCACGACACAGTTCGTCGTATGATCTCCGGTCGCTACGCGGGAACTGATTAAGGTTTTGGTCGGACTGGGTAGCCGGCCTGAGATTTTCGCGGCGATTGTCACATCTTATCCGGTCGATATGATCCACAGAAAGAGACTCGTAGTCAGTCGATGACGGGGTGAGATTCATGACGGATCGATGGCACAATCTTCCATCTTTCGTGACGTATCCAACCGTGTTCAAATGAAAAGAAGTCCGCGAGTTCCTGTCGCAGAGCTCACGAAAGTCGGACGCGTCCAGGAGCATGATGCGGAATGGCACATTTTCGTTAGACAAAGGGTTGCATGCGACGACTGCGATATCTCTCACACTGTCTCCTGTGCTCGGCGCGCGCACAATGATGGTAGGGTTGGGAGATAAAGTATATTGCAAGGCTTGCATGATGTTAGACATCGATACTCTTTCGATCAAGAGTAGGGGTTTATATTCGAGTGAATGAGAACTCGACGACGACATTTATCGAGTCGGTTGTTGCATTTTCCGCTTAGTTATCGTTCTCATAATGCGCGGTAAGTTCGAGAAGTTACGCGTTCTACCCGCGAATTTATGTTATTCGATGGATGGATCAACGAATACAGGTTCAAAAATGAGCGACGGTTAGTTTTCATATTGCAAGAATGACACGGCACAAGCACGCAGACATATACATACACACACCGGAAAGAGAAACGCTCGTCGGCGTCTCCCATCCATTCCGGACAAGATGATCAGTTACTGTAAGCTCAGTAAACCCCCAAGGTTTCCCAAGGGGCCGGACTATATCTTAAGCCTTCATCGGGGTTGACTAGACCCCTCAGACCCACTTCCATTTAGTCTCTGAACCTTCTCCATGCCCTTGTCTGTGACGGGTTTAGGAGCTTGGCTGCGGATTGCCCAATCCTTTGACTTTTTACCATACCAGACTGCCAGTCTGCCACGCCGCCATTTCTGACTGCGCTTGGTACCAAAGGCTCTAAGGGGTTTCCCGCAATTTGGAAGTGTCGCAGACGGCGACACCTCTGTAGAGAGAGGTGCGCGACGCCCACTAACAGCTGACTATGGCGTTTTGTCCGCTTGGGAGAGCGGCGCCATTGGGAGTGCAACGGGGTTGTCCACGGGATACCCAAATACCCGTGGCCGGCTGTTTTTCGGCCCAGCTTACTACAGAAGCTGTCAGAATCAAAAGTTCCAACAGCCTCAGAATTAGGCCGCCCATGCCCGACATGATACGGAGCACGTTATAAGAGACGGCGTAGACGCGCACCTTGCAGGTGCGGCTGTTGCCGTTAGCTGCCCTCGTGGAGCGAGAGGTGAGGGTGAGGTTGAGCGTGGCGTTGTCGATACGCGACATGTTGCAGCTGCCGGAGGGCTGGTGCTCCTCGGGCTTGACCGCGAACGAGTAGACGTTGATTCCGCGAGAGGGCACGTTCTCGTGGTGCTGGTAGGGCTGCACCAGGTTGAAGTAGCGTCCGTCGCGCTCGGAGAATCGGTCGTGTCCGTTCAGCTGCAGCCTGGCCTTCTCGCAGGGGTTCTCGCCGCCCTCGAAGGAGGTGGGCACGAACACGCCGTTGGCACCACCAGCGGCTATGCCAGGCAGACCCGCAGAGTACTCGTTGGGGCTGACCAGGTCCAGCGAGGACATGTTGTAGGCGAACTCGGGGTCATAGGAGTTGTCGAACCTGTCCGTGTAGTTGAACCACTGCTTGCCGAAGGGCGCGGTGTTCTCCAGGTGGTCCTCGGGCTGCAGCACCCAGATCAACTCCTTGACGGGATGGTTAAAATTCAGGCGGGCTTTGTAGTTCGTGTTCGAGGCGGACTCCTCGCCGGTGAACTGCAGCTGCTCGATCAGGTACTCGTGTGAGACCTGNGCAAACCTCCTCCTTTCTTCTGTGTCGAGGAAAATATAATCGACGAACAGAGAAGCGGAGTCCAGGGAGCCCACCTCGGCGCGGCTCTGGTCCACCTCCCAGTCGCCGCTCGAGTTCTTCCTGGCGGCCCAGTAACAGTCGCTCTTGGCGGCCAGCTCCAGGTTGATCTTGACCTCGTGGTACTGCAACGCTATTAAAGGTAGGGCCAGACCAGGGTTGCGGCAGAACCAGAACTCCAGGGGAATGTACAGGATCTGGCCGGGCACAGAGCGGTTGCTGGTGGTGCTGGTGTTCTCGACGGGGTTCACCAGCTGGGGAATGTTGCCCAGCATGTTGGCGTAGCCCAGGTGCTTGCCGGCGGTCTGGGTCAGCTCGTTCCAGATGTGCAGCCAGTCACCGTAGTGCCTGTCGATGCGCTGCCCACCGATCTCGATCTCCACGGACTTGATCAGGATGTGGCCCAGCCAGTTCAACCAGCGGAAAGAGCTCTCGGGACGCACCTGCACCTCGGGAAGGGCCACCTTCAGGTACACGCGGTGGATCAGATCACCGTTACGGCTCACCGTGCAGGTCACCTTCTTACCGAAGTCGGCGGCGCCGTTAAAGGTCTGCTCAATCGACTCCATCGCAAAATTGGTGTGGCGACGGTACACCACTTTGAAAAAGGTGATCTGCGGGTTACCCGTCAGAAAAATATCTTGGGCACCGTATGCCACGAGTTGCATGAGTCCTCCTCCCATGGTGACTAATTAAGGTTGAACGGCGGGCGGGGTCGGCCAGATGTGAGTTGTATAATTATAGCCAAGAAAAAAAATTGCGGAAGGTCCGCCGGATCTCAAACGCACCCTCCGCATCCCTTCGTTCATCCCTTCGTTCACGGAGCATGACGCGCCAAACAAAAGCCCGACCGTGAACCAACTCTCTCCTCTCCTCTCATCTCTTCTCTCGATAGATACGACAGCGCGTTCTATCAGCGATAATTTGGTCGGTCGAAATATCCGGAAGATCCGTCGTTTCAACCGACACCCTCAGCGGATGTACCGACACCCTTGGCGGATAATACGCGTAGTATGCGTTTTGTGGCGATTTGTGCAGGTATCGGTATACTCGATTCCTGAATGGCCGTTATAGTCTGACAAATGAATTTTGTTACACCTTGTTTCGCACAGGATCAACGTGCCGTAACTTCGCGAAAAAGTACTCATGGCGTCAGGCGAGTGCGTGTCTACTCGATGATTCTTTCTCCCTATCGCTAAAAAAAGAAAACGGGTTTCATTCGAGCATGTATGATCCCATCTTTCACCTCGCCATGGTGCGGATCAGGCAGTTTTCAACCTAACACCAATATGTCAAGGGCGAAGAATCTCTCTGACCGAAAAAAGGTCGAAAGAGTTGCCTCAATCCACTGCCGATAGGGTAATATCGGGAGAAGTGTGGTTGAGTGTACAACCGACATAAAGATTCAAAGAGCTGCAAGCAGCGAAGAGTAAGGAGACGATGATCATGGAAGTCGAATCTTTTTCACCTTGTCGACGAATCATTATAAATGGCACCGTGTATATGGTGGATACCGTAAAAGATGATGGTCAAACGCTTTACCGTGCGAGAGATATAGCAAAGGTGCTCGGGATCGGAAACATCCATGACAATTTACGTCGTATACATAAATCCCAACGAAGATCTTTCAAGAGCAGTACGAATGGCGGAGGACAGAACACCGTTTTTTTAACCGAGNATGCGGTGTTGTACCTCGTCTCAAGATCGCGCAGTCATCGTTCAAAAGAGCTCGGTGAACACTTTGGCATGAGATGCATCGACGTCGTCTATCCTCCGGTCGAGGGACATGCGCTCTCCCAATTGCAACGCGCCTTCCGTGGACAATTGATGGAGACGCAGTATACAGAATCGACATGTATTTTCCAGCTCATAAAATAGCCGTCGAATGCGACGAGATGCATCACCTCTGTCCCAAGAACAAGGAGGCGGACGAGAAGAGGCAAAAAGAGATCGTGGATATCCTGGGGTGTACTTTCGTGCGTTTCGATCCTTTCGATAAAGATTTCGACATTTTCGTCATCGTCAATCGAATTATGTCTC
>SL_4KL_010_BRINEDRAFT_10001463_pt1 | contig 13050 bp, 6 predicted proteins | sample SodLak_010_BRINE_2_FD_10664 | JGI IMG/M metagenome (IMG submission 10664)
TCCGAACTGAATGCATCACCGAGGGTTGAACAGGTTGTCAGAGGTCTGCTTTCAGCGTACAACGATGCCGACCATAGTCACTCGTTTTGTCCGCGAACGGTCGTTGGGGCCGCCTTCCATGCAGCCTACGATCTTGTAGAAGACGACGACCGACCATCGCTGTCCACTGTTGCAACCACCGTCGACGTCCATGGCAGCACTGTCAGCGACCGTAAAAAAGTGCTTATCACGTTTCAGAGCGAATGAATATAGAGAATTTATTCTAATAAACAGGCGTATTGACCGTTTGGTAAGTCAAACCGGCGTTGATCAGATGCGAATTGAAAAGTGAACTGTTGCGTCCTCATCAAATCTGGACTAGCGGATTAGGTCAACGCCTCAAACTGAGTATTTACCTCACCAGCAAAATGAAGAGCAGCAGCATACAGTTCCAGTCACGTCCCATATTATTGCAAAATCGTCAACTGACTGTTCAGAGGGATCACTCTTTTTTTATACGATTACTTGGTAATGGTTAGAATTAATGATAAGTAGATGCGTATCGCCGACGATATGACCAGCCTGTAATTGTGTAACCACAGAGAAATAGATGTNCAAAAAATAGTTTTTAAGAAATTATTCGCCGGGTAGCCAAACTACTGAGCCGCAAGGTTTCGGATTTTGACCACCAGAAGATTCAATTAGTAGTTTGACTGATTGTACATAATGTCACAACGACGGTTGTTTCGGTCATCTAATCCTACTCATGGGCGATCGGCAGCCATGCAATGGGCTGCTGAACGCTCGTCAGGACTCCCACATTCTGTTTTATATATATCCCCACCGGAAGTGCGCAATGAAACACTCGCGGATCAATGGGAACAACATGGGCCTCAACTTGCACTCCAGTCGACTCGGTTCGATGAGATCGTCGACACACTGTATGAAGCTGACACACATGACGGCCAGTCCACCTATGGCTCGCAGGCCGAACGACAGTGGGTGATTGAGACTGCACTATCACGAATTGCGGATGAAAGTCACCCGCTGTACTGTGCCGGCGAACCATCTGTGGGATTAGTCCAACAGACAGAAAATGTGCTCTCGCTGCTCGAATTCGCTGGGTTAGACACAGAGGCCGCGGTCCGAAAGCGATTGAACCAGGTCGGCGTCGATCACCTCGCAGAACCCTTAGCTGAATTTACCGCAACTGTCGACGCGATTCACGTAGCGGCGTTTGAACGGACCCACACGTTTCGTGGTGAACGATATCTGCACGCCATTCGACAAGGTGAATCGTTAGCAACGTCGGAATTCCCGGAAGTCGATGTGGTTGTCATTGGGGCATTCCAGACCCTTTCACCGCTCGAACGAGATCTGATCGACGTGTTCTCGTCAGCGTTCGATACTGGCATCGTTCTCGCACAGGTAACCCCAGATTCGGAACCAGCCGGTGTTGACGACGCCACCTCACGAATCAGTTCATGGTATAATGAAATCGGATTTACCCACCAGTCAACACAACGTACTGAGAAAGACTTCAAATCCTCCCGGTCGCGTGTTGCAGCGTCGCTATACCGGCACGCAAATGAAGAAACGAAGCAGTCCAAAACCCTCGGTGAGGACATCGTAATTGAAACACACGCGACGATCCGACACGAGGTCGCCGATCTTGTGCGACACGTACGGTCACTGATAGCAGATCCCGATGTTGAGCCAGAGCAAATCTGTGTCGCAACATTTGATACGGACACCTATACGAAACTAGTTGCTCAGCAACTTCGTGCGGCAGATGTGCCGGTACACTACGATCTGTCTGATAAGTTTTTTTCCACGACAACAGGAGACCTGATTGACGCCGCACTGAACCTCGGTACTGAACCGGATCGACAGGAGCCGTTGGTTCGATTGGTTTCAAATCCACTTGTTCAGGTGGAGGCAGATTCTACTGACGAGATTCTTGAGTATGCAGGCCTCGTCGAGTCGACGCGGATATCACGTTTACAGACTCATCTCGGAGACCCAGCACAATCGGTTGTAGACACGATTGTCACAGCGTGTCAGTCGTTCGTCGACAATACCGACCTCTCTCATGGACGTGTGACACTTCTTCAGGAACTGGCTGTCCCGGTCGGTGATTGGGGAATCGAACTCACCGGTGATGTGACGTTCTCTACGCAGGCCCAACATCGTGAGGAGTCGGCGCTACACCAACTCGCCGGTGTCTGTGACTCGCTCACCACTGTAACTGAGAAAACGACTTTCGAGACGCTGCGCCGGGTGTTGGATCAGGCGACAGTCGACACCACCGTTGGACGGCAATCGAGCAGTGTCCGAATCTGCTCACCAACAGAGGCAGTCTCAAACCCGTATACACATGTGCTTGTTCCAGGATTGACGACAGAACACACACCCTCCCCACCACGCCGCCCAGCGTTCGCTCGCGCGCTCAATGAATCGCACACTGACTTCGAAGCTGCTGACCCGATACGTCGAACACGGTACCTGTTTGCCTTGTTGCTCACGTCCGGGGCTGACGTGTTGATAACCGCTCCAGAACGGAACGCAAACGGTGACCCGTACGTGCTGGCAGATGTTCTTGTAGAGCTACAGCGCGTTGCTGACGTTCCAGTTGAGTCTCAAGAAGAACGAACTGTAACCCCTGTCACGTGTGATGATGTTTACCGGTCATTGGCCACAGGATTGGAAACTGGTGGTGTAACACCCACCGATATCACTGCGAACGCTGGAACGTACGACATTAACGTTGCAGGGGCTAACACAGTGGAACGCCTCACGAGCGGTGTCAGCGTTGCTGCTGCAAGAGCCAAGCGCAAAATAGGCCGATACGACGGGCAAGTTGATCCAACAGTTGTCGAAAAACTCCGTTCCGTAGATACACCATTCAGTCCGAGTCAGTTGGAAACGTACGCCAAGTGCGGCTTCAAATACTACATGAGCTATCTGCTTAGTATCAAGGATGACGAAACGATCACTCTGGAGTTGAACGCGCTTGACGCGGGCAACTACATTCACGACGTGTTCGAAGGCTTCTACAACGAATGGACTTCCCAGAGAGACGGCCCACTGACTGAAGCCACACTCAAAGATGCCCAACGCTTGCTATATGAGGTCGCAACGGAATCGCTTGACGAGCTCAATGTAAAAGAAACCACATTTCATGATGCATGGCTCCGATCACTGTTCGATGGATTGGCTGTCGAAGAGAACCAGTATGGAGACCCATCAGGCCCTGACGGGTTGTTCCGCCGGTTCCTCACCGCGGAGCTAGAGCTAACTGCACGCGATGCCCGGCCAGCGTACTTCGAAGCACACGTCGGACTCACTCCACGGGATGGCGCTGGGACTGTGATATCACCAGATCCGGTTACAGTACCGGACACAGACGTTGATATCCGTGGTAAGATTGATCGACTGGATGTGACCTCTGACGGTGGTGTCATCGGATTAGACTACAAAACTGGCAGCACGCCGACCGAGAGAGACACGGTCGACGGCCTGAAGTTCCAGCTTCCAGCGTACCTTCTGTTGGCAGAAAACGTGTTGGACAGGGAAGCAATCGGTGGATCGTATTATCAAGTAAATCCCAGTCAGTCAGTGTCGTATCATGCCGGCACGATCGGCAGCGAAGAATATGCTGTACAAACACGCCCGAAAAAACACGAGACAAAACCACTGCGCCGTTGGCTCAAGCTTGAATTCGATACGCAAACCGAGTTCCAAGAATTTCTTCACTGCGATATTCCCGACCGCATCGAACAAATTGCGGCTGCGGTCCATGATGGATCGTTCCACCCGACAGTGTTAGATCCGAACCAAGCCGGATGTGAGTACTGTGAGTACCGAGATGCGTGTGATGTCCGTCACCATCGTCGACACAACATACGAGAACAACTCGAACGTGACGGCATTACAGCCTACACGCCACGCTCCGAGGAGGCCAACCAATGAGCAACAACTCAACCGGTGACGACGAGGCGTTCACCTTAGAACCGGAACAACAAGCCGCAGCGCAAACGCTCGATCGGAACGTGACAGTCGAGGCCGGTGCTGGAACCGGGAAAACCACGACACTCACCGAACGCTACCTCACAATCCTTCGGGCGCATCTTGATGGCCCAGCGGCTCTGCACGAAGACGTCACTGATGATGAAGTGCCGTACCACTTACCAGAGGATATCGAACGAATTACCGACCCTGCAAAAGCGCGCCGACTCGCCGAACGAATCGTCGTTACAACATTCACTGAGCGGGGAGCCGAAGACCTGAAACAGTCTATCCGAGAGAAGATCCGCGAGCGACTCGATGAGATCACAGATCCCGAGCAATGGAAGCTGTGGCGTGCAGCCGCCTATGGCGTCGAAGCCAGCTATATCGACACTACACACGGGTTCTGTGGGCGTATCCTTCAAGAGTACGCGATTCAACACCCAGCTGTCGACCCACAGTTCGACGTTCTTGACGAAGATGATGCAACACTTCTCATCAACACGATCGTTACTGAGTATATCGAATCTGAGCCACCGGAAACACAGACCCTCGCCGCCCTGTTCGACCGACAGAAGCTTGCTGGCGTGATTACTGGACTTCTATCGGAACAGGCGATGACAGACGCATGGCTCACGCAAATGAAGAAGCTCTCAGATGAGGAAAAATACGAGACGTTCCTCGTCGGTCTCCATCCGTTCAGCGCAGATCCCGGTGAGTTGCTCCGAACAATTGCCCCCGATATTCAAGCACTCTGTGAACTACTGTCAGACGAAGATGTCCAAGATCGATTCGGGTCAGATCCAATGAATTACGTTGGGATACCATTACTGGAGTTTGGTGACCGCCTCGACGGCCGCGATATTCCCTCAGAGTCCCCGATCAAACGTCTCTCACTGTGTCTCGATCTCTGTTCTACACTTACCAACGGAGATAACGAACTGTATAGCGAGGGGAACTACTTCGGGAACAAGTCGTTCCGAACGGCCAGCGGTGAAACAGCGAAACAGTTCAAAGAGACGATGACAACCGTTCTTGATACGCTCGCACCAGAAACTCGTGAGGTTGATGCAACGGTTTCTGCGGATCGTGATGCTCACGAGTATCTCCTCGCACTCGCTTCACTCACCGAAGAAGTTCGCGAGAGATACAAAGAGCAGAAGCAACAACGCGGTGTACTCGACTACAACGACCTCATCACCCATACGATCGAGTTTCTTGAAACCGACGGCATAGCCGCTGCCCAGTTGCGCTCCGACATCTGGTATGTGATGGTCGACGAGTTTCAGGATACGAATACACGACAGTGGGAGCTCATTCAATCACTCGTCACTGAGAGTGATCAGTTCGATGCGGACAACGTGTTTGTCGTCGGTGACACCAAACAAAGCATCTACCGGTTCCGTGATGCCGATGTCACCGTGTTCGACACCGCAGTCGACGAACTCCACGCAGCTAACGCGTCATCACAGCGTGTCGACGCAGATCCTGAGCTCATAACGAACTTCCGAACCCTTCCGGCGACGCTCAATGCTATCAACGGTTTGTTTGACGGCATCTTCGAGTACGGAGGCACAGAACCGTATGAAGCCGCTTCAGGACCGTTGAAACCTGGTCGGAACTCCGTTACCGATGTGTCTCCGGTTACCGAATACATTCCGGTCCCGATTGATGACGAACTCCGCGACCAATACTTACCAAACGATCACACGCTACGATCGCTTCCAGAGTCAGAACCAGCCGATATCGAGGCGACCGCGATTGCATCGCGTATCGCTGAACTGCTCAACGGTGAAACGAACGTCACAGATGACGACAGCGGAGACAACGACTCAGAAAAAACCGGTCGAGCAGTACAACCAGACGACATCGCTGTCTTGATTCGGTCACGGAGTGCGTTGAAAGACTACGAACGAGCGTTACGAAATGCCAGCATTCCCTATACCGTTGTGAAAGGCGAAGGATTCTTTGAAACGCCAGAGATCCGTGCGTTAGTCTCACTGTTTCGAGCTATTGCAGACCCGAGCGATGAGATCGCGCTGTACGCCGCGCTTCGGTCACCACTCTTCGGGGTTGCCGACGAAACAATCGCGGCCATACACGACCCTGAAAAATCGCTTTGGGAGTGTTTGTGTACAGCTGATGACGACGCTATCCAAACCGTCGTCAGCGATTTCAACCGCTGGCAGGCATACGCTGGAACCGATACGGCGACTGCAGCACCGTCAATCACCTCCTGGACGGAGTTTGCCAACCAGATTCTCGATGAAACGGGTTACATTACTGCTGTCGCTGCAGATGAACGCGGCGTTGCCGCGGTCGCCAACGTCGACAAGTTCCGTGAGAAACTCCGTGACTTCGATGCAGACGGCGTTCCAAGTCTCAAACGCGTCGCGATGCGCCTCTCAGAGCAAGCGAGTCAGGGACGAACTGAGGCCGAGGCTAACGTTGCTGAGAGTGGATCTGGGGTTCGAATCATGACGATCCACGAAGCCAAAGGCCAAGAATTCCCTGTTGTGGTTGTTCCTGGCCTCGGGAAAGGATTTACTGACAAAGCTCGTCTTAGCAATGGCTCAGTCGAGTTCGAACGCGTTCCAGTGGACGATGATAGGATCCCGTTGGTCGGACTCAAAACGCCGTCCGAAGACTGGGGCGGCGACGACCGAGAGACGCTCATGCGCCACGCTGCCTGCGACCGTCGTCGTGCTGAGGAACACGCGGAAGAAAAACGCATTCTGTATGTTGCTTGCACTCGTGCTGAAGATCATCTGGTCCTCACTGGGAGACACACAATCGATGACGATGATCCCACAGGTGTCGCCCAACCGAACCCAACGGATCCGTCATCATGGCTCGATTGGGTGCAACCCGTTTTGTTTGGCACCGACGATGATGCTACTGAGGCTTGGAAGACACTCGAAAACACTGGAGAGTTCACCACCACGCTTTCGTTTTCAGTCGGCGATGAGACCCGCGACGGTACCGTTACAGTCCGTACACCACCATCATATGTGTCATACAAAGAGACACAACCAACTATTGAGCCAATCACACAGCGCTCCGACACCGACTACACGCTTGACTGGGAGTACGTCCTCTCACCGTCGGCCCTCTCTGGGCTTGTTGATGGTACAAAGAAATTAGAACGTGATCACGAGTTACACCAGATTCGACCAGTAGCCGCGGAAGCAGACGAGTCAACGGAGAACAAACATGTCGTCTACGACGAAAGTATGTCTGCTGCAGTCTTCGGACAAGCAGTTCACCGACTGTGTGAAACGCGTCCGCCACGAGAGACTTGGCCGGAGTTCATCCAGCAAGTCGCTCACGAAGAACACTCCGTTGGTGACACTACAGAAACGATTTCAATCGCACCGTCCGATATTGATAGTATAGAGATTGCAGCCGACCGCGCCATCTCGTTCCTTGGCACACTTCACGACCAATTGAATGTACTGAGTACCTACGATGAATTTTCCATTGAATTGGACCTCACTGACGGGCATCTCTCGGGACTCATTGACCACTTGGTCGTGACACCAGGTGCATACCACGTCGTCGACTACAAAACCGATCGAAAACGTGACGACGAATCTATTGATGAGTTCCTCGCCCGGCGCGCCAGTCACCACGAACCACAGGTACTCGCCTACGCAGCAGCTCTCTCAAAAGCAGATCCTGACCGAAATGTGTCTGCAACCCTGTTTTTCACTGATGTCGACTCTGCAAAGACATGGGACCCCGACGAAACTGCAGACGCATATGAGAGAACCATCGAAATGATTCGAGCTGCAACGGTAGCTTTAGTCTCCGATTGATTTCGTGGCTACTGGTTTTATATGATTGGTGGGTGTACATAATTAAGATGGTTTAAGAACTGGAAGTCAATTGCCTGTTCAGCTAGTGAATAATTGACAAAAAAGTTTTAGTTTCAAGTCTATTTAAAAACCAAACATCTGCCAAATGACAAGTTACTTACCAATAGGCAACGTTAATGCTAGATATGACCTCGGAAAAAAAACTAGGATTCATTGAACGTCAAGCTCGGCGAGCGAATATTACACCCCGTCAATATTGTATCAATCAAATCAATAATTGGCGTGAGCACCTTGAAACTGTATCTGATGATTATCGACATCTAGATGATGAAGAGTTTCAAAAGCGTCTTGATGAGGAATTACAACAAAAAGACTGAGTTTTGAAGAGCCAAAGGTAGGTTTCAAACAATTGTTTTTTGATTAACATAAATCAGTCATTGACTAGTAATGCAGTAGTGTTCACTTATGACGATCCTGTTACCTAAATAAATTAGTATAAGCACAATAGTATTTTAATATATTGGTTGGTAAGTAAAGAACTCACCAAACCATCAAACAAGAGGGTGATGCTATGGTACATGGTGGTTGCAAGGCGGCAATTAGAATATGGTAGCTGTGACTGTAATAGTCTGCAAATCGGTTATCAACCGCTGCTGGATCGGCAGCGGTCAGGAACTTACGCCTGGAGAGCTATACATCTCCTCTTAATCCAGTATATAACACATGGTAACCACTATGTTCAGTATTGCTACAACGATTGCCTTTTTTGAATTCATCCATTGAGCTATTCGGTTGAAGAATCGACTCAAGTACTCGCTTTGGCACGTATGCAACATTGTGTGGTATGACTGAACGATCAGCCATCGTAGTTAGTCAGATTCTTTTTTTCATAATATGAACTTTAAATGGATGATATTCGAAAAAGATGACGAAAAGTACTGGTTTGACCCATTAGCTAGAGAACATAACTATGACCGTAATATAGAACCTATTTCAGTTCGTTTTCTCACTCGGCTCCGAATCCTCTGAAATCCGATTAAGCAGGCCGTCTGCAGCTGCTGCAGCAGTGGTTGGTTCCAGCCCGTGTTGGCAGTAGGTATCAACCACTGCTGACCGGATTTGTTTGTCAGGCCGCTTCGGGCGCGGATCAAGGTAGCCCTCGTCGCGGAGACATTCCCGGAGTTTTTCGGTTTTGCGCGAGCCGAATCGATGGATGTCCGGAACCTTCTCGAGAAGCGTGTCTGGATCGCCATCAACCTGATCGGCCAACGCACTAACTTCATCAATAAAATTGTCGCTGACTGCATCGATTGCTTCTAGCACGTCACGGCCAACTGCCTTTCCACGTCCGACCGTATATGCATCAACGAACGCTTCCAGTGCCGCACCGTTCCGACGAACCTGTTCGCGGGCTGACTCCGCCATGAGGCCATCAACAGCACCGATTTCCAGTAGCGATCGGAGATTCCCCCAGCGCTCAATACCTGCTGTACGGAGTCGATACAATACTTCTGGATCCTCGGTCACGTACCAGAGCGGAGCTGAGGCGGCCCCCTGTCGCGGGTCAAACGTCGAGACATCCAGTCGTTCACGGTACGTCCCGTGATCGTCGCCGTCCGGGGCTGGCACGTCGATTACACTGGATGCTTCGAGTGTAGGTGGTTCGGCGATAGGATCGTGTCCGTCGCTCGCCGTCAACTGCTGGAGACTGTACCCGACATCTGACTCTTCAAGACGAGTCTCCCACCGTGCGCGTTCATCATTCCGGGCAGTGAAGTAAAAGATTTGCCGGCCTGCCCGTGCGAGGTCAACTACGGTATCAAGAACCGTTTCGGCTCGTTGATCATCAAACGGTGCCAGCGTCTCGTCAAGTAACAAAGGAGGCGCAGTCTCTTTCTCTCTATATTCGACGAAAGCAACCCGAACCGCAAGCAGGACCTGTACGCGCGTCCCGCTCGACAAATCGTTCAGGTCAACGCGCCGCTGTTCACCCGTATCGTACGCCCTGAAAGTACCATCATCGAGTCTGAGTTCAAACTGTCCGTTAGTAATCTGCCGCAAGAGATTATCCGCCCGCTGAAACACCGGCTCCTGATTGCTGGTAACCGTCTCCGCCTCTACGAACTCAAGGAGTGTATCTGTGACCGCGTCGGCCACGTCCATTTCGAGCGCTTCTTTAAGACCATTCAAAGCGTCATCCCGTTCTTGAACGGCATCTTCAATCTCCGTAGACGCCTTCGCATCCTCGATTTCCTTCTCTAGAGTCGTTTTAGCCTTTAACAGCTCGTCGTGGCGGTCCGCAATCACCTGCTTTTTATCTAATTCTTCTTTCAAGTCGTCCTTGTCCCGCTCTTCGATCACTTCTTCGTAAGCATCGTGCTCACGAAGATCTGAACGGCGGTTCTCAAGGGTGGTCTTGGCAGTTCCTTTTTTCTCAACGGCTGCTTTGTACTCCGAGTATTGCTCACACAGCGTTGCAAGGTGCTCCCGTTCACTTGATTCCAACCCACGCTCAGTGAATAGTGACTCTCGTTCGGCCCTGTATCGGTCGAGTTCCTCGTGGGCCGAAGCGACGCCCCCGTCTAATTCTGAGAGTCGCTTGGTCGCATTCTCGTAGTCTCGCTGTCTCTTTTCGAGACTCTCGACGGCAGCTGTTGCATCCGCACTCGTTTCGACTGTATAGGTGTACGCGTTGGTCGCGTAGGGTTCAATCGTCGTGCAGAACTGATCCCGATACGTCTCAACTTGATCGCTGGCTTCCCGTAGTGCCGCCTGTTTCCCAACAACGGTTTCATCAGCAGCCTGCCAGCGCTCAATACGTTCAACTGTCACTGCCAGTTCAACGTCGTCCTCGACCTCGGTGTTGAACCGGCGACGAAGTTGCTCACGCGCGGTCTCCAGTTCCTCCCTGACGTCATCGATATCAAACCGCGCTCGGAGCTCCTCCCGCTTCTGAGACTTCTTCTCGTCAACTTCGATGACTTGCAGTCGCTCACGAAGATTATCTACCCGGTCTCTGACAGTGTCAGGTTCCCACGCGGTTGGCTCCGTAAGCCCAGTCTGACGAAACGTCTCCGCATGGGTTGCTCTGGCAGCATTGTCGGNNTCAGTATCATTGCTCCTCGCNGATAGAGCCGCGTAGCCAGCGAGAGCGAGCCCAAAGATAGTNAGCAGACCCCCCGCAGGATTTACTGTCAGCGCGATCACGACGCCCGANAACGCCGTAAGGATTCCTGCAGTGATAGCCGCTGCAACAGGNCCTCGACTACTTGGCTCGTCAGTAGCCTGTTCTGGCGAGGATGCAAGCCAGTTCTCAAGCGCGTTCCGCCCGTCTCTGAGTGTTTCACGATCAATTGATTCTTTCGACTTTTCAGCAAACCATTCGTCGATGGCAGCTTCGACCTGCGCCTTCCCTTCAACTTCCGCAACCATCGTCACGAACGAGCGAAGTTCGGCAAGGTCGTCCGTATCAATCTCGCGGATGGTATCGCCGTCAAGATTCAGAGGGATCTTTTCACGAACCTCGCCGCGTGCAGCTTTTGCATCAGCCACTTTACGCTTCAATCGGTCCCGATCGTCTTCAGCATCATCGAGCTCATCCCGATACTCTCGAAGCGTCTGCAACACCCCATCGGTAACACCGTCCTCTGGGAGTTCCGTGTCGGCAAGTCTGTCAGCGGCCTCACGGTATTTGACGGCGGCCTCCTGTTCAAATCCTTTCTGTTGCGCTATTTGCTCGTCAAGATCGTCGAGACGGTCCAGTTCATCACCGCCGAACGACGAAAGCTCGTCCGGGAATGATGCAACTTCGTCGTCCTGCTGGTCGTATGCGTCTTGCGCCTTTCGGTATTCGATTGCCGTCTCAAGCAGATCAACGCGCTCACTCGCATCAGCGGCGGCCGAGAGGTCCTCTTCGAGTTGACTGAGACGGGTCCGTTCTGCTTCCAAATCAGGCGCGTCCCGCCGCAGTTGCTTGACCTGATCGATGGCTGCCGCCGCCTCTTGTGTAGCATTAATTCCTCGTGTGGCGGGGCTGGCCCCGTCAGTCAGGCCGAACTCGTCACGGACCGCGTCGATATTGAAACCGCCGGTCGACGCACTCTGAATGACGCTTGCAAACTCGCCGTCGTCCGTTTCTTCTTGCAACATGTCGTGCAACGATAATGCGTACCGACGACCACCATCCAGCGACGGCACCGGGATTGCATCAGCGGGTTCGCCATCACGAAAGTGCTCACTGACGCCACCATGCAATTCGATTAGACGCGACTCGCCCTCATAGGTGATCTCAGTCCGAACAGTTACCGAGGAAGGAGACTTATCAGGCCACAACGACCAGCGAATCGCCTCTGCAAGCGTCGATTTACCAGCCGCATTCCTACCATACACAACGTTGACTCCCGGCGAAAACCCGTCAAGCGAGAAGCCGGTCGTCTCAAAGCCTGGCGCACGGTCGAGAGTAACAGCGTTAACGGCAACCGGGGTCTCTCGATTGTCTCCTGTGTCACGATCGGTATCGGACTGTTCAATATCAGTCGGGGCCGGCTCACTCATCTGCAAGCACCTCCTGTTGCTCAGCGAATGCGTCGACGAGCTGTCGAGCCTGTCGCCGGAGTACTTCCTTTGTTTCGTCTTCCGTCGGACGAGAGTACGACTTGTCATGGGTCTTGAGCTCCCGATACGCGTTCGATTCGTGTGTCTCGCGGACACTCGTGTGAGCGGCCGCAATAACATCTCGATACGGGTCCAGCGATTCGTCACCGTCGAGTGCACGCAGCAACCCGGCCAAGTACCCAATCGGATCATTGTCGCCAGCACGATCAGCAAGATTGATCGACGGTTTCGTATCGACAATCACGTCAATAACACGTACTGTCGTCCCGCCGTCGGTGAGTTCGATCTGTTCAAGCTCCCTACTTCGGCTGCGCAGATCTGTGTGCGCGTCTGTTCTCCCCGAGACCGTTACTCTGACCGCAAGGAGCTCGGTATTGGGACCGCAGTTCAGGACTGTCTCACGCAACTGGTCGTGGGTGGCATCGACGAGGTCGTGGAAGCCTTGGTCAGGATCTGTTGAGACGACTACCTCCTCGTACTGCAGCGTCGCTGATCTGAGCGGTTCTGTCTCTACTGTCCCGTCAGTCTCAACCGAGACGAGCCACGCACCATGACCACCAGTCTCGCTCGGATCTAACGGTTGCAGCGATCCCGGATAGAGGACTGTCGGGTTCTCGTGGCGAGGCCCTGG
>SL_4KL_010_BRINEDRAFT_10001464_pt1 | contig 13048 bp, 10 predicted proteins | sample SodLak_010_BRINE_2_FD_10664 | JGI IMG/M metagenome (IMG submission 10664)
GTTACTCCTGTAGGTACGTCCATAATGCATGCGCAGGAACTCGTAGAGCTAACTGTCGAGGACTTTCACAGGCAACTACAACAGGGGACACTCACCGTTGAATCGGTTGTTTCGGGGTATCTCGAGCGAATCGAACGGTACGATGCTTCGGGACCGACGCTCAATGCGGTGGTCACAGTCAACGACGCTGCCCGTGAGCGTGCCCGGATGCTTGATGCAGAGCGTCCAGACGGGACACTGAAACCGCTCTATGGTGTTCCGGTACTACTCAAAGATCAAGCCCAGACGGCGGGACTCCGGACGACGTTTGGGTCAGAAGCGTTCGACGAGTACATTCCTGATCACAACGCGACGATCGTCGATCGGCTCGAAGATGCTGGGGCAATTATTCTTGGCAAAACGAACCTTCCGGATTTCGCTGCCGGCTTTGTCGGTTACTCCTCGGGTAGCGGTCAGACGCGGAATCCGTACGCACTTGCGCGAGACTCCGGCGGTTCAAGCGCCGGGACGGGTGCCGGTATCGCCGCCAACCTCGGGCTTGTCGGGGTTGGCGAAGACACCGGTGGCTCGATTCGCGTCCCAGCCTCCTTTTGTAACCTCTTCGGGCTCCGTGTGACAACCGGACTGATCAGCCGTGCGGGAATGTCGCCGCTGGTTGCCGAACAGGATACCCCTGGCCCGATGTGTCGAACCGTCGACGACCTCGCCCGACTGCTCGACGTGATCGTCGGCTTCGACCCGGCCGACAAGGCGACCGCGATTCACGCCGAGTGGTCCGGCGAGACGTTCGTTGATGCGGTCGACGAAACTGCGCTGGAGGGCGCGCGGATCGGCGTCCTCCGGTCGGTGTTCGGAACGGGCGATGAGCCACGAGTCACAGCGGTTAACAGCGTTGTCAATTCGGCCCTGGATGATCTCGAAAAAGCGGGCGCAACACGTGTCGATCCAGTCGAGATTCCGGAGTTGGAGACGCTGCTTGACGACACGTCGTTGTACGGTCTGGTTGCTAAACGCGATCTGAACGGCTTTTTTGAGGAACTCACCGATCCGCCGGTCGACTCCTTCGAAGAAATATACGAGCAGGGTGCCTACCACGCTGCCCTCGAACATATTGAGACAATCGCAGCCGCGCCTGATGATCCGACCACCGACCGCGAGTACTGGTGGCGACTCGCCCGTCAGGCGGCGTTCAAACGGGCAATCGAGTACACGCTCGCCGAAAGAGATCTCGACGTGCTGGCGTTTCCCGATGTCCAGGTCCTCCCCCCGGAGTACGAGGGATATCACACCGGTGAGCTGATCCGTGCGGATGTCCCGACGAACACCTTCATTGCCTCCCAATCGGGCTGTCCAGCGATCTCGCTGCCCGCAGGGTTTACGAATGATGGGCTGCCGGTTGGACTTGAACTGCTCGGCGCGCCGTTGTCCGACCGTCGGCTGGTGGGTTTTGCAGCAGCCTACGAAGCCGTCGCCGACCCACGGCAGTCGCCAGTGTTGTCGGAGTCATAAGCGATTTTGACCACAACCGTTAGGCATGGTTGCTGTGAGCAGTATGCATGGTTGAACAACTGCAGTGCGAGAGCGTCTACGAGGATCCAGCGCCCTACTCGCAGGGCCGAATTCACGATGGGACGGTCTACCTTGCGGGGTTGGATCCAGTCGACGAAGCCGGCGAGCTTGTCGGTGATGACATTGAGGCCCAGACCACACAGACCTTGCGGAACGTCGAACAACTGCTGACGGCAGCCGACAGTTCGTGTTCGAACATCGTTTCGGTGACCGCCTATCTAATCGACAGAGACGACTTTTCGGGATTCAATCGTGCATTTGCGTCGTTTCTGCCGGACCCAAAGCCCGCTCGAACGACAGTTGTCGTCGACGAACTCGTTACTCATGCTCGCATCGAACTGCAAGTGATTGCGGCCCAATCATAACAAAAATGGCCGACTGTGCCAGCCAACGCCAGTCGTGTCGTCGCTCAATCGCTGTGGTCGATCGGCTCGCTCATCTCGCTGTCGTTGAGATGACACCGGATGCCGTGGTCTGTGGGTTCGACGTTGTCGAGTTCCGGCGTACAGTTTTCACACTCGTCGCCGATTTTCTGCGGACACCGGGTGTGGAACACACAGCCACTCGGGGGGTCCCGCGGGCTCGGAAGATCCGCATCCGGGAACGTTCGGTCGACATCGTGGGTCGGATCAGGTGAGGGAACACTTGAGAGGAGCAGTCGCGTGTAGGGATGGTAGGGTGGCGAAAACACGTCCTCTCGCGAGCCGATCTCGACGATGTTACCCAAATACATCACCGCAACCCGGTCGCTGATGTAGTTGACAACGCTGAGGTCGTGACTGATCAGCAGATACGAGGTATCATACTCACGGCGAAGCCTATCGAGGAGATCCAAGATACTGGCCTGAACACTCACATCGAGCGCAGAAACCGGTTCGTCGAGGACGACAAACGACGGGTTGTTGATAAACGCGCGGGCGATCCCGACGCGTTGTTTTTCCCCGCCCGAGAGTTCGCTGGGATACCGCTCGGCGTAAGCCGGACCGAGCCCAACCTCCGAGAGCATAGCCAATACGCGCTCGCGACGCTCGGGCTTCGAGAGCTCGGTGAACCGGATCAACGGCCGCTCGATGAGTTTATAAATCGTTTTGCGTGGATTGAGACTCGAATCGGGGTTCTGGAAGACGATTCCACACTCCGCGCGAAACTGCTCGCGTTCGCGTTCGATCAGCCCGGCCATCGGCGTTCCACGGTACCGAATACTGCCGTCGGTTGGTTCTAACAGTCCAAAGATGGTTCGACCGAGTGTACTCTTGCCACAGCCGCTCTCGCCGACCAGTGCGAGTGTTTCGGATTCGTGGATCGTGAAGCTGACACCGTCGACAGCTTTGACCGGTGGGTCGGGGTTCCGCAGCGAGTCAAGAAACGACGGCTCGTCGTAGTACTTTTTCAGCTGGATCGCCTCAAGCAGCGGCCGGCCTGGTGTGTGTTCGGTGCGTCTTGACCCAGCTGACTGAATCGGCTCCTCGCTGGCCGCATCCAGTCGGATACACCGTGCCTGCCGACCCGTCTCGTCTGATTCGCCAACAGACTCCATTGGAATCTCGCCGGTTCGACACTCCTCGGTGGCGAACGGACACCGATCCGCAAAGACACAGCCGTTCGGCACGTCGATTAGATCCGGCACGGAGCCAGGGACCGCGGAGATCGACGTGTCGTCCCACAGCGTTGGCACCGCGGCAAGCAACCCCTGAGTGTATGGGTGTGCGGGCTCGGCAAACAGTGACCCGACGGGTGCAGTCTCCATGAGCTCGCCGGCGTACAGAATCGCCGCTCTGTCTGCGACTTCCGCGATCACGCTCAGATCGTGCGTGATTAACAGCACGCTGGTTTCGTACTCGGCTTTGAGCGATTCGATAAGCTGTAACACCTTTGCTTCAGTCGTCACATCGAGGCCGGTGGTCGGCTCATCCAAAATCAGCAGCTCCGGATTACAGCAGAGCGCCATCGCAATCAGCACGCGCTGTTGCATCCCACCCGAAAGCTGGTGTGGATACCGCTTCGCATTGTACGCCGGATCGGAAATGTCGACATCTCTAAGTACGCTGTGGACGGCCTCGGTGACCGCCTGTTTGTCGAGATCCTGATGGAGTCGAATGGTTTCGGCGATCTGTTCGCCAACGGTCAGACTCGGGTTCAGTGACCTCCCTGGGTCCTGGGGGACGTGCGCGATCTCACTGCCCCTGATCGCTCGGAGTTCCGTTTTTGAGAGCGCCGAGAGTCGCCGACCGTTGAATCTGATTTCGCCGTTGACGACCGAACCGTTGTCGCTTAAATACTGCAAAACGGCGAGCGCGAGTGTGCTTTTGCCGCTACCACTCTCGCCAGCAATGCCGAGGGTTTCGCCCTGCTGGAGCTCCAAGGAGACATCTCGCAGTGCACGGACTGCCCCTTTTTTTGTGGCATACTCGACGCTGAGCGAGTCGATTTCTAACACCGGATTGGGAGTCATCTCGGCGTCTGATTCAGTGGCTGTCGAGGCCTGGTCGTAGGTCGTCTGTATGTCTGTGTTCGACATTAGTGGTCTCCGTTGTGTTCGATATCCAGCGCGTCACGCAGCCCATCGCCCGTGAGATGAAAGCCCAGAATCGTCAGCGAAAGGGCGAGACTCGGCCATAGCAGGAACCACGGGGTCTGAGCGATATGATCTCGGGAGATCGCGATCATATACCCCCAGTCNGCNAANGGNGGCTGTGTCCCCATGCCGAGAAACGACAGCGAGGCCCCNATGATGACGGCGTAGCCCGCCCGCACGGAGGCNTCGATCAGCGTCGCCGGCAGCACGTTCGGCAAGATNTCTCGGAACATGATGTAGGAGTTCGACTCGCCACGTGCTTTGGCGGCCAACACGAACTCCTCGTTTCGTATCGAGAGCGTACTGCTCCGTATTACGCGGGCGATTCGGGGCGCGTAGACGATCCCAACCGCGATAATCACGTTGAGCAAACTGGGCGACAGTGCCGCGACAATCAGCAGTGCCAACAGGATCGTTGGAATGCTGATCAGGATGTCGACCGCTCGCATCAGGTACTCGTCGACGCGACCGCCGAGAAAGCCCGCGGTGAGACCAACCGGCACACCGAGTGTGACTGCCAGCAGACTGCTGCCAACGCCAAGCGCAATCGTTGCTCTGGCACCGATAATCACCCGACTCAGCAGGTCTCGACCGTACTGGTCCGTCCCGAGCAGATACTGCGTGCTCGGTGCGGCATACTGGTCGACGGCGTGGGTTGCGTTCGGATCGTATGGCATAATCACCGGTGCGAGCACAGCGACCGCCATGATTGGCCCCAAAATCAGAAGGCCGGCCAGTAGGTTCGGTGTCTCCCAGATAGTTCGTCCAACGTTCGAAATCCGGTTCCGTACTTGGTCCGTACTGACGGTGAAATTCTGTGTCGACATTAGCGGTCTCCGTACTCGATCTGTGGGTCGAGATAGCTGTAGAGGATATCCGCGAGGAAGTTCGCGATAATGTATCCAAAGGCGATCACCAACACTGACAGCTGGACAAGCGGCAGATCACGCTCTTGGATCGCCGTCACGGCCAGCCGACCGATTCCTGGATACGTAAAGACCTCCTCGACGACGACGATACTGCCGATCAGCCAGCCCATGTTCAGTGCCAACACGGTGATCGTCGGCAACAGCCCGTTTCTGAGCGCGTGTTTGAACAGGACAGTTCGCTCGCCGACCCCTTTGAGGCGAGCGGTTCTGATGTACTCTGCTCGAAGCGTTTCGATCATTCCCGAGCGTGTCTGTCGCATCACGTGTGCAGTCAGCACTAACGACAGCGAAATCGAGGGCAACGCGAGATGGCGCAGCCAGTCGACGACACCGTCGCCGATTGGTGAGTAGCCACCACCCGGAAAGATCGACAAATACGGCCCCGCGAACAGCATGAGCAGTAGTGTGCCGCTGACCATCTCCGGGACGCTCGCGCCGATGTAGGTCGCGCCGTTGATGATTGACGACGACCGCGAGCGGGCGTACTGGGCAGCGAGCACGCCAAGTGGAATCCCGACAAAGACGGTAATAGCAGTGGTCAACCCTGCAAGGGCGAGCGACCGCATAAGCCGCGGAATCACTTCGTCGAGAACCGGGCCGTTATGAATGTAGCTGACGCCTCCAGCATTGAACAGGAGCTCCTGGAGCCAGATATAGTACTGGACGTACAGTGGCTCGTTCAACCCGAGCTGTTGTTCGATGGCAGCGACGTTTTCGTCGGTTGCGTACGATCCAAGCAGTGTGTTCGCCGCGTTGCCAGGCAATACCTGTGTCAGCATGAAAACAAGCACCGAGATGACGAACAACGAGATGGCCATAAAGCCCAGCCGTTTGGCGAGATAGCCTGCAAAATCGCTCATTGTCCCACCTGGTTGGCGTACTCCGGGGTGACAGCGCGCAGTGGTTGTATCCGTCCGGTCATTGGGTTGTGGTTACTCAATCGAGATCGGACTATCTCCACGTGCGGCGTAGATCCGTGTTTTTTCTGGGTCCATTCGGAAGCCCTGGACCGAACTTCGGTGTCCAGCGATTGCATCCGCGAAGAACGGAACGACGTAGCCCGCATGTTCGTGAATAAGCTGTTGAGCCTCGGCGTAGCTCGCTTGGACTTCGGCTTCATCGGATGTCGACAATGCCCCATCAAGTGCCTCTTCGAACGCGTCGTAGGAGTCACCATCCCAGTTGACACCGTTCCACGACCCATCCTGGTGGAGCAGAATGAACATCGCCTGTCGTTCGATCGCCCACATCGGGTGGGTACCGACGTAGAATTCAGCGACGCCCTCGACTTCTGCGAGATAGTTATCCCACGTTACCTCCTGGAGATCGAACTCGATGCCCGCTTCTCCGAGTTGTTCTTGGACAAGCACGCCCGTCTCTCGGATTTGGGCGGCGAAATCCGGTGCAAAATACAGCGGGAAATCCAGCTCGATGCCGTCGCCGTAGCCGGCATCTTCGAGGAGATCACGTGCCTGATCGACCTGTGCGGTGGTGCCGTAATCCGGTTCGAGGTCGGCTGCGTAATTGAAGTTTGCCGGTCCAATTGGGGTCTGGCTTTCGCCAACCGCGCCAGCGCCGAGTTGAGCGACCTGCATGATTTCTTCGCCGTTGATTGCGTATTTGACGGCCTGCCTGACGCGGTTGTCATCGAACGGCTCGATGTCGTGGTTCATGATGATCGGGTAGGCGCGCCCACCATCGACCTCGACCGTCTCGACGCCGTCTGTCCCATCAACGCGGTCGAACTCGCGGGCGTTCATCCGTCGGATCAGGTCGACGTCGCCCTGTTCAAGCGCGTTGGTTCGGGCTGACGAGTCCGGAATGATAACCTGGGTGACACCATCGAGCAATGGCAGTGGTTCGCCGTCTTCAGTCTCGAAATAGAAATCATCAGCAGCGGTAACCCGCATCTGTTCGCCACGAGTGAACTCTTCGAGTTCGAACGGTCCGCTACCGAAGCTGTTGGAGCCGATTTCGTCCCACCTGTTTTCGATAGCATCCCGTTCGATAATTTGGGCCCAGCCGAACGACAGCGTCAACGGAAGCTGTGAAAACGGCTCCGAGAGAGTGAACTGGACCGAGTGATCGTCGATAATCTCGGTCGACTCAATCGGTCCAATACTTCCGGCACCCGGACTTCCCGTATCGGGATCTTGGATTTTGTCGATCGTCGCTTTGACATCTTCTGCAAGCACCTCGTTTCCGTTGTGGTTGAACGTGACGCCCTCGCGGAGTTCGAACGTCCACTGGTCGGCGGCCTCATTGCTCTCCCAGTCAGTGGCCAGATCCGGCTGGACGTTGAACTCCGAGTCGGTCCAGGTCAACGCTGAGTGTGTCAGGCGGTTCGTGACGAACCCCTCGAACGTATCGAGCATAATCGGGTTCATCGTTCCCGGTGATTCCTGTTCGGCAATAATGAGGACGTTGTCGCCCTCGTCCGGAACGTCGGCGTCAGCTCCTGAGCCCGTGCAACCCGCAAGTAGTGCAGCACCGCCAATTCCCATCCACTGCAGATAGTCTCAGCGATTAATCCTATCGGTCATACGATGGACAGTCGTATACAGTACCATTGAATAAGTGTTGTCCTTCGTACTGTCTCCGTATTTGTATTGTATTATCTCCTAATATTGGCTTTAGAATTTCCAACTGGTGAATTATTGTTTTGCTGTGTGGGTCGTCCTGTTGAGACGTTACAAAATACTCTTGGGAAACAAGCGAACTAATTATTCATTGAAAAATAGTTAGTATGAAATACTATTCAATAGGGGACGAAGAAACCTGTCGACGGCTTGCTGGCCGATCAGCTACTTATATATTGACTGCCATGGCCGCTGTTGGATCGATGTGAGGCCCGCCCGCTCGGAGATGGCTTTGGCCGCCTCGATAGCTTGCGTCTGTAGTTCGGGATACTGGTCATCTATGCCGTGGACGGTACGGTCTTCCAGAATAATCTCGCCGTTACAGACAACAGTGTCGACCTCGAAGCCCTGGGTCTGATAGACGATTGTCGACGGGGTATGGAGGTTCGGCGTGAGATGCGGGTAGTCGAGATCGATCAAGACGAGATCAGCCAGTTTGCCGGGCTCAATCGAACCGAGGTCGTCTGCTCGTCCGATTGCGCGGGCGGCATCGATCGTCGCCATCTCGATGACCTTCTCTGCGGTCATGATGGTGGCGTCCTGGTGGAGACCCTTTTGAACCAGATCGGCGTACTCCATGTTGCTCAGCATGTTGGCCGTGTTGTTCGCAGTCGTGTTGTCGGTCGCCACTGCAACAGTAACGCCGTAGTTGATCAACTGTGGGACCGGCGCGATTCCATCACCCAGTGCAAGATTCGTTTTGAGGTTGTTGGCGATCTTCGTGTCGGTGAGCGCCAGTTTCCGGATATCCCGCTCGCTCAACACGACACAGTGGCCCAACAGCGTTTGCTCGCCGAGATAGCCCACGTTGTCGAGATACTCGATGCTCGATTGGGCACGGCGTGCCTCGTCATCGACGCTTTCGGCGGTGTGTGTCGTCGTCATCACATCGTACTTCTCGGCGAGTTCGTACGCACCGAGCAGTGCTTCGGGCGTGACGATTTCCGTCCAGTAGGGAGCCGGCCAGACGCTCTGTCGGCCATCGGCTGAGCCATGGTAGGTTTGGATGAGCGATTCGATGTCGGCTAGAATCTCGTCGGTATCCGTTTGGGTCTCCGAGGGTGAAACGTGGTTCACCTCGGGTTCCTTCCGCCGGAAATGCTCCATGAACGTCGCGTGTTCGGGGCCGGGTTCGGTGTCGGCAAAGGCGTAGGCGTAGACGTTTCGCATGCCGGCGGCCTCGTAGGCCGCAAACTTCCGTTTGATCACGGATTCGGGATAGCCGTCAGCCGCACCCGAGGCGTTCTCGACAAAGGTAGTGATTCCCGACTGAATCGCCTCCTGAGAGAACAGCGCGGCGGCGATTTCGTGGTCGGTGTCGGTCATCTCGTTGACCGCAGGCCGTTTGACGTTTTGAATCCAGTCGTACAGCTCGCGGCTCGTGCCGGTTCCGCGAACGAGGATGTCCGACACGTGAACATGCGCATCGATGAAGCCCGGCAGCACGGCGTGTCCCGCGGCGTCTATCGTTCGGTCGGCGTCGTACTTGGCTTCGAGTTGGTCGGTTGGGCCGACCGCCTCGATCTCGGTGTCCGTGATAACGACCCCGCCGTCGTCGAGTATCTCTCGTTCCTCATTCAGTGTGAGGACGGTCCCGTTTTTGATGAATAGATCAGCCATCGGTCAGTCTGACTCCGTGTTTGTGCTTGTTTTGACGACACTGTCTGCTGTTTGTTTCATTCGTTGCGATACTCTCTGACACTCGAATACATAATTCTTCGGTGTCGACTGTATTCGTCCGAATCGGAACGGTTAGAACTGCTGGCTGGTATCACAACACATGGTACGACAGCTACAGAGCGACGCGGTTTACCACGACCCAGCACCCTACTCCCAGGGAATCATCCACGGCGACACAGTCCGATTGGCCGGCCAGGTCCCCGACAACAGCGATGGCGAGATCGTCGGCGACGACATCGAGACACAGACCAGACAGGCCGTGCGTAACGTCGAGGCCCTCCTCGAAGAAGCTGGCTCGTCACTCGCGTCGGTCGTCTCGGTGACGGCGTATCTCACGGATATGGACGATTTCGAGGAATTCAATCGCGTCTATGCAGAGATATTTCCAGATCCTAAACCTGCCCGGGCAACTGTCGGCGTCAGGGGGCTGGCCGTCGACGCGCGGCTCGAACTCCAGGTAACCGCGGTTGTCGAATAACCAATAAAAGAGGTTTTTTAGGCCTGTCGCCAGGCGAACGCCCGTTTTTGAATCGGACTCAGGATGAGATACTCGATCACCAGGACGACCCCGATGAACAGCACTGAGTAGGCCAGTACCTCCGCGATGTTACCCTGCAGGAACCAGAATCGAACCCGCGAGCCAACGCCGTTGCTGATTCCAAAGACCTCGGCGATCACTGCAACTTTCCACGTCATCCCGAACAGATGCCGGAGCGAGGCAAAGACGTACGAAAGCAGATGTGGCAGGAAGATCGCCTGCCAGATCTGTCGCTGGCTGGCCCCGAAGGAATCTGCCATCTCGACGAGTTCGGTGTCGATATCCTGCAACCCCTGCCAGATCGTCACCAGCGCGAACGGGGTGTAGACGAACGCGACCGACAGCACGACCGCTTCGGTGTTGAACCCAACCATCACCATAACGATGAGAATCACGACGACGTCCGGCGGCGTCATCCACACCGGCAGCCAGGCCTCGAAGGCCTTAGCGACGCCATCATTGAGCTTCATCGCCACGCCGATCACGAGTGCGAGACCGAGTGCAAGCGCGGTCGCCATCAGCACCCGCCCGAACGTGATCCACAGATGGTAGAGTGCGGATCGACCGTCGATATCACCGTCAACGATGAATTCGACCATGAGACTGCCGACGAGTGTCGGCGACGGGAACATACCACTGTCGTAGATTGACAGGGCGGCCCAAAACACGAGAAACGCACCGATCGAAATCGCAATTCGGCCGAGCCGTGTCGGTTTCATTGTTCGTCGTCAGCTGGCGTTGTTTCGAGATGCGCGAAAAAGCGTTCCATCATCGCCGACTCGGTCTCGATGAGCGCTTCGTCGCCGATCTGCCGCGGCCGTGGAACATTGACGCTCACCTGATCGAACAGCTTACCGTTGCCGTCGAGAATCAGGATTGAATCCGACAGAAAGACCGCTTCACTGCTGTTGTGCGTGACGAAAATGATCGTTTTGCCCGTCTCCTGCCAGATTTTGAGGAGGTCCTGCCGCAGTTCCTTGGCGGTAAATTCGTCGAGACTGCTGAATGGTTCGTCCATAAACAAGATGTCGGGGTCAATCGCGAGTGCCCGTGCGATACCGACTCGCTGTCGCATCCCACCCGAGAGCTGCTGTGGGTAGCTGTCGATTTTGTCTTCAAGACCGACGAGTTCGAGATAGCGGTAGATTCGCCCGGATTGATCCTCAGGGGGTACCTCTTGGGCCCGGAGGGCGAACCGAATGTTCTCGCCGATCGTCAGCCAATCGAGCAGTCGTGGCTCCTGGAACACATAGCCGTAGAAGAACGATCCCGGCTCGACGCGCTCACCATTCCGTGTGATTTCGCCGCCGTCCGGCGGGATGAGCCCGGAAATCACGTTGAGAAGGGTCGATTTTCCACAGCCCGAGGGCCCCATAATCGAGGTAAAACCGCCCTCGGTAATCTCAAAGTTCAGGTCCTCGAAGACGGTGAACGTCTCGTTGCCGTTTGGAAACGACTTCCGAAGGTTTGAAAACTCGATCACGGTCTCGGTCGCAGACGCAGTATGCTGGCTCATAGCTGTCGGTGCAGAGTTGCTCATTGGATAGGTAACCTGTAGTGCTCAGGACCCGTCATTACTCCTCGGCCATTGCGCGGAGATCACCGATCGAGATGATGTGGTCTTCACGCGGTGGGATCGCCTCGATCGAACCGAGATCGGCCATCGCCTCGACGAGTTGCCACTGTGAGTCGATGAGCTCCTCAGTGTACTCGTCGACCGGCAGATGCAGTGCGCCGGATTCGGCGAGTTCGATCACGGCCGCTTCTTCGCCCTCGGAGACACCCGCGAGTTGGCCGTATTCGCTGACGACCGACTCGGCGTTTTGTTCGATATGCTGTTGGGCACTGCTCCAGCCGGCGAGTAGTGAGAGTGCAGTGTCTGGATTTGCTTCGAGCCAGCTTCGCTGGGCACACCACGGCGTAATAAGCGGCGGGAAGCCGGTTTCTGCCTCCCACTCTTCCCAGGCGTTGTACACCGGCCGGACCTCGTCGTCGTTAGCGAGCCCGCGAACGGTCTGGCCGGTGAACTGTAGCATGGCGTCGACCTCGTCTTGGTCGACCATCAGGCTGTAGAGCGTCGACGGATCGGATTCGATATCGTCGTTTTCTTCGCGGATGTCGAAGCCGTGTTGCTCCCAGATCATTGCTTGTGTGTAGGTGCCCGTACCGGTCGACCAGCCCGGATGGCCGAAGGTGATATCCTGCAGATCAGTGACGTCTTCGATATCGGAGTCAACTGGCACGAAAATCGAATTGATCTGTGTCATACAGGGCCCGAACTGGACGAGCTCTTCGCCCGCTTGGGTGTACTGGGCGAGATTGTTGTACTCAAGAAGTCCCACGTCGTTGCCGCCGTCGGGCAGTGCGTTGACAAACCGGCCGTAGGCGGCGACCTCAGGGTTGAAATTCAGCCCTTCGTCTGCCCAAAACCCTTCCTCTGTCCCCGACAACAGATGCATGATGTTGAGGTTGCCCTCCGGCGTCAGGAGTTCAATCCCGTCACCATCACTGTCATCGCCCCCCAGACAGCCGGCGAGACCGACTGCTGTGGCAGTTCCAACGGATGCGGCTAATTTCGAAAACGAACGTCTACTTAATCGGCTGCTTACCATTACATCTGGGTCGATGAGTCGTGTATTGTTATACTTTTGGTCGGGTTTGGTCACAATATATTGTGTGGACGACCACTATACAATGCATATTGTATATGCTGTATGGATATCCTTATATTCTGTTTGGCGGTGAGGAAACCGGTCTCCTATGAGCAGTGATCAGCCGGTTCAGCATCCACTAGTTGATTAGTTATCAACAGCCGATTCAGTATAGTCGACGGCCAACAGACAGACCCGACTCGGCTGTCGTAACTGGGTGAGCCAGTAACGACACGAGCCTTCCCCGCGATAAGCCGAAAATAGATCGACGACAGCGACCGCGACGGGTGTTTAGGCTGCGTTCGGCTGCTCGCGGTCACTGCCCCACGAGTAGCGTTCGGTCTCGATGCGGCGGAGCCCGCGGTCGACAACAAACATGAGCACCATCATCGGCAGGGCCCACGCGATGATCATGTGGTTCTGGTTGGCCTGAAAATAGAAGTTGATGATCTCGCCCAGTCCGACGC
>SL_4KL_010_BRINEDRAFT_10001469_pt1 | contig 13022 bp, 12 predicted proteins | sample SodLak_010_BRINE_2_FD_10664 | JGI IMG/M metagenome (IMG submission 10664)
TCGTTCCGATCTGGTGCATCCCTTGGAACGCGGGGTTGTACTCGAACACTCGGCGCGGGGTTTCCCACGCGAGGAACATCGAGAAGTACACCATGTTAAAGCTGATGAAGAAGATCACGAAGTGGACCTTCCCGAGGAACTCGTCGTACATNTTCCCCGTCATCTTCGGGAACCAGTAATAGGCCCCGCCGAACAGCGCGGTCGCGCCGCCGAACATNACGTAGTGGAAGTGTGCGACCACCCAGTAGGTGCCGCGGAACTCGTAGTCGAGCACGATGGCGCCGAGGAAGACACCGGTGATCCCGCCGAGGATAAACAGTAGCAGCGCCCCGAACGCGAAGAGGAACGGTGTCGTGAACTGGATGCGTCCTTTGATCAGGGTGTAGATCAGCGCGAATATCAGCAGATCGAAGGGGAGTGAGATCCCGATCGTCGTCGCCATCATCAGCGTCTTGATCTCTAAGTTGATCGTCGTCAGGAACATGTGGTGCATCCACACGAGGAACGACTGGACGGCGATCAGACAGATGGAGATAATCACCCACTTCCGACCGACGAGACGGCGTCCCGAGAACGTCTGGAACAGCTCCAACATGACCCCGAGCGCGGGGAAGAAGACGATGTACACCTCCGGATGACCGAAGAACCAGAACAGGTGTCCCCACAGTAGCGATCCGCCCTCGGTCGCGGAGAAGTAGACGCTCCCGAGGACGCGGTCGGACGCGAGGATGAGACCGACGGCGAGCAGCGCCGCGAACGCGAACAGCATCATCCACACCGTCGCGAGGATGGACCACGTGAACATCGGCATATCCATGATCCCCATCCCTTCCGCGCGCGAGTGATGGATGGAGGTGAGGAAGTTCACCGTCGACGCGGTGACGCCGACAGTGAACATGAACAGGGCGAGCACCGCCCCCGTCGATCCGATACTCGGTGTGTACATCGGAACGTTAAGCGGCGCGTACATCGTCCAGCCGGCGTCCAGCGTTCCGCCCTGGAAGAAGCTGATTCCCAGCAGCACGCCGGAGAACAGGTACATCCAGTAGGAGAGCGCGTTCAGCCGGGGGAACGCAAGGTCGTCCGCCCCGATCTGCAGCGGGACGAAGTAGTTCGCGAAGCCGAACGCGAACGGTGAGAGGAACCAGAACACCATGATGAGTCCGTGTGCGGTGACGGCCTCGTTGTACGCGAGCCCGGAGAGGACTTGATTCGCCGGGTCCCACAGCTGTACGCGGATCAACAGTGCGAGCACGCCGCCGAACAACAGGAAGAACAGCGCGGTGATCGTGTAGAGGATACCGATGTCCTTGTGGTTCGTCGTGACGAGCCAGCGCTTGACGGAGGTCGTCGGCGGGAGTTCGCTCACGCAGCGACACCTCCGACCGCGGACGCGTCGATGCTCTCGGCGTCGTCACCCTCCGTGTCCTCGTACCACTCCTCCCACTCGTCTTGCGGGATGACCGTGATCTCACCTTTCATCGCCGAGTGACCGGAGCCGCAGAGTTCGAAACACTCCACGAGGAACGTCGCTTCGCCGCCCTGTGCTTCCACCTCCTCAGAACTCACGGAGAACCAGTTGGTGGCTGTTTCCCCCGGGATGGCGTCGGATTTTATCCGTAACTCCGATGAGCCGAAGTTGTGCCAGACGTCTCTGGCAGTCACCTGGATGTCGATCCGCTGGTCGGCGGGGACGATCATCTCACCGGTCTCGACGTGGCCGTTCGGGTACTCGTAATCCCAGCCGTACTGGTATCCCTCGACGAGGATCTCGATGTCACCCTCTCCGTCGGTGTCCGGTCCGTCCTCGACGTAGAGGAGGAGCCCGTACGAGTACACGACGAGACTGATGACGACGACTGCGCTCAACCCGAACGAGAGGAAGAGCTTCTTCGCTTTCGGACCGCCCTGTCCCGTCGGGAGCTCGCCGACTACCGGCGCATCGAACGCTTCTTTCGGCTCGCCGCCGTCGTCGCGGTACTTATACACGTTCCACAGCGTGTACGCGACGACGATGGTTCCGACGAGCGTTCCGAGCGCGAGAAAGACGAAGAAAATCTCGTCGAATACCTCCGCCTGCGCGCGCCAACCGCTCCCCTGTTGCAGGATAAGTGAATCTATCATGTTCGTCACTCTGCTCTTGTATCCTCCTTAGCGAAGGCGCACTTAGCTCTTGTGTAGCGAACCGAGAACCGGTCCACGGGAGGACGTGATTAATGTCGAGCGACGCGCGCGAACAGCCGCGTACACGAGGGGTGAGCGAGCACCGTATACGAAGGCTATTAGTATACGCGAACGGACGGCCTAATAACGAACTCATGGTCTCACTCACGCTTATGAGTACGGCACTGATGGGGCTGCTCGTCGTGGCCACCTTCGTCGCCGTCGCACAGATCGGCGCGAAACGCACCGCACCCGGTCGGGAGGATTCTGGAGGCACGTACGCAGCCGTCACCGACAGTTTACGCGAGATTTCCCGAGAGCCGGTGGTATGGGCCATCGCGTTCGTCGGTATCACGGTCGGCGTCGGCGCTACCGCCGTTCTCGCCGTCGGCGAATTCGGCCTCCCTGAGGAGCTCTCCGGGACGCTCCTCTCCGTCACGTACGCCGCGGTCGGACTGCTTCTGACTGGCTTCGTCTTCCTCGGCGCGTACTTCGGCGCCCGCGGCCGCGGGCTCGGCAACGCCCACGGCGTCGCGGCCGGCTCGTTCGCCGCCGGGCTGGTGTTCCTCGCGCTCATTACGGCTCAGTTGCTCATCGGCGTTCTGGGATAATCAGCCGCGCACTCGCCAACTGAACTCAATTGACCTGACAGGGCTCACGCGACCGCGACGCCGTTTCGAGTCAGATAGTTGCTTGCCGCCTTGATTTCGACCGGACTCCCAATGAGTCGGTAGTGGTCGTCTGTCTCGACGACAGTCAGGGTAAACCGGTCGCAAAGCGAGCCCGTGAGGCCGTCCAACGCGCGGCGCGGGACGATTATCTGCGTGCTGTCACGGAGGCTCGACGGGTCGGGCATATGACGTATGTTCAGAGTGCGCATCTCGGATATAAACGTGTTGAAACTCTAATACGATTACGACGAGGCGGATCGAGACAATGCCGCGCGAAGGGGAACGTAGACCGACGGGTCGGAAGGAACACCTTTAACGAGACGAACGGCCGACTGTACGCCAATGGGACTGGAGGACGAGATCGACGACCTCCGCGAGGAGATCGCCAATACGCCCTACAACAAGGCCACGGAGGCCCATATCGGGCGGTTAAAGGCGAAGCTCGCGGAGAAGAAAGAGAAGCTGGAGAACCAGTCCTCCGCCGGCGGCGGCCACGGCTACGCCGTCGAGAAGCACGGCGACGCCACCGTCGCGCTCGTCGGGTTCCCGAGCGTCGGCAAGTCGACCCTGATCAACGCCCTCACAAACGCCGACAGCGAGGTCGGCTCCTACGAGTTCACGACGCTCGACGTCAACCCGGGCATGCTGAAGTACCGCGGCGCGAACATCCAGATTCTCGATGTACCGGGGCTGATAGAGGGCGCCGCTGGCGGGCGAGGGGGTGGGAAAGAGGTGCTCTCAGTCGTTCGGACCGCCGATCTGGTCGTGTTCATGCTCTCCGTCTTCGAGATCGAACAGTACGACCGGCTCGCCGAGGAGCTGTACGCGACCAACATTCGGATCGATACCGAACCGCCGAACATCAACATCCGAAAGACGCACAAAGACGGAATCGGCGTCACGATGAGTGACGACGTGAGCCTCGACGAGGGCACCGTCAAGCAGGTGCTTCGCGAGTACGGCTACGTCAACGCCAAGGTGACGATTCCGCACGACCTCACGATCGACGAGCTCATCGACGCCGTGATGGACAACCGCGTCTATCTCCCGTCGATGGTCTCCGTCAACAAGGCCGACCTCATCGATAAATCGTATCTTCCGACGGTCAACGAAGAGCTTCGCGAGCGCGGGCTCGATCCCGACGATGTGGTCTTCATCTCCGCCGAAGAAGAGTTGGGCCTCGACGGCTTACGAGAGCGGCTCTGGAAAGAGCTCGGGCTGATTCGAATCTACATGGACAAGCCGGGGAAGGGGGTCGACTACGAGGAGCCGCTGGTGCTGTTCGAGGGTGATACCGTCGGCGAGGCCTGCAAAAAGATCGGCGGCGAGTTCGAGGAGCGATTCAAATTCGCACGGGTGTCGGGGCCGAGCGCGAAACACGACGACCAGCAGGTCGGAAAGGGTCACGAGCTCGCCGACGAGGACGTGCTTCGGATCGTCGCACGGAAGTAGCGGCGTTTGTCCCGTTGAAACCGGTGGCGGCTACCAGGTTCATTCCGCTGTGGTGAGCGGAGCGGGCTTATGGCCAGTTAGGGGGCAACTCATCTGCGTGCTGCGCCATCAGTTCGAGCAGGGAAACCGCTCGGTCAAAACGCGGCCCTTTCGAGAGCGCTCCCGTCGTCGGGTCGAACTCGACGTAGTTGGCATCCTGTAGCTTCGGGAGGTGACAGTGAAGTAGCTCGGTTTCGGTCATCGTCGGTTCTGCTCTCTCGTAGCGCAGCACGTCTGCAAGCGTGTCAATCTCGTCTTCCTTGAGTAAGAGCAGAATCGTCCGGCGGTGATGACTGCTCAGATGCTCTAAGACGGGATCCGCTTCGCGGTGAAACAGCGCTCTTTCCGGGTCACCGTTTGATCGCGGCGAATCTGGGGAGTCGCCATTGCTGTCTGACATACGTCGGTGTACGGCTGGGGATCGTATAACTGTCAGTGAGACAACTGTAAGACAGATATAAAAAGCTAGCGCAGCGGCTATTCCGACTTTTCACCTCGCAGGGTAGCGTTCGAAGTTAGGGTAGCGTTCGAAGTTAGGGTAGTGTACGCGGGCGATAGGCAATCGTTGGGTCGTTCGATGATAATCCCCTGGTTGTTCAACAACCGCTTGATCGTTCAGTCATCGGAGACCGTCGGCGCGGTGACGACTGCCAATGCCCCGTTCTCTCGGTTACAAAACCGAAGTCGAGACGAGACGTAGCGCCAATCCATTCCCCCTGTCCCGCCGCCGACCGAAAGGCGCTTTTCGTCCCGCCGTGACTCTCGCGTATGATCACGGTCGCGTTGGCGGGGAAGCCGAACGCCGGCAAATCCACCTTTTATACTGCTGCGACGATGGCCGACGTCGACGTCGCGAACTACCCGTTCACGACGATCGACGCGAACCGGGGCGTGACCCACGTCCGCACCGACTGCCCCTGTCTCGCCCGCGACGAGCGCTGCGGCGACGAGAACTGCCGCGACGGGAAGCGATACGTTCCGATCGAGCTTCTCGACGTCGCCGGCCTCGTTCCAGGCGCTCACGAGGGGAAAGGACTCGGGAACCAGTTTCTCGATGAGCTGACGAACGCCGACGTGGTGTTGAACGTCGTCGACGCCTCGGGAGCGACGAACGCCGAGGGCGAACCCGTCGAGCCGGGGAGCCACGATCCGCTCGACGACGTCGACTTCATCGAAGAAGAAATGGATCTATGGCTCGCGGGAATCGTCGATCGCAACTGGGAGAGCGTCGAGCGGAAGTCGCGCTCGCCCGACTTCGATCTCGAAGCGACCATCACCGATCTCCTGACCGGGTTCGGTGCGACTGAGGGCGACGTGGCGACCGTCCTCCGCGGGCTAGAGTATCCCGGGGATCCGAAGACGTGGACCGACGACGACCGCGAGGCGCTCGCCCGGGCGATCCGGCGCCGGACCAAGCCGATCGTCGTCGTCGCCAACAAGGCGGACGCCGCCTCCGACGACGCCGTCAGCCGAATCCGCGAGGGGACTGACAAGCCCGTCGTAGCGGCGACGGCCGACGGCGAACTCGCCCTGCGCCGCGGCACAGAGGCGGGTATCGTCGACTACGACCCCGGCGACGACGACTTCGAGATCACGGGCGACCTCTCGGACGGACAGCGCGAGGGGCTCGACGCGATCCGCGGCGTGATGGCCGACCACGGCGGGACGGGAGTCCAGACCGCGCTGAACGCGGCCGTGTACGACCTGCTCGATCGCGTGACGGTATTCCCGGTACAGGACGCCTCGAAGTGGACAGACGGTACGGGGACGGTCCTCCCCGACGCCTTCCTGTTGCCGACCGGGTCGACCCCTCCAGACCTCGCGTACGCGGTCCATACCGATATCGGGGAGGGGTACCTGCACGCAGTCGATGCGCGGTCCTCACGTCGGATCGGCGAGGGGCACGAGCTGACCGAGGGCGACGTGATCAAGATCGTTTCGACGGCGGGGCCGTGAACGGGCGCTGAGACAGCAGCGACCCCCGCTCGTCGACACGGATCAGCCTTGCGACACGGATCAGCCTTGCGACACGGATCAGCCTTGCGACACGGATCAGCCTCACGACACGGATCAGCCTCACGACACGGATCAGCCTTGCGACACCGACAAACACATGCGGGTCGCCCGAGACGGGCCCGTAGATGCTCGGGCTGGAACACGACTTCCGGATCGTCGACACGCACGCGACGCTCGATCCCGACGAGTCGTCGGTCGCGACCCACGGCCGGGATATCTCTCCCGAACGGTTAGAGCGCGAGATGCTGCAAGTCGGGGTCGTCCGCGCGGTCGCGAGCCCCGGCCAGCGCGCGGCCGGACAGAGCTACCTCCGCGCGAACAACGCGGTCGCTCGGCTCTCAATCGATCGCCCGTTCGTCGCGTTCGCTCGCCTGAACGGCCCGCGAGACCCGAGTATCGGTCCCCTTTCGACGATCCGGAATCTCCGCGCCGAGCGCGACGACCACCACGCCCGCCCGGACGACGTCGAGCAATACTCCTACGACGATCGCTTCCACGGGTTCACCCTCGTCCCGCACTGTGACGGGCTGCCGAACGAGGACGTGCTGCTCCGGCTGGAGGACGCCGACCTCCCCGTGATGGTCCACGCGGGGACGCGGTTCCCGCCCGAAGCGGTCGAGCGCGAGCTGCTCGGCTACGACATGCCCGTCGTGCTCGCCAGCTTCGGCGGCTATCCGCTCGACGCCGACCTGATGAGTCGGACGCTCGATCTCCTCGACGAACACGACCGGCTGTACGTCGACACGAGTGCCGTACGATACCGCGAGGTGCTCGAACGCGGCGTGTTAGAGCATCCGGACCGCGTCCTCTTCGGCTCCGGCGCACCGGACGTTCACCCGAACGTCGGCGTGATGGAGGTGCTCACCCTCGACGTCTCCGAGGACCTGATGCGCCGAGTGTTCGCGAAGAACCCGGTCCGACTGGTCCCGGCGCTCGCCGAGGGCGCCGACGTGTGACGACCTAGGTCGAGGAGCTCAGGATCCAGATCGGGGGTCGACGCCGGAACCGACGGCCACTTGTCTTTCCCCCCCGATCCGCAGCGTATGAGCGACGCTTCCGTTGACGAGCCCCCTGACAGTGAGTTCCCCACCGACGACTCGCTCGTCGAGGTCGTCCACGCGACCGGCCACGAACACGTCACCGCCGAGCACGCGAGCACGTTCGAGCTCACGACCGACGACTGGCTCACCCCCGCCGGCGACTGCATCGTCGCCGTCGACGCCGACCGAACGCCGGGCGACTTCGATCCGGCGTTCCGTGCCGCGTGTCGGGACGAGACGGCGACGATCGAAGCGAGGCTGACCGTCGAGACGGATGACGAAACGCTGACGGAGACGATAACCGGCCGCGGCGACCCCGGACTCACGCTCCGCGACGATCGGTCGATGGTGGGGCGAACGAGCGACTACACCGACGACCAGCGCACGATCCTCGTCGACGCCGACCGGGCCGCTGCCGACCTCAACCGTGACCTCGTCGCCGCGCTCGCTGCTGGCGGGGAGCTGACGCTGCGGCTGGTGGTCGAGCCGTCGGGATAGATTGTGCTCTGGAAATCGATCGAACCGGGCCGATCAGTTCAGATTGGCAGCTCCGCGTCCACACCGACGACGCGGTCGACCTCTTCGGGCGCGCGCCAGTCGGTCGTCCGCTCGAAGAGCTGGACGACCATCTGACCGGTCACTCCCCAGACGGTGTAGCCGTCGACGTGGAAGTAGTGAACGCGGTGGTCGCCGTACTCCGGGTGGCCGAGTCGGCGTTCGGATTCGTAGTTTGCCGGGTCGGTGAGGTCGTCGACAGAGAGGATCGCCACCTCGGCAACCTCTGATTCGTCGGGGACGTACTCGCGGTCGGGCGCGACGCCGACGAAGGGACGAACCGCGTAGCGAGAGCTGGTCCGCGTGTCGTCGAGTCGACCGAGCACGTCGACTTCGTCGGGTCGCATTCCGACCTCCTCGTTCGCCTCACGGAGCGCGGTGTCGGTGAGGCTCCGATCGTTCGGCTCGCGACCGCCGCCCGGGAAGCTCATCTGACCCGGATGTCTGCCGAGGTGGGCGGCCCGTTTGGTGAAAAGCAGGTGGGCGTCGCCGTCGTGCTCGATAATGGGTGCTAACACGGCCGCCTCACGGCGGGCTCCGGTCACCGTTCCCGGCGTGTGCCGACGCAGCCCCGACAGGTCCATAGCTGACCTAAGGCGCTAACGGTGGTTAACGTTTCTCCGCGTTCCAGCCGCACGGGAGACGCCCGTCCGGATCCGCGTCGAAACACGGGACAAGCGCGTCCACGTGTGGTCAGATGATCGCCGCCTGTTGGAGAATCGACGCCGCGACCGCTGATGCAGCCACAATCCCCAACACGAGCAGGACGGTCAGTTTCACAGGATACATCGGTCATTGAAGACACCGGTCGAGACAGACAAATACCCTTGAGACAATCAATCCGAATTAAGCGGGTTTATTGAGATCATCAGACGATAACCTGTTTTTTGCGGTCGTGCTGAATACCGAGGATATGTAGCGATGGCACAACGTCGACCGCGCCTTCATTGCGCGAGCGCGACCGTCTTTAGTTCGGTGTACACTCGTCTTCGGTTTCGAGTATAGCCAACAGGAGCAGTTGCGTATCCTCGTTCATTTTTCAAAGAAGTGAGGAGGGGAGTCTCTGCACAATTAAGCGGCGAGGTTCACGAGATGCGCCGTCACGAATCCCGCCACTTGCGGCCACACTCGACGCAGGTGAACAGCCGAACCTCGTAGGAACCGCCCGGTTTCGGCAGCATCTCGTAGCGGGCTCGGTCGCTGTCGCAGTCGTCCGCCGGACAGGGCTCCTGCATCGTCTCAGTGAAGTCGTGGGTCGCGTCGGCCACGGCGGGTGCCCCGTCGTCCCGCTGCCCCTCCCGAGTCGCCATCGCCGTCTCCGTTTGCGATTCCCGCGGCTCCTCGTTCTCGCAAGAGCGACACACCCACGCGTCGCCCTCCGTGTGCATCATCGAACCACACTCGTTGCAGAATCGCATTACACGTGAATCCACGCACGTGGCAAATATAGGTTTGTTACTTCACCAGTTGGCAGCTCCGATTATNNTTCGTTGGAAAACCACGACGGGGTCGNNGACGTAAGATGGGAANGCAATCCGGCCGGCCAAAANTCGTGTGNTTATGTTTCTGAATTGTGATTATTTATCGGCTAATCCACTGACATCTCCTTGTAAGATNATTTAAATTGGGTATCATTTCCCGATTGATTTAATTGANCNCTCAGCTACGTATGATATACNGTGACTACCTCGTGGTGGTTCGTTGGACTGTTCGCGGTCTCGGGAGCAACCTGTTTCGCCGCGGCACTCCACGGCTCCCGTCTGCAGAACGGTGACGCCCGACGCGGCCTCCGCTGGCTTCTCATCGTTGTCGGGGTTTGGGGGATTCTGCAAGCGGGGGTGTTACTCGCCAGTCAGGAGTCAACGGCGACTCTGTTATACACGGCCTCGCTAGTCGTCGGCTTCGCAACGGTGTTCGCGTGGCTCTACTTCGCCTCCGCGTACGCCGGACACGATTATCACCGCCAANCGACGTATCGGTGGGCCGGGCTCATACTCTACGTCGTGGTGACGGGGACGAAAATTACGAACCCGATCCACGGGAGATACTTTACTGCCGAGTACCGAACGGAGCCCGTTCGACAGTTCATCGTCGATCAGGGGGTGTTGTACTGGGGATCGTTTGGCCTTGCGTACGCTCTGAGCGCTGTTGGGTTTTATATACTGTACCGGTTATACCGAGATAGCGATCAGTCTTCTTGGACGCTCGTTAGCCTATTCGCGGCGACTGCTCTCGCGATTGTTCCGAACCTTATCGCTCGGGTGACATCGGTCGCGTTGCCGCAGTTGAGCTACGAGCCGCTCGGCGTTGCTATCTTCGCAGTGGGGGTCGTCTATCTCGTTGAGGACACGTTTCTTACCGTCGAACGAACGACACGGCGCTCGTTCATCGAACGTAGCGCCGGCGGCGTTCTCATCCTCGACACTGACGGGGCGGTCTCCGATTACAATGAGCGCGCCGCGGAGCTGCTTCCCTCGATAGCGGGCGGCGGAATGCGTATCGAAGCGATTTCGACCGCTCTCGCCGAGGCGTACCAGCAGGAGCAAGCCTCCCTGATCGAGATCGGCAAGAGCGAGGACACTCCGCTGGTCTACTGCATTACGAGCGAGCCGCTCGCCGTCGGCGGGCAGGACTTCGGTTGGGCGTTGTTTATCCGGGACGTGACCGACATCGAGCGGCAGCGTAAGCGCGTCGAACAACACGAGGCACAGCTCGGCGACATGACCGGTGCGATCGCCCACGAGCTGCGGAACAGCGTCACAATCGCCGACGGGTATCTCGAACGAGCAATGGATCAGATCGAGGGCGGAGATGACCGGGAGGCGGCTGAGTCGATCGCCGTCGCGCACCGTCGGGTCGCCAGGATCGGTGACGCCGTCGAAAACCTACACACGCTCGTGTCCCACTCACGTGACGTTGGAGAGCCGTCGTTCGTCTCGTTTGTGGAGGCGGTCGACGACGCGGAGCGCGCCGCAGCTGCCGATGTAACCGTTGTCACCGAGGGTTCCGGGCGCGTGCTTTCGACACCGACCCGTCTCAAACAAGTGTTCAAGAACGCGTTCGCATTCGCCGATTTCAACGACGCGGAGACGATCACCGTCTCTTTGACCGACGATGGATTCGTGCTTACCGACGACGGTCAGTACACTGCTGCCGACGGCGGCCCACTGCTCTTCGAGTACGAGAGCGCCGAGCCAAGCGCTGACGCGGGCATGTCGCTGCCGAACGTCCGCGCGCTCGCTCGGCTCGAAGGCTGGACAGTGACACCCGACTGTGAGTGTCTGAGTGGTGTCTAGTACGCCGTTCGGGGAGTGACTGTTGAGCCGATGCCGGCCGAATCACCGACGCGAGGACCAGCAGAGCCCCCCAGATCGGAGCCGGTCAACTGAGTTCGGTGTCCCCGTCGGCTCTCAAACGAACATCGCACCCTCGCTGTTCTTCTCAGATAGCGTTGCTGTACAACACTCCCGCCCTGTATTCGGCCCACAGGTTCCCTCAGATTCTGAGGCTATCAACAGAGTCACCCAATCCGGATTACCGGCCGAAATACTGGTTCTCTCGTCGGAATCGTCCCCTCGGAAGGCGGCTTCGGACCTTTTAAGCCCGCGACGGACGCTTCACAGGATAATGAGCGACGACGACCAGGAACTCGGTATCACCGAGTCCAAATCACACAACACCGGCGAGTGGTACGCCGAGGTCGTACGGAAGTCGGGGTTGGCCGACTACGGCCCCGAAGGGATGAGCGGGTTCATCGTCACGCGTCCGCGCGCGTATGCCGTCTGGGAGCGGTTACAGGGGTTCCTCGATGCGAAATTCAAGGACACCGGCGTCCAGAACGCCTACTTCCCCCTATTTATTCCCGAGTCCTATCTCGAACGAGAGAAGGATATCGTCGAGGGGTTCGATCCCGAGGTCGCGTGGGTGACCGAGGCGGGCACGAAAGAGCTCGAAGAGCGGCTGGCCGTTCGCCCTACATCCGAGTCGATCATCACGCCGTACATCAGCCAGTGGGTGCGAAGCCACCGCGACCTCCCGCTGCGCGTGAACCAGTGGTGTTCGGTGGTTCGGTGGGAGGCGACGGAGACGAAGCCGTTCTTCCGCACCAAAGAGTTCCTCTGGCAGGAGGGCCACACCGCCCACGCGACCCACGAGGGCGCGTGGACCGAGACGCTCACGCGGCTCGATCAGTACGCGTCCGTCTACGAGGATCTGCTGGCGATTCCGGTCCTCAAGGGCCAGAAACCCGACCACGACAAGTTCCCTGGCGCGGACACGACGACGACCGTCGAGGCGCTGATGCCGGACGGGAAATCCGTACAGGCCGGCACCTCACACCACCTCGGCCAGTCGTTCGCGGAGGCGTTCGACATCACCTATTCAGACGAGGACGAGGAAGACCGCGTCGCCCACACGACCTCGTGGGGGCTCTCGTGGCGCGCACTCGGCGCGCTGATCATGACGCACTCCGACGAGCAGGGACTCGTGCTTCCGCCCGGCGTCGCACCCGAGCAGGTCGTCATCGTCCCCATCTGGCAGGAGGAGACAAAGGACGAAGTGCTCGACTACGCCGAAGGCGTCGCGGAGGAGCTCGATAGCGCGGGCGTCCGCGTCGAACTCGACGACCGCGACGAGCGCAACCCCGGCTTCAAATTCAACGAACACGAGCTCAACGGCGTCCCGCTCCGGATCGAGATCGGCCCTCACGAGGTCGAGGACGGCGAACTCACGTTCGTTCACCGCCCCGACGGCGAGTCGACCGTCGAAAACCGTGAGAGCGTGGCCGAGACCGTCACCGAACACTTCGACGAGGTGTACGCGAAGCTGTACGCGGCCGCCGAGGAAACCCTCGACGGCGCAGTGCGGGAAGCGGATGACCGCGCGGGGATACTCGGCACGCTCGGCCAGCACGGCGGCTACGTAAAGACGCCGTGGTGTGGCGACGAGAAGTGCGAGGAGCCGATCAAAGAGCCGATGGCGGCCGAGATCGTGATGGTACCGTTCGCGGAGGAAGATCCGCTGGTCGATAGCGGAGAAGACGGAGAAGACGGAGAAGACGGAGAAGACGGAGAAGACGGAGAAGACG
>SL_4KL_010_BRINEDRAFT_10001470_pt1 | contig 13020 bp, 14 predicted proteins | sample SodLak_010_BRINE_2_FD_10664 | JGI IMG/M metagenome (IMG submission 10664)
TCGATCCGGGTGCTGGCGTGACGGCGACGCGACGGGCGTTAGAATAATAGTATCGGACGGAACTGTCTGATCGCCACCCCGTGACGGCGATTCACGACGTCCGTCCGGCAGTATAAGTGATCGTCTGCGGTCCTGCCGGTCAGGCCGAGACGCGCGGTCCCGGCGGGGCACGTTCGACCTGATACTCCTCCCCGTCGACGACGATAATCGCCCACTCGTAGTTGGGGTCGGCTTGCTCGAGTCGTCTCTCGAGTTCGTCTGCGTCCGACGGTTGGGCGACGAAACAGTGAAACTGTCCCGACTGGGATGTCGGAAGCGAGTCGTTCTCGAGGACGGTATTGACGTGGACGACTTTCCACGCGCGTTCTGCTCGAAACTCCGGGCCGGTTCCTTCGACGGTGTAACCGAGTTCTGCGAAGATCGACCTGGCCTGCTCGACGAGTCGCATGTTAACAGGACCCATTCGATTAACGGATACACCCCCTGCCAATATAAATGTTACTGCGCTATCGAATTCGGAACAGTCCGGTTATCGGTCCGGTTCGAGATCGACGCCCGTGTAGGCGTTCGTTAGTTTCGCTCGCGCTCGGCAGCCAGAAATAGTGGATTTGATCACACAGGCCCGTCCGATAGCATCACTCGTGGGCGGCGTCCCACTCGGTCGGTTTCCTGAAGTTACCACAGACGTTACAGTTGATTCGACCCATAGAATCCATCGCGTTGTCGAGACTCTCGCAGTTCGTACAGAACCAGCCGTATCGGTCGGTTCCGTCGGTGGATTCGTACGCGACGAGAAACGGTCCCTTTGAACCCCTATCACCCTCAGACCGGTCGACGTAGACAGTCGTTCCCGCGTCGGTCGAAATCGGTCGCATACGTCTGGATAACGCTGCATCGGATAAATGACTATCTCTCCGGATATCCCAGAGATACCTGCCAACGGGGGCACAATCTTGTTGGGGAGAGACAGACACACACGGAGACGAGTATAACTGAAACCTTTACCCGAACGGACCTCGTTTGATCGGTAATGTCGCTTGTCGTGGTTCCCGTTCGGTATCCGTTGTCAAAGCACTCGCGACGAACGCTCGAACACGCTATTCAAATCGCTCGCGAGCGCGAGGCAACGTTGACCATTCTCCACGTCAATCTCTATCAAAGCGGGAAAAAAGTGACGAGAATCGACCTGAAAACTGCAGTCGAGCGATCGTTCGGTCCACTCGAGAACGCACGATATGTCGTTCGAACGGGGTTTTTGGTCGAAGAGAGTATTCTGGATGAGGTTGCAGCAGAAGACGCCGACGCGGTCGTCATCGGTAGCAAGCAGGCGAGTCGTCTGCGTCGACTATTCCAACGATTTACCGACAATCCCAATATCGATCAGTATCTGCGGACTCACCTCGAATGTGATGTGATTACTGTCGAAGGGGCACGCGCGTCATAGGTTGTCTGAGGGGCTGTGACCGATTCTCACCGTCCAGGGGGTAGTGATACTGCCGGACGGACGTCGTGAATCGCTGCCACGGGGTGGCGAGAATTGTCAGATAGTCTCACTCGGCGGCGTTTCGAACGACGAACACCGGAACAGATGCGTTGTCGACGACGCGTTCGGAGACGCTGCCGAGTGAGGTTACTTTTTCTCGTGGACTCTTCCCTCTGGTTCCGATAACGATCAGGTCGATGTCGTGTTCGTTGGTGTACTCGAGAATCGTCTTGGTTGGCGTACCCGTCCTGATTTCGGTTGCCGTCTCGAGACCCTCTTCTTTGGCTCGCTCATTGACGTCCACGACAGCTTTTCGACCGGTGTCCTCGAGTGACTGCTCGAGGGTGTCGGAACTGTCGCCGGCTGCGGCAGTCATCCGACTGTCAACGACGTACAGCGTATGAATCGTCGCATCGTTGTTCGTTGCAATCGGCAGTGCATGAGAGAGTGTTTCGCTGATCGTGTCACTGCCGTCCGTTGGGATGAGGATGTCGTCGTACATCTCGTGTTCATCTCGAAATCTCCCGGAACGGATATAAAACGAACCCCACAGCCGAAGCGATAGCGGGTCTACTCCGGTGAACCGTCGTCGGACGTGGTCTGTGTCCTCGAATTGGTCCGGCCGAGGTCCTGATTGTCGACGGCAACGTTGGCGAGTCCGCTGGTCTCGTCGAAGATGTGATGGCGATGGGGGTAGGCGAACTCGACGTCGAGATCGGCAAAACGGTTTCTGATGGCCCATTGGACTGCCGATCGGTCGGCGGCCTGTCTGTAGGGGTGGGTGATCCAAAAATACAGATCGAGGATAATACCATTGTCGGCGTACTCACTGACGAGACAGACCGGGGCGGCAGCATATCGAGCACTCCCAATCCGGATATCTGGGCCACCGGGGATGACGTTGTCGACGCTTCTGGCGGCGCGTTCGGCCTCGCGACGGGCTGTCTCGAGGTTACTCTCGTAGGTAACTTCGAACCGGACCGAAAGTCGGGTTCGTTCGTCCTCGGCGGAGTAGTTGATCACATCGCGTTCTTGAATCTCGGAGTTTGGGATGACGATGAACGTATTCTGGAGCGTGAAGATCTTGGTATACCGGATCGTGATGTCCTCGACGAAGCCTTTGTGACCTTCGTCGGTCACCTCGATCATGTCGCCGATTTCGTAGGGTTGGTCGGCGAGGACGAAGACGCCGTTTATCAGGCTTCCCACGAGCGGGGCGAGGACGACGGCGACGACGGCGGAGATGACAGTCACCGACAGCAGGATTTCGGTGCCGCCGAAACCGAGGATGTTTGCGATGATCCCGAACGTGACAACCAGAACTGATACCCTGACGCCTCGAAGGACGGTTCGGGTGACGCTGGGGCGCTCGATTCGGCGGGCAATCGTCCGGCCGGCGAGTCTAACCACGACTTTCGAGAGGTACCACCCGATTACGAATACGATGACGGCGAGTACGAGATCGACTACGTAGTCGGGAACGGTACCGGGAACGAGTCCGTCGACCTCATCGATGGATTCGGCCGCCAAAACCCCACGCATGGAAACACACTCACTCCCATGGTGGTTAAGGGTTCTGACGGATTTCGGCTGCGTTGGCCGAGTTCGACTCATCCCACATCGGAGGGGGTTCACAACGCGGTTTCGAAATCAGGTGCTACTCGCATCATAATAAATCACTTATCTATCGAGAGCCTCCCTGAGCGTATGCCACCAGACGAACTGCGCTCGACGGTCGAGCGCGTCGGTGATCGGTTCAACCTCGGCGAGTACGAGATCGACGCCTACCTCACCGTCCTCGAGCAGGGTCAACTCACCGCAAGCGAAATCGCGGATCGGACAGACATTCCACAGCCCCGCGTCTACGATACCGTCCGGAGTTTAAGCGACCGCGGACTCGTCGAGTTACGCGAGTCCCGCCCGATGAAAGTCGTCGCGATCGACCCCGCGGAGGCGTTCGACAACGTCCAGACCTCCTTAGAACAGATGATCGACGAACTCGAGGCCCGGTATACAGCGCCCGCTCGCGATACGGAAGCCGTTTCCCTGGTCAAATCCAGGTCGACGATCCTCCGGTATCTCGAGGAGGTGATCACCGACGCCGAGTACGAACTGGCGCTGTCGCTGACGCCGGATCTGCTCTATCGCTACGAGGAGGAACTGTCGACGGCGATCGACGACGGCGTCAGTGTCGATCTGATCGTGACGCCGGCCGTGGAGGCTCCCGATCCGGAGGAGTTCGAGTATCTGTCCGTCGCGACGTCGGCCCGGGCCCGCCGTGGAATTACGACGCCGGTAGTCGCGGTCGCCGACGGCAACTACTCGGTGTATGCGACACAGGACGCTCTTCGGGACGACCAGGACCGATACGGCGTGATATTCAACCGATCGGCGCTTGGCTTTCTGGTCTCGGGCTTTTTCGGAACCGTTCTCTGGACGACTGCCGAACGGTCACTCGCCGAAGACGGGACGATCCGATCCTATCCGCGAACCTATGCCTCGATTCGGCGATGTGTGAAGGATTTGCTGGATGAAGGGGGTGAGTTTTACGCGACAGTCGAGGGGCGGGACGTCGAAGCCGGCGGTTCGCGCATCGTTCGTGGTCGAATCCTCGAGGTCTCCTTTGAGGTAAGCGAGGAAGTCGCTGGCCTGACACTCGAGACCGAAGACGGGAGTGAAGTAACCGTCGGTGGTCGTGTCGCAGCGCTCGAGGACGTCGAAGGCCACGAAATCCACATCGGTCGGCATCGACCACCAACGGTCGACGACTGACCAAGACTCGCCCGGTCGTCGATTGATGGGCCCCAACAACAGATGATTTCGCCCTGTTGGGTTATCTGTCGCGTCTGTACGTCGTTCGTTACTTGCGTAACTGCAAGTTGTTCTGTATGATCGAGACGTGTGGCCGACCGATCGGTTCGTTTTGTACAACTGGATGACGGATCGGGACTGTATCTACCTTACTCGTATGCGTAATCGCGTCTTAGACAGGTTCGAGATCGGGACTGTCGGGGTATCGTATATCGATCATGGAAAACAATTATGGACGGTACCGTGTTTCGATACTCGAGAATGGGACACGATAGCACAGCAGGGCTGTCCCGCGGTGGCCGATCACGTCGATCGGTTCTCAAGACGACCGCAGGGTCACTGACAGTTGGAGGGGTCGCTGTGGCTGGCTGTNTGGGACGCGCACAGAGAGACGGGACGGTGGTGATGACCGCCGCAACCGANGTCGAGGGGATTATGTATCCCACCGAGGACGAGCCCTCGATCCAGGAGGCACTCTGGGACGCCGGTCTCGACGAGAACATCGAGATCGAGATCCAGACCGTCGTCAGCGACTCTGACACCCGGATGGAAGAGGCACAGTCGGCACTGCAAGCGGGACGGTCACCGCCCGATATCCACATGATGGACAGTGGGTGGACGATTCCGTTTATTCTCAGAGAGCAGACGACCAATCTNAGCGAGGAACTGCCACCCGATGTTCTAGACCGTNTCGAGGGNGAGTATCTCGAGGCGGCTCTCGAGACGGCACGTCACCCCCAAACTGGCGATCTCCACGGGTTGCCGATGTTCCCCGATCTGGGATTTATGCTGTATCGGGAGGATCTCATCGAGGATGCGGGCTACGACACCAGCGGATGGGACGAAGAGCCGCCGTCGTGGGAGGAGTTTGCCGTGGCCGTCGACGACGCGATGGCCGAGGGAGACGTTACGTTCGGCTGGACGACCCAGGGCGACGCCTACGAAGGGTTGTCGTGTTGTTCGTTCAACGAGGTGATGACGTCCTGGGGTGGAGCCTACTTCGGCGGCGCGGACAACCTGTTCGTCGCCGGTGACCGCCCGATCACGGTCGACGACGAGAACGTCATCGACGCGATTCGGATGATGCGGACGTTCATCGACGAGGACGACCCGAACGCCCTCGAGGGGTATCCCGAAATCTGTCCGACGGCGATCGTCCAGTGGACCGAACAGGAGTCACTCGGCCCCTTCGAGGCCGGTGATGCCGTTGCTCACCGCAACTGGACGTTTTCGATCGCCGCAACCGGCGACGAGGAGGTCTTCGGCGAGGATCTGGGTGTGACGACGATGCCGTATGCCGTCTCCGAGGAGGAAGCGGAGTACGACGGCGTCGGCGGAACGACCTCCGCGCTTGGCGGCTGGCATCTCGTCATCAGTCCCTACACCGACCGGACCGAGGAGTGTCTACAGGTGCTCGAGGCCTTTACAGACGAACAGGTAATGCTTACGATCCTCGAGCTACAGGGCTTTTTACCGCCGATAATCGAGGTGTTGACCGAAGCCGACGAAGACGAAATCGGCGCGATGGCTCGCTACACCGAACAGATCGAACGTGCAAGCGAGACGGCAATCCCACGACCGGTGACGGACGTCTGGCCGGAACAGTCGGCACTGATCTACCAGGAGATCAACGCGGGCTACCGGGGCGAAGATCCGGCGACAGCGATGGAGGATCTATCGAGCCGACTCGAGGCAAGCGAACGGGAGGTGGCAGCCCAAAATGGCGACTGATACCGACGGTGAAGCGGTAATCGGCAGTGAACGTCGTAGCGAGACTGATCGGACCGGCAACGCGGTCGTCAACTGGATGGAAAACTTAAGCGAGGCCGCCTACGCCTACCTGCTTTTGATTCCGGCGTTTGCGCTGTTGGCACTGATCGCGTTCTATCCGCTGATCGCGACGTTTATCACCTCGCTTCGCGCGGATCAGACTCGAGGGGCCGAGCCGCTTGGCGGATTCGTCGGTATCGACAACTACGTCGATATTCTCACCGGCAATGCCCGACTCGCCAGGCAGTTCATCGACGTCGCGTTCAGCACGTCGTTCCCGTTCGTCGAGTTCGGGACGCCGTTTCTCCAGCAGGCGTTGTTCGTCACGATCGGGTTTGCAGTGATCAGCGTCTTCTTCGAGACGGTGATTGGATTCGGCCAGGCCTACGTCTTAGATCAGGAGTTCCGTGGCCGCCGGTGGGTTCGGGTCGCGATTATCCTCCCGTGGGCCGTGCCAATCGTCATCCAGGGGATGATCTTTTTCCTGCTGTTCCAGCCCGAAGTCGGCTTCGGGACGGAAGTTGGCCAGTGGCTCGGTATCTTTGGTCCCAATCCGTTGGCAGATAGCCAGGACGCGTTTATTATCATCCTCGTCGCCGACATCTGGAAGTCCTCGGCGTTTATGGCCCTACTGATCCTGGCAGGACTCCAAAGTGTCGATCGAAGCCTATACGACGTTGCACGCGTCGCCGGGGCAACGCCCTGGCAGCGGTTCAAGCGGATCACGCTGCCGCTCGTGTTGCCGGCGTTGCTCGTCGCGATGTTGTTCCGGACGATGGACGCGATGCGAGTGTATGGCCTGATCGAGTCGAGCGTCGGCTGTACGACTGTGCCGTCGCTTACGTGTCTCGTCGTCGAGGCGATGTTCGGCGGGACGCGTATCTACGCCACCGCCGCGGCCGTCGCCTTCGCGACCGCGCTGGTGATTGGCCTCATCATCTCGGTGTACGTCGTCTTCTTCCGCGACACCGAGGGAGGGCTGTACTGATGACCGACCCCATATCACCACGAGACGACCACTCTACCACAGCATCGAACGCCGGACCGACCCGACCCGACGGTGGCAACTCCACTCGAGCGGACGGTGGCGAGACACAGTCGAGAGTGTTTCTCGAGGACGGGGATGCCGAACTCGACCGCGGGCCGCTCCAGCGGTGGGTCGACGATTCGATCAAGAACCCGGATAAGGTCTACCGAGCGATGTTTTACACGGCAGCGATTTTCTTCCTCGTGACGACGCTGTTTCCGTTCTACTGGCTGCTCATGGTCGCGTTGACGCCCGAAGGCCAACTCAGCGATATCATCCTGACGCCGAACGGCTTCAACCCCGGCGCGTTCATCGAGGTCTTCCAGACGATTCCGTTTCACTGGTATGTCTTCAACAGCTTCGTGATCGCGACGGCCTCGACGGTCCTCGTGTTGGTCGTCGGCAGTCTCGCCGGCTATGCCTTTGGCCGACTGGAGTTTCCGGCGAAAGTGCCGTTGTTGTTGCTCGTGTTGGTGATCTCGTTTTTCCCACCAGCGGCCTTTTTTATCCCACTGAACGACCTGTTTAACACGTCGTTTTTCATCCTCGAGCCGATTACGGGCGATGGCACCCTCTACAACACGCCGGGGGCGATGGTGTTGCCGCTGTCGGCGATTTTCATGCCGCTTGCGATCTTTATTCTGACGACGTTTTACGCCCAGATTCCGGATGGGTTAGAGGACGCCGCCCGTGTCGAGGGGACGACCCGACTCGGCGCACTCTTTCGGGTCATCATCCCCCTTTCTGCACCAGGCGTGGCGACGGCAGGGGTGTTGACCTTTATTGCCGTCTACAACGAGTTTTTCTTCTCGTTTCTGATGACCGACGGCCAGCCCGAAAGCTGGGCACCGTTGCTCGAGGGCATTCTGGCCTATCAGGGCCAGTACGAGGTACTGTACCACCTCATGGCTGCAGCGAGCATCATCGGGGTGATTCCGGTGGCGATCCTGGTGATCGTCGCCCAAGAAAAGATCGTAAGCGGACTGACTGCGGGCGCACTAAAGGAGTAAATCATGGCAAAAGTCACACTCGAGAACGTTACGAAACGCTACGACGACGTCACGGCGGTCGAAGACGTGAGCATGGAGATCGAAGACGGTGAGTTCGTTACCTTCGTCGGCCCATCCGGCTGTGGGAAGTCGACGACGATGGAGACGGTCGCCGGACTGACCAAACCAACCGAGGGCCGAGTGTACATCGGCGACGACGACGTCACCACCCTCGCTCCGAAGGATCGGGGCGTCGCGATGGTCTTTCAGAATATCGCGTTGTTCCCACATATGGACGTCTACGACAACATCTCCTTTGGGCTTCAGTTACGAACCTACGAGGACGAAGAGATCGAACGCCGGGTCGAACAGGCGGCCGATATCGTCCAGCTAGAGGGCATGCTCGATCGGATGCCCGACGAGATGTCCGGCGGCCAGCGCCAGCGTGTCGCGATTGCGCGTGCGATCGTGCGAAACCCCGATGTCTTCTTGATGGACGAACCGCTGGCAAATCTGGACGCAAAATTGCGCGTCCACATGCGTACGGAACTACAGCGACTCCACCGCGAACTGGGAACGACGATCATCTACGTCACTCACGACCAGGCCGAGGCGATGACGATGTCGGATCGAATCGCCGTCTTGAACGCCGGCAAACTCCAGCAACTCGCGCCGCCGCTTGTCTGTTACAACGAGCCGGCAAACCGGTTTGTCGCCGGCTTTATTGGCTCGCCGTCGATGAACTTCCTCGAGGGCGAACTGGTTGACGGTGGCTTAGAAACGAAAAACTTCACTATTGGGATCGATCACGATGTCGTTCCGGGTGCTACGATCGGCGACGCGATCACACTCGGTGTTCGACCGGAAGACGTCCACCTCGTGGAGTATGCCGACTCGCTTACGGACCCGACCGACCGAATCTCGGCCCGAACAGATGTGTTAGAGCCGATGGGGGATGAGGTATTCGTCTATCTCTTGTTGGCCGATCAGGCTGAACGGTCGATGGACCAAGACCCTGCCTCCTCGCCGAACCAGTTGCTGATGAGCGTCACACCCGATACCGACATCCAAGAAGAACAGTCGGTCGACGTCGTCCTCGATCGATCGAAGATTCACATCTTCGAGACCGCGACCGGCAAGTCACTCGCCCACGGCATCGTCGATCGGTCGGATCAAGAATCGGGCCCAACAGCCACCGAAGCCGAGTGATCAACAGTCGACCGTTGGTTGGCGACGCCTACAAGGGGCCACATAACCAAGATTTGGTATAGCGATATCTAGTGTATTAGTCGGAAATCAGACCGACGTCAGCACCGATGACACTAAACCGAACTGACATCAAAACCGGAATCGTGGGGCTTGGAAACATTGGTCACTATCACGCAGAGCGTCTGGTCGACCAGAACGTCTCGCTCGTCGGTGGGATGGACGTCGCCACGGAGGCAAGAACGCGGTTTGCTACGCGATACGACGCCGACGTTTACGACGACCATCGCGACCTCTATGATACCGTCGACGCCATCATCATTACCACACCGAACAAGTATCACGAACGGTACGCCATCGACGCCTTCGAACGCGACCTCCATGTCCTCTTGGAGAAACCACTCGCTCACTCACTCGAGAGCGCCAAACGGATCGCAAACGCAGCCAGAGACTCGAGTGGCCACGCGATGGTCGGCTTTAACAACCGATTTGCGAACACGGTCCAGATCGTCAAAAACCGGATCGACCGCGGCGACCTCGGGCGACTCGTACACGTCGAGGCAAACTACGTTCGACGCCGTGGAATCCCTGGTCGGGGATCGTGGTTCACCCGTCGACAGATCGCCGGCGGCGGTGCATTGATTGACCTCGGAGTCCACGCTATCGACCTCGCGCTCTATTTGCTCGAGTACCCTCGTGTCGCCGAAGTTACCGGAACCACACGCGGCGAATTCGGTCCCCGAGAGGAGTATACATACCTCGAGATGTGGGCTGAGGACGCCGGTCCGGCGGGCTTCGACGTCGACGATTCCGCGAGCGCGTTCGTCAGATGCGAGAATGACGTTTCGATCACCCTCGAGGTGGCCTGGGCGACCAACCGACCGGCAAACCACGAGTTCATCATCCGCGGCACCGACTCGGCTGCTCGATTCGACCTCCTCGAGGGAGATTTGAGCTTTCACTCTGCAAATAGTATCGGGCCGGACCACCTCGAGGATACGTCGGTCAAAACCAATCAGAACGATACACACTCGGCCGAACAGCAGGCGTTTTTCGACGGCATCGTCACCGATGATACCGATGACGACAGCATTTCACAGGCGCTTTCGGTCCAGCGGATTATCGACGGTATCTATCGCTCGAGCGAGAACCGCCAAACCGTAGCGGTCGATAACGAATAGCAGGCTATCACGATGGGGAAGTGATCGACGGGTCAACCGATGCTCCAATTTTGGACGTATTCGACGCGTAGCTGCAAGCTTGCATTTTATTCGAGTGCTGTGCTAACAGCCGCCATGAAGGTAACTCGTCAGCTCGTTCTCGAGGTCGAGCGACGCGAAATACCGGTTGGAACACCGATACAGGTTCGGGTTCGAGAAACGTCCAACCGGCCAATCGAGGGAGCCATGGTCGAACTAGGGTCGAAACGGCACAAAACGGACGAACGCGGGCTGTGTACCATCCGTATCCAGTCGCCCGGATTCTGGAAAGTTACGGCATCCGCCCCCGCTACCGACCGCCTCGAGTACCGGCCCGTGACGATGCTCATCCGGGCCCGTCCACGCTCGGCTCTCAAGCCGACACACACTGGCACCCAGGGCGTGTCACCTAGAGAATTGTAGCCCCAGGAAAATTTCTTTCGCTCCTTGAAGCGGTTGGGTACCGAATCGTCAGTGCTGGAGGTCGGTGAGTCGAACCTGGCCAGTTTCATCGACGGTGACTTCATACCCCTCGTATTCGAGGGTAACGCTGAGAGAGCCCCTCGCAGTCGAAACGAGTCGATCGAGTGCCTCTGGATTGATCACAGCGTACAACGGCTCGTACGTCGGGGGTTCGATGTCAGTCACTGGGACTTCCTCGGACTCGGCAATCGCTTCGATAATGGCCAGTGATGGAGCGACGACGGTATCTGGTGGCGGAGACTCGTCCGGAGCGGGCATGCGCTGGTTTAGGTACCTCAACCAATAAGAGTATTGGGTAATTCATACAACACAGTATGATCAATTAACTTTTCTGTTGTCTAAAAGGAGATCTCAATCTGCGTTACGAGCCCGTTCGAACGTTTCGATAGCTTCGGTCCGTCGGTCTGCGTGATCGACGATCGGTGCCGGATACTCGGGTGCGACCCGGCTCCGTTTGGCAGGCCCGAGGTCGGTCCAGCTATGGATGGTTTCTGGCTCAACTCCCTCGAGTTCCGGCACGTAGCGTCGGATGTACGTTGCGTCGGGGTCGTACTCACGGCCCTGTTTCATCGGGTTAAAAACACGAAAGTACGGCTGTGCGTCGGTGCCGGTCGAGGCGGCCCACTGCCAGCCGCCGACGTCGTTTGCCGTCTCGTGGTCTGCGAGCCGTTCCCGGAACCAGTCGTAGCCGAGTCGCCAGTCTAAAAGCAGATCTTTCGTCAAAAAGGACGCGACGAGCATTCGAACGCGGTTGTGCATCCAGGCCTCCTCGCGAAGCTGTCGCATCCCCGCATCGACGATGGGATATCCCGTTTTCCCTGCTTTCCAGGCCTCGAGCCCATCGGGGTCGGTCCGCCACTGGATCTCGTTGGGGTAACTCGAGAAGTTCTCGCGGACGGTTTCTGGGTTAAACGAGAGGACGTGGGCGTAAAACTCCCGCCAGGCCAGTTGTCGCTGGAACTCACGAACGCTGTGTTCGGCGTCCGAATCGGCCGCCCGTTTTGCTGCCCGTTCGGTTGCAGCGTACAGTTCACGGACACCGACGGTGCCCCACTTGAGATGAACCGAAAGGCGAGAGGTCATCCCTGCCGCGGGATAATCGCGTTCGTCGGCATATCGGTAGATGGCGTCTGCACAGAACGAGGCGACCCGTTCGCGGGCGGCCGAAGGCGTGACTGTCGGTCGAGAAGCGTCTGGCTCATCGAAGCCAAGAGCCGAAAGCGAGGGGATTTCCCCGGGATCGAGTCCCCCAAAATCGTCGCTGTCTGCAAGTTCTTCCCCGGTGGGGGGATCGACCGGTGGTTGCTTTTCGCGGTCACGCCACTTCTTCCAGAAGTACGAGTAGACGGAGTAAAACTCACCCTGGTTGGGCGTGATCGAGCCCGGTTCGTGACAGATGCTATCGTGGACGGTCTCGCATCCGACTCCGTCGTCTTCTACGGCGGCCGTGACAGCTCGGTCGCGCTCTTGGGCAAGCCCGCTGTAATCCTCGCCCCAGACGACTGTCGAGGCGTCGGTCTCCGCTGTGACCGCCGGAATCACCTCGCTTGCCTCACCACGGCGGACCAGCAGGTCACTCCCACGTTCGCGATACCACGACCGAAGCGCCGACAACGCCTCGAGCAAACTGGCAACGCGAACCGATGAGGCGTGGCTCAAGACGGTCGGATCAAGCACGAAAACAGGGACAATCGGGCCGTCGAGTGACTGTGCGCGCTCGAGTCCAAGATTGTCGCGTGGACGGAGATCACGGCGATGCCAGTGGACGATCATATCCACCGTGACGACTCGAGGATAGAAAATCCCCGTATACCGGCGATCCGAACGGTGTCATTATCACTCCCGGTCAGGCCGACGGAGTCCGGTGACGAACTCGGTTGCCCGCGCTCTGGCGCGTTCGACGATGTCGTGGATGTCGTAGGTCCTGGCGAGATAGACGCTAAAAAGTGCCAGGAGTGTGCCCGCTACGGCGTCTGTAAACCAGTGAATGCCGAGATACATCGTCGAGATGACGACGCCAACCGCGAGTACACCGGAGACTGGCAGCCAGAC
>SL_4KL_010_BRINEDRAFT_10001473_pt1 | contig 13000 bp, 11 predicted proteins | sample SodLak_010_BRINE_2_FD_10664 | JGI IMG/M metagenome (IMG submission 10664)
GGGGGACGCGACGAGCCGGTCCTCGAGCTCGAAGCCAACGGGGTCACCGAGAAACAGCGGGAAGCCGTCCGCGTCGCCGTCGAGAACGGCTACTACGACCGGCCGAGACGGACCGACCTCGGTGGACTCGCCGACGAACTCGACATCTCGAAATCCGCGGTCTCCCAGCGTCTCAGTGCCGTGGAGTCGAAGCTGGTATCGGAGCTGTTCGACACCGTAGAGGGAACGTACGGGTAGCCAGCGCCGGCTCCGGACCCAGTTCGCTCCCCGGCTACCGAACGATCGGGAACTCACCCGAGCGGGCACACAGCGGCGAAACGGCCGGTGAGGTCGCGCTCGCGGTGGCGGCTCACGGGGTGGGGTACTTCAAGGCGTGTATTATCACGACGAACACCGATGGTACAGCCGTGAGTAGCACAGTCCGTGAGAGACGATGCCCACTGATACATCGGCGCCGCTGGATTTCGACGAGGCGTGGGAGACGGACGCGGAGGAGCGACTCGGGACGGTCGAGTACGACACCGAACTCGGCAAGCGACTCGGTCGCGACGCACAACGACTGGCAGCCGGCGAGCTATCCGAAGCGGAGTTTCACGAACGCTACCACGAGGAGGTCATAGCGGAGTTCGGCGTCGACGACCGGCTCGAGACGTGGACGTCGGGCGGCTCGGAGAGCGCGTGGCCGAACACCGACTCGGCCGACGGGGCCGCGGCCGGTGGGGGCGGCGGGGGCGGCGGATCGGGTCCGACACCCGGCGTCCCCGGCGGCGACCCGTCCCGTCGATCGATGCTGAAAACCGCCGGCGTTCTCGGCGCCGCGGCGGTCGGCCTCAGCGGTCTGGAGGGGATGGCCGGCAACGTGGTCGCACAGGACGACGAGGAGGACGACGGCGACGTCCAGATGGGGATGGTGATCGACACCGACGACTGTATCGCCTGTCTCCAGTGTGTCGAAGCCTGCAGCGAGGAGAACAACAACACGGCGGACGCGCTGTGGATGTTCGTCCACCGGTACGTCGAGGACGACTACAGGGACACCGAGGAGTACCTGCCACGTCCGTGTCAACACTGCTCGGACGCACCGTGTGAGGCTGCCTGTCCCGTCGTCGCCCGGTACCAGCGCGAGGACGACGGGATCGTGCTCACCGACTACGACGCCTGTATCGGCTGTCGGTACTGTGAGGTCGCGTGTCCGTACGGCGTCAACTACCTCCAGTGGGGCGAGCCACACGAGCTGGAGGAGTTCGACGAGCTCCACGACATAGAGGAGCCACGCCAGTCCGCCGACGGCCTCCACACCGGTGGCAACCCACCGAAAGGTGTGATGGGCAAGTGCACGTTCTGTGTCCACCGCCAGGACTCCGACGACGAGGAGCTACAGGGAACGACCGCCTGTCAGGAGATCTGTCCGGTCGACGTGATCCACTTCGGAAACATCGAAGACGAGGAGAGCGCGCCGCGTCAGTACCTAGAGGAGCTCGACGAGGACGCCTCCACGTTCCGGCTGCTGGAAGACCGGGGTACCGAACCGAACATCGTCTACGTCGGAAACGAGCCCTCGCCGGACTCGACGCCGGTCGAGGGNCCACGAACCGTCGAGGACATGGACCGGGATCTCACCCGNCAGCGGACNGGGCGNTCACCGGTCCAGTACCCCGCCATCGGAGGTGACGACGATGGCAGCTAGGACGGACTACTCCCTCGATCATCTCCGGGGGATCTCAAAGCGGTATCTCGTCGTGGTGGCCGCCCTGGTGGTCGGGGCCTTGCTCACCCTCGAGGCGATCATCCACCAGGTCCAACAGGGGCTGGCGACGACCGACCTGGCACAGCAGGGCACCCAGGCCGGCGCGACCTGGGGGCTGTACATCGGTACGTTCGAGTGGTTCGCCGGCATGGCGGTCGGAACGCTGGCGATAACCGGCTACATCCGGTTCAACGAACTCGATGCCTACGAGATGGTCGCGCGGATCGCCAACATCTGGGCGTTCATCTGTGGCATCAGCGCCGCCTGGCTCATCGTCATCGATCTGGGGACGCCCCACCGGGTGCTGATCGTCCTCAGTCGGTGGCACGAGACGGTGATGCACTCGCCGCTCGCCTGGGACGTGACCTTCGTGACGACGCTTCTAGTGTTCACCGTGACGATGGTCGTCCTCTCCTTGCGGCTCGACTTCCTCCAGATGGACGACGACCTCCCCGTTCACACCTACGCGGTGAAACGCGTCGTGAGCCTCGGCGCGACCGACGCGGAGATCCCGAAACTCGAGTCGATGCGCAAGTGGCTGGGTCTCGGTCTGATCGTATTGGCGTTTACCGCCGGCATGATCCCCGGCCTGCTCATGGGCGTCGTGGGCGGCCAGCCCGGCTACTTCGGCTCCGAGCGCGGGATGGTGTTTCTGGCCGGCGGGCTGGTGACCGGTGCCGCGCTCGTGACCCTGACCGCCGGGCTCCTCCGGCTGCGGTACAGCTGGCGGGATAAGCTCTCGAACTCCGTGATGCGCGGGCTGGGTCAGGCGCTGACGCTGTTTGGCTTCGTCTGGCTGGTCGTGCTGTTCAACGACGTCGTCACCGTCGTCACCGACATGGCGCCGTTTTTCGAACAGCGCATCGGCGACGCGATGATCGCCGGCGAGCTGGCGCCGTTTTTCTGGCTGTCGGTCCTGCTGGTCGCCGCGCCGACGATCGTCCTCGCAGCGGCGAAATACCGGCTCGGGGTGCGCCTCCAGAGCCTCGCCGCGGCGTCGGTCCTGCTCGGCGTCTGGGTGAAATCGAACCTGACGGTCGTCGAGCCGCTTTTGTTCCCGAACCTCCCCGGCTTCACGGGGAGCTACTCGCCGACGCTCGTCGAGTGGGTCATCACGCTCGGGGCGATCGTGATCGCGGCGCTTCTGTTCGTCCTCGCGATCAAGATCGTTCCGCTTGCCAGGGTCTACAAGACGGAGGTGAGCGCCGAATGAGCCTCCCACCGATCGGGATGGTCGTCTTGCTCGTCATCCTCCTGATGCCGGTGTACGTCACGCTGGCCGCGTGGCTGTTCGCCGAGCCACGTGACTTCCGAACGGCGGGGATCGGCATCGTCTACATGGCCGCGATCGCGGTCGCGATGATCGCGTCCACCGCGGCCCTCGGGGTCGGGTTCTGGCTGATCGGGAGCCTCCCGTTCTGAGCCGCCCGGCCGACGCTCCCGGGCCGCGGAAACGAGCGGTGGAGTTTAGCGAGTCGAATTCGAACGCCCGCCATGGACCTCTCCTCTCACGATCGACGGTTCCCACGACCGCCACTCTCCGTCACCGACAGGGCGGGCCGACAGATAACGGTAAAGTCCTACGACGGGGGGCCGGAGCCGCTCGTGGAGATGTACGCGGCGTTCGACGAGCCGGCGACACGGGGGCTGCCGCCACGGACCGACGCGGAGATCCGAGAGTGGGTGAGCCCACACTTAGAAGACGGGTTGAACGTCGTCGCCAGACACGACTGGGAGGTCATCGGACACGCCGCCCTGGTCCCACACGCCGAGACGGCCGAACTCCTCGTGTTCGTCCGGCCGGCCGACCAGTCACTCGGCGTGGGGACACAGCTGATCCGTGGCCTGCTCGGACACGGCCAGGAACACGGCGTCGAGAACGTGTGGCTGTCGGTCACCTGTGACAACCTCCCGCTGATCCGGATCGCGACGGGCATCGGCTTCGAACCGCCGACTCACTCCCGGGTCGAGTTCAGGCTGGAGCGGGGCGTCTAGTCGCCGGCGCCGCCGGTGAGCAATACGGGAGTGTCCGTGTTCATCAGCACGGAGTGTGAGACGCTGCCGAACAGGACCTTGCCACTCGGCGAGCGTTTTCGTCCGCCCATCACGATGACGTCGACATCGTGGTCCACTTCGTTGTCGAGGATCGCCTCGACCGGATCGTTGCGGTCATTTCTCACCTCGTACTCGACGCCGTGCTCGTCGAGATACCCCGTGGCGCGCTGGACCGATTCGACGTCGGTCGCCTTCCGAGATCCCTCGTCCGTCTCCGGGCCGAGGCTGTCGTCGTCGGTGAACACGTACAGAACCAGCGCCTCGACCGACTCGCTTGCGTGTGGGAGGGTCGCGACGCTTTTCGCCTGGGCGACGCTACGCTTCGGATCGTCGTCGACCGGCATCAGAACTCGGTACATACACGACGTTGCGCCCGAGGGGCAAATAAACGTATGGGCGGGTTCTCACGTCCGAGGAGCGGACGTCCCGTCTCGCGGCCGAGACGGCGATTTTCGACGCGGCCGCCTCCGGGGTAGACGGGACGTCGGCGCACGGTCGACGGGGGTATATGAACGGCTGTATTATTCGACCGAACGTTGAGGGACGTACCGACACGAGCATCCGTTATGAACGAGCCACCGGAAGGGGAGACCGAGCTCAGCCTCGAGTGCGACGAGGACACGCCGTGTGAACGGACGCTGTGTGAGACGAAGCGACGCCGGCTGCTCGGAGCGCTGGCGGCCGGTAGCTCGGCGGCGCTCGCCGGCTGTACCGGCTTGCTCGCGGCGCCAGAGGAGTCCTCCGTCCGGGGACACACCAGCCAGCACCGACTCGAGTTCCTGCGGGAGGGGCGGACGATCAACGCGAGGGGGAGTCGGACGGTCCTCCGGGCCGGCCTCGACGCGGGTCTCGACCTGAGCTACCGGTGTCGGGCCGGCTTCTGTGGGGAGTGTCTCGCCCAGGCCGACCAGGACGCGAGACAGGCCGTACACATGTCGATAAACGACGTCGACGAGCTGAACGAGGAGGCCGTCGAGGCGGGTTACTTCCTGCCGTGTACGAGCCAGCCGAAGAGAGACTTCGCGATCACCTCGAACCTCGGCGAGGACGGCGCCTTCCGTGGCGAACTCGAGGAGTTCCAGGAGCCAGTAGACGAAGAAGAAGAGCGCAGCCACGTCACCTACATCCACGACGGCGAGCCGGTCGTGATCGACTTCGACGCCGACGTCGACGACCTCATCGCCGAGGACCGCAACCTGCTGGTCGCCGGCGAAGAAGAGGAGCTGGACATGATCTACCAGTGTCGCGTCGGGGAGTGTGGCCAGTGTATGGCCAAGGTGTCCGGCGACGGGAGCGAGCTCATCGAGATGACGAACAACGCGTACGATCCCCTCGACGAGGAGGCGGTCGAGGACGGCTGGGTTCTCACCTGCACCGGCTTCCCGAACGAGAGCTTCACGATGCGGACGGACGCGATAGGCGACTTCCAGGACCGGGAGTGACCGGATCGGTAGCCGGTGGAACCGCCGTCCCGCTCGTCCGCTCGTCGCCGCCGTCTTCTCGACGGACGCCGCGTCTCACACTGTCTCCCAGACGGGTTCCGCGTCCCACAGCGTGAGCGTCCGCAAATCCGTGACTCGTCTTCGGGATACTCCGCTCTCGCTTCATAAACCCCTGTATATTTTTCCCATATATTTTCCAGAGCATGTGTGTTCGTCTCACACTATGGTGAAAGATGATGCATGACGGGCAGTTACCACCGAGTCCCGGGGACCCGGCGTGGGACGAGTGGGTCGAAGAGCAGCTAGCGGACGTCGAGTTCGACACGGAACTCGGAAAGCGGATGGCCGAGGACGCACGCCGGATCGGCGACGACGGGCCGACGAGAGCGGAGTTCCACGATCGATACAGTGACGCCGTCGAGGCCGAGTTCGGGGTCGACGAACGGCCGACGAAGGAGGCCGTCGAGGCCGACGGCCGTGACGAGCCGACGCCGAAGGTTCCGGACGGACGGCCGGCGAGCCGACGTAAGGTTCTGAGCGCGATGGGTGGCGTCGCCGCGCTGGGCGTAGCCGGGGCCGGTTCGGAGTTTGTGACCCCTGCCCCCGAAGCGGGGCCGGTGGCCGACACCCCCAGCCCGGAAGCCACCCCAGACAGACGGATGGGCATGGTAGTCGATACGACCCAGTGTATCGCCTGTCTGCAGTGCTCGGAGGCCTGCAAGGAGGAGAACGACACCGACGTCGGCGTCCACTGGCCGTACGTGTTCCGGTACGAGGACGAGCTGGAGGGCGAACGACACGAGGGGTATCTCACCAGACACTGCCAGCACTGCTCGGAGCCGTCGTGTACCTTCGTCTGTCCGACACAGGCCCGCTATCAGCGCGGGGACGACGGGATCGTCCTCACGGACTACGAAACGTGTGTGGGCTGTAAGTACTGTCAGGTAGCCTGTCCCTACGGCGTCAACTACCTCGGAAAGGACCAGCCCAACGAGGCCGTCGGCGAGCCGGGCGAGTACGATCGGAAGGGACGAGACGACAGGCCAGTCGCTGGCACACCGCCCAAAGGGGTCATGGGAAAGTGTACGTTCTGTGTCCACCGCCAGGACGCCGAGGCGGTCGACAACGGCGTCGATCCCGAGAAGGCCGGGACGACCGCCTGCGAGGAGGCCTGTCCGGTCGACGTGATCCAGTTCGGCGATATGAACGATCCGGACAGCGCTCCACGCCAGTACCTCCGGGGAGAGCACGAAGACGCACCCAGCGAAACGGCCGAGAAGAACCAGTACAAGCTTCTCGACGAGGTCGGAAACGAGCCGAACGTCGTCTTCGTCGGGCCGGAGCCGTCGAAGGACGCGACGCCGATCCAGGGGCCACGCGCCTACGAGGACATGGGGATGCAAGACGGCGACTACGACTACGCGGGCACACGGGAAGGTGATGGGCAATGAGCACGGACGACGGGATCGACCCGAATCGGGCCCTCAAGCCGCTACGAACGACCTCTCGGGAGTTCTACGTCCTGCTCGGCCTGTTCGCGCTGGGGACCCTCGTCTTCCTCGAGGCCTGGGGCCACCAGCTGATCCACGGCGTCGGCGCGGTAACCGGAATCGGGGACTGGGGGATCTCAGCCGGCGTCCCCTGGGGGCTGTACATCGGCGGCTTCGTCTGGTGGATCGGCGTCGCCCACGGGGGGATCGCCATCTCGGCTGCCGTCAGGGTCATCAGCATCGACCGCTACCGGCCGATCGCACGGATCGCCGAGATCCTGACGGTCCTCGCACTCGGGATGGCCGCGCTCAGCATCGTGTTGAGCATGGGCCGGCCGGATCGGGTGTTCAACACGATTTACCACTGGCCCTTTACCGTCCACCACTCGCCGCTGGCGTGGGACATCGCGGTCATCTCGCTGTATCTCGTGCTCACGATCACGTACATGACCCTCTCGCTCAGAGCCGAGATCGTCCGACTCCGGGATCGGCTCCCGAAGTGGTACGGCCCCCTGTATACACTCCTCACGCTCGGATACCGGGACCAGGAAGACGAGAAAGTCGAGCAGATCCTCTGGTGGCTCGCCGTCGCGATCCTCGCGTTGGTGCCGCTTCTCTCGGGCGGCGTCGTTCCGTGGCTGTTCAGCCTTATCGCTGCCCAGCCGGCCTGGTACGGCGCGGCTGCGGGGGCAGCGATGCTCACGGAGTCTATCACCAGCGCGCTCGCGATCGTCGTCATCGTCTCGGCCGTCTTCCGCTATGCCTACGGCTGGGACGACATCATCACCGACCGGATTTTCAAGGATCTGGCGATCGTGCTGGCGTTTCTCGCGCTGGCGACGATCTGGTTTACCATGCACGACGTCCTGACGGGCTACTACATCGCGCCGACCAACATCGCCGCGCTCACCGAGGGGCTGCTCGGCCTGGAGTTCTTCTGGCTGGCCGTCGCCGGCCTGGTCGTCTCGGTGATCGTGCTGTTCGCGATGATGGGCTGGCCCGAGCGGTTCTTCAACGTCCCGCTGCTGGTGGCGGTCTCCGCGCTGCTGGCCGTGACGATCCTCAACAAGAAGGTGATGTTCGTCGTCGAGGGGTTGATGTACCCCACCCAGCCGCCGCTGACGAACCTCTACCCGACCGGGACGTACTCGCCGACGGCCGTCGAGTGGGTGCTCTTTCTCGGGACGATCATGTTCGTCGGCCTGGGCTATCTCGTCGTCTCGAAGGTGATCCCGATGGTCGAACTCGAAACGGAGGAGATCGAACGCATGGACGATCCATCGGTGGAACCGGAGATCGAACGACCCGACACGGCGACGGACGCCAGTCCGGAGGTGACCGACTGATGGCACACGAAACGCTTCACATCGGCCTGATCGTCATCTTCGGCATCATCATGCTCCCCGTCTACGCGATGGTCGCGGGCTGGCTCCTCGGCAAGCCCCACGACTACCGCACCGTCGCGATGACCTTCGGATACATCGGAGTCTACGTCGTCGCGATCGTCGTCGGGCTCGCGGTCCTCGGTGTGGCGATCTCGCTGGTCGTGCCGTACTGAGTGTCCCGGAGGTCACGCCACCGAACCCCGTCGGCCGGGAGGTGCGCCACCGAACCCCCGTCGGCCGAGCGGTTCTAGACGGCTCGCGTGTGTGCACTGATCGGTGGCCACGGTGGCCGCTCTCGGTCGTGGCCATAAACGGCTGGAATATATAGCAAAACAGCTATGCCCTTCGTAGATCGTTAATTACCCGTATGGATACCAATAACGACGAGTCTTCCGAACCCGACGTCGGCGAAGAGGAGTTCAACGGCACGCCGGTGTTCCCGCCAGGGACGTCGAACACCCACCGTCGCCGTCTGCTGCAGGCGATGGCCGGCGGAGGGACGGTCGCGGTCGCGGGCTGTCTGGATCTGTTCGGCGACGCGAGCCTCGCGGTCCAGACCGACGAGGCGATGAACGTCAACGAGACCGGGGCCACCCTGAACGGCGAACTGACCGAACTCGACGGCGCCGACGAGGCGACGGTCGGCTTCGAGTACGGCGAGGCCGGCGGCGACCTCGACGAGTCCGTCGACGCCGGCACCCGCTCCGGCCCCGACTTCTTCGAGGCCGACGTCAGCGGGCTCGAGCCGGGAACCGACTACGAGTTCCGCGCGGTCGCCGAAGCCGATGGCACCTCGGCGGAGGGTGAGACCCTGGCGTTTACCACCGAGGCCGACCCCGAGGAGGCACAGTTCTCGGTCGCCCTCGAGGCCCCCGACGAGCTCGGCATCAACGAGGAGTTCGAACTCGTCGGAACCGTCGAGAACGTCGGCACCGAAGCCGAGATCCAGGAGGTCACGCTCTCGTTCGAGGGGGAGACACTCGGCGAGGAGGTGGGCGACTCCGTGACCGAGGAGCTGGACCTCGACGCCGGAGAAAGCGAGAGCCTGAGCCTCGACGTGCTCGCCGGCGCGCCCGGCGACGGCTACGACTTCGAGATCGCGAGCGACGACGACAGCGCCACCGACTCGCGTCGGGTCGGCGAGCCCGACTACACCGAGATCGACTTCATGACGCCCCACTGGGCGCCCAAAGATCTCGCGAAGGATCTCGACATGCAGTTTGCCTACAATGAAGAGGAGATCTGGATGCGCTTCGAATGGGATTGGGATGTCCCGAACGGCTGGTTCCACGACCTGTTCGTCTACGACGAGGACGAAGATGAGTGGAGCCGGTACGGTGAGCCGAACCCCGGGGCTGCCGATCCGGATTACGGACTGGGTGACGAGTTCGATGGCTTCACCGAAGACCGGATAGCGGTCATGATCGATGACGGCTCCGTCGAGGGATTCGAAAACTTCGGTGGCTGGCTCACTATTCACGAAGGGACGCGAACGCTTCCCGGGGCCGTCGCCGGCGACGAAGTAGAAGACCACCCACATCACGGTGACTTCCTCGGCAACGACGACGTTCGGAAGTACATTCCACAGTCCCGCGGGGGCGACTGGTGGGAGAACGACTGGGACGACGTCAAGGATCAGAGCGAACTCGAGGCTATGCTTGAGGACGGCGAGTTCATCGATATGCCGATGGTTCGGTGTGCCCGTGGACTGCCCGCGGGCTACGCGACCGTTCACACCATTCTCGACCACCGCCACGGTGCACTCGATCCCGAGGTTTGGGGCCCCGTCGAACACGAGTCGACTCGTGTTCGCGATAGCAGAGGTCTCGACGAGGACGGTCGACCGCAGTACATGTTCGATACCGACCTCGTGGAGAACGGAGCGCTCGAACTCGACGACATTTACGACGGAGAGATAACGACAGACGACGTCCATGCGGCGATCCACCGCGATCCGGACCGTGACGAGGACGCGTGGCCACCGGACGTCGAGGACACTGTCGAGGAGTTCGATCCCGATGTGGCCGAGTTCGATGGTGCAGTTGTCCCGAGACGCCATCTCTTCCCTGACGAAGTTGAAGGCCCCGGTGGACTTTGGAAGGTCCGCGGCGGCTGGGAAGACGGCACGTGGACGATCGAGATGTTCAAAGAACGCGAGACGGAGTACATCACCGAGAAGGACATCGAAGAAGGCGAGGTGTACACGATTTCGCCGGGCGTTCACGCTGGCGGCGCACAGCGCTGGCACTGGGTGTGTTACCCTCTAAAACTCGCCATCGGGGAAGATGCCGAGGTTCCCGAAGAGTGGGAAGGCTGGGGCGACACGACGGGTACAGCTGTCATGACCGCAAATCAGTTCGACGGGGACGAGCCCGACTGGGATGACGTCGAACTCTATACCACTGCGATGATGTATCCCGGCCTAACCGACTGGACCTGGCTCACTAGCGGTGAACACCCACGAGTTAACGAGATTCGTAACGCAGACATCCAAATCTGGGAATACCACGACGAGAACCCCCAGGAGTTCGCCGAACGGATGATCAGCCTCGAAGAGCGGTTCGCACCGCGCAAGTAACGCTTCGGATCCACCATTGGCTATTTCGGCGATTTGATCCGAGTCAGGACGGACCGGACACGCCGTTCCTGGATCGACATACGACGACATCGCCGGCCCTCGAATCACGCTCGAAGCCGAGAACCGACCGCTTTGCTATGCCCGGCGGAGAGCCGTTCCGAAGCGCTAGTCAACACACTCCCCCGAAAAGATCGTCCTCGGACAGGTAACCGTTGGGGACGGCCACGAGGGTTCGATGCCTGTTGACGTGTTAGCGTAGGGTCCGACGGCGGGAGATACTCGGTTGGGACTGGATACGGGGTCGGCAAGCAAACCAGGCGGGCAAATGGGTGACTGTACGCCGGTCATTACAGGCTCTCAATGGACGTCTCGCCGGCGACTTTCGTCGAGAAACACTGTAGTTCGCCGTCAAACTGCATTCGCTCGACCGAGAGGTCGCCGTCTATCTCCACCCGATTGAGGTTGAGGGTGCTACCGAACCGTGCGTCGTCGAGTAACAAACTGCGTGTGAACTTCGCTCTCGGAAATCGCGCGTCGTCTCCGACGGTGATCGACGTGAAATCAGCATCTGAAAAAAACGCCGAGGCGGTAAACGTCGCGAGACCCGAGACGGTCGCGTCGGCGAACGTCGTATTTCCACCGAATCGTGTTCCTTCGAACTCGATGTCGCCACCGAACGTCGCACCGTCGAAGGTGACGTCTTCGAACTTGACTCCATTGAATCTGGCATCCTGGAAGGTCGTCCGCGAGAACGCGGCTTCCCCTCCGACGATCGCGGAGTTAAACGTACACTCACCGTCGAACCGCGCCTCCGCGAAGCTGACTCCGTCCCCGAACGTGGCCGCTGTCAGGTCTACTGGTGCCTCGAACGTCGCTCGGTCGAAACGCGCCGGTCCACCGACGCTGGTTCCGGCAAGCACCGTGTAGCCGGAGACGATGGCGTCTTCCCACGTACTCTCACCGGTTACTAACGCTCCACTCAGACTGAGATAGCCGACGTCGAGCGTCGTGTCGTCGAGCGAGAGGTCGCCTCGAACGCGTGCGTGCGAGAGGTCGACCGTTCTTGCCTGGATAGCCATCCCCGAGAGGTCGAGGTCGCCAAAGCGGGCGCCGAACCACTGGTGTTTCGTGGATCCGTCGCCGGAGAGCTCGCGACGGAGCGCGTCGACGGCCGCCCGGTCGTCTTTGCGATCGACCGGGCGGTGGAGCGGACAGAGCCGCTCCCCGGACGTGACCTCGCGTGGACAGCGCCAGACGCCCCCGTCCAGCTGGCGGTCGTCGACGAAACAGCGGTCGCCCTCGGCTCCGCCCCACGTCCCCGGCTCCGTCGGGTCCAGTACGTACTCGCAGGTGCCTCCGGCGTCGGACATACCTCTCCCCACGCGGCGGCGGCGGTTAACCTTCCGGATCGGATCCGAGCGACGGCCCCCGGCGACCGCCAACTTCGCGGGCGATCACCGCTCGCCCGAGGAGAGCAAAAGCAGACTCGGGAGCACGAACACCGACGCGATAAACGCGTAGCCGACCACGAGCACCATCACGAGGCCGAACCGCTGGAGCGAGGGGACGAACGTGAAAAGCAAGACGCCGAGCGCGACCGCCGTCGTCATCGCGCTGGCGAACAGCGTCCCCCCGGTGTCCCGGACCGCCCGGGAGAGCGCCGCGACCGTCGCGTCGCGATCGGCCCGTTCGCCGGCACGTCGTTCCTGCTCGAACCGGACGCTGACGTGGATCGCGTAGTCGACCCCGAGTCCGATCGCGATCCCGGTGATGATCGCCGTCTCCGCGTTGTACGGCAGACCGACGAGGTACATCGTCCCGAGCACCCAGCTCAGGGCGATCACCACCGGCAGGACGGTCACCAGGCCGAGTCGCAGACTCCGGTAGCGGTGCCAGAACAGGNCNACGAGCAGCGAGAAGGTGACCGCGAGCGCGATGAGAAACGACTCGACGAGCGTCCGGAGCAACGCCGCCTGTCTGTCGGCGGTGACGATCGGCGATCCCGTCACGGTGACGGTCACCCCGGGGCGCTCGTCGGCGTCCGCGGCNACCGCACGCATCTCCTCNGTGACCACCGCCGGATCGGCACCGCTCTCGACGGGAACGACGACCCTGACCGCCCGGTACTCGCCCGCCTCGTTCCGGTAGACGAGCGCACCCAGCTCCGCCTCGGCGATCTCGGCGGTCGCGTCGTACGCGTCGGTGACGTCGCCGTCGGGCCGACCGTCGCCGGTCCGGTCCGCGTCGGCCATCGCCTCGGCGATCCGGTCGTCGAACGGCTCGAACCGCTCGACGACGTCGAA
>SL_4KL_010_BRINEDRAFT_10001474_pt1 | contig 12994 bp, 8 predicted proteins | sample SodLak_010_BRINE_2_FD_10664 | JGI IMG/M metagenome (IMG submission 10664)
TGTGTGTGTGTGTGTGTGTGTGAGTGTGTGTGAGTGCGCGCGCGTGTGCGTGTGTATAAGCGCGCGCAAGTGTGAGTGCGTGTGCGAATCCAAGAATGGGCGTATTTGAATGCTATAAAAGCATCAACGCAGTTGCAAATGGATGGACTTGGCCACTATTAATCCAAGCTGGTGCATAAGCTTGCAGCTTAGCATTTTGAATACCATCAAAGCAGCTTGGTAGACATAAGCCTTGATGTCAAAGATAGTTGCACTATGCGCCAGAGATGAAGGATTGGCCTGTTGGAATTTATAATTTGTGAATAGTTCAGTAAAAAATTGAAAGATTTGAGCGTACATTTGCCAGTGGCCTTTAAAGGTGGGGGGAGGGAGGCTAAATTATCCCTCCCCTTCCCCTCCCCACCCCCCCTAAGTCCACGTTTGTGCATTTGTAATGCACAGGTCTAAGGGGGACTTGACCCGGGGCCTAACAAAGTACTAAATGGGGCAGAACAGATGTATCACAGGGCCCATATTGGGGAGGGTCTTTGGAATTTGCGAATTGATGTTTTTAATTTAGGTGGATGGATTGATTCAGTTCGCATGCGTGAATGATTAAAAATGCGTGAATCCTCCCTGCTTAACGAGGACCCCAAGCAACTGTGTTGTGCAACCAAGATGTGCAAGAGGCTTATCATGGGGCAGCATCCAAATGCATTTTTTTGGGGGCTGCCTTTGATTTTGGCAGGGATGCAGTTAAGTGTTACTGCCGCCTCACAGAGCACATGCTATATCAAAAGCAGCATGCACCCTTTTTTTTTTACAGCTACAGCCCAATTCCAGGTCACCCAGGCCACCAAACCGTTGAACTTTTTGGTGAAATGGTCTTCTTGTTAATATTTGCCCGTAAACAAATGGTCGATACAAGAGAGAAGAGATGAAAAAGAAGGATAACTGTCGTGACTGGTGAATGCCATAAAGAGTAACTTATGGTCCCCTCCATGCCAGGACTTCAGGTCTTGGCCGTTTGAGAAAAACATACTAGCTGTATACTGTCAGGCATTTTGTAGGTAGAATTACAATTGGGTGATGGTGGCTCATGCTGGGTGCGCTGTTTCCCTATCTGAGCCATAACTGAAGGCTGCACGCCTACCCAGGTCTGCAGGGTCCTCGACCCAAGGCATCGTCATGCACCCAATCATGTAGGAAGGAAACAGCTCAACTTGAGTAAGAAAGAAGCATGTTGATGAAGTCACTCAGTCCCAATTGACAATTGATGTGAAAGAAAGCATAATTGTGTGAGCATTTCAGGTCGAAGGGTGTGCAGTTTTAACCCACTGGGCTGATCTCTTTAAAGCCAAATGCCAAAATATTCCCCCTCTCCCCAACCAATCCCAAAGACACAGCACCCTTTTATCAAATTTTTTGGCAAGTTATTGTCTTAAATTGAAATGCTCCACTCGTTGGATACCTGCATTATATACCCGCAAGATTGGGAAGGCCAGACTTCAAGTTACCAGGGCAACCTGAGTACGGGCAAACCCCACCACTAGCAAAAAAAGAAAAGTACCTTGAGGCCGTTGAGCTCGATGACTGCATTTGTCTGGTCGAATCGCAGCTTCACGCATCGGAGAAACGTTTCGCTGACCTAAAGGACACAACACAGGTGTGAGGTAGTACATGAGAGTAAGGCAATTTGAGGTGCAGACACCATGGTCGTTTGTGCAGCAGTTTGTGGGGTTGTGCGCATTGATGGCAAGCTCATGGAATGGACGTAAGAGGCTTAGCTAGCTTGAGCACTGCCAGCACAGGGTGTGCAAAAACGCTGGCTGCTGATTACTCCTGCAATGCTAGAGTGAAAAGTGGGCTGCGTGTCCCTTGACGCACAAGAAGCAAGCAGACTAATCTAAGTGGTAATGAATGGTCTAACCATGATGTACAGTGGCACTGAGTGGCCTTTGCTTAATTGTCAGGAATTGTTTTTTTCAAACAAAAAGCAAGTTGGCATTACTTATCAAGATACACAGGCCAATTGCATCATTTGCTCCAAGTGCCTTGCCCACCTCTTTCTTGAAGCTTGACTCTGGGTCCAAAACCTCTTGTTCCCCTGGAAGAAGAGAACCATTACCAGCAATTGACAGAAATGAAACACTCTGAGACAGCCAAGTGCACTGGCCTTTCAAAGAAAGAATATTGACCTGTGAACTTTAGATGAGTGAATTGAATATACTCATCTAAGGAATAACCAAGGGATTGAGTAAAGGTATATGCCTATTTGCAATCACAATGTGAGCATTATTCATAAAGTCTGAAGTATGCCTGTAAAATTTGAATATGTTTGCCTGTGAGCTCAAAGAGGGGGGAAGGGGGGGGGAAGGGGATGAGGCACTAACTGACGCAGCTAAACCTCCCTACCTCCCTCCCTTCTATCCCACAAGTTTCACAGACACATATTATAATATAAAGCCTTCGGGGTGATGTGAGCCACTTGAGACTCATGTCTGGGCCCTTGATGGAGGGTCTTAAATCATATTCAAAATTATGTTAGAAGTACATAGAATGGTTTGGTACAATGTAAGAACGCATTACTTTATTAAAATGCGGTTTAACCATTCCTGAGTTTTGCACCTTCAAATGCAAGTTTTTGCAAAGCAACCGCAAGCAATATGCAAGAACTAGGGTGAGTCCTCAAAAGAGAATTGGCTGGACAAACTTCATGCCATATATTTTAACACATGGTCTTAAAAAAAACGCGGGGACAGGTGTGCACAAACTGGATGCTAATTTTACAACAGGCTGGTAACACCTTTCGGACATGACTGCAATGAGTATTTCATCAGCCACCTGTACGGAAGTTTACTAGCTTACAATTACATTGGCTGGTCGAGAGCAGCTGTAGGTGCTCAGGCCTGTGCTGTGACCCAGAGGGCATGATGTCCACGATATGCATGGATGCGCATCACACAAGCATTTCAATCCCTGGAAGCCGAGAAGCTCCAAAGCTGTAAGCACCCACACTAAAGCAGACGATGAGGCAGACCATGACCAGGGAGCATACACAACATCATACCCATTCTAGGCCCTGCCACTCCTCAATTGGGTGTTTTGCAGGATCAGTTTTGCTTCATTCTCTCAGCTTTTGCAAATGTAATGAAGTAGCCATGCAGCAGACAAATGTTGGATTCACAAGAGAGACCCACATCACATCACACCTGAGGAAATGACTTGGTCTCATGTCCTATAGAATTTGGCTGTAGGTTGTCCCCACCACTGGACCCCCCTAAATATGGCCAATTACCTTTTTCGCCCACTTGCTGGCCCCATTTCCAGACCTAACCATGCAAAGCATGAACATATATCGTAAACAGTCAGGCTGTGTGAGAGAAATGCGAGGTGGGGGCGCGGCGAGCTCGCCATTGGCCATTCTGGCACCATTTTGCACCCTTTTGGCAGGAAAATGGTACATTCCCAAACTTGCTCCAATCCTGCTGCTTTCCAGAATTTGAGCTGCTCTTGCATGATGATTTTATGCTGAGAAGTCGGATTTGGGGGAGGGGGTCGGGAAGGTGTGTTCCGTGGGTGACCCTGACGCGACCGGATGTGGGTGCCAACACAGGAGATGCGATACTCTGCAACCTCTGCATGCGTTCAAGCCGGACCAAGCTTGTGGTTTGCGGGGGGAAAGAGGTATCTAATGAATCAAAATTGAAGCCAATCAAAGGTGTGGGTGGGAAGCGGTGGGCCACAAAGTTGCATTACATCTGCCTCTCCTGAGCGCACAGCTCAGCGGCAGAGCTCACCACGCCCAAATCCACACAGGAGATGCAGGGCAATTTCATACATGTGCAGGCATGTCAAGCTCGGAATTTGGGGCTGTGTGCGGGAATTGGTGTGCACTGTTAGAGCAATACATTCCGTTTTTCCGACATTCCCCTCCACCCACTGCACCAATTTTGGCTCCAAGGGACCATCAGAATAAAAAAAAACAAGCTATCCAAAGGTGCGCTCAGGTCCGGAAATGGTGGGTTGCTGCAAAGTTATGCCTCGAGGACCCTATTTGGCCACCTTTGCCTAAGGAAGGGGTGACCTAGTGGTGGGGACGACCTGCATTAAAACTAGTGTTTGTGTGCATTTGCCGACAGCAGACCATTGCAACATTGGCGGGATCTATCCTTCATTACCATGTGTTCTTGACCAACTTGTTTTTTTAACAATCATTGAAGCGGCTGACGAACCAAAATGACTCAGAAATCAACTCAGGGGGTGGCTGAAGCCTCTGAATGAAATAAGACCTTCCAGCCCAGCGCCAACCCCCTTGCTAAGTTCCTGAGGCCCATAACTCAAGTCTCCACTGTCGGCCCAAATCTTTCAGGGAGAGATGTATAAGTATGAACGGACTTTAGAATCAATTCAAGGGAATGCCAAAACCAACCCAAAACGAACTCCAACATTAATTCCCTGGCCCTCAAACAAACTGAAACAAAACCACTAGGGTTTGTTCAACAATAACCTTTGTATCTGAGAGTATCTGATTAACTGATCGTGAACAGGCGGTATATGCTCGTGAAGCCCTGAGAGTCATCCCACTTCAAACATGCAAACTGCAGGGGCACATGAGGATGACTCATGTTAAGGCTTTAATACAACCAAAACAAATGAAGAGGCATGCACCGACCTAGTCCTCCCTTCTTAATCGAAGGTGCTGTTTCCCAGTGCAACATGCATGCCTACCAAACAGCACCAATCACCTTCTTCATCACTGTCGATAGCAGCTGCTGCTTTAGCGGCTGCTGAGACAGTCTTGTCTGCTGCATTGAGGTCCTCCACATTTTCATCCTCAATGGGTAGGTTGGCACTGTAAAGATGAAAAAAGCATGCAATAATTATGCAATATCATTTAAAGAATGTCTTAGGGTTCCTCAGATCGCATATGTGTGGTGCTCAGAGTAAGCACTTGCTGACTCAGGACTCATGTCATGGAAGCCAACCATTTGATTTTGATTTACATTTGCGCTTCATGAACACTCCAGGGAAAACATAGGTAGGCATTTGATTTCATAAGATATCATTGACGACTGGAGACAAGCAGAAAGCTCCTTCAGGAGCAAGATATGCATTTTAATAGGCCCAGGCCTGCAGCCACCCTGACCCATCCTGACCTAGTGCTCAGCATGAAGTTCAAGCATTGAGGGATGCAGTGGTGATCATGGACCAGGAGGCACCCCGTGCGTCCATCAAGCCCAAATAAAACCTCCAGGAAGCACTCACAAGGAGGGAGGAGCAATGGACAAGCGCTGTGTTTCAGGCTGACCCTCAGCTGTCGCCTTCCACTGGTATCCAGCTCCCCCTGTGGGGATATGCCAGCGTGAGCATGATGTGTGCATGTGATACCTAGATTGATAGGGCGAAAAGGGCAGAAAAGACCACATACTGCTAGTTTAAGGTGGGCAGCCTGTCTGTTAGCTACATACGTAGCCCAAAAACCACAACCATGAGCACTTAAGAGATGAACATTGCTGAAAGCTTCCTCCTGAGTGAAACCGCAGCAATACAAAAATGGAGATTTGCATTAAAAGTGAACCCGCTGTTGCACAAATCCACTTAACCAATAAGAAGTGATCAAGGCTGTTTGCAAGATGTACATCCTGAATACTTTCCTCAATGGCTATGACAGGAGCACACCTGGTCCAACAGCAGCAGAATCAAAACAGGCTTCCTCTAACAGGGCAGCATCTGGGAAGTGCCCAACAGATAAAGCCTCTGCTGCGGCAGACGCTGATTCACTGGGGCCACAGCAGAGTCTGCGTGAACACGTAGGTGGGCATAAGTAAGAAATTGTTATTAACAATTAACGCCTTGTTTTTCAAATTGTTTGGGAGTCACTGGATGAGGCGCCTACCAACAAAGAGGACAAGACAGGTCAGCCGATAACAAAGCCAAGCAACAAAGTCTGTCCTTCCTCTTCTCTGAACCAAAGCAGAATACCCTGATCTTTTATGAAATTTAAGATAACAATTCCTTTTTCCTGATTTGCCTTTAACATACGATGCTTGGCTAAGCTCATTGATACACAAAAGCACACAAAGCCGGCAGCACCTCTGTATTTGTGTAAAAAGTGTGCAAAACTAACCACTCTGGCAGCACAATCGCTTTGCATGGTGGGGGAAGGCAAGCCATGAAAGCGCATGCTCTCCCATTTTAATTTCATGGCCCTGTGCTGACAATGCCGCCTTCGGAAACCCATCTAGCAAAATGAATGGGTATACTACAAGCCCATGTATTATATTTGCTCAACCAGACCCATCTTAAAGATAAAGAGTCAGGCAAGGAATCCTAATGAACATGAATAAGGTATTAACACAAAATACCTTGCACGGGCTCCTGCAAAGGCAAACTGCTGAGGTTAGAGGTACACAAGCAAGTTGGTGCCACAGTATTTATAGCTATTTTGGTTGCATGTATAAACGGTTGGAAAATGGATGTAAAGAGCAACCTAACACATGATGTTGACATGACTTATCTGCTCATGAGTAAACAAGATCCATTTCAGCTATGTCATGCCAATAGTTTAAGCATTAAGGAAGCCGAAAGACCCCTTAGGGGATCATAAATTTTGGGATGCCTCCCTTCAAATTAAGTGCGCGCCTCAATGGCCTCTGCCATGCACACACATCTGTGATGTAGTGTTACCAAAGCGAAGCAAGTGTGTGTGCAAGCCGCACTGGATCAGCAAAAGCTTGGACAACACAGACTTTCACACACCCCACAATGCATGAGTACGCACATGAGCACGTCCGCCTCCGACCCACTGCTGCTCAATGGCTGGCTGTGCCTGCCCATGCCCTCGCTGTCGCTTGCAACACTGCTGCCCTCTCCACTTTGGCTGTCAGAAGCGTCCCCGTTGCCCTCCTGCTGCTGCCCTGTCTTCTTGCCCTTTGTTCTTCCAACTGCTGCATGCCTAGTCGTCACTGCATTTGCATACTCCAGCTCGTCATCGCTCAGGCTAACCTGCACAAAATGTACATTGAAGAATGTGGCCCCTCAATACAAGCCAGTAATGATGCGTGCTATTCTGAACTGATCCTGCCTGTTTTGGGAGCATGATGCGTACACATTTCACGGAAATCAACAGATGGAGCTTAAAGGGAGCTGCTTATGCACTCACCCAACCAAATCAAGCAACATTTGCCTAAACAATGCGCAAGTACCCATACAAAAAGACCGATCATTAGCCTCAATTGGCCCCCCTCTACCGTGCTCCTCTGAAACTACAACCTTTGATAACCCAATCCTCACTCCCTTTTTTACCCTGACTCTTTCTCCTTGAGGCAAAGCATGCACATAATGCGCAGTGCTTAAAACTGAGGCGGCGTGCGCATTGATACAATCATACTCAGGCATGCATGTCCAAGATCGCACCTCTTGCTGGACTTGCGAGCACAGTGATACACGCACGTAGGGCGGCACGGTGTGGCCTCCCCCAATGACGACACTGTGGCTCACTATCGAGCCAGCGGACACAAAAGCAGAGGATCCTACAACGACTGCGTTGCAAACAAGCGCGTAGCGGAGCACGGCTCCATCCTGCCACGCAAAACAGAAAGGAAAATGAAGCTACTTCAAGTTATGTGAGAAAGAAAACAAAAAGGATTTCTCAAGTCCATTTCCTAAATATTTGCCTGAAACTTTTGTTAATGTCTTAATTGCTGCATGAACATATTCTCACTTATGGCATGCATTTGAAGCATATTTCAAACTGTCTGCGGGAATGGTATGTGTGAAAGGGTGGAAGCTCCTGCCTTAGGAGCGAAACAATTGTCCAATCTTCATCAAAATCAATTTGATGGGGTTCAGCGAAATCTCACAAGCATGAAGGGGCCTATTCTTTTAATAGGATTGATTGAAGCCCCGGTCAATTGGCAATTTATTTTAAGATCTTGTGGAATTTCACATCACAATTTTAGGTCCCTCCTTGCGATGGCGGACACCTTGGCTTCAACAGTCATTTCTATAAATTAAATCGCCCAGAGAACCAAGGAAACACATTCAAGGCGCCATGGCAGTGATAATTGAGCAATTTGCAGATTTCTGGCCTTAATTGGCCTTCATTAGCATCAACGCACTTGCAATAAGAGTCCATACCCCGTCCAGTTGCATTATGACGCCCAAAACACCACCAATATGCTTATTCAAAGCAAACAGACGCAATGAGACGATCATGAATGATCAAATCTTGGAAGCAACGATAGACAGTATTACCGTGTGTCCACGACCAGTTGTCAGTAATTATTTACTATTTACTCATTTCGTTTCAGTGAGCTTTATGGTCAGGAATCAATTTCAAAGTTCATTTGGGGTTTGTTTTGAATCTGGCCTAAACATAATTTCAGAGTTCTTTTCACACTTCCATCCCTCTCAATCACAGTGCATGCTTAGTCTGTAGTAGTAAGATTAGTAATTAGTCATGCATAAGAGGGTTGGCGCTGGGTTTGGGGACCATTCCTTACAGAGACCCTGGCCCCCCCCCTGAACAATAATAACCCAGTTCGTTTGGGTTGGTCAGCATCTTCAATACTGACTTTTTGAATTCGTCTTTTACCTGGACAATTGTTCAATAAACAAACTGGCCGTGAACACATGACATTAGGGATGGGTCATGCGTATGTTATCGCATTGTGAGCAGTGATAAAATTGCCTTAAATTCGCGAATTGAAAAACCCTCGCGTCCAATGCGCCCCCCCACCCCCCCCACCCAGGCCTGGGACGTTTCCCTTGTTCCTGCTCAGCCTTGCTCAGTGGAGCACTCCTTGATGGTGGCGAGGCGTTGTGTGCTGTTGCTGAACTTATGCTGTCGAGCTGGAGCTGCGCTACGCTGCTGCTGCCTTGCTGAGCATCGAGGGGCCCAGGCTCTCGCTTCATCCAGCCCGGGCTCTCATCGCATCCACGACGAGCTCCAGGACTGCTTCATCCGACGTGCACTTCACGTACCCTCAAGCTGGATTAATGTGCAGGAAGTGCTTTCTGATGCAGGACGAGCTTGCATTACTTGTGCACAGAGCATGCTGGTGCATGGGACTTGTCTTTCAGCTCAATAAACTTGGCATGAACGCACTGATCCCCCTTTTTTTGGCATTTTGAATGTATATATACTTTTATTAATGCATTGTAGCGGTAAAAGGTAGCTGGGGGTCAGTGAATGGCCCACAGGGCCCCCCAAACCCTCCAACTTATACCATCATAAATGACCCCTGAATGCGGACGCATTGACGTTCAATACGTGCATTGTTCGTATTATACGCGCATTGGTCTGGGCAAATGAACGCGCAACCCTGCATGATATGGTATACCAATTAGGCCATGCTCAGCAAAACTTGTTCAACAGTCTGGCTGGAAGATGGGAGTCTAACAACTTAATGATATATGTCATCTCTTTTTTCATTTAGCCAGGTATGTAAACAACGCGCCTTTGTTGCAAATTTTGCCGTGGACAAAATGGGCGCTTTTCAAGTTGTGGACATATTTTCCCATTCTAAACATGGGTCAAATCTTAGAACACAGGGGGGAGACTGGCAGCCACAGCCCCGCACAGGGACACTCTCCTGTTCTGTTTGAATGCGTATTTTATTCAAACCATTGAATGCATTTCAGCATCCTCCCTGCTGTGCTCTACTCTCATCCTCATCACTTAAGTCCCCTCACTGCTAGACTCCTCCTCTTCCTCCTCCTCCTCTGAGACCTCCACCCAAGGCTGGGCCATGTCCTGCTGCTCTAGGTACTGTGTGCACTTGGCCAAGCACAGATTGCTGTACAACCACACCAAGTCAGTAGCATGGTTGATAATCAGGTGGTTGCGGCTGTTGCGGCATCAATGCCAGCACAACTGCTGGCATTTTTTAGCACACTAACGAAGGAAGGTAAGGAGTGTAAGGAGTTGTCCCTGATGCGGGAGGCACCCCCCAAAAACTCACCTTGCACCTCCCTATGTCCTGGATAAATATTTTTTTGTTTTTACTCAGGCACTATAATGGTGACTTGGTCCCATTCAGGGCCCTTACATGCAGGCATATCATATTGTATGGCCATAAAGGTCAGTCAGAGGTCAGTTGAAGGAGAAGTTGGGCTTCCCCAGACCCCCCTGGCCCAGCTTCTGTTCTGGTCAATTTGAAATTCTATATGTAGCAAACCAAACACGAATTTACGTGGACCTACCAGACCAGCACTGTTTACATCCCTGATGGTAGCATTCTACAATCTAGAAAAATGTTGGGTTACAAACGTTATTTGTTGGTAACGGGTGGTTTGGAGATGACAAATGGCTATAAAAACCAAGGTTTGCAGCAGACCAAGCGCTCTCTGCTTTAGTGAAGATACAATTTCTCGAAGCTCAGGAGTTTGTAGTCATAGTAAAATAGAGTTTTGAAGTAGCAGAACCCAACTTCAAAACCCCCTCCCCCAAATCCGATTTTGCAGCACCAAACCATTGTACAAGTGCAGCTGAAGTCCTGGATGGCAGCAGGATAAGAGCAAGCTTGGGTAAGTGTCATGCTCCAGCCAGAATGGTGCAAACTGGTGCCAGATTGGCTAACGGCACGCATGATGCGCCTCAATCTCGCATTTTTTCCATACTGCCCGACAACTTTACACGTCATGCTTGGCTGGGGGCGAGTATGGGGTTGGAAAAGTAAATTGGCCACTGATTGGGGGGTATAATGGTGGGGACGACCGACAGGAGAAAGGCACTTTCCAAATCTTGCTCCAATCCTGCTGTTTTCCAGGACTTAACATGCATGATGGTTTGATGCTGCAAAACCAGCCTTGGGGCAGGGGTTTGGAAAGGTGTGTTCTGCGGGTGACCCTGTTGCGACCGGATGTGCGTGCTGACACAGGAAATGCAATATCTCTGCAGCCCCTGCATGCTTTTAAGCAGGACCAAGCCTGACGGGCGGCCAAGCAGGAAATTGTCATGGAGCTGACCAAGGGAGGGGTTGGGAAGTAGTGGGCCAAAATATTTGTTAACATCTGCCTCTCATGAGCACACCATTGGACACTCCCACTTTTCTGGCTCTGATCTTTTGGTGCCGGGAAACGTTGTGGTGGCTGCAAAGTCATGCCTTGAGGACCATATTTGGTCACATTTGCCTAAGACAGGGGTGACTTAATGGAGGGGACGACCATATCTTTGAAGTATGTTTTGCAATCGACACTGTGCGTACGGTCCAAATCAAATAGGTGCTTCCATTCACCTCCAGACAGGGCTAAACAGGCAGCAGCCTGTAGGCTCAAGCTCCCAACCAAGCAGGCACACGCCTGGAAAGGCCTTAAAGACCATTTTATGCAACACCACTAGCTCCTGTACAGCCACATGCATCCCACGCATTCCGCGCAGGAGAGTTTGCAGGTGTGCAATTCCTCCCAGGAAGCTATGTAGAGCTTTCAGCTGCACAGTTGCGTGCAGGGCACTGCATGCAGCATGTTCCTCCTACTGCGCCTGCTGCTACGTGCTTGGTACCTTGAACTTTGCTGTTCAGGATTCCAGTTTGATATCCTGATTTGAAAACAAAAAATTCAATAACAAATTTTGTGTAGGGGATGGATCAGGTTTGAGTCTGTTTTGAGGACAGACCGGTCCCACTGCACTGGTTGATTCGGTCCTTATTAAAGCTGGTACCGCAACCTTATCATTTTGTCCATACTAAACCGAACAAAGCACCAAACCTTGGTCTCAACTGTGCAAACACGCCACTTTAGCGATTCCTATCAGCAATAGATAGATTAGCCTGTGAACAAGAAATGCTGCAAATGCGCTGGCATCATGTTTGGATTCGTTAACTTCCTGTCGTCTGTGGAAGACCGCTAAGCTTGAAAGCTTACAGACTTGGTATTCATATAAATTAGTGCAGATTAAACACGGATGATGTGTGCATGTTGTGCACACACGCATGCAGCAGCATGCGCGCAGAAATGCATTGACCGCCAGGGCACACCACTGGCCAGAGCATGTTGTTTGCGCACACCCGGCAGCACACGCACCAAGCTGCAATACATATTCCATGTGCAAGAGCAAAGCAGGAGTTGCAAGCAGTGCTGCATCATGTACAATAGTGGAGCATCTCAGGGAGCTGTCTTGACTCTCTTTAAACTTCCATAGGATCTCACTCCAACTTTCATTTCTTCTCTCGACCCTGCTTGTTAGGCTGCAAACATCTAATAAGTTAAATTGAGTGATAAGTTGAAACCTGGTGCCCAAATCCTTGGAGAATCCCCCTGGCAAAATCCTTTAATGCAAATCGTCCGCGGAGGCTTTATAGAGCCCTGTGAACAGAGTTTTGAATTTTGTGGCAATTCCTTCCTGGGGAATTTGACATTTTCGGGGCAGGATGTGGGTGCGGTCACACACGCCACATCCCTTGCTAGGGAATCCAGCGGGAATATGGGCAAGGATGCTGTCAGGTGTGACCAGGGCCTTAGCAAGCAGGCAAGCAAGCCCTCAATAAGCAAGAAAAAGTATCTCCTGAGTGGGGAGCTCACCCACCTGGATGCAAGCGTTGTCCAGCACATAGCTTCCCAGAATGTTCACGTTTTTGCCAATACGGCAGTTACGCCCTATCACACTTTGAAAGATGCAGCTGTTATCACCTGTAGGTTGCCAAGTGCAGCAAAAAAGGCATGCATGGGCTGCAGACCATAAATCAAACACACATCATAATCAAAAGTATTTGATGTTGCACTGGCCAGATTGGGGGGTGCAGGGATCTAAAAGTAGCTTATCTACTCAAAAAGCAGTACATTGTGCGTAAAATAAATTTGCAGGGGCCTCACACTTTGAAAACAAAGCCCAGATGTGACAAGTCAAAACGTTGCAAGCAAAGCAGAGAGGTGGTGGGGCCCCTGTCAGGGCAATCCATAACACACATTAATCAATTTTTAGCACTTACGAGTTGTGTGTGCGTGCATGTGGTGTGTGTGTGTGTGTGCGCGCGCTTTCGCTTGTGTCTCCCCAATCGCCCCAAGGAAA
>SL_4KL_010_BRINEDRAFT_10001476_pt1 | contig 12983 bp, 12 predicted proteins | sample SodLak_010_BRINE_2_FD_10664 | JGI IMG/M metagenome (IMG submission 10664)
GACGGCAGAATTCCTGAGAGAGATAGCAGAATCTATAGAATCTGGAGAACAAATATCGATGGAAGGTGATGGATGGAAGATATTCCAACCATTCCAAGACAACATACCTCTAAGAATCCATTCAGACGGGAAAGGCTTTGAAGTAGGATTTAAATTGATAGATCCTGATAACAAACAAGTTTAGAAAAAAACTGTTACCTACAACAGCCTTTAGATCCTTTCTTTATCAGTTTTCCATTCTGGGTTTGGCTCACCTATCCCTTTTGTAACATGTTCTATGATCTTTTCTAACTTCTGTTGCTTCTTCATTGTAGAGCTTGTTAGCAAAAATTCTTGAGATAGTTTATACAGATATCCATCAAAATCTTGCAGTTTCTTAACCCTGTAATTATCTTTCACAGGTATTTCTTTCTGAATCTTGTAGACTTTGTTCAGTACTTGGTCGAACAGTTTATACATAAGATATCTTTTCTGCGCAACATCTTCTTCTCTTTCAATATCTCGTTGCGAATCCCATATACTGTAGAGAAATCTATCCTCATCTACGTTTTCCCCGAATTTTCTGTTTTTGAATTCTTCTGCTTTCTGTTTCAGCTCTTCAAAAATTCCTTCAGGATCATATCTTATGTCCGGGTTGGAGAACCATCTATATGGATATACCCAGTTTTCTTTATTTTCAGCATCTTCCAAATATTTGTTTGCCCATTCAACCGAGTTGTAGAATTTCTCAACCACTATGCCTTCAATCTCTTCAGTTTCTCTTTTTCTCCAATTACCGTCGATAATTATGTAGATATCAAGGTCGTTGTGGTCTTGCTCAGGATTTCGAGCGTAACTACCAAATACAGCTACCGCTTTAACATGATCCTCTGATTTAATGGCTTCAACCTGTCTTTCTACAAATTCTTCAGTTATCTCTTTCATCAATTGACCACAGTTAACACATATTCTTTTTTTAGGGAAGGGAGGGAAAGCTAGCTCTCTAACCTTCAATTTCTTTAATTATTTTTTCTCTAGCGGTCTTAGGATCTGCTTTTCCTTGGCTTTGTTGCATTACTTGTCCTACAAGGAAGTTGACAGCTCCCTGTTCACCAGATTGATAATCTTCCACTGCATCAGGGTTTTCTTCTACTACCTCTTGAACTATTTCTTTTACTTTGTCATCTTCTGCTTTGAGGAGGTCTTGTTCCTTGATTATTTTTTCTGGGTTTGTTGGAGACTCTACAATTTTTTGGATCACTTTCTCGGCGTTTCGATCAGATATGTTGTCTTTTTCTAAATGTTCTAGTACTGTGGATAGCCATTCTCTCTCTATTTTTGATTCTGTATATGTTTTCTCATTGTAATTAAGTGTTTTTCTGAGTTCTCCCGTCATCCATGATGCGGTTAGTCCTGGATCGTGTTTTTCGACCAGTTTTTCGTAGTCGTTTGCTATTGCTGGTTCTTTGATCAGAGATTCTATTAATTTGTCTTTTAGCTGGTATTCTTGTTTGAATCTCCGGTATTTTTCATGAGGCAGTTCTGGTATCNGGTCTCTGATTTTTTCTTGGTATTTTCTGTCTAGTTTTTGCCGGGTTAGGTCTGGATCGAAGATGTATCCGTAGTCTTCCTCTGTCTCTTTATCCCGCATTTTTTTGGTTGAAGCCATGTCTGCGTTATAGCTTCTTGTATGTTGTTTGATTTCTCTTCCTCTGCGTTTCATCTGTTTTTGACGTGTTATTTCGTAGCTTAGTGCTTTTTCTACTTCTGAGGTTCCTGTAATGTTTTTAACTTCGACTTTTTCTCCGCCTTGAATTGATATGTTGGCGTCGCTTTTAATGGCGTAATTTGATTCGGGTTTGTACAGTCCAAGGTATTCCAGTATTTGTGCTAGTTGTTGTAAGTATTCTCGTGCTTCTTCAGGGCTTGTGAAGTCTGGTTCTGTCACTATTTCTAGTAGTGGTGTTCCTGCACGGTTGTAGTCTACTAGTGTATAGTCTGAGCTACCGATTTCTCCTCCTATGTGTTGTGTTTTGGCAGGGTCTTCTTCTATATGTAATCTTGTTATCCCTATTTCTTTCTCTTGATCTCTTGTTTTGATTTCTATCTTACCGTTTTCGCCTACAGGTATTTCATACTGCGTAATCTGATAGTTTTTGGACATGTCAGGGTAGAAGTATGTCTTACGTGAGAAGAATATTTCTTGGTTTATCTCACAGTTCAGTGCTAGACTTGTTTTGACTGCTTTTTCAAGTACTGCTTTATTCAGTTGTGGTTTACTTCCTGGATGACCGAGACATATAGGGCAGACGTTTGTGTTAGGTTCTTCTGCTTCTTTGTTTGGACAACCACAGAAGAGTTTGGTATTTGTATCTAACTGTAGGTGTGTTTCGAGACCTATCATCACCTCTGTGTCTTCACTCACTTTTCTCCACCTCTTTCAAATGTGTATGCAGTGTCAAGTATTTTTTGTTCGTTGAAATGATCTCCTACTATATGTAATCCTGTAGGCATTCCGTCCGAGGTGCCGTTCGGTACTGATATCATCGGCAATCCTGCCAAATTAGGTCCTACTGTTAATGTGTCCATAGCATACACCTCTTCCGGACTCATTTGTTCGGCTTCTTCTATTTTAGGTGCTATATTCGGCATTGACGGAGATATAAGAACGTCGTATTCTTTGAATTTTTGTTTGAATTGTTCTATTATTTTTCTTCTTACTTTGGCTGCTTTGACATAGTACTGATCTCTGTATCCTGCTTGACGAGTGTATGTTCCGAGCAGTAATCTTCTTTTGGCTTCTTCACCGAATCCCTCTGTTCTGATGTTTGAGAAGTATTCATTGAAGTCTTCAAAGTTTTCTGGGTCTTTTTCAAGTCCGTATCTCATACCTGAGAATCTTGCCAGGTTAGTGGATGCTTCGGACATTGCTAGTACGTAGTAGGCTGCTACAGAGATTTCTCCATCTAAAAGAGGCATGTCAACTTCTTCTACTTTAAATCCTTGGTCTTTGAAAAATTGGATTGATTGTTCGAAGTTTTCTTTAACTCCTTCTTCTAGTCCTTCGAGTTCAACGTACTGTTTTGGAACACCTATCTTCATTTCTTGTTTCTCTTCCAGGTTTTCTGAGTATGCTGGCACTATTTCTTCTACAGTTGTCTGATCTTTCTCATCTTGTCCTGCAATGAATTCAAGCGCTTTTGCTGCGCTGTAAACAGTCTTAGTTAAAACACCTATTTTATCCAGTGAGTTACCGTAGTCAATCAGACCATAACGTGATACTCTTCCATATGTTGGGGTTATTCCTACTACTCCATTGTATGCTGCAGGGTTAGTTATTGAACCTCCTGTGCTTTCACCAAGTGATATAATCTCTTGGTCTACAGCAGCCACTATTGCTCCTGCTCCTCCGCTGCTCCCTCCAACTACTCTTTCTGGGTCGTGCGGATTTTTCGGTGTTTCGAAAGCACAGTTTGTTGAGAAGGTTCCAAATCCAAATTCATCCTGATGTGTTTTACCGTAGAATGTAGCTCCAGCTTGTTTCAAACGTTTTACAACTGTTGCGTCGAATACAGGTTTGTAGTTTTCAATAATCTTTGAGCCTGCAGAAGTTACAGTGTTCTTTGTACAGATTGCATCTTTCACGACGAACGGTATTCCATTGAGCTCTCCGTTATTATTGTTCTCTACTTCTTCTTTTTTTCTCATGAAGTTGTATTTCTTGTTTTCTGTATCTAATTTTTCGGAGAACTCCTTGTGTCTGAATTTTTTTTCGTCTTGGATAACTTCTTTTAAGCCCATAGGATGTTTTAGAATTCTTCTGTGAGACTTAAAAATTCAACCTCTTAGAAACGTTTCTTTTCGAATCGTTAGAGATTGGTTCACTACATTAATACTTATTTTAAGTGGATTCTAATGAGGTACGGTATGGGGGTATAGGTGATTTATCCGTGAGTTTCTTGTCTAAGGCTAAATCTGGGTATTCTGGTATTAAAAACAGTTTCAATGGTGGTTGGAAGACTTTAAAGAATAGTTTAAGCAGGTCTAAAGAAGATTCTACCTCTTTTATTGACGATGAGGATATAAGTTTGAATATAACAGATTTTGAGAACTCTAATAATTTAGAGGATTTGCGTAGATGTTACCAGGATAAGGGTCTGGAGTTAGACTCTTTTTCAGAGATATATGAGGAGGCGAGAGAAGACTGGTGGAATCTAAAAAAGGATTATGAAGAGGAAAGTTTTGAAGACCTACCTCATGATAGCTATAATTTGAAGAAAGATTCAGATCTCTCAAGCGTTGAATTGAATGTTGTAGGTATCAGTCATGGTCAAAAATATTTTTCCAAGATGAGTGATGAAGTGAAAGAGTACCTGATAGATGAAATTGACTCGCTTTCAAGAGACAACAGAGTATATTTAGAGGATGGTATGAATGAGGATATATTCGAAAATTTTTTTGATAGATACCGGTATGTTGAGGAACTAGATGATAGGAAAATTATAGGATTGAATAAAGATGAGTATAACGATTCCAAGACTGTAGATTACTTGTCTAAGTATTTTGCAGGACCTATAATAGATGCGGTCCAAAATTTGAGTAGGCGTGGAGCTAAACCTGAAAAGAGTAAAGAAGTTCTAAGAGAGGTCTCATTAGAAGCGCTCGAGGATCCTGAAAAAATATCTGAACTACAGAAACATGCTAAAGCATATCAATTACCGTGGAGATTTAGAGAAGACTACTATGAGAATAAAAAAATGGAGACGAATAAAAGAAAGAGGTATATAGAAAATAAAATAGAGGAAGAGGAAAGTTATGAGCCAAAAGGACTGTTGGATCGTTTGAAGAACTGGTATGATTTAAGGGTTCTTGAGTTAGGAAGAGAGACTATTAAGAAAAGAATGCTTTACGAGGATTTCAGAGAGAATATTGGTTGGAAGCGTTCAAAATACATGGTTAATGAGGCTTTGAGAAGAGGATCCAGTAATCCTCAAAGCATAGAAGGTAAGGAAGGCTCTATCTGGCTTTTTACGGGTGCGTTGCACCAAGCAGATATAGAACAGTATTTGGAGAGGAACAACTATAGATTATCTATCAATGAAGAAATAACTCCATCTGAAGAGTGGTAAGAATTTTTTTTAGGCGTTCGGTCCTTTGAACATTCCTTTTTCCATATTTTCTGTGTTCTTTGATATTTCTTCTCTATTTAATGTTTCTTTTTCCTTGTCTTCTCTTACTTCCGGATCGACTTTTATTGGGTGGAATGCTGGCTCAGTGTTTTCCGTGTTTATTTCTTCTAATTTATTGAATTTTTCAAGTATTTTGTCGAATTCTTGCGTAAATTGCTCTATCTGTTGTTTTTCTAGGTTTATTCTTGCACTTTCTGCTGCTTTTTCTACTTCTTTTGAGTTGACCATTATGTTTTCTGGTTTTTTGTTGAATCTTTTTGTATTTACTGTAGAAATATTATCTGGTTTTTTCTGGTTGTCCGGAAATTGTTTTCTGTGAACGTTTATGAACAGTATGTGTTCGATTTATATGAACAGTGTCGATTGTACAGAATTGAGCAAACTTTTATAAACTAGGCATAGTATATGTTAGAATATAAGATTCAGTCTTACTTCGTGGTGGGACACGAAAACTTGAGACTGCTGATCACAATACTCGTTTGGGAACGAGTCGAACGGATTCGAATTGGGATTTGAATCCTTGATTTGGGATCGAACATATTGAATTTGGGAATTCCAAGTTGGGAACTTGAAATAATCAATCTTCTATCGTAGAATTAGATACGCCGCTTTAAAAAGGTTAGGTGTACTGTTGCCGTGATGTTACAATGGAATCAATAATAGATAATACAGAGTCGAAAAAAGACGTTCAAAACCTAGACAACGTAAAAGATGCTAAAATCTTAGTCGTAGGAGCAGGTGGTGCAGGTAACAACCAAGTCACCAGAATCCAAAAGAAAGACGTAGAAGGTGCAGAAACAGTAGTAATCAACACAGACAAACAACACCTCGAAATGAGCTCCGCAGATAGAAAAATCCTAGTAGGAAGAGACCTAACAAAAGGGCTCGGAGCAGGAGGACACCCAGAAAAAGGAGCAAGAGCTGCCGAAGAAAACCGAGCAGAACTAAGAAACCTATTCAAAGACGCCGACATGGTCTTCCTAACATGTGGACTAGGAGGCGGAACAGGAACAGGTGTAACACCTGTACTAGCAGAAATAGCTAAAAAAGAAGACTGCATCGTAATCGGAACCGTCACAATGCCATTCGAAATCGAAGGCGCAAGAATGAGCAAAGCCGAAGACGGACTATACCGACTAAGACAACACGTCGACACAGCAATCGTAATCGAAAACGACAAACTCTTAGACATCGCAGGCGACATGCCACTAGACCAAGCATTTGGAGTCGCAGACGAACTAATAACAACAATGATCAAAGGCGTAACAGAAACAATCAGCAAACCAAGCCTTGTCAACCTAGACTACGCAGACGTCAAAGCAATCATGAACGAAGGTGGAGTAGCAGTAGTAGGATACGGAGAAAGCGACACCAACAACAAAGGAGAAGAAGCAATCCACGAAGCACTATCCAACCCACTACTAGACGTAGACTTCGAAGGAGCAAACGGAGCATTAATCCACATCGCAGGAGGACAAGACCTAACACTCAACGAGATCAACGACGTAGGACAAAGCGTACAAAACAACCTGGACCCACAAGCACAAGTAATATGGGGCGCAAGAGTAAAAGAAGAACTCAAAGGCAAACTCCAAGTAATCTCAATCATAACAGGAGTAAAATCACCATACGTACTCGGAGAAGTTGAACAAGAAGAAGAAACTCAAGTAACAGGAGACGTAAACGAACTGGGGCTCGAAGTGATGAAATAAAGGAAAAGAATACTACTACAAAATTATATTCCCCCCCTTATTCACATTTTTTAATAGACCTCCGTCCCCTTTTTTGGGAACCCGGTGGGAAAACCAAAAACCCTACCGAGTTTCCAAGAAAACAAGACACTCCCCTCCCCCCCTTTCAAACGGAGGTCTAAACTCTTTTCTTCTTTTCAAACCTGATCAAAAAATGTAAAAACCAAAACAAACAAAGTAATGTTTCATTGTGAAAAATAAGGAATTCTACTTCTATACCGTTCTAACGATAGTAACAGCAACAGCAACAGCCACCACATTTAACACTGTAGAAAACTACCAAGGAGTAATATCAGGGCTGCTAGCACTAATAACACTCTTAACAAGTAAAAAAACCTTGGAAAACACCAAAATAAAAATTAGAAGTCCTGAAAGCAAAATAACGACAGCTTTTCTACCACTAACATATGAATTAATAATAATAACAGGAATTAATCTTTCAAAAGTAATACCCAGATACCTAGTGATAGCATCTACAGCATCAATTATTATATACAATTTTACAGAAAAAACAATATCCAAAGAACTAAGAAAAACTGTAAAACCTGCTATAGGTGAAAAAACAAGAATTATAGTACTATCAATAGGGCTAATACTTACAACAATAAACATAACCTACATAACTTATGCAATGGCGCTAATAACAGTTTTATCAATATACGACACACTAGAAATGATTTACAGACAAATAGTCTGAAACCAACCAAACCAAAACCATTCTTTCTTCCTCAAGTATTTAATTCTTAAAGAGCCCACTTGTTTACTATGAAGGCTCCAATATGTAACGTATGTCTAAAAAGTGAAGGCGAATTATGCCGGATGTGTAAAGAAAAATATGAAGAAAATAAAGTAACGGACACAGACATCAGAATATCCCGTATAATGCACAATCTAAGCTCAGAATACGCCTCACTCAAAGACTCAGAAATAATCAAAGCATTTGAAATGGAAAACGTAGTAGTTGTAGTAACAGCAGAAGGAGATGGTGCCAAAGTAGTTGGAAGAAGCGGAGAAATAGTTAAAAAAGTAGCAGAGAACATAAGCAAAAGCATCAGAGTAGTAGAAAAAAGCGGAGAAGACAAAGAAACAATAAAAGGACTGCTCAGCCCAGCAGAAATAAAGAGCATTAACACCGTCTTCACACCAGAAGGAAAAAGCAAGAAAATAGTAGTAAGCAACGAATACGATGGAAAAATTAATCTATCAACAGAAGAATTTGAAGAGATTATAGAAGAAATAACAGAAACAAACTATAGGCTAGCATTCGAGTAACGAAAGCCAAAAATCTCCCTCCTTCTACCTATACAAAACCATTTCATCCATATTTCTCACCACACAACTACAAATATGGAATCTAACACAAAAATCCTTATTATAAGGCAACTGTAACCCTACTTGAAGAGAAAGAACCTGGTTTAAATAATCTTTTTCCATCTTAATAACTTATTATGTCAACCGAGAAAAACTCAAAGAATTTCATCGTAGTAATAGACCAAGAAAAAATAGAGCCAGATCTAGCTAGAGAGACAGTCATAAACTTCGACCCACTTAATAGAGCGGGGAAAGACGGAGGATTTTACCTAACAGACAATGGAGAATTACACATTGATGACGAAGACGTAATGGAAGCTCACAAAATGGCTATAAACAAATACCCCTACGACGACGCCATCAAAATGATCCAACTAACACAAGAAGAAGGAGAAAAAATCCACCAATTCGGAGAAAACAAATTCAGACTCTACGGGCTGCCCGCACCAGACAAAGGAAGAGTAATAGGACTAATAGGTCAAAACGGTATAGGTAAATCAGTATCACTAAACATACTAAGCAACAAACTAAAACCAAACCTCGGAAACTGGGAAAACCCTCCAAACTGGAACGAAATAACCACAGAATTCCGAGGAACCGAACTACAAACACACTTCGAAGCACTGGCAGAAGAAAACATAAAATCCGCATACAAACCACAACAAGTTGAAAAGCTACCGGAAATATACAACGGAAAAGTAAGAGAACTACTAGAAAAAGTAGATACAAACAACAAACTAGAAGAAACCGCCGAAAAATTTGATATCAAACACCTGCTAAACAGAGAATTAGACCAACTCTCAGGAGGAGAACTGCAAAGAGTAGCTATAGCCTCCACAGTAATGAAAGAAGCCGATCTCTACATGTTCGACGAATCATCCTCCTTCCTAGACGTCAAACAACGCTTAAAGACCGGGAACAAGATCCGAGAACTTGGAGAAAACAAAGCTGTAATGGCTGTCGAACACGATCTAGCCACACTAGACCTTGTATCAGACAACATACACATCTTTTACGGAGAGGCAGCCAGCTACGGGATGGTATCCGACACACTATCAACCAAAGATGGTATAAACCAGTACTTAGACGGATACCTTCCTAACCACAACATCCGGTTCAGAAGCGACTCAATAAACTTCAAACGAAACAAAAGAAACAAAATAGAACTAAACCCCATAGTCGCAGAATTCCCAGAAATGGAAAAAGACTTCGGAAAAAACGAATTCAAACTCAAAACCAGTCCTGGACAAATACACGAAGAAGAAATACTAGCAATATTCGGAGAAAACGGACTAGGCAAAACAGTGTTCGCCAAAATGCTGGCAGGAGCACTCCAACCAGACACAGGACAAAAACTAGACCTATCCATAAGCTACAAACCACAATACCTCGAAGCACAAAACCAGAAAGTAGAAACAACACTATCAAAACACGCCAATATAGAGTCCAAAAAATTTGAAAACCGAATAGCAAAACCACTAGACCTAGAAAAACTATACAAAAACAATCTTAATGACTTATCTGGAGGAGAACTACAAAGAGTAGGAATAGCAATCTGTCTATCCAAAAAAGCAGATCTATACCTTCTAGACGAACCTTCAGCATACCTAGACGTAGAATCAAGAGTAAAACTAGGGAAAACACTGAAAAAATACACACGCAAAACAGGAAAACCACTGCTTGTAATCGACCACGACCTACTACTACTAGACTACATAGCAGACAGAGGAATAACATTCAAAGGAAAACCCGGAAAACACGGAAAATCAACCAAACCCCTGAAAATCGGGAAAGCCATGGACAAATTCCTAAAAGAAGTAGACATAACATTCAGAAAAGACCCAGAAACCGGCAGACCACGAGCCAACAAACCACAAAGCCAAAAAGACAAACAACAAAGACAAAAAAACCAATACTACGAAAAATAAAAAAGAGCTTCTCTGAAATCTGTAAATCAGCTTCTGTAAGTTATAAATCATCTAAAAAGTTAGCTTTTCTACCCAAGTCAGACAAATCTTGCTCAATGATACCTTCCACTACGAACCTAGGTTCTTTTCCTTGATAAACTTCCAATTGATAGAATTGACCCTGATAAGCCTCATTATCAATCTCCTTAAATCTTAAATACTGATCTATCTCATGATCATCTAGTTTTTCGCGGATTATATAAAACAAAAAAGTTACAGGAAGAGATTTGAAAACCGATAATTCTTTGCCACACATAAAATAAATTTTTCTATTTCAGATCGAATCGGAGTCTTTCTTTGTCTGACCCTTTGCTTTTTCGGTTAGTTATTTTGATTTTCCCGAGTTCATCAAGATTGTCTACATGTGTTCCTCCGCATGGGCATATGTCTTCTCCACCTATAACCACTACTCTTAAGGGATCTATGTTATCGGGTATCAAGTTTAATTTCATTCTTCCTTCTTGGATTTGTTCCTCTACTTTTTCTCTTTCCATCATTTTCTTTTCAACACTTAATTCCTTTTTTATAAGAGAGTTGACAGCTCTTTCTATCTTTTCTGCATCAGAATCAGTGAAATCTGCAGGTTTAACATCTATACGTGAGTTTTTCAAATGTATTTGATGACTGTCTGTAGATGCGTCGTACATATTCAAGACCACCCAGGAAAGCAGGTGTTGAGCAGTATGCATTCTCATATGCTTGTGTCTCCGCTTCCAGTCAATTTTTCCGTGTATCTCAGCATCTTCATCTGGTAGATCATCTTTTACATAGTGACGTATTTCACCATTTTCTTTCTGCACATCTACTACTTCTGCTTCTTTATTATCCCAGCTTATTTTTCCCTTATCATTGGGTTGTCCACCACCTTCGGGATAAAAAAGTGTTCTTTCAGGTACGAAGTAATTTCCTTTTTCTCCTGTTTTGACCACTTTAGTGTCAAATTCTTTCTGGTACTCGTTGTTTGGGAGGTAGTTAGATTCTGTCATAGAATACATTTTTGAGTTGAAGGTTTAACAGTGTCAAAGTCCGATTATCCTTTGGGTTTAAGAATGTTGTCTTCAATTTCTGAGTATATATGGGACGTGTAAGACAGACATACATCAAAAGGCTTGCAAAGGACATGGTAGAAACAGATCCTGAGAGATTTAGCGAAGATTTCGAAGAAAACAAGGAAGAATTAAAAGAAATGGATGAATTTAACTCCAAAAGATTAAGAAACAGGACTGCAGGATACATAGTTAGAGTCGTAAGAAATAGAAAATAAAAGCAGTCAAAGAGATAAATAGGATTTGCAGAAATCCTACACCAGATACTTCTCTACTAACAACAGCAGGAGGATGACCACGTACATTTACAGGTATAGAAGTTGTTGTATTAACCCCTAGATTGGTATCCTCAGCTACAATATTCAATTCTTTCATACCAGTATCCTCGGGCTCAATTCTTACAGGAAACTCCTTGGTTTCGAAAGAATCCAGAGAGTACTCCTTACTGGACTCTCCAGAATCCACGAAACTTGATTCAACCCCTTCCAAATAAAGCCTCATATTTTGCTCCACATCAACCCTGTTCCTAGACTCAAGCACAACATCCCTCACGTCACCCTCAGAAACAATAACAGTCGAATAATCATAATCTATAACCTGTTGAGGTCTAAAACTCTCAGAAGTCAAACGCGTGAATGTGAAAGACTCTTCATTAACCTCATAAGGATCCTCGAGCTCAACAATCCACTCATACTCTTGACCAACATTTAAGCCCTCCCAATCATACTGGTAAGAACTACTGCTATCAACGTTCTCTTTCCTCTCCATAACTTCTCCATCACGGGCGTCAATGAAAGAGATATTGATGAGCTCATCATCCGTATCAAGCACATCAGTCTCTAACACGACATCGTCTTCAGTTACGAAAGAACCGTCACTGGGAGATTCGGATAGAACCGTTGGAAGCTGATTAGGAATTTCATTAACGTCATCTGCAACAGTACTCCCAACACCGTGGTCAGTTATATTCACCTCAACCTCAATATCATCCAGAACACTGTAATCTTCGAACAGATCTCCGTCAAAATCCTCGTGCTCGTCATGTATAACCTTGAACTCGCACACACCTTCTCTTTCTGACTCTTGCTCAATCTCGACATCTTCAACCTCGTAAAAAACACTGTTTTCTAAATTAGTGAAACTGAAATCACATTGAGAATCATGATTATCACGTCCGAAACGAATATCGGCAGTTGCATTGAAAGCGTGTTCATTGGTGAACTCGTTGATCTCAAAGTCGACAGAAGGATCGTGCACCTCAACCGTAAAGTCCCATACGTTACTGTTTAGAACACAGTTATCTGTGTCCTCTTCACAGGCTTTAACAGTCCAGCTATACTGCTCAAAATTTTCTCTATCACTCCATTCAAATTCAGCTACTTCACCGGAGCTAACACTGTTATTTTCTCCTATAACCTCTTCAGGTGTGCTGCCATCAAATTCAACTTCTACTATACCTTGACCTGTTGAGGAGACAGATTGATCTATTATCTCTGCATTATATCTCTGCTCATCTGTCACATAAGATCCTCCGCCACCACCTGCAGCCCATTCGCTTCCTGTGGCAGATCCTCCACCAGAATATCCTCCGCCACCACCTGCTCTATCGAAAAGGTCTTCAATTGATGCTCCTCCGCCCCCGAATCCTCCATCAGAGTAGTCGTCTCCCCCTTTTACAGGTTCTTCTTCTAGGAATGAGTTGGCGTAATCTTCTGATGTTAGTCTACCGTTTCCATCTCC
>SL_4KL_010_BRINEDRAFT_10001478_pt1 | contig 12972 bp, 14 predicted proteins | sample SodLak_010_BRINE_2_FD_10664 | JGI IMG/M metagenome (IMG submission 10664)
CCCCGACGATGCGACGAACGCGATCTACCGAGCCAGCGATGCGATTGATATCGTCCGCTCGCTCAGTGCGCCCGAGACAACCGTCCTTGGGGTCGTTCTGGACGGTAGCCTTGCGGTCACCGAAATCGAGGGCGGCTCTGCGTGGAACGTGATCCCAGAGTGCTGTTCGGTGACAATCGACGAACGAACTGTGCCGGGCGAGCGCGCCGACCTCGAACGCGTCGCTGAGATCGAGGGCGTCGAGTGGGCCGTCGAGCAGGATCTGCCGCCGATGGCCTGTGAGGACTCCGCGTTCGCCGACCGCGTGCTGGCGGCGGCTGTCGACGCCCAGCCAGGCGAGCCCCAGCAGGTCGCCAAACCGCACGCCACTGACGCGGGCTGGCTTGCGCAGGCTGGCACAGCATGCGTGGTCTGTGGCGCCGCCGAACCGGGCGAGGCCCACACCTCGACCGAAAGCGTCTCGCTGGCAGTGCTCGACCGGTGTTATGAGATCTACCTGCGCGTTGCCGACTCAGTTCGGCCCGTTTGACCGCCACCAGCAGTGCGTTGATACGTCCACGGGCGAATAGACGAGGTATGTCAAGCGAAACGGAATCTGTCGCCGAACCCGACGCTTATAAGCAACTCATCAGCGAGATCGAACGCGTCAACGCAATCCAGTCTGCGAGCGGGGTGCTGTCGTGGGACCAGCAGGTGATGATGCCCAAAGGCGGCACGCCTGCCCGCTCAAAACAGCTTTCAACTCTTTCGTCGATCTCGCACGAACTGCTCGTCGAGGGCCCCGTGGGCGAGCTGTTAGACGACCTCGAAAACATAACTCTCACTGCCGACCAGCAGGCGGTCGTCCGCGAGGTGCGCCGGCAGTACGTTCGGGCCGAACGCGTCCCTCGCAATCTCGTCGAAGAGATTTCAGAAGCGACCTCCGAAGCCCTCGGCGCGTGGGAGTCGGCCCGCGAGAACGACGACTTTGGGCAGTTCGCCCCACATCTCGAACAGTTAGTCGAGCTCAAACGCCAGTATGCCGAGCATATCGATCCCGAAGCTGATCCCTACGCCGTGTTAGTCGCCGACTATGAGCCCTGTTTACCGCTTTCGCAGATCGAATCGGTTCTCGACGAACTCCGCGAGACGCTGGTTCCGCTGATCGAGGATATTCGAGACTCTGACGCTGAGCTGGCGACCGACGCTTTCGATGGAACGTACGACACTGAATCCCAAGAGGAGCTTTCACGCGACGTCCTCGAACTGCTGGGATACGATTTCGACCGTGGTCGGCTCGATGTCTCGACACATCCGTTTACGTCGGGCAATCAGTTCGACTGTCGAGTGACCACGCGATTCGACGAACACGATCCGATTGGCGCGCTCACCTCGACGATTCATGAGTTCGGCCACGCCTACTACACGCTTGGGTTGCCGGACGAGCAGTTCGGCACCCCACTTGGTGAGCACCGAAACCTCTCGGTCCACGAATCGCAATCACGACTCTGGGAGAACCACATCGGTCGATCAGAGGCGTTTTGGAGCCTGTTGTTACCGAAGTTCAAAGACGCATTTCCAGAAGCCGAAGCGCTCTCGGTGCGCGAGGCGTACGAGGCGGCCAACCAAGTCTACGACGAGAACTTCATCCGTGTCGAGGCCGACGAGCTCACCTATCATCTGCACATTATCGTCCGCTTCGAGATCGAACGCGAGCTAATCGGCGGCGAGCTGTCGGTCGAGGATGTTCCGTCACGGTGGAACGAACTGTACGAGGAGTATCTCGGTATTACACCGCCTTCGGACGCGATGGGTTGTCTGCAGGATATCCACTGGAGCCATGGTAGCTTTGGGTATTTCCCGACCTACTCGCTGGGCAGCGTGATGGCCGCCCAGCTGTATGACGCTGCCGAAGCCGAACTCGCACTCGACGACAAAACTACTGAGGGCGACTTCGAGCCGCTGGGCGAGTGGCTCCGCGAAAACATCCACCAACACGGCCAGCGATACGAGACGAACGAACTCGTTGTCGAGGCAACCGGCGAGGACTTTTCAGCAGACGCCTTCACCGAGTACGTCACCGAGAAATACAGCGCGTTATACGATTTCTAACGAATCGTAGTCACTAGCTACTTATATAGTATTTATATGTCCATCTCTACAGCCGACAGAACGGTTTAGAGAACGGAACCCATCTGCTCGGCATGGATATTCAGGAGCTTCGGCGGTCGATACCAGCCTGTTCCGAGGTGGCGTTTTTCAATACGGGCGCAAGTGGGCCGAGCCCACAGCCGGTCCTTGATGCGGCAGCTGACTGTCTTGGTCACCACAAAGCCGTAGCTCCAGCTGCAGAAGGGATGTACACGGCGGCAGCCGACGCCCGCGAGGAGAGTCGGGCGACGATTGCGGCGCATCTCGGTGTCGATCCCAGCGAACTCGCGCTCACCGAATCGACCAGCGACGCGATCAGCGCGCTGGCCGCCAGCATCGACTTCCAGCCCGGTGATCTGATTGTCCGGACTGATCTCGAACATCCGGCTGGCGTGCTACCGTGGCAGCGGGCGGCCCGCCAACACGGCGCGACTGTTCGGGTTGTCGAGACTCACGAGGGGCGGATCGATCTCGACAGCTACACCGAGGCGGTTGCGGGTGCCCGACTGGTCTGTTTTAGTTCGATCTCGTGGAACTACGGGACTCGACTCCCTGTCGAGGAGTTGGTCGAGATCGCCCACGATGCCGGCTGCGCGGTACTCGTCGATGCGGTCCAGTCGGCTGGTCAGACACCGATGGATCTCGACTCGTGGGGTGCCGACTACGTTGCTGGCTCCGGTCACAAATGGTTGGTTGGCCCGTGGGGATCTGGCTACCTCTACGTTCGTGAGGGTGCTGAAGCCGATCTGCATCCGGCCCAAGTCTGCTACAGCAGCGTCGAAAATCCGGACGCTGTCGAGTACACGCTCAAACCGAACGCCCACCGGTTCGAACGCGGTACGGCCTCGCCCGCCCCACACGTCGGCATGGCCACAGCAATCGATCTCTTGGAGTCGGTCGGACTCGACAGAATCGAAGCTCGAATCGAGACGCTTACTGACCGTCTCAAAACGCATATCCCGGACGCACAGCTGTTGAGCCCGGCGGCCTTCGAGTCAGGACTCGTGACAATCGACGTTGACGAGCCCGAACGCGTCGTCGACCAGCTGGCCACCCGCGGCGTTCGGATTCGGTCACTTCCGGAGCCGGATGCGATTCGCGTCTCTGTGCATGCGTTCAACACCGCCGAAGAAGTTGACACGCTTCGCAAGGTGCTGGTCGAGTGTGGCACGCTCGATCACTAAACTCTGGGTCAGTCGTAGAGCGTGGTCATCGGTCGGATTTATTGGTCAGAACCACACAGGAGTAGTCACCAACTACTCGGAGTAATCATATGCTAACTGGAGTTGTCATCTTTTTGCTGATCGCTGTCAGCATTATGTGGATCCACAAGCTGGGTCATTACGCTGCCGGGCGCGTGGTCGGTATCCCGCCCGACCACATCCGGCTGGTCGTGTTGAGTCTGCCGCAGTACGTTGCCCTCGACGACGGCAAGCGGTGGGTCAGCCCACTGACGTTTGAGGCGTATCTTGCGGCCTACCGGCAGTACGACCCCGAAGAGCGTTATCTGGTCGCGTTTCTGGCCGCAGGCCTCCTCGCCCAGACGGCCAGCGTCGTCGTGCTTGCTGGCTTTGGGCTTCTTGCTGGCGTTCCGTTTGTCGGCCAGTCAGCCGTGCTTGTTTCGGGAATGCTCACCAGCTTTCATCTGTTTTCGGATCTCGGCGCACGACTCCATCTGGGCGCTGCAACGGGCGATTTTTCCGCACTGTTCGAGCAGTCGCCGGTAACGACGGTGCTGCTGCTCGTCGGTTTCGTTGGCTCTCATGCGGTGCTGTATGCGCAGTTCTGAGGCTACGAGGCGGTGCTGACGATCTTGATCACATCGCCGTCTTCGAGCTCGTAGCTGTCCGAGATCCGGCGTTTCGTCTTGGCATTCACTGCATGGAGATAGCCCTCGGCGATGTCGGTGTGGACTGCCGCGGCGAGATCTTTCGGTGTCGAGCCCGCAGGCAATAAAAAGGCATCCGGCAACACGTTGCCTTGGGCGTCGGTCCATTTGGTCTCGTTTTGGACCGGGTAGGCGGTGATCTGATCCAACAGCTCGTACACCGCCGCGTTCAGCGCGCGCTGGATGCCTGTCCCGCCGTACTCGTTCAGTACCTCACGGATCTGTTCGAGGCCAGCCTGCTGGGCATCGCTGAGATCCCCAGTGATCTCGAAATCCGAATCGCCCGGGTTGTACTCGACGACGCCGGCTTCGACGCCGCGTCGGAGTGCCAACTCGCCGTTGGCGGTTGCGGGAATGACGATTTCGGCGGCCTCCTGCAGTCTGTCGAGTGTTTCTTGGTTGGCGATATCGATTTTGTTGGCGACCAGAATAATCGGCTTCGTGCGTGCGCGAACGGTTTTGGCGAGGGCATGGCGGTCGTCGTCGGTCCACTGAATCGGATCTTCGGGATACTCCAGATCACGCAGGCAGGCCGCCACATCGGCGCTCAAGGCTCCAAAACCGGTGAGGAGATCAGAGAGCGTCTCGTTGATATCGAACGCCGGCGAGCGGGATTTGCGCTCGACGGACTCCCAGTTGCGCTCGATAATGCCGGCGAGCCACTGGTTCATTTCGCGTTCGATGAACTCGACATCTTCGACGGGGTCGTGGCTGCCCGGCTCGACGGGTTCGCCCTCAGCGTTGGTCGACCCCGAAGCGTCGAGCACATTGAGAATGGCGTCGGCGTTAGTGAGCTCGTCGAGAAACTGGTTGCCCAATCCGCGGCCCTCGTGGGCACCGGGAACGAGCCCCGCGACATCCAGCAGCTCGATTGGGACGTAGCGGGTCCCGTCTCGACAGCGGTCGTTGCCACACCGCTCGTCGAGCGCGAGACAGGGACACTCTGTCCGAACCGTGGCAACGCCCCGGTTTGGATCGACGGTCGTAAACGGGTAGTTGGCCACGTCGACGTCAGCCATTGTTGCCGCCGTATAAAAGGTCGATTTGCCCGCGTTCGGTTTTCCCGCGAGCGCGATAGAGCGCATACGCCGCGTTCGTTATTCGGGTGGAACTGCCTTTCGGTCCACGTCAGGCCGTCGAGAGTATGTCGCCAACCCGTGCGGGCTCGCCCGACAGCTCGGGATTCTTTTCGACGATCTGCAGGACTTCGTGGTCAGTTACGTCGTGGTAGGATTTCTCGGTGGCCTCCTCGATGAGCTCTTTTTCAAGTCGGAACTCGGTGCCCTCGTAGACGACATCGACGCCAGTTTTGTCGAACGATAGAACGGTCATAGTCGTTGTTTGCCGTCGAGACTCAAAAGCAACGCGAGGTTACGCCAGCTCTGCTCACAGGTAGTATATAACTATACTGTCCATACCTATATATGAGACACTGCGACCCGACTNCGGCGATCCATGTTGAGCTGTATATTTATATGAACACCGTCAGATTCTGCTGATATGTCTCCGACTCCGTTGTTCCGTGAAGTGTATGGCTACAACGCCGAAGACGATGTCTCCGAGCGTCGAGAGCAGCTGATGGAGACGAAAAGCGGCAGTCGGATCTATGCCTCGACGTGTCCGTTCAACGGCTACGCCTGCACGAAAGCGACCGACATGAGCGAGAGACACGGCGAAACCCGTCCGTTGGGCGTCTGTAGTGCCAGCGGTCCAGACGGCAACGCAGTGATCACCTGTCCAGAGCGNTTTAAATCAGCCACTGTCTGGGACGACCTGCGTGAACAGCTGTTTCCAAACGCTGACGGCGAGTTTTACGTTATCGAAGAACGGACGCTCGGAGAGGCCGGTCGAATCGATCTCATACCCCTCATCCATCGAGACGGCGAAATCATCGACTTTGCGGCTGTCGAGATCCAGTCGTCGTACTTTTCTGGCGGAAGTATCCGCGAGGAGTTCAACGCCTACATGGATCGCATCGACGCCGGAAATCCACCCGCGCCGCCGGCAGGAAGCCGGCAGATGGATTACCGAAGCTGTCTCGACAAACGCCTGCTTCCGCAGCTCGAAGAAAAGGCAGAACCCATCGAGACATGGGGCAAACAGTTCGGTGTCATCCTCCAGAAAGTCGCCTTCGAGAACTCGAACATCGTTCGACACATCGACCGCGTGCCCGACGACGAGGCGACCTTTTTCTTTTTCGTCTACGACTACGTCGAGGAGTCCCCGCAGTACCGGTTGGTGCTTGATGAACTGTTTCCGACTACGTTCGCACAGATCGACCGGGCGATTGGTGAGTCAATGGCACCCGACCAAGCCGAGTTCCTCGACGGACTGGAACGAAAACTCAGCCGCGAGCTGTAGCTGGGCTGCTTGTCCGTTTGTTTCGTCGAGGCTCAGAACTCTTCGGCGTTGAGTTTCTCGGTGATCGCTTCGATGCGTGCCATCGCCTCTCGTTCAGTGACCTCGGTACCATCCTCGACGACGCGTTCGTACGTCGAAAAGTGCGTCATACACGCGCCTCTGACGACGACCGCCGCATCGAGCACCGAGAGATCATCGGAATCCGACTCGTGAAACGCCGTGAGCCGTGTGCGTGATTCGGTTTCGATGCGCTCGACAACCGCCTCCCAGGTGGCCTCCTCGCGCTTGTGGCCTTTCCGACAGACGATTGCGCTGTCGAGTTGGATGGCTCGCTGGCCATTAATGTGGACCGAAAGCCGGTTTTCACCACGAACAGGGTAGGTGTTAACGACCCGGAACCCAGCGCCGTCTATCGCTTCGAGCACGGCTCCCCACGCCGCAGCCTGTTTGTGGTGGAACGTAAACACCAGCGGGCCATCATCCCGGAGTGCGTCGTAGGCAGTCGAGAACACCCATTGGAGCAGCTGTCGGTAGTCATCAAGTGATTTCTCGCGGCGGCGGTTGCCGACCGCCTCGAGTTCCGAGACCACGGAGTCTGCTCCGAACAGCGTCGGGAAATCCGGTTCGAGACTCTGTTTCAGCCACACATAAAAGAAGTCGGCCAGCTCGCTGTACTGCACCGAATCGTAGTACGGCGGGTCCGTGATGACTGCATCGACCTCGAACCCTTCGGGCAGGCTTAGCGAGGCGCTGTCTCCACAGTGGAGATAGTGCGTCCGGTCGCTCGTTGCGAGGTCTTCAATCGAGTCGGCTGGCTTGCCACCAATCGTCTCTCCGTCGATTGTCGTTTTCTTCTCGACGGTGCCGTCGTCGCCCAGTACGCGCTCGACGGGCGCGTTCTGGTAGTCGAGTGCCTTCTGGAGTCGGTACTCGTACAGATAGCGAAACGTGCCGCTCTGTCTCGGCTTGGTTCCCAGTGGATTGTTTTCGAGGGGTTCGCCAGGATGCACATACGCATGATGTGAAAAGATGTGCCGCACCGCACCGGGGCCACGTGGGTCTGCACCCTTGTATGAGCAGAACATATTGTTGAACTCAAGGGTCGCCGAAAACGTCAGCGTGAGATAGTGACGCGCCAGCTCGTCATCGATCTGTGTGATGTTTTTAAGCAGCGTCCCTAACGCGAGCCGTTGCCGCGCGTTGAACAGCTGTCTCCATTCGGTGTAGTTTCGGTTGTGGAGATCGCGCGTTTTTTCGCCCCCTTTCGGAATGGCCTGTTCGGGAATCGGCAGTTCGTCTTTCAGTTGCTCGTACCGGTCTCGTGCAGCCGCTAACTTCTCGACATCGAACTCGTCGAACTTCTTGAATCCACTCCCACACTCACAGTCGTATTTGACCGCATACGGCTCGTAGGCCGGCTGGTCGCCGCCGTTGAAGACGGCGTTGGCCTCGCTGATCGGGACGCGAACGTCCTCTCGGCTGGCATCGAACTCGTGGGCACAGTGCTCACACGTCGAGTCCGCTGGCTCCTCGACAGTCGAGAGATGGTGACACTCGGGACAGACCACAGTTGCACCCCCATTCCGCTTGTGATCGACAACGAGTGTGTCGTACTCGCGGTACAGTCCATCGTCGGCGTCCTCGTCGAGGGCAACCCACAGATAAAACTGGGCACCGGCCTCCTCGCCACACTCGGGGCATGTCGTCCGGTAGTATGGGCGAATCTCCTGTCGAGCGTGGTTCATCACCTGCCGGAAATGCAGCTCCAGCATCGGTGTCTGGGGCGACAGTCCCATCCGCGAAATAAACCACGCCACGGGGTTCAGATCTGAGCCAATGAACTTCGCTCCAAGGCGTGTGGCCTCCTGGCCAGTCGTCCCACCACCCATGAATGGGTCGAAGACGACAGCATCATCGAACGCGTTTGGGTTGATGTAGTTGTCCCACACCTCGGCTGCAGTGGTGTCGACGTCGCTCAGCGTCGAGAGACAGAGCGTCCGGAACACGCTGCCGAGCCGTCTGGCCCACCATTTGTGCTGGTAGTTCGTCGGCCGGTAGTGGTGTTTGTTGTACGCCTCCGATGCGGCCAGCCGATTGACCTCTCTGTACGGAAAATCCAGTTCGATGGCTGACGACGGTGGGAGGTCTGCATCCGGTTCGGACACGTACTCGACAGCATCCATTCGAGAGTATAATAGCTTGCGTTGACGCTGGCTGGTGTCGAGGTCTACGGGCTGCCGCCAGTCGGTGTCTCCAGCGATCTGCTCGGAGGTACGCTTTTGTTCTCCCAGAAAGTCATCTCAGGAAATGGCCGCCTCGACGCCACTTGAACGACTCAAAGAAAACAGTACGGGAATCACCGCCATGGGGGTCACCGGAACCTGGCTTGCGGCGATGTTTCTCGGATTTGGCTGGTGGCTCCCGTTCATGTTGTTCGGCTACATCGTCATCGTCCCGCTGGTAGCGATTCTGTTCGGTGACGAATCAGATATCGAAGAGTGGGTCGAAGACGAGTTCGTCTCCGGCGAATCGAGCACAACCGAACAGCCCACTACCGATGAGCCAGCCGACACTGACCCACTTGAGGACCTCCGCCGTCGCTACGCAAACGGCGAGCTGACCGACGAGCAGTTCGAGCGTAAACTCGACAAACTTCTCGAAACAGAGACGCTCGAAGACGCCGAACAGTGGCGTCGACGCCAGCGGGAACGCGAGCCGACACGGAACACGTAGCTCTCTTGTCAGCCACTCGTCTTACGGACGGTTTATTACTGTTCGCCTACTGATTCTGGCTGTGTCATCTCCCGGCGACCCGCTCGATGAGCTGTCGATTCCCGACGGGACGACCGTCGAGGAGCACGATATCGTCACCGACAGTGACGTATTGATCGGCTCCAACAGTCAGATTGAGTTCGGTATCCGCAGTCGCACCATCGCCGCCGGCGAGCGCGTGACGTTCGGTCGCCACCTCGAAGTCGACAACGACTGCCGACTCGACATGCTGTGCGAAGTCGACGACAGCGTGCTGGTCGGCGCGGACGCCTACATCGGCGCGCGCTGTCAGATTGGCGGCGCGCTGCTGGTCTCGGGAGACCTCGATATCGGTGACGATGTCGAGATCGACGAAGGGTTCGAGACCAACGGCTGGATTCACACCCGCAATCCGGTGCCTGCGCTCGTGTTTTATTTTATTGTACTCTCGCAGTTCCTCCGATTTGGCGATGAACAAAAAGCCGAGGAGTTCGCCAGCGCGATCTCGCCCGACGACGCCGACCAGCGACCGCCGCTTGTCGTGCCGCGGGCAGCCCAGATCTCCGACGACGCCTGGCGCGTCTCGACGCCCGCAACAATCGGTAGTGACTGCCGAATCCACGGCAACATCCGGGCCGAATCGATTACGGTTGGAACGGGGACCACGATCTTCGGCAGCCTTCGGGCCCGCGACGATATTGAAATCGCCGGTGGAACGACGATCATCGGTGACGTCACAACCAGAAACGGAACGGTCACGCTCTATGCGGGCGCAGCGGTTCGCGGCAACATCTCCTGTGGGGATCTGGTTGTCCACGAGGGAGCCGATGTCGAGGGCTCGCTCCGTGCCCAAGGCGAGATGAAACTCATCAGAAAAACTGACCTATCTGAAAAAGAACCAGCTAGCGACGACGGATCGATGGCCGACACGCCCGAGACCGACACAGAACCCACAGAATCGGCGTCCGTCGAGTCACTCGAAGCGCAACCGGTCTCTGAGGCCGACTCGACGTCGGAGTAGGAGGCTATTCGGGTGTTTGGCTACCCGAAAACCACGTCTGGAGCCGATCGCTGTAGCTACCGATTGTGAGGCCAGCAAGAAACGAAAGTAGCGACGGAATAACAACCCACCAGAGGCTTGGATGTTCGTGGCCAGCATGCAGTATTACTGAAAGCATATGCTCTTTCGGTGTGAGACGGTTCTGAATCTGTTGGTTTGATTGCTCAGTCAGCAGACTGCTCGCAGGCTTGCTCGAAGACCTGCTGGTGGAGGCGGTCGGTGACGGTTTCGGCCAGCGTTTGGAGATTGACGGTGTCCTCGCGGTTGTACGAGATCAACGTCTCAAGCGCCCCATCGACGCCGGATTCGTGTTCACGCCAGAGCCGAACCGCGTCCCGTCCCGACAGATCCGGGCGGTCGCGTTCGAGACCGATCTCGCCCTCGATGGCTTTGAGCCCACCTGACAGCCCAAGCGTTTTGCAGGGATACATCAAGTCGAGATGTGGGCACTCGACGTCGAGTCCAAAGGCGGTCTCCAAGAAAGGCTGGTCGAACCGGATTCCGTTGAAACTCACCAGTAGGCTCGCTTCGTCGACGGCCTGCTGAATGTTCTCGACGGTCAAATCGTCGCCTTGGACGAGCGTGGTCGTCTCGCCGGCCTGATGGAGGCTGACGGTGGTGACCGTGTCGTACTCGGGGTCGAGCCCGGTGGTCTCGATATCGAAAAAGCAGGCCTCCGTTCGAAAGTTTTCGTACAGTCGCCACCGCTCGCTGCTGGGGAATACGTCGTCGAAAAACGTCGAGTCGCCCATCTCAAGCCGTCGGCTGGCCGTCTCGATGAACGACTCGATGTTGTCGGCGGTTTTCGGGCCGACCAGCGAGGGCTCGAAACAGTCCCAGTCGGTTGCTCCTTCGGCCCACAGCGTTCGCTCGGTTCGCTCGCCAACGCCACGGACTGGAATAAAGCTGTTCTCGATTCGCACAGCCGACAGAGCGTGCCGGGTCGTCCTAAAGTTCACGCTCCCGAGTCGGTGTTGCTAAGCCGCACTCGACCGTCGACCAGCGTATGTGTGGTCGCTACACGCTCACAGCTCCCGTCGACCAACTCACCGAGCGGTTCGGGGCCAAACCCACTCGACGCTTCGAGCCGCGGTACAACTGCGCGCCCGGCCAAACGTTGCCAGTTATCACGGGCGAGGAGCCCGACCGTCTGCAGTTTTTCGAGTGGGGACTCACACCCCACTGGGCCGAGGAAAAACAGGGCCTCATAAACGCTCGCGCCGAGACCGTCCGCCAAAAGCGAAGCTTCGCCGACGCATACGAGTCTCGACGGTGTCTCGTTCCGACTGATGGCTTTTATGAGTGGGTCGATACGGAAGACGGCAAACAGCCCTACCGCGTCGCCTTCGAGGACGACCGCCTGTTTGCGGTGGCGGGACTGTGGGAACGCTGGGCGGAACCAACCCGCCAGACCGGACTCGCGGAGTTCGGCTCCGGCGATCAGACTGACGACTCGACCACACACGAGACGTTTACCATTCTGACAACCGAACCAAACGATCTCATTGCCGACCTCCACCACCGGATGGCCGTTGTGCTGGCACCGGAGTACGAATCCAAGTGGCTCGCTGGCGACCCCAATTTCGTCGAGACGCTACTCAAACCGTATCCGGACGACGAGTTGACAGCATATCCTGTCTCCGAGCGCGTGAACAGTCCGGCCAACGACGACCCCTCACTGATCGAGGCTGTCGAGGCTTAGAGCGACAAAATCGTATCTTCCAGTTCGTCATACTCGGGGAACTCGGGCCACTCGCTGGCAACCCACGCATACTGGATGGTCAACTCGCTGTCGATGAGAAAGACCGCAGGCCGTGGCTCGCTGAGGCCGGCCATCCCGTCGAGATCGTTGACGATATCGTACTGTTCGGCGATAGCGTTCTGTGGGTCACTGAAAAGGGGATACTCGATTTCGCGGTCGTCGATGAACGCCATATGTTCGTACGGCGTCGAGATCGACAGCCCGACAACCTGAACCTTGTACTGCTCGAACGCACGCTCGCGGAGTTCGTTCCAGATGTACGTCGAGGGAAACGCCCCGTCCATCGGATAACAGACGAGCAAGAGGGGACCCTCGGCAGCCAGCTCTGAGAGGCTCGCATCGCCCCAGTCCTCGCTGGTCACGAGCGGGCGGGTAAAATCGGGGGCATGGTCGCCTTCGGTCGGGTGGTCAGTTTCGGGTAGCTCGACGACATCAAAGCCGAGATCCATCAGTGATCACCGCCGTAGGTGGTGTCGAGATACTCGACGATGTTGGCGCTTTCGGACATCGTGACGCCCGTTGATTTGTCGACAATCGCCGGCACAGTTCGGGAGCCACTGATCCGTTTGACCACGTTGCGATCCGAATGCATCGGCTCGACGAACCGCGAGTGATACGCAAGATCGTACTCGTCGAGTTTTCGGACGACGCGCTCGCAGAACGGACAGGCCTGCAGTCGGTACAACGTGATTGGTGGGTCGGCTGCGTCGCTCATAGCTGGTGTTCGCTCGACAAACAGGTAAGAATGTCGGCGGGTTACGCTCGCCGGCCTCCCAGAGCCCCAGTACTGGATCGATACGGCTGTGAGAATAGTCGCTCATGATTACTTCACACGACTTATTCGATATAGCAATATATGATTTATTTGGTGCAGGGTCAACACTGCCCACATTAATATCTTGGAAAGAAGTGTAGAAATTATGGCTCTCGGGACGCAGTTATACTCGTAATGAGTAGATGTTTGCTTCGTAGGTTTCTCTGACTTGATCGCCCCAGTTGTGGGTGTATGTGTCGATAATG